>Ga0078972_1000500_pt1 | contig 162983 bp, 144 predicted proteins | sample YelNatPaOPGAMG01_FD_67568 | JGI IMG/M metagenome (GOLD analysis project Ga0078972, IMG submission 67568) | Hot spring thermophilic microbial communities from Obsidian Pool, Yellowstone National Park, USA - OP-RAMG-01 (SPADES assembly) (version 2) | ecosystem: Environmental > Aquatic > Thermal...
GGTTTCCCCAGGTGTATGAAAAAATCATGGAGATCGCACAAAAACACAAAATCCACGGTCCCCCCAGGCTGACGGTCTTTGACGGCTTCCCTATGAAATCCCAGGTGATGTGCTCTCAGACCTGGGCCTTTGTTAACCGGAAAGATCCGGAATGGATGCAAGCCATTCATAAATCAACGGAGGAGCTAAGGGAGTGGTTCGGAAAAAGAGGCGGCACCTATCAGCAATGTTTTCCGCCGGTATTGCCGGATTTTACATGGACCAACCAGAAATCAGCCCACACATTGTTGAAGCGCTTTAAACAATTCCTGGACCCCAACAATATCCTGAGCCCGGGAACGTTTTAAAATTATTATGCCCGAATTCAAAACCTGGAACCTGGAACAATTCAAAGAGTGGATTGATTTGTGTCTGCATTGCGGCGCATGTTACGCAAGAGGTCCCATTGTTCCCCATAACTGGAGGGAACTGCCCCCTCATGAATATGCCGCTCCCCACAAGAAATGTCCGCCCTTCGAATATTTCAAATTTAAAAACTATTCTCCCCAGGGCAGACAGATACTGGCATCACTGATCTTCAACGATAGATATGAGATCGATGAGGAGGTGATCCGATCCTTCTTTTCGTGCACGTCCTGCGCCATGTGCAACGAGATATGCATTCCCTACCGACCCATGTATACAGTGCTGGCCATGCGGCAGGAGATTGTGGAAAAAGGGCTCGAAATCCCCAATCCTCTTAAAAAGATTACGGACAATATTCAAAGCAGCGGCAATATTTTCGGCAGCAGGAAACATCCCGAAATCTTTAAAGAATTATCAATTCCTGAAACAGGTGAGGATATCTTTTATTCAGGATGCTATGCGACCTATCTGCAACCGGAAACCGCCCTGGCAAGCGTAAAAATATTAAAATCAGCCGGGATCGACATCGCACACCTGGGAGACAAAGAGGGTTGCTGCGGCGAGATGTTGAAACAGTCCGGCAACATGGAGCTGTTTAAAAAGACGGCCGTTGAGAATGTGGAAAAATTGAAGCAAGCAGGCGCCAAACGCGTGATCATCTCATGTGCCCACGGGTATTCAACATTTAAAAACGACTATACCAATCCCCATGTGGTGGGGGCGTTGCCGTTTGAAGTGATTCACATCACCGAGATGATTGCGTCTTTATTAAAAAATGGACGCATTCGATTCTCCAAAAACTTGAATAAAACCGTTACCTATCATGATCCCTGCTTTCTGGGGAGACAGTGCGGCATTTATACGCAACCCCGGGAAATACTGGCGGCTATTCCCGGACTCACACTTAATGAAATGGATCGATACGGTAAATGGTCCTACTGCTGCGGCGCCGGAGGCAAAGTAACCATGAACGCCTTTCCGGAAATGGCCAAAGAGACCGGAAAGGAGCGGCTGCTTGAAGCCAGGGCTGTGGCCGATACCCTGGTAACCAGTTGTCCCACCTGTTTGGCCCATTTTAAAAAAACAGCGAAGACAGAAGGCATTGACATCGAAATTGTTGATGTGTCGATGCTTGTGGCGAAAACCATGGAGTTGGTCGACTGATAATGAAAATCAGAGGAAAAAAGGTTCTCATAACCGGCGCAGCAGGCGGTATCGGCAAAGCCCTGGCAATGGAATTAGCCGTCCGGGGCGCCGATCTTTTCCTGTCGGATGTCAATGATACCGGTCTGCATCCGATACGCCATCAAATTGAATCCCTGGGGCGAACGTGCCATATCGCGCAAACCGACATCTCCCGGAAAGACCGGGTCAAAGAGATGATCGATGATGCGGTCGATCGCATGGGGCAAGTGGATATCCTGATCAACAATGCCGGTGTTACCATCATCGGTGAGATCAGGGCGGTGTCTCTGGAGGACTGGGAATGGATCATGGGGGTCAACTTGTGGGGGCCCATATACACGGTTCATTACATCCTTCCCCATATGCTGGAACGGCAACAGGGCCACATCGTGAATATGGGTTCCATGGGCGGTCTCACTGCGGTTCCGGCTAACGGGACGTACAATGTCACTAAATTCGGTCTTGCCGGTTTCAGCGAAGTGTTGCGGGCGGAACTCAAGAAACACAATATCAGGGTAACTCTGATCTGCCCCGGGTTTCTGAGCTCTGGGGAGGAGTTTGAAAAACGAGGGCGTGTTCGCGGATTTAAAAAATTCAAACCTGGTGCATTTGCAAAGGGCGGCTCCATGCCTGTGGACAAGGCGGCAAAACGATTCGCCGATGCTATTGAAAAAGATCAATTCCTGGTCACTACCGGCATCATCGGCCCGTTTTATTACGGTATCAAACGAATCTTCCCATGGTTGTACTACCGCATCGGAGAGAAAATCGCTGCGGATTTGGAGCAGTGGTATTAACAAAGGAGTAACGATATGGAAATTGAATATATTATTAAACGAAAGAGAGGACGATGATATGGATCAGTTAGCTCAAGCATTTTCGGCACTAGAAGAGGATCGTGTTTACCAGATCATTGATAAATGCCTCGAAAGGTCAAGTGATCCCTTGTTGATTGTCAATGAATTGTCTAGGGGAATGGAAAAAGTGGGGCAGTTATTCAAAGACGATGAATACGCCCTGGGTGAACTTATATATTCAGGAGAGATATTCAAAGGAGCCATGGATAAGGTGAAGCCTTTTCTCAAAGACGGAGATGATAAACCACGTGGAAAAGTTATCATGGGTACAGTCGAAGGCGATATCCATGATCTTGGAAAAAACATCGTAATCACTTTACTAGAGTGTTCCGGTTTTAAGGTCATTGATCTGGGAGTGGACGTTCCAGCCTCAAAATTTGTTGATGCCGTGAGAGAAACAGGAGCGGATCTTGTAGGCATGAGTCTTTTGCTTACTACTGCTATGGATTCATTGCGTCAAGCGGTCAAGTCTCTAAATGATGCGGGTCTTCGGGACAAGGTAAAAATTATGATCGGTGGAGCGCCGACGAGTGAGCGTCTCAAGGAAGACGTCGGTGCCGATTTCTACGGACGTGACGCCGTTGAAGCTCTGACCATTGCAAAACGCTTTTTCAATCAGTGAAGGAAGGAGGCACTCATATGAAAGCTCATGAAAGAATAGAGGCCACCGTCTCATTGCAATGTCCTGACAGGGTTCCCCTTGCGCCATTACTTGATCACTGGGCCGCCCCCTATGCAGGGATAACAAACGCAGTGCTCATGAATGATTCTGAACAGCGCTTCAATGCTGTGTTGAAAACAGCTCAAGACTTCAGGTGGGATATGACCTTCCTTGCCGAAACTGCAAATGTGACTCTTTTGAAAACCGGCGTACCCGCCCGGATAAAGCTTCCGGGAATCGATTTACCTGAAAACAGCACTCACCAGTTTGACGAGATAGGGGCCATGAAGGATGAGGATTTCGATATTCTTGAAAAGGATGGCATTTTGGGATTTGGCGCTGTCCTTATACCGCGCATATATCCGGAAATGAATATAGAACAGATCTTGATGGATGTCGATCAAGCCGGCAGGGAGATAACCGATCAGGCCATCAGACTCCGGGCAAAGGGAATCGAACCGGCAGTTGGCTTTGTCATGCCGGGCCCTTCTTTTGAATATTTCTGTTTTGCCAGATCGGTAAACAAGGCATTGCTGGATATTCGAAAGAATCCTGCAAAAATGAAATCTGCGGGAAAAAGATTTTGTGAAGATGTCCTGGGGTTGGCTATATTGTCATCAAGTCAAAACGCCATACAAAGGGTATTTATTGGTCTGAGTCGTTCATCACCGGTATTCCTGACAAGCAGGCACTTTGAGGAATTCATCCTGCCTGATCTTGATTTTCTGGTTCATGGGCTAATTGATGCAGGCATTACCCCGGTGTTCCATTGTGACACAAACTGGACGAGATTTCTGCATTACTTTAAAAGATTTCCGAAAGCGAAATGCATCATTGAACTGGACAGTTTTACGGACATCTTCAAAGCCAAGGAGGTGCTGGGGGATCATATGACGATAATGGGCGATGTGCCCAGTACCTTGCTGGCAGAAGGATCAAAGGTCGAGGTGCTTGATTACTGCAAGAGACTTATTGAAACCATAGGCAAGGGCGGTGGTTTTATCCTGAGTTCAGGATGCTCAATTCCTTTAAATGCGAAGGCTGATAATGTCATGGCTATGACGGAAGCGGTAGAAAAATGGGGGTCGTATTGATGTCAAAAAGAAATATGCATGAATGGGTTCAGGAAATTCTTAATTCCACAAAAAGGGTAGCGTTTCCGCTCATGCCGTATATCGGACTTGAGCTGACGGGGAAGAAAGTCCTGGACGTGGTGAAGGACGGACAGAGTCAGGGCGAGTGCATTAAAGCTGTTGCCGCAAAATATCCTTCAGCCGCAAGCATCACCATCATGGATCTTTCCGTTGAGGCGGAGGCCTTTGGCAGTACGATACGTTTTGCTGAAAATGAGGTGCCGACGGCCATAGGGGCAATTGTCGATAATGTCAATACGGCAAACGCGCTTAAGGTGCCGCGTGTGGGAGATGGAAGAACAGGGGAATACATTCGAGCAGCATCATTGGCTGCCAATGCGATAACAGACCGTCCTGTTTTTGGATGTCACATCGGTCCGTTTTCTCTGGCGGCAAGACTCTGCGGCATGACAGAGATTATGGTGAAAATTAGAAAAGAACCGGAAATGACTCATGCAGTGCTTGATAAGTGCACTGATTTTCTTGTGGAGTATGCCAAGGCTTATAAGAATACGGGCATCAGCGGCATTGTGATAGCGGAACCGGCGGCTGGTCTTATTTCGCCCGCGCAGTGTGAAACATTTTCGTCAAAATACGTAGTAAGGATTGTCTCTGCCGTGCAGGATGAAAGTTTTATGGTCATTCTTCACAACTGCGGAAACACGACGAAACTTGTTCCCGCAATGCTAAAGACGGGGGCTATGGGAATTCATTTTGGGAATGCCGTTGACATGGTGCAAATCATGCCACAGGTTCCGGCTTCCGTGATAGCATTTGGTAATATAAATCCGGTTTTATTCAGGAATGGAAGCGCTACAGAAATCAGGGAAAAAACGGCAGAACTGCTTCATGCGATGGGAAAATACCCTAATTTTGTTATGTCTTCCGGCTGCGACATCCCTCCGGGAACGCCGCCGGATAATATCAACGCGTTCTTTGAAGCATTGGGCTTTTAATCGTTATACATTACCGGGCAAGAAGCAAGTATGAGAGAAATTATTCAGGAAGATCCGAAAAAAATAAAAATCGGTATTGATAAAACTGATGCTTTTCAAAAAAAAGAGGAAGCTTCCGTATTTTCAGAAAAGGTTTCACGTGGCTTAACAAAGGCACATGATCTTTTCTGCCAAATGGCGACTCCAATTGCTGTAGTCAAGGCTATAAAATATCCACAGTTTCAAACTATTTATTCAGGTCAAGGCAGGAATGAACCGAGAACACCTCTGAACGATATAATGTCAAGCGAAGCTGTTTGTTTTTTATTTGCGATGACGCTTGGACCTGGTGTTTCAATGCAGATATCAAATCTGTTTAGTAAGGGTGACTATTTACTGGGCCATTTATTTGATCTGGTTTGTTCGGCAGGAATTGAAGCGTTTGCCGATGATATAACCAATAGATACTTTTCCAGGGAGGTCTCGAGGGAAAGACTAAATGATAGTGACGTAATGTTAAGATATAGTCCCGGTTATTGTGGGTGGCATATAACCGCTCAGAAGATGATTCACGAGAATTTACAAAGTATTGATATTGGTATTACGCTGACGGAAGCACTCTATATGAAGCCGATGAAATCAATATCGGGAGTAATCATTGGCTGCAATCCATCAAGGCATAATTTTAATAACGATTATACTTTTTGCGGCAATTGTCGAACTAAGACTTGCCGGAAACGATTGGTTGTTAATGGTATACAGAATAACAAAGGAGTAACGATATGGAATCGATACTGATCACAGGAACATCAACCGGAATCGGCAGGGCAACCGCCCTGCATCTGGACAAACTGGGGTATAAGGTCTTTGCCGGTGTTCGGAAGGATGAAGATGCAAAAGCACTCAAACGGGAAGCATCCGAAAATCTGGTTCCACTCATGATCGATATGAATGACACCGATTCAATGGAAAACGCCTTTAAACAGGTTTCCGCATTTGCCGGTTCGGAAGGGCTGGCAGGTTTAATGAACAATGCCGCCATTCCCATGGGCGGCCCCCTGGAATTTTTTAATCCGGATCAGCTTCAAAAAGGATTGCAGGCAAACCTGCTGGGCCATATCAGGATGATCCAACTGTTTCTGCCACTCATTAGAAAAAAGAAAGGACGCATTATCAATATCGGCTCCATCGGCGGTATATTCCCGGCGCCTTTTACCGCACCCTACAGCGCTTCAAAAGCGGCCATGCACGCCCTTACCCATGCTCTTCGCAGGGAGCTTTTGCCGGAAGGGATTCATGTTGTCCTGATCATTCCCGGCAATATCAAAACGTCAATCTGGAAAAAAGTACAGGACGGCACCAAACCGGCGTCCCCTGCAGTGGAAGCCCGCTACGGAAGCGCCCTTGAGTCCATGGAAAAATTAACAAAAAAAATGGGCTCTCAAGGGATTCCGCCGGAAAGGGTGGCAAAGATAGTGGAGAAAGCATTGACCCGGAAGCGCCCGAAACCCACATATATTGTCGGGACGGATGCAAAGTTGCAGAGTATTGCGGCTGCTGTTCTCCCCAATCGCTGGATCGATCGTCTGTTTTTGTTCGCCTTAGGGATCAGAGCATCTGTCAGAAAATAATGATCATAAAAATAATAAGGAGGGAATCAAATGGATCTAATGACTCTGGCAAAAGAAATACTTTCCGATGTGACGGATGTAGTACTTTCCGCGAAGCTGGTGGTTTTTATATGGATGTGCGGTCTGGTTGTTGCGGGATTGGCTTTATCGGTTGGTGGAAAACTCACGGGACAAATGTCGAACTGGGGTCATGTCCAGGGATGGCAAAATGAAATCGCAACCTGGAACCTCGCCATGGTGCTGGTGCTTGGTGGCATACTTTTGAGCGGCAGGGGAAATGAAGCGTATGCGCTTCCCGGTCTTGTCGTCATGGCCCTCGGTTTCTCGATAAACCACATTGTTTCGATGTGTAAAAGCAAATCAATGCCGCTGACCCACCTCTCAGCAACGATCGCAAATATAGCAGGTATAATATTGACGATTGTCTATTATTTTTTCGGAAAATAATCATGAATTAAGTACGAAACAAAGAGGATTGACATGACCAGAATATTTGATCTCAGCGTACCTATGGAAGACAGCCCCAGTGAACCACAACCGGTAAAGGTTGAACATAAAACGCACGAGACTTCCCTGCCGATGATTGAATTTGTGCTCGGAGCGAAACAGAGCGATATTGCGGACGGTTTGGGCTGGGCGGATGATGCCGTATCGTTATTTGCGCATTCCGGCACCCACGTTGACGCTCCCTGGCATTATGCGCCTTTATCTGAAAATAAAAAGGCTCGCACCATTGATGAAATGCCGCTGGACTGGTTCTATCATGACGGCGTTGTACTTGATTTCCGGCACAAACCGCAGGGATCAGGAATTTCCACGGATGATATCAAAGGCGCTTTGAAAAAAATAAACTATACCCTCAAACCGTGGGACATAGTCCTCATCCAGACCGGCGCCGATAAAGCCTGGGGCAAGCCCGAATATTTTACGACGGGTTGCGGCATGACGGAAGAGTCGACGCTCTGGTTGATTGAACAGGGCTGCCGGGTAATGGGTATAGATGCCTGGGGGTGGGACCGGCCGTTTAATGCCATCAAGGAAGAATTTGAGATAACCCACGATAAAAGCATCATCTGGACGGCGCACAAAGCAGGCATCAAACATGAATACTACCATATAGAAAAATTGGCCAATCTGGATGCCTTGCCCAAACCGTTTGGGTTCAAGGTGGCATGTTTTCCCATCAAGTTGACCGGAGGAAGCGCGGGATGGGCAAGGGTTGTGGCGATTTATGAAAACTAGAAGGGATCTTGTTGTACATATTTAGGGATTAAAGAATTAAAAAATCTGATGAGGAGAGGAATAAATTAAGAACGGGGCACACGATGAACATTCAAGCTATGACGGAAGAGGAGAACATAACAATGAACATTATCAAGAAGGGCAGGGGTGAGCTGTTCACCGATCCTGATCCGGATCATGCGCGAGCATTTTTTCAAAAGAAATCCAGAAAAATGGTGAACAAAGTTATGACCCTGACAAAAGCCATCGAGACCTTTGTTCATGATGGCGACTACCTTGCCTTGGGTGGATTTGGGGCAAACCGGTCACCCATTGCGGCCTGTCATGAGATCGTCAGACAAGGCAGGAAAAACATGGGTTTTGCAGGACACACCTCCACCCATGATTTCCAGATTCTCTGTGCCGGGGAAGTCTTTGACCGAGTCGATGTGGGTTACATCGTGGGACTGGAGGCCCGGGGGCTTTCTCCTTGTGCGAGGCGATACATGCAAAGCGGTAAAGTGAAGGTGACCGAGTGGACCAACTACAGTCTTTCGGCGAGGCTTCGGGCGGCTGCCATGGGTGTTCCCTTTATTCCAACGCGTAATCTTCTGGGTACCGACACCTTTGAATACAGCGCGAGTATGATTATTGAGTGTCCGTATACCGGCAAGAAACTTGCTCTGCAACCTGCGCTCTATCCTGATGTGGCCATTATCCATGTTCACGAGTCGGATGTGTACGGCAATGTCCGGGTAAGAGGCATTCTCAAGTCTGATAACGATCTGGCCCATGCCGCCAAGCGGGTGATTGTGACGTGCGAGCGTCTGATCACCAATGAAGAGATTCGCAGAAATCCGACGGAGACCACCTTCCCCTATTTCCTCGTGGATGCGGTTTGCGAGGTACCGTATGGTGCTTACCCGGGCACCATGGCATACGAATACTTTTCGGATGAAGAACACTTGCGGGAGTGGCTGAAGGTTGAGGAAGACCCTATCGCCTTCAGGGATTTCTTACAGAGAAATATTTACGACTGCAAAGACCACCATGAATACATTAACAGGAATGGCGGCATGGAGAAGATGCTCCAGCTCAGAACGATAGAGCACCTGCTGCATAAGGAGGGGAAAACATGACAAATTCCTATAACGCAATGGAGCTGATGATTTGTGTTGCATCGAGAGATCTCGAGGATGGGGCCACACTGGCCGTGGGTACCGGCGCGCCCTGCGCGGCGGCCATGCTGGCCCAGAGATTGAACTCGCCAAACCTTTCGATCCTGTTTGAAGCAGGAAGCGTGAACCCTCAACTTCCCGAGATGCCCATATCTGTCGGTGATTCACGGGCGGGTTATAAATCAGTCATGGTTTCCACACTGGGAGCTATTATGGAAACTTGTCAACGGGGATATGTCGATTACGCCTTTTTGGGAGGTGCCCAGATCGATATGTACGGCAACTTGAATTCAACATTCATTGGAGGAACCCATCAGAAGCCTAAGGTGCGCTTTCCGGGAAGCGGCGGCGCGAATGATTTCGGAAGTTTCTGCTGGAAGATGATGGTGTTGACCGTTCAGGATGCCAGACGCTTTGTAGAGAAGTGCGAATTCATTACCACGCCCGGCTGGCTTCACGGTGGAAACAGCCGGTATGAGGCAGGACTGCCCGAAGGCACCGGGCCTTACAAGGTATTCACCAATATGGCCGTTATGGATTTTGAACCAGAGAGTAGACGCATGCGCGTCATATCCATCAACCCGGGTTATTCCCTAAAAGATGTTCAGGAGAACTGTGGATTCGAGCTGCTAAAAGCTTCCAAGATTACCGAGACCCAGCCACCGACCGATGTCGAGTTGAAGATCCTTCGAGAGGAAGTTGATCCTCATCATTATATTATTGGAAGATAATAAGAAAACGGTGAAAGAAGAAAGTTGATGTGTAGATCGTAATGCCCAATGGGCATATCGCGATTGAATTTTCTAATTATTAAATTGACATTTCCAAACCTTCCATTTACTTTCCTTTGCCGCGAATACAGTGGAAAATTTTATTGATGATATGATATGTTAATTATATGAGCATGCCACGAAAAATCAAGACACCGTTAACTGAAGAAGTCATCGCGTCGTTGCGGACCGGCGATACGGTAATGATTAGCGGCGAGATTTATACCGCGCGCGATGTCGCGCACCGGCGTTTGTATGAAGCTCTGACGAAAGGAGAAAAGCTGCCCTTCGATTTGCAGGGCACGGTAATATTTTACGCGGGTCCGGCGCCGACGCCGCCGGGCAAAGTCATCGGTTCCATCGGTCCCACCACGAGTTATCGGATGGATTTCTTCACGCCGAAACTGATCGAAAACGGACTGAAAGGCATGATCGGCAAAGGCAACCGCTCGCCGGAAGTTGTGGAAGCCATCAGAAAAAACCGCGCCGTTTATTTTGGCGCGATCGGCGGTATCGCCGCTTTAATGTCCCAATGCGTCAAAAAAGTGGAACTGGTCGCTTATGAAGATTTGGGACCGGAAGCCATAAGAAAACTCACGGTCATCAATTTGCCTCTTATCGTTATCAATGATGTTCAAGGTAACGATCTTTATCGCAACGCGCAATCTCAATGGCGTAAATAACCAAAAATAATAAACAATAATAGAAGTTTGTATCATTTCAGAAAAATATTGACGGAAGTTTGTTTCTATATTATGAATCACAGTCATTTTTTGTGACTTTATAAGGAGAAGAAAATATAATGATAGAAGTTCGATGGCATGGACGAGGCGGCCAGGGAGCGGTGACGTCGGTGGAGCTGCTGGCGGTGGCGGCAATCGCCGCCGGGAAATACGCTCAAGGTTTTCCCAGTTTTGGACCGGAAAGAAGAGGCGCGCCTGTAGCCGCGTTCACCCGTATAGACGATAAGAAAATCAACGTCCGATCGGGTATCTATGAGCCGGATGTCGTGGTTGTGCTTGACGCCAGTTTGATCGGTCTTGTGAACGTGCTCGATGGGTTGAAGCCAACCGGCAAATTGATCGTCAATACACCGAAATCGCCTGACGAAATCCGCAAAGAGCTGAAGTTCAAAGGCACGGTGGCAACGGTCGATGGCACCGGGATCGCGCGCAAGGAAATGGGCGTTCCCATCGCAAACACCACGATGATCGGCGCGTTGTTGAAAGTCATCGGCGGGTTGGGTCTGGACGCCATGAAAGAGCCGATTGAGCATCGTTTCGGCAGAATCGCCCAGAAAAATCTCAATGCGATGAAACGGGCGTACGACGAAATCATCATTAGCAATTAAGGGGTCAGTATGGCACTCAAAACATGGAAAGAGCTTCCCATCGGCTGCGTGGTTTATGAGCCGGGCAGCGCCAGTGAATATCATACAGGCAGTTGGCGGTCGCAAAGGCCGGTTTGGGACAATCAAAAATGCATCAAATGCGGTATCTGTTACGTGTATTGCCCGGAAGGCTGCGTGCAGCAGGGCGAAGACGGATTTTTCAAGGCGGATCTGAATTACTGCAAGGGCTGCGGTATTTGTGCGCATGAATGCTGGCCGAGAGCCATCAAGATGGTAGAGGAGGGATAACATGGGCAAACGCATGGGAATGGAAGTCGCCATGGCCGTTGCGGAAGCCGTGGCTTTATGCAACATCGATATGGCTGCTGTTTATCCGATTACTCCTCAGTCGCATATTGCGGAACATTTATCCGACTTGGTTGCGGATGGGAAAATCGACGCGGAATTCGTCACCGTCGAGTCCGAACATTCGGCGATGAGCGCGGTCATCGGCGCCTCCGCAACGGGCGCACGTTCTTACACGGCCACCAGTTCGCAGGGCTTGATGCTGATGCATGAACTGCTGCCCATCGCCTCGGCAATGCGCCTGCCGATTTGCATGGCGATTGCCAACCGAGCCGTCTCCGGTCCTTTGAATATTTTGAATGATCACTCCGACATCATGCCGCAGCGCGACTCCGGCTGGATCACGATCTTTGTGGAAAATGGACAAGAGGCGATTGATATGTCCATTATCGCTTTCAAAATCGCCGAGCATAAGGATGTGATGCTGCCGGTCAATGTCAATATCGACGGCTTTCAGCTGACGCACATGGTGGAGCCTTTTGAAATGCCGTCGCAGGAAGAAGTCAATCAATTCCTGCCGCCGTTTACGCCGCATGCGACGCTTCATCCCGCGAAACCCGTGACGATGGGCGCTTTCGCCATGTCCGATTACTTCGCAGAAATCATGAAAGCCAAGGATGAAGCGCTGAAAAATTCCAAAAAAGTCATTTTGGACGCTTGGGATGAATGGGGCAAGATGTTCGGCCGCAAGTACAAACCGGTGGAAACCTATCAGGCGGATGATGCGGAAGTCTTGATGCTAACGATGGGTTCCATGGGGGAAACGGCGCAGGTGGCGGTAGACGCCCTGCGTGCCAGAGGCGTCAAGGCCGGTCTGGTGAAATTGAGATTGTGGCGCCCCTTCCCGTTTGAGGAAATCAAGGCCGCGGTGAAAAAAGCGAAGAAGCTGATCGTGACCGACCGTGCCTGTTCTTTCGGCGGTCCCGGCGGTCCGGTGTTTTGCGAAATCAAGTCGGCCCTCTACGCCGAAGCGCAGCGTCCTTTTATTTACAATTACATTTACGGGTTGGGCGGGCGAGATGTTCCCGTCGGTGATTTTGTGGGTATGTTTGACAAGGTTCTGGGAGACGCATCCAACAAACTGGCCGACACCTACGAATTTTGGGGAGTGAGAGAGTCATGAGTATTGTAGAGAATTTTGATTTATTTGCCCCGCGACTGATCAATAAAAAAGAATTGTTTTCCGCCGGCCACCGCGCCTGTTCCGGCTGCGGGGAGGTTCTCGGCGTGCGGCTGATGTGCAAAGCCCTCGGTGAAAATACCGTCATCGCGGCGGCGACGGGCTGCATGGAAATCGTCTCCAGTATGTTTCCCACAACCGCCTGGCGCGTACCCTGGATTCATGTGGCGTTTGAAAACGCGGCGGCTGTCGCCTCCGGCGTCGAAGCCGGTCTGAAGGCGCTGCGCAAAAAAGGCAAAATCGATGACCGGTACGTCAAAGCGGTTGGGATGGGCGGCGACGGCGGAACGATGGATATCGGGTTTCAGGCGCTCTCCGGCGCAATGGAACGGGGCCATGACATGATTTATGTCTGCTTCGACAACGAAGCGTATATGAACACAGGGATTCAGCGCTCCAGCGGCACGCCGATGGGTGCGTCCACGACCACCGCGCCGGCGGGGAAGGTCAGTATCGGTCAGAGGACTTGGAAGAAGAACTTGCCGGAAATTATGGCAGCCCATGGGATTCCTTATGTGGCGACAGCCTGTCCAAGCTATCCGCTTGATTTCATCAGGAAGGTGGAGAAAGCCAAGAGCGTCAAAGGCCCTTCCTATATTCATTGTTTTTCCGTTTGTCCGACCGGCTGGCGCTGTCCGTCGCATTTGGCCATTTCGATGGGGCGGCTGGCGGTGGAGACGGGCGTGTTCCCGCTTTATGAAGTGGAAAACGGGCGCTATCGTATCTCGCCGGACATGCCCCGGAAATTAAAACCGATCAAAGATTACTTCAAGGGGCAGGGGCGTTTCCGCCACTTGAGCGATGAAGACATCGACAAAATCCAGAAGAAGGTCAATCTGGAATTCAGGAAACTTGTCGAAAGGGAAAAATTTCTCAAAACCGGCAATGAATAAGATTGAGTCACACTGAGGTGAAAGAAACATGACGAAAGCAATGAGCATTGCGGCGAAAACCAGACAAATCGTGAAAAAGCACGGTGGCGGTAAAAGCGCGATGATCGCCGTGTTGCAAGATATTCAGGATACATTCAATTATCTTCCCAAGGAAGCCTTGAAAACGGCGGCCAAGGCCATGAATGTGCCGTTTAGCCGGGTTTATGAAGCGGCAACGTTTTATGCCGCCTTCAGTTTGGAGCCGCGGGGCAAGCATGTTGTAACGGTCTGCATGGGAACGGCCTGCCATGTCCGAGGCGCGGCCATGCTGGAGGATAAGCTCGAACGGACACTGGGCATCAAACCCGGCGGTACAACCGCCGACGGAAAGTTTTCGCTGAAAACGGTGAACTGTGTGGGCGCCTGCGCGCTGGGACCCGTTGTGATCATTGACACGGAATATCACGGACACATGACGATGAAAAAAATCGATCAAGTGATTGAACAAATCAACCAAGAGGGGGCGCAGCAATGAACGAAAATCCCGATACTCAAGCCCGCCAGATTATCGACAATTTGACGATATACTACGGTCCGAAAAAGAAGTTCGTTGCCATTTGCGCCGGCACCGGCTGCCGCGCTTCCGGAAGCCTCAAAGTCAAGGAAGCGCTGGAAGCCGAATTGAAGAAACAAAACTTAAACGTGGATGTCTTGGCCACCGGTTGTCTGGGCTTTTGCGAAAAAGGTCCCATGGTCGTCGTTCATCCGGACAAATACTTTTATCAGCATGTCAAAGTGGAAGATGTGCCGGAAATTGTCTCCAAGACCGTGGCGAAGGGGGAAGTCATCAGCCGACTGCTCTACCGCCATCCGGAGACGCAAAAAGCGCTTTTCCGCGAAGAAGATCTGCCGTTTTACAAAAAACAACTGCGGGTGGTTTTCGGTAAAAACGGGATGATTAATCCGGAAAAAATTGAGGATTATTTTGCCATCGATGGCTACCAGGCGCTGGCCAAAGTGCTTTCGGAAATGACGCCCGAAGCGGTCATCGCTGAAGTGAAAAAAGCCGGTTTGCGTGGACGCGGCGGCGGCGGGTTTCCCGCGGCGGTCAAATGGGAAGGCGTGCGCAAAGCCCACGGCGAACCCAAATATGTCATCGCCAACGGCGATGAAGGCGACCCCGGGGCCTACATGGACCGCAGCCTCATGGAAGGCAACCCCCATAGCATCATCGAAGGAATGATTATCGGTGCTTATGCGGTCGGTGCGCACGAAGGCTATATCTATGTGAGAAACGAATATCCGATGGCGGTGAAGCATCTATCACTGGCGATTGAAGCGGCCAGAGACAATGGTCTTTTGGGAAAGAATATTTTGGGCACGGATTTTTCTTTTGACATCCAGATTAACAAAGGGGCCGGCGCTTTTGTTTGCGGCGAATCATCGGCGCTGTTTGCTTCAATAGAAGGCCGCGCCGGCGAGCCGCGAGCCAAGTACGTCCACGCGGTCGAAAGAGGCTTATATGATAAACCGACAGTGCTCAACAACGTGGAAACCTGGGCGAACGTGCCTTTGATTATCAATAAGGGCGCCGATTGGTATGCCTCGATCGGCACGGAAGGTTCTAAGGGCACGAAGATCTTTTCCCTGGTGGGCAAGATCAACAACACCGGCCTCATTGAAGTTCCGATGGGCACCACGCTCTACGAAATCATTTATGACATGGGCGGCGGCATTCCCAACGGCCGCAAGTTCAAAGCCGTGCAAACCGGCGGTCCCTCGGGCGGCTGCATTCCCGAGCGCCTGCTGGATCTGCCCGTGGATTTCGACCGGCTGACGGAAGTCGGCTCCATGATGGGGTCCGGCGGCATGATCGTCATGGATGATACCTCCTGCATGGTGGATGTGGCCAGATACTTCACCGGCTTTTTACAGGAAGAATCCTGCGGAAAATGCGTTCCCTGCCGCGAAGGTATCCGCCGCATGAAGGCGATTCTCGACGACATCTGCTCCGGGAAAGGCCGGGAAGGCGATGTGGAGCTTTTGGAAAAAATCGCGACCGGCATCGCCGACGGCTCGCTTTGCGCGTTGGGCGGTTCCGCTCCCAATCCGGTGCTCAGCACCATCCGGTATTTCCGGGAAGAATACGACGCGCACATTCGGGAACATCGCTGTCCCGCGGGAGTCTGCAAGGCGCTGATTACTTACAACATCGATCCGGATAAATGCACCGGTTGTACCTTGTGCAGCAAGGTCTGTCCCGTGCAGGCGATCAGCGGCGAGAAAAAGCGGGCGCATCGAATCGATGCCGAAAAGTGCACCCGTTGCGGCGCGTGTATGGAAAGCTGCAAATTTGACGCAATTTTTGTGAAATAAGAGGAAGGGTGATCCATGGTTAACTTTACGGTCGACGGGAAAAATATATCGGCGGCGGAAGGCACGATGCTTCTGGAAGCCATCCGCGGCGCGGGCATTTCTATTCCGACGCTTTGCGCGCATGAGGCGGTGAGCCGCTCCGGCGCCTGTCGAATGTGTGTCGTGGAAATCAAAAAGGGCAATAGAACCAGAATCGTCACGTCCTGTCTTTATCCGGTGGAAGAGGGTTTGGTGGTGAATACCAAGAGCGACAGGGTGCTCAATGTGCGGCGGCTGGTCATGGAGCTGCTTTTGGCGCGCTGTCCCGACTCGGAAGTGATTCGCAAGATGGCCGAAGAAATGGGCGTGGAACCTCAGGCGCGATTTATTCCCGATACGGACAAAGGCAAATGCATTCTGTGCCGCTCCTGCGTGCGCGTATGCGAGGAAATCGTCGGCGTCAGCGCCATCGGGCTATTTGGTCGAGGTCCGCAAAAGCAAGTCGGAACGCCTTACAACGAAAAATCCGACGTCTGCATCGGCTGCGGCGCCTGCGCCTATGTCTGCCCCACCGGCCACATCGAGATGACTTCCACCGGCGACAAACGCCAAATCTGGGGTCGCACCTTCAAAATGCAGGCCTGCGCCAAATGCGGCAAGTTCTTCGCCCCCATCGATCAGTTGAAATTCATCAGCAAGAAGACCGGCGCGCCGCTGGAAGAGCTTAAAATTTGTCCGGAATGTCGTTGATGTTTCGGCGTTGAAAAAGGGTTTTTGAATCAAAAGGCTTCCAATTTGTTTACGAAAAGGAAGCCTTTTGAATTTGATGTCGAATCCTTCAGAAGTCTTTATCCTTTGAAGTGTTGTCGATTTTTTTGAATGTTGAAACCAAGATGACGCATGGCGTGCGGCATCCCGTCAAAGCATTCAATGTCTTGCGCCGGGCGGCCCAAAAACGTATGGAATAAAAAACGCATTCGCAAGAACCGGCGCATTCAATAAAGGTAAAAAAAAGCCTATACATCATTGGTTGATTTTCACGGCTTCCTATATCGACGATCTAGACGGCCTGGCGATTTTAAAAGTGTCAGTGGATCGGTATAACGCCGATCATCTTCCCTTTTATATCGCGGTTCCCCCAAAGGATCCGGAGCGGATTTACAGCAAAATCACAACGGGCGCAGAAGCGTATGAATTAAATTTTGTAAGCCATGAAAACATCTTGGGTGTTGATAACGAACAGAAGAGGGATGGCGAAAACAGCCCCTACCTTTCCATGGATGAGGTTCTGATGCCGCAGGATCAATAAAATTCATGAACTTTCGCCTGCCGATGAGCTTGTGAAGTCCTTTAAAGTGGATGCGCCGTTCGTGTTGGCGCGCCTTCACGGTGAGACCGAAGACGATTTCGTGAAGCAGGGACATATCGCTGTTCTCATGCAAAACAGATGTATGAAGGACTGCGTGTATCGTCCGGCTCGATGGGCGGCGCCGCTGGGGCGCGCTAAACGATGCACCCGCCGGGTGATAACCTCTTGAAATCATAAACAACGGGACGCGTCGGCCGCCGAGGGATGGCGCCAACAAGGTCTTGACACCGGAGGGTTGATGCTTTATAAATTTTTAGTGCCTCACCTTTTGAATTGTCTTTTTGAGAAACTTATTGGAGAAAAAAATGTTTGAAATCCCGGAAAACATAATTCACGAAGTGATGGATGGTGAAACCCTGCTTGTCCGTCTGGATAGCGGCAATTATTACAGCATGAACGTCTCAGGCGGACAGGTTTGGGCGCTCATCGAACAGGGAGCGTCAAAAAGCCAAATCGTCTCGTTTCTAGCCGAAGGCTACGGCGTCGAAGAGCGTCAGATCGAGGCATCGGTTGAGACCTTTCTGAAGTATCTCATCGTCGAAGAATTGATTGTCCCGAAGCCTGACGCCGACGATCATGCACCGGTTCTGTCCGCCGAAGAGTTTCAGGCCGCCGTTTCCTTTGAGCCGCCGCAACTCACGAAGTATTCCGATATGCAGGAATTGCTCATTCTGGATCCCATCCATGAAGTCAGTGACGCCGGATGGCCGAATGCCAAACCACAACGAAACCACGAAGAGGAATAGAGTGACTTGTCAGCGCCGAAAATCGTAAAGAGCACGGACCTTCTTCATGCCTATTTTCTGGATGCTTTGACGCTTTGGGAGCAGGGTCTTGCCCGCGGCGGCCGTCCGGGGCGGAAGCGAATCCGGATCTTTGGGGAAACGCTGGAACTGGTTTTTGCCGATGAAAATCTTCTGCCGTTTTTCATGCCGGCGTTGGAGCATCTGACGGTGTCCTCCGACGATGCGGCTGCGGTCAAAGTTTATATTTGGGATGACGTAACAACGAAAACAGTCATGCCGGAGCCTCCATGGCGGGGATACGGCGTTCAGAGCGCTTCCGGAAATCTCGAAGGCGTTTTTACCCGCCGGGGCGATCTGCGGGGATTTCAATGCGACAGGATCAAGACGGCTTTTAACTGGTCAGCCAACGCCTTGAGCATGTATGATGCCGAAAACGCCGTGGGGCTTTACTGGACACAAGACGCGAGGCGGTTGCCTGCTTACGAGACCAGCGCGCCGCTGAGGACGATTTTGAACTGGCGGGCCCAGCAGAGAAACGGTCACTTGATTCACGGCGCTGTCGTGGGCGGTGCAAACGGCGGCGTGCTTTTGGCGGGGAAGGGCGGCTCGGGAAAATCGACAGCCGCGCTGGCCGCACTGAAAGCCGGATTGCATTACGTCGCCGATGATTATTGTCTGGTGTCATCACAGCCGGAACCGGCGGCCTACTGCGTGTTCAGTTCCGCGAAAGTGGATCCCGGAAATCTTTTCCGGGCGGAACACATCATGTCTTCCCGAAGCAAAAATCAAAATCCCTATGACGACAAAGAAGTCTTTTTTCTTTATCCGCAGTTTGCGGACCAAATCAAACCGCGATTGCCTCTGCGGGCGATTTTTCTTCCCAGAATTACCGGTGACGCGCCGTCGCGTTTGACGCAGGCGTTGAAGTCTGACGCCATCCGGGCGCTGACCGTGAGCACCGTCTGTCAGTTTCCCGGGGCGGGCAAAAGCGCGGTGGACGTCATTATGTCGCTGGTCAATCAACTGCCCTGTTACGCCTTCGATTTCGGAACCGATTTGGATAAGGCGTCGGATGTCATTGCCCATTGGCTGGCGACCGGGGAGAGGCCGAAGTGAAGATCCTGATCATCAGTCCCTTTTCGCCCTATCCACCCAATTCCGGTGGCCGCATCCGCCAATGGGAAATGATTAAGTATCTGGGAGAAAAACACGATTTGACCCTTGCGTTTTTCATCAACCGGGGCGAGGAGAAGATCCTGGAAGGCGTCTTCGAAAACATCTGCGCAGAGGTGAACATGATTGCGCATTCGGGAGATACCGCGGATCAAGTTCCTCTTGCGCTACCTTGGCCGCTGCGGGCCTACGGCGTGGAGCCGATGCGGCGGTTGTTGACGCGGTTGTCTGCGCGCGGGTATGATCTTTTGATCACGGAATTCATTTATATGGCTCAGTACCGCCATCTTTTCGCTGCGCCCGCCGTTCTCCACGAACATAATATCGAATCCTCCATCTTCCGGCAATACGCCCAAATGCCGAAGGCAAATGAGGCGGAAATTTTCGGAATCCGGAAAGACGCCGCCTTTTGGAAGGCGACTTGGATGATGATGCGCCAATATGAAAACAAAACATGGCCTCAGTTCGATCTGCGCGTGACGGTCAGCAGGCTGGATCAGGAAGAAATGGATCGGCGTTGTCCCGACGGAAAGTCCATGGTGGCTGAAAATGGCGTGAATACCCAAACGATGCAACCGCTGGCCGTCAATCACTCCAAAAATATTTTGTTCGTGGGAACGATGAATTATTTTCCCAATGAAGACGGCGCCCTGTTTTTGGCCGAAGCCGTCATGCCTTATGTCTGGAGTCTGGATCCGGATATAAAGCTCTACATCGTCGGCAATAACATGCCGCAAAAAGTCAAAGCCTTGGGCGGCGATCCCAGGATAAGGATCGTTCCCGATGCGCCGGATATCCGGGCGGTGGCCGCGCAGTGCCGTCTTTCCGTTGTTCCCCTGAGGTTCGGGGGCGGCACGCGGATTAAAATACTGGAATCCTTCGCCTTGGGCTTGCCCGTTGTTTCCACGTCCAAGGGTTGCGAAGGTCTGGCGGTGGAAGACGGCCGTCATCTGCTCATCCGAGATGATCCCCAAAAGTTTGCTGAAGCGGTTGTCGGGTTGGTTCAAGACGCGAATTTATACGGTGCGCTTCGCGAAAACGGCGAGCGGCTCGCCAAGCAACGATACGACTGGAGATCCATTTTTGAAGCCGTTGAGCGGAAAATGACGGAATTGATCACCCGATAATGTTGTTAAAACTTTTGAAGAGATCCCTTAGATGATCAGCGACTACTTCGACAGGATATTCATCATTAATTTGCCCCGGTCCATCAAGCGCCGCGCGCTGATGTTGTATCAGATGGGCAAAATGAATATTCGAAACTTCCAATTGGTGAAAGCGGTGGACGGCCGACATCTTGATCTCGAAAAGATGAAAGCGGATGGACTGCTGCAATGGGATGACTGGAACCTGAGAGATTTGACGCCCGGAGAGGTTGGATGTTGTCTGAGTCATATCAAAGTGTGGAACATGGCTCTTGAGCAAAACTTCAAGAGAGTTTTAATTTGCGAGGATGATATTATCTGGCGACCGGATGCCCATGAGATCGCGGATCGTTTCATGGCCGAAGTGCCTGACGATTGGGACATCCTTCATTTTCACAGCCATATTCGAGTCGGGTCGGGGATTTCCTACGACATCAAAAGAAAAATGATCAGCGCGCATGTTTGGCGGGGACACGCGGAAGGCCGAAGTTCGGCCTGTTACGCTCTGACACGCAGAGGCATAGAATTTCTGCTGAAACACGCGTTTCCGATCCGGTATACCAGCGACGGCACCATCAATAAGCTGACATCTTCCAAATGGCGTTTGGAATACTGCGGTTATGTCTGCTGGCCTTTTTTATGCGAAAGCGCCAACATTCCTTCGGAAGTCGGCTATGAATCTCAAGAGGATGATTGATTCATGAAACATACATGGGAGCCGGTCATGGTGAAAGAGCTCATCAGTGTGGTGATCCCGGTCTATAACGGCGAACGCTACATCGCCGAAGCGCTGGACAGCGTCTTGGCCCAGCGATACCGAGAGATGGAAATCATCGTTGTGGATGACGGTTCAACCGACGGCACGCGACGCGTCGTTCAGTCCTACAAGGCCCTGACGTGCGTTCATCAATCCCGGCAGGGAGCGGCCGCGGCACGAAACACCGGCGTCAAGCGCTCGCGAGGCGAATTCCTTGCGTTTCTGGACGCCGACGATTTGTGGATGCCGGATAAAACAGAAAAGCAGATGTCCCGACTGGCCGGGGATGGTGCGTTGGATATGGTTTTTGGGCACGTGGAACAGTTCTACTCTCCGGAACTGCAAGCAGCGCTCAAAGGCAAAATAAAAATCGTGGAAGCCGTCCTGCCCGGATACGTTCCGGGAGCGATGCTCATCAAAAAAGAAGCTTTTCTGAAAGTGGGATATTTCAATCCCGATTTAAAAGTTGGCGAATTCATGGATTGGATCATCCGGGCGCGGGACGGTGATCTGCGGAGCGTTATGCTGCCCGACGTGGTTTTAAAAAGACGCATTCACGACGCCAATGCCGGCCTCCGGGAGAAAGAGTCGCGCAAGGATTATCTTCGCGTTCTGAAGGCGTCTCTCGACAGGCAAAGAAAAAAAGCCATGGAGCAAGACACTCATGAATAAACCGCGTGAAGGATATAGCTGGCCGACGGCCGAGCAGGAGCTTTTGCTCAAGGCCGCGTTGCTGACGGGTGGGGAATCTGTCGCAGCGTGGAAACGATGGGCTGCGGCTGTTGATTTTGATTTGCTGGATCCCGGTTCCCAGCGCTTGCTTCCCCTGCTTTACCGGAATCTTGCGAATCAGGGCATGAAGCATCCCGCGCTGGCGATTTACAAAGGTTTTTACCGCATGACTTGGTATAAAAATCAACTTCTTCAGTATCGTCTGAGGCGTGTTTTGTACCTACTGGATTCCAGCGGCATCCCGGCCGTTTTGCTCAAAGGCGCGGCGATGGCCGAGTTGTATTACAAAGATTGGGCGCTCCGGCCCATGAACGATTTAGACCTCCTAGTGCCGCGGGAAAAAACGATTCAGGCCGTCGATCTGTTATGCGGCGACGGCTGGTCGCCCAGCCTGCGAAAGCCGGATGCGGAGGATTTGAAAATCAGACACGCGGTGACGCTGGTTGACGGCTCGGGAATGGAATTGGACTTGCACTGGCGGGTGATTCTGGAAGGGGGCGTCAATCACTTTGAGCAGAGGATAAAACATGATTATTCGAAAATCCAGTTTAACGGAATTGGCGCCTATGCCCTTTCTCCGACGGATCAGCTTTTTCACGTTCTGATTCACGGCGCCCGATGGAACGCCGTGGCGCCGTTGCGCTGGATTCCGGATGCCATGGTGATTCTGCGCCAAGCCGGCGCGGGTATCGAGTGGCGCAAATTAATTTGCGAAGCCCACAACCGAAATTTGACAGTGGCTTTTCGAAAAACAATCACGTATCTTCAAGAACAATTTCAGGCACCCGTGCCGTCAGACATCATGAGAGAAATCTCCGCACTCAAACCGTCCTCCGCGGAGCGCGTGGAATTCTGGATGCACAATCAGCCCCGTGGTTTTGTTAGAGATTTTCTTTTTCTCTGGTTTATGCATGTCAGGTCTACGGAATCAAAACGTTATGGCGAATTGCTGTTGAGTTTTCCGTCATTTCTTAAACGCTTTTGGAAGTTGCCGGCGGATCGAAACCTCTTGGCGTTTTTAGGGGTTCGATTAATCAGGAAAATCAAAAGAGGTAGGAACGAAGAATCATTGACCGAGAAAATCTTTTAGACGGGAAATGGCTTACGGCTTCATTTTGATTTGGCGGATTTTTTTATGATACAGGCGTTGTTTAAATTCATTTCCGGTGACTGGTATCAGGAGTATGTTTATTTCCGTTTTCGCATTCACCAGCGGTCTTTTCCGGTTCGTTTGTTTGCTCGCTTGTTTTTTGTACCGTTGGCCGTTGGGGTGCGATTTTTGAATCTTTTGTCGGGCCGTTTGGCCGTTCCCCATGTAGAGCTATCCATCATGCATCCCTGCCACAACGCGTGTCGGGATTGCGCGCAAATCCATCCCCCTCTTTTGTCATCGGATTTGGAGCCGGAACAACTGATTCGGGATCTCGAAGATTTTCTGGGCAAGGTGGATCGGATTCACCGCCTGATCGTCGTGGGATACGAACCGCTGTTTTATCCCCATCTCTGCAGAGTTTTGAGTTATCTGATTGAACAGAGAAAAGTGGATTTCATCAATATCGTGACGCCGGGATCGGTCGTTCCCGCGCGCGATGTTTTGAATTTGCTTCGGCACCATAAAGTGATGGTGACGGTAAGCCGTTTTGCGTCAGGCGGCGTTTCCGGCCCCGATGAATTTTCGGCGATCCTCGAAAGCGAGAAGATCAATCACCTGAAGCGGGACCTCTGGCGCGATCTGGGCAGTTTCAATCCCGTGGCCGATACGGACGAACAAGCGCTGCGGAATCGTTTCGCCCGATGCATTAACAAAGATTTTTATCAGTTAAGCGGGGGAGCGTTTTATGTGTGTCCGAGGTCGGCCCATGCGTCCCGACTGCATCCGGACACGTCGGATCTTGCGGACCGTGTCGTGTTTCGGGGTGAGAAAAATCCGCGTTTGTTCAGACAAGCCTTATGGGATCTCTTGCGGAAAAAATACCTGACGGCTTGTCGCCAATGTGCCGGAAGTTATCGGGAGACCCCATTCGAAAAGCTTATAAACCGGATCGCCGGCAGCTGGTATCATGAAAATATCTACTATCGATATAGAATCTTTGCGATGCCCCCTTGGAAACAGAAATGCGCTTGTTTGTTTTTTCTGCCGACTGCCGCGGCCGTCAAAATCTATGACGCCGCTTTGCGCCATTTGGAAATCCCCCGCGTGGAAATGCCCATCACCACGCGCTGTACTTTTTTGTGCAGGGATTGCGGCAATTTGATCCCTTTTTATCGAAAGAGAAACGATTACGACCTCGAAGAGCTGATCCGGGACGTCGAGGATTTTCTAGCCAATGTGACCCGCGTCAACCACTTCATCGTCATGGGCGGAGAGACCTTTTTATACCGGGATTTGAAAAAACTAATCCTCTTTTTGATTCGTCAAGACAAAATCAACTTGATTCACCTCTTCACCAACGGTTCCGTCATTCCGGAAAAAGACGTTCTGGATATCTTGCGGCATCGTAAAGTCCTGGTCACGATCAGCAGTTTTCCTCTGGAGGTTTCCCCCCGAAAGCCGCTTTTGATTTCCGCCTTGAAACAACATCACATCCGCTATCAGTTAGATGACAAACCGTGGATGGACAGAGGCGGTTGGAATCCCGAAGTGGATAACAGCGAGGAAGGACTCAAGCGTCGCTTCGCGACTTGTCCCATAAGAGTCTGCCACAGAATCACCCGCGGCGAATATCATTTGTGTCCCCGGTCCGACCACGGAGAGTTTTTGGGACAATTTGTTCCGGGCGAATCGGATAAGATTACGTTTCGGGGGATGAGGAATCCGCAAAAATTTAAAGAGGAACTGAACCGCCTGATGAAAAAAAACTACATTCAGGCCTGCACGAAATGCAAAGGAGGGCAGGGAGGGGTGATTTCTCCGGGCGTTCAGATGCGCGGAGAAAACGGATCCTAGGAATCCGCCTCTAGGCGAGCAACAAGCAGAAGCAGGATAAAATCAGCATCATCCAAGAAGCGACATCCATTCCCGCCAATGGGATCAGCACCAAGCTTGCCAGCAGCGAGCCTAGACAGCCGCCGAGGAGATCCGCCGCGTACAGAGGCGAGACGATTTTTTGAAGGTCGTCCGTGTTTTGCAATCCGGCGCAGGCAAACACGCCGCCGACGAGAAATCCGTTTACGATCAGAAGAATGGATATCAGCGGCAGGCCGGCGCAAGCGCCGCTGGAGATTGTCCGGAGGATGGCGACGCATAAAAGAACAAATCCGGCCGCCAGCGCGACGCCCGGGCACAAGGATGGCGGCGGATTGCCGTCCGGACGGATCATGCGTCTGCCGCCGGCGAAGGCGCCTGCGGCCAGCCCCGCCATAAAGCATGTCAGAAGCCAGCCGATATCCTGATAAAGGACGCCGTTTTTTGTCTGGTACAGAAGAAGGAGAATTGTTTCCAGAACCATGCCCAGAAAACCGGCCATGCCCACCAAAAGAAACCGACGCGCCGCAGGCCGCAAACGGATCAACCCAAACACCAAAACCAAAGCGGCCCAAAGAAATAAAAACGGCGGCGCAATCAAGTCTGGACGGGACAGGACCGGCAGGTCAATCAGTGAAAGACGGGGGAAGAATTTGGACAGCCAGATGACAAACGCGTATTGATAACAAACTGGGCGAAGGTCCGTATTGGGCGTCGCCGGCCGCGTATTCAGGAGATTTTTGACGCGGAAAAATCTGTCGTTGGTGAAAAGGTATCGGATGTAGGCGGGTGAAACCAGCCGCGTGTTGATATCCATTTTTTCCAACCGCCGGGCCATGACATCGGGAGCCTCTGGCAGGGGCCCGTCCGAGGCCGTCAGAACGCCGGTGGTCGCCGGCAAGAAAAGGACCGAGGGGAAAACGGATCGCGCGGCGCCGAAGATGCTGGCGTTGCGGGCGGCAAGCGGCTTCGTCCAGAGGTTTTCCGGCGTGAGCAGCCGGAGAGCCAGGATGCCCGCCGGATTTAATCGCGCGGCGCACTGTTTGAAAAATTCCCGCGTATAAAAACGGTTGGCCTGAGCGGAAGACGGCTCGGGCATACCGACCAAAATCAAATCGTATCGGCCGCTGTTTTCAAGGAAGCGGCGCGGGTCGTCGAAGATTATGCGGACATTGGATTGCCCGAGGGAATTGCGGGTCTCCTCGGGCAGATGCGGGACCAGAGTCTCGAGCATCGGCGCGTTGAGCTCAACGTAGTCGACCCGATAAGGCTTGTATTTCCGGATTTCCCAGATGAGGCCTTCCACGCCGCCGCCCAAAACAAGAACCGTTCGCGGATGCGGGTGTTGCAGGGCGGCCAAATGACAAAATACTTCCGCTTCCGTTCCTTCCGTTTCCCAAGCCAGCGCGTCATTTTCAAAGACGGTCAGCTGGCGGCAACGCTTCGTTGCGGTAATCCTGCCGTAGGGGGAATCAATGCTTGCCAGCAGAGACGGATGATTCCAACGCGTCATCGCGTCATCGAGAAAACCCGCCGCCGTCAGCAACAGGCTCAACCCCGCCGCGAGAACCGCAGAGGCGCCGCGGAAAAAGGATTTTTCCCGATCCGGCGGCGCGATGAAAACCGTGGCGGCGGCAAAAAGGGAACAAAGCAGCGCCGTGGAGACATTGCTCGTGTGCCGAAGGATCAGCCACGTCGAACACAGTCCGCCGATCAAACCGCCGACGCTTTCCACGGCGTAGGCAAAAGCCGGCGTGTTGTGTTGCGCGACGAATAATTTCGCCGTCCGCTGAAATAGAAGTCCGGACAGAAAGCCGGCGGGAAACAAGGCCGCCGCGGCGACCAGCATTTGCCGGGGAAAAGAAAGATACGCGCCGGGGATGTCCCCTAAAAGAAGGCGGCTGGCGCGGATGAAGGCGAGATCCAAAGGGAGCATCAGGGCGAAAGCCCAAAAAAGCCAGGCCACGCTCTTGGGCTTCGGAGAAAGATTTTTGCGGCCGGCGAGCGCGCCTGCCGCCGTGCAGAACAGCCAGATGCCCAAAGACAAAACATAAACAAGCTCAATGCCGTAGAAGGCGACGTTCAATTCTCTGAGCAGGACGACCTGCCCCAGAATGGAAATCAGTCCGATGGCGAAAAGAGACAACGTCATTTGAAATCGGATTCGCTGAAAACCGCCGCCTGAAAGGTCGAAAATTGCGCGCCGGTTTTCCAGCAGCCTTGCTCCAGCCCGGCTTTGCGGCAAAGGTTGTCCAGCATCTCGTCGCGGGTCCATCCCTGTTCGGTCGCCACCTGCGGGAGAAAAACCGCCGAGCGGCCGTCTTTGACCAGCAAAACACCGTCGCGTCCAACCGTGATGTCGCCGTATGACGGCACCCGGCGCATCGGTGTCAGCACGGAGATTTCGATTTCCGTGTCCTTCAATTCCTCAAAGGTCAGGGGCGGGAAGCGCCGGTCGTTGAATGCCGCCTGAATGGCCATGGCGCCGACCACCTTCAGCAGGGGTTCATCCGCGATCATATGACCGATGCAGCCGCGCAGCTGGCCGTGCTTCTTGAGCGTGACAAAAGCGCCCCGCGGCTGCATGAGCGCGGCCTTTTCGCTTCTGGCCAACGGAGCGGTGTCCGTCAGGAAAAGCCGCGACAGGGTTTCCCGCGCGAACGTCAGCAGGGCCTTTTGATCGGAAGGTTGCAGAGAGGCAAAAGCGATGGCGGGCGATGGAGAAACATAGGACGGGACTTTGGGGACGTCCGGATCCGCGACCATCGCGACCGCCCCGTAGCCCACTGCCCGCGAGGCCTCGCCCACGAGCGAATCCGCCGAATTAGCGTAGCTGATGACGACGCCGCGTTTCGCTCCCAGCGCTTTGGCGGCGGTCATGGCCGCCATCAGCGGCGCTTCACCGCACGCACTGGTATGCAGCTCGGCGATGCCTCGGTCTTGATTTTTCCGCAGGGTGCGTTGAAAAACGGCCGGATCAAGCGTGGCAACGGCGGCCAGCGTCGCCTCGTCAACGAGCCGCGCGTCCGACGCGGAGGGATAATGCGACAAATCGGAACTCGCGATGATCAGCGCGTTTTTGTTTTTTAAGACCTTGGCCAATGTCGCGCCGAAACGGCTGCACAACCGGGGATCCGGCGCGCCCACGACGACCGGAACGATTTTTGCCTTTGGGAAAACAACCTGCACAAACGGCACCACCACTTCCACGGAATGTTCGTCCTCATGGGGAGCGTTGTCCAACACGCAATCTTCGGGATCGTCCTTCAGCAGGGCCTTGACGATGTTTTTATCCACCCCAGCAACGCCCAGAGGCGTGCGGAAGCCGCTTCCCGGATACAAAGATATTTTGTCGAAACCCGGTCGGGTGTGATTAGTGCCCAGGATGACGACGACCTCGTAAGAGGCGTCCCGAACCTGCCTGAAAGCGTCCGCGCAAATCTGGCCGGAGTAGATATAGCCGGCGTGCGGCACCAGCAAGGCGCAGGGTTTTTTGACAAGCGCCGGGACGGCGTCTTGGAGATATTTTTCAATGGCCTGCCGCAGACGATAAGCGGATTGCGGATAAAACTTGCCCGCGGCGACCGGCTCCCGGATGTCCGCCGCGGAAAGATTTTCCGCACGGCAGGCCGCGAAACACGCCAAGGCCGCGACGAGCAAAAAAACATTCAAACGAGAGCCCTTCATTTCTTCGTCCTTTGCTTCTAGGCCCACACGCCGGCGATTTTTGTTTTGCAGAACTTGCAGCGCCCGCTTTCCAGATTCATTTCCGTGATGAAAAACCCCCGCCGTCGAATAACGATTTGCCCGCATTTCGGACAATAGGTGTGGTTTCCCGGATGATCGGGCACGTTGCCGACAAAAGGATAATGCATGCCCTTGCGCTTCGCCATGTTGTAGGCCCGCTCCAGCGTGGCGACAGGCGTGGGCGGAAGATTTTGCATCTGGTAGTCGGGATGGAAGCGCGTGAAGTGCACGGGAACGTCGGGGCCGAGTTCCCCCAACACCCAGTCGATGAGGCCCTGAAGCATCCGGTCCGAATCGTTTAACGTGGGGACGACGAGATTGACGATTTCCAGATGCACGCCGCTTTTCGCGACCTGCTTGATGCTGCGCAGCACCGGCTGAAGCTTGGCGCCGCTGGCGTTGCGGTAGAACTCTTCGCTGAATCCCTTGAGGTCGATCTTGATGGCGTCAAGCACTTGAGTCATTTCCCGCAGCGGCGCTTCATTCATGAACCCGCAGCTGATCATCACGCAGCGGACGCCTTTTTTCCGGGCGTCGCGCGCGATGTCGGTGAGGTATTCCGTGAAAACCGTCGGTTCATTGTAGGTGAAGGCGATGACGGGCGCTTTTTGTTCCAACGACGCCTTGACGATTTTTATCGGCGGCGTGAAAGAAACCGGATAATCCTCCGGCGAGGCCTGGGAGATTTCCCAATTCTGGCAAAATTTGCACTTGAGCACGCAGCCGGCGGTGGCCAGGGAGAAGGCCGCGGCACCCGGCAGGTAATGGTAAAGCGGTTTTTTTTCGATCGGATCGATATGAATGGAAATCGGGCGGCCATAGACCAACGAACGCAGCTGGCCGTTGACGTTCATGCGTGTTCGGCAGCGTCCGCGCTGCCCCTCGGAGATGGCGCAGCCGTTGGCGCACAGCTGACATTGAATGATGTTGTCCACGCCAAGGGGCTTCCAGTAACGGGCCTTCGGCGCGGATTTGATGAGCTCATCCAGATAGGAGGCGCCGTAAGCCCATCCCGCTTCGCCGCCCGACAGAAATTTTCTCCATTGGGGTTCGAGTAAAAAAGTTCCCGCACAGCCGGCGGCTATGGCGAACTTGGAGAGAAGGGTTAGAAATTCCCGCCTGGAAATCATTTTTTTCGGCCCCCCAAAACGCGCTTGATGGCTTGAATGAGAAAATTATAGTAAAATTAGTCTGATCAAGTCAATGTTTTTAAAAACGATAGACGGTCTTGATTTGGAAAAAATGTCCTTGGGGTGAATTTTCGGTATAGAAATCGTAGAGATAAGTCAGAGCGACGCTCAATTTGGGGAACCGATAATAAATCTCGGCGCCGGCGGAGATGGATTCTCTGGCGCTGCCGTCGACAGCCGTGCCGTTTTGTTCCTTTTCCCGGCTGATCATCCAGTTGAGCGAGGGGCCCAATTTCAGTTTGTCCGTGACTTGATATCCCAGAAGGCATTGCAGATAAAATTCATCTCCCGGCCGGACATGGGTATCTTCATTTTCCAAACGGATGTGATATTTCGCGGCGGCATCGAGGCTAAATTTGTCCTGGGTTTTGTGCAAAAAGACCACCGGTTTGATGTCGTACTGATTGGTGCCGATATTGACCGGGCGGGAAGCGTCATATTCGCCGGTGGGGAACTTGACAAACAGCATCGGCAGAATGTCGATTTGGTAAATCGGTAGAAAGTAACCCGCTCCCAGATTGATGTCTCCCAAGCCGGCCGAGCCCTCGTGCAGGGAATGGATATCCGTGTAGCCGAAAGGCACCAAAGCCGTTGCCACAAAGTTCGGGGAGTAGTAGCACAGGCGTAGCATTTCCTGGGCGTTGAATAAACCGAAATCCTTTTTGACCTTTTCTCCGTGCCGGTCGGTAAAGTCATCTGCGTAATAAAAGGAGGAGTAGGTTAGAAAATAAAAACCTTCTTTCGCGCGGACACCGTCGTAGAAATTGACCGCCCAGCTGGATGATGTCGCGCCGTGAATCAGCAAGACGACCCAAACCGTCCCAAGGAGGTGTTTTCGAAGCTTCGCCATTGTTTCTCCCGAGAATTTTTTGCCGCACTTCGTACATGAAATCGGCGGGATTAGCAAGACGGGATGTGAAATTTTTTTCAATCAGGCGGATCGGTTAATTTTCTTGACGGTCAAGTTCCATTTTCATATAATTTTCCCACAGAGCCATTGCGCGGCGACGCCCGAGAGGGGCGCCGCATTCGGGGATGGGCGAGGAAGGGCTAAACGCCGCAAATCAATCGTTAACCTAAAAAAGGACGGTTTATGTGGAAAAATAAAGTCGTTTCTCCCCGGGAGGTGTTGTCCCACATTGAGCCGGGCATGGCCATTTTTCTAGGGACGGGGATGGCCGAGCCCCGCACGCTGGTGAAGCAGCTGATGGCGTCCGAGGAGCCGAATCTGCAGGATCTGGAATTGATTCAGCTGGTCAGTATTGGAGACACCATTCCCATTGACGAACGATATTCGCGGAAGTTCCGCCTGCGGACGTTCTTTTCCGGATGGATCGCTTCGGAAGCCATCAGCGAGGGACGCATTGATTTGATTCCCAGCCGCTTTTCCAAAATACCGGCGCTGTTCAGATCCGGAGCGATTCACATTGACGCCGCCTTCATTCAGATTTCGCCTCCGGACGAAAACGGCTACGCCTGCTTAGTCGGCGTGGATGTCGAGAGGCAGGCCATGGAAGCCGCGCGTTTGGTGGTGGGGGAAATCAATGAACGCGCTCCCCGCATCATGGGCGACACGCTCGTGCATATGGACGAATTCGATTATTTTGTCGAGTCCACGGAGGCTCCGCTCTACATCCCGCGCTGGCCGCGGGAGGACGTCTTCATGAAAATCGCCACGAATATCGCGGCGGTCATTGATGACGGCAGTTGCATCTCCATGGGCATCGGCCCCCTTTACGAGGCGCTGGCCGTTCAGTTGGCGACGAAAAAAAACTTGGGCGTTCATTCGCCTTTCTTTACCGATTCCCTGATGGATCTGGTCAAAAGCGGCGCCGTCACGAACCGCTACAAGGGCGTTTTCCGCGGCAAGTGTTCCGCGTCTTATCTGATGGGCACCGAAGAATTGATGCGTTGGCTGGATCGCAATCCGCTGGTGGATTTTCAGCCGGAAGACGTGATTACCGATCCGAAGATCATCGGCATGAACAACCGGTTCATCGCCATCCTGCCGGCCAGAAAAATTGACCTGACCGGCAACGTCGCCCTGCATACCGGAAAGGGAAACGTGACGGCGGGGCCGGGAAACGTGCAGGAGCTTTTCATGGGCGCCCAACTTTCCCGCAACGGGCGCACGATTTTCGGACTTCCCAGCCGCAACCGCAAAGGAGAGCCGAATATCGTTCTTTCCGTGGACAACATGCCGTTTCAGTTCACCAACCGCGAATCCATGGATCTGGTAGCGACGGAATACGGCGTGGCCTATCTCATGGGCAAAACCATGCGTGAGCGGGCGCAGGAACTCATTGACATCGCCCATCCCGACGACCGGGCGGAGCTGGTCCGGCAGGCCAAGGAAGCCAAGCTGCTTTACGCCGATCAGATTTACTTTCCCGAATCCGGCCATCTCTACCCGACGCGGCTGATCTGCACTCATGAGTTCAAAGGCGGCTTGAAGGTTCTTTTCCGGCCTATCAAGCCGTCCGACGAAGAAAAGATGCGCGATCTGTTCTACCGGTTTTCCGATCAAGCCGTTTATTCGCGCTACTTTACCTCCATCAAGACCATGCCGCACAAAAAAATGCAGGAATATGTCAATGTCAATTATCGCTGGGTGATGTCCATTGTCGGCATTGTCGAAGTGGAGGGCGCGGAAAAAATCATCGCGGAAGCCCGTTACGCTCGGACGACGCAGGAATCCTTCGCCGACGTGGCCTTTGTTGTGGATGAGGAATATCAGAACAAGGGCATCGCGTCATTTCTTTTTGAGCTCTTGATCCGCGCGGCGCGCGAGGAGGGCATCAAGGGGTTCACGGCGGATGTGCTGGCGACCAACAAGGCCATGCTGAAGGTTTTTGAAAAATCGCCTTTCCCGGTGCAAACCGTTTTAACGCGGGGCGTCTACGAGCTGACCATTCCTTTTACCGTTCCGGCGGACGTCAAGGCGAAAACTTAGCCTGCGGGGTTCGATGGCGGGCGGCGTCTCCGCGTCGCCGGAGCAACTTGCCGCGGCTTAGTAAAAAATGGCTTTGCCTTCAAAAGATTTGAGTTCTTGGTAGGTGTTTTCGCATTCCTGCTTTTTTTGCTCGATCCGCGATTTTTTGGCAATCGCATCCGCTGCAGGGATGGGTTTACCGGCGACGTTTTGATTCCAGTCAATGATCAAATCCTGGGCCGAGCGGCAAACATCGTTCATTCTTCGACGCAAAAGATCGAAGTGTTTGATTTGCGCCGGGCTGTCGAATTCTATTCCTTTGAAGTAAGCCGAGGCATTGGGCATATCCGGCGTGATGATTTTGCCTTGAGTGGTTTCAATGGCGACTTTTTCTCCCGGATCAAGTTGAGCGACGACCCAGGCATGGTCGCTTTCCTGCGCCAGCTGGCGGAAATTCCAGGCGGTGATGTTTTCCCGGATGTTGCCGCCCATGATTTTTGCTTCGATGCCGTGGGTGACAAGCTGGTTCCAGACGTCAATGGCCATATCCAGACAAACAAAATCGCCCTCCAGCGTGTAGGAGTGGCTTTTGTGGTATTGCGCGGCGATCCGCTCGATGATTTTCATCTTGTCCGGAGGCGCTTGATTTTCTTCCGGCGCTGAAGCCGGGCGGACATCGCCGGGTGCCGCGCTCGTCGCAGGAGACGTTGCGACCGGGCGGGTATCGGCCTGCGGCGCGACGCTTGCGGGGGGATGCGCTCCGGAATCAGCGGCGCCGTGTCCGAATAGTTGTTTGTTTGCGGCGACATAGAATAAAACACCGATCAGGCAGGCGCCGGCGACAAACAACATCGCTAAAAATTTCCGGTTTATCTTGCGGGAGGGGGAAGCGTCGGGTTTGGCTGTGTTGGCGGCGACGGAAATTTTCCGTCCGCAAACGGGACAAGTGAAACAGCCGTCGCGAATCATCGGCTGAATATCTTTCAAAAGAAATTCAACAAAACATTGAGGGCATTTGATGGTCACGGCGTCAACCGTTTCCTCTCCGGATTTTTTATCCGACCATATAGGTGCTGGTGCCCACGGCGATCAACACCCCTTCTTCGTTGGCAAATTCCGTTCTCGTGACGGCGACCTTGTGTCCGAGGCGCAGAATGGCGCCTGTTGCCAGAAAACGGGATCCTCTTCCGGGCCTGATATAATCTATCCGCATGTCTATCGTTCCCATGGAGGTTAGGCGCTTGACGATTTTGTCCAAAGAGGCGTCCTTCATTTCGTTGAGCACGTGAATCTGCGCGATCACGCCGCCGGTGAAATCCAAAATGGTTGAGATGACGCCGCCGTGCAGAATGTTTTTTTCAAAATTGCCGATGAGCTCCGGGCGCATCTCGATGCTGACAACGACGCCTTTTGTAGAGATGGAATCTATCTTGAGACCCAGATATTTATTGAAGGGCATCTGCTCTTCATAAACTGTTTTCAGATGTTCAAGAAAAACGTCGATCGGCAAGTTTTCCATGGCGCGTTCCAAACAAGGTTCTTGCGTGATGAGGGCTCTCTATCATAACCACGTTTTTTGTAAAAGGTTTTTGTTGGCGGCCAAAAGCTTCAGGTAATCCAGTTCGAGGGCGATCATGTCGGCGTCCCTCTGGCGCAGCCATTCGGCCAGCCAAGCGAATCGGAGCGCCAGAACGAACTCCGGAAGATATCGCCAGCTTTTTTCGGAGAAGGTTTTTGAAGCTTTGAGACGGCGGACAAACGCCGAAACCAAATCGCCGAGCAGGGCGTTGGGGTTTTCCATGCCCGCGCAGCCGATCAGGTTGGCGATGTCGTAGAGTTCTTTTTTCGGCCCTGAAAATTCCCAGTCGATGACGCATTGGATACCCCGATCCGACCAGATGATGTTGAGCGGATGATAATCGCCGTGACAAAATGTTTCGGGAAAGTCGTCATGGGCCGCCCAAAACTCGTTTTCCAGAAAAGCCAAGACGGGTTTTGTTTCAGCAAAAACATTCCGATCGCGCAACGCCATTTGTTCGGCCAACTGGTGGACGTATCGCTTCAGGGAAAACGTCTCCTGCCGGCTCAGGGCAGGCGTTCGCATGGATGTTTCGCGCAATTCCAGAAGAAAATCAGCCAGAACGCGGCCGCGCCAGGGTTCGAAAAGATATTGTTCGCGATTCAACGAAACGCCTTTGATAAACCGCGACAATCGCCAGAAAAAATTTTTATAGAAAACGATGAAGTCCCCCCGCGTGGAGCGCAGATAAGGAGCGATGCGGGAAAGGCCGTTCTCCGCGAGGTCATGCAGGGCGGCGGCGATTTGACGTTTTCGGTCGGCGGTCTTCGGAGAGAGCTTTTCCAGCAAGAACAACCGGCCTTCCGCGTCCTCCACGACGACTCTCAAGAGGCTGCGTTCGGGACTGCCCTGAACCGCCATCTCCCCGTGAACGGAGGTGATGTCGATGTTCCAGGCGGCGCCGAGGGCGGCGGCAGTCTCTTCCGGAAACGAAGCGGTGTTTTCCGCTGTCGGATCATTTTTCTTTTCTGAAAAGCGGTGTGTTTTCATGAACGGTCTTTGCGGTGGTGGACGATACTTCAACCTGGAGCGTTTTCGGGGCTGGAAAGATCATGCGGCGCGTCGGGACAACCGCCGGGTCACTTCTTTTTTTGCATGGACAGCGCGATCCATTTGGCCGCTTCCTCTTCGTTTCTGGAAACCCCCAGGCCTTTTCGGTACATGATGCCCAAGCTGTATTGCGCCTTTTCATGTCCCTGTTCGGCGGCTTTGAGATACCATTTGGCGGCTTCAGCAAAATCCTGCTTGACAAAGATGCCGTCTTGATAGATGTCGCCCAGCCAGTTTTGCGCGTCCAGATGCCCCTGTTCGGCGGCCTTGCGGTACCACTTTTCCGCTTCGTTGAAATCCTGGGGAACGCCTTCCCCGTAAAAATATTTCACACCCAAGGCATATTGGGCGCTGGCGATGCCCCGCTCCGCGGCTTTGAGATACCATTTGGCGGCTTCAGCATCGCTCTGTTCGACGCCGTTGCCGTATTGGTACATTTCGGCGATATTGAACTGCGCCGCCAGCACGCCGCTTTCCGCGGCTTTCAGAAACCATTGCGCCGCCTGGGCGTCATCCTGCGCCACGCCCAGACCTTCCCGGTACATGATTGCGAGATTGTATTGAGCTCTTTCGTGTCCCTGTTCGGCGGCCTTCAAGTACCAGCGGGCCGCTTCTTCATCGCTTTGCGGCAATTCGGTGCCGCCTTGATGCATCTCGGCGACGAGGAATTGGGCGTTGCTTTCGCCCTGCTGGGCGGCCTTGAGAAGCCATTGAGCGGCTTCCTCAACGTTTTTCTGAACGCCCAGTCCTTCTTTGTACATCACTCCCAATTCATATTGGGCCTTGGCGTGCCCTTGTTTGGCGGCCTCCAGGAAAAATTTAGCGGCTTCCCCAAGATCTTGTTCAACCCCTTCCGCCTGAAGCGTTTCCAGCCCTTTCAGGTAAAGCGTTTCGGGATCTTCGGGTAATGAAGGTTCCGTTTCTTCGCCCGGAAACGGAATGGCGGCTTGTTCCTTCTGTTCCTCCTCAACGGGTTCCCGCTGAAGGTCTCCAGTCGGTGCGGAGGCGGCTTCTTCATTCTGTTCCTCCTCGGCGGGTTCCCGCTGAAGGTCTCCAGTCGGTGCGGAGGTGACTTCTTCCTTCTGTTCTTCCTCAACGGGTTCCCGCTGAAGGTCTCCAGCCGGTGCGGAGGCGGCTTCTTCTTGGAAAAGATTCGGAAGGCCGCGGGTGTCCGGAGCCTCCAGAGGCTTTTCGGGCGTTGTTTCTTCCTCGGGGGTTTCCGTCGGCGCTTCAATGGACAGAACCGGTTCTTCGAAGATGGATTCAGAGGACTTTCGCTGATCTGCGGATGCCTCCATAGAAGAAGAAATTTCTTCCGGAGGCTTTTCTCCGGATTCTTCTTCGGGGGAGATTTCCACGTGATACATCACCTTCAGGATGTTGCGGGCGCCGACATGGCCCTGCCGGGCCGCCTTCTCATACCATTCCATGGCGATCTCATCGTCCTGAGGGACGAAAACCCCTTCCTGGTAGATGTCGCCCATTTCGAATTGCGCGTCGGCGTGTCCTTGCTCCGCCGCTTTGCGGAACCATTTGACGGATTCGGCGTCGTTTTGCGGAACGCCTTTGCCTTCTTTGTACATCATGCCTAAAAGGGCTTGTGCCTCCGGGCTGCCTTGTTCGGCGGCCTTGCGGAACCATTTGGCGGCTTTGGCCGGATCTTGAGCCACGCCTTCTCCGCTTTGATACATCTGGCCCAAGTTGAATTGGGCGTCCACGTCTCCCTGCGCGGCGGCCTTGCGATACCACTTGACGGCTTCCGGGTAATTCTGAGCGATTCCTTCCCCTTTGTGATACATTTCGGCGAGATTGAATTGCGCATCAATGTTTCCCTCTTCCGCGGCTTTGAGGTACCAGCGCAGGGCTTCGTCAAAGTTCTGCGGGACGCCTTCGCCGTCGTAGTACATCAATCCCAGATTATACTGCGCGTTGACATGGCCTTGTTCGGCGGCTTTCTGATACCACCGCGCCGCTTCCGCGGAATCTTTTGATACGCCTTTGCCCGCCTGATACATCCAGCCGATATTGAACATGGCTTTCGTGTCGTTTTGTTCGGCGGCTTTGAGAAACCATCTGAAGGCTTCCGTGTCGCTTTGGGGGACGCCGTTGCCGGTCAGATATCTGACGCCCAGATTATTTTGGGCGACGGGATTGCCTTCTTCCGCGGCTTTCATGATATCGGCTAAAGATGGCTTGTCTTTTTTCATGGGGAAATTCTCTGGTGAAGCACTCCATCCAATCGCAATTTCATTGATATTTCACCATAGCGGCAAATTTTGCAATATTCAATAATTTTCAAGAATTAAATCATTGGTGCCCCTGGCGCGAGTCGAACGCGCGGCACACGGATTAGGAATCCGTTGCTCTATCCTTCTGAGCTACAGGGGCCACCGTGAAGTTGAAGGGCTTTAACATTCTTTCGCGGGACTGTCAATCACAAGCGAAGGTGGACTTTTGGAGCTTTCCGAACTTTTATTTCTCGGGTTCGAATTGATTCTTTGCCGACCAAAAGGACGGCAAATGGCGGATCAAATACGCAAGGCTGCGGCGGTGCTGCCAGAGGCGGCGGCGGAATTTTTTGCGCCACGCTTTATCGGAATAAAAACGCTTCACGTGGCGATTGTAAAGCTGATCGAGCCTTTCCTTGGAGGCAATTCCCTTGGGCACGAACACGAAATTCAGGCAGTTCATCAGCCGCCAGTCCTCGCGGAAGGTGCCTTCCTCATGAATGGTCGACCACAGCGGCGCGCCGGGGAAGGGCGTGAACTTGGCCATGTTCATGTCGTCCAATCCCAGAGAAATGATGAAATCGGACGTGCGCTGGATGGACGCTTCCGTTTCGCCCGGCAGGCCCATCATGAAAAGTCCCTTGGCGCGCAGTCCGGCTTTCTGAATTCGGCGTACCGTGTCGCGTACCTCGTCGAGCGACACGCCGGATTTGTGGCGGGCCAGCATGGCCGGGTCCGCCGATTCGATGCCCACCGAAACCATCAGGCAGCCGGCGTCTTTGAGCATCGAAAGCAGGTCGTCATCCGTGTGGCCCACGCGCACGGCGCAATTGAAATGAATGCCCAGCGGAAAATGGCAAAGTTTTTCGCAAAGCTCCACAATCCGTCCGCGGTTGGCGGTGAACAAATCGTCGTAGATGTTGATGTGCCGCACGCCGAATTTTTCCCGCAGGTGTTTCATATGCTCGTAAATATAGGCGGCGGAATTGTAGCGGTAACCCTTCTTGAATACCGAGCGGTCGCAGTATGAACACTGATACATGCAGCCGCGCGATGTGATCATCGTCGCGCCGGGCGTGTTGATGTAGCTGAAAAGCGGCAGATGATACTCGCGGGGAAAGCCTTTGAGTTTTTCGTAAGCCGGAAAGGGCAGGGCGTCCAGCTCTGGGATGGGGGGACGGGGCTCGTTGGCGACGACGCGCTCCCGGTCGCGCCAGATCAATCCCCTGATTTGCGAAGGATGTTCTCCCGCGGCCAGCTCGGCCATGGTTTCCTCGCCTTCGCCGGGAATCAAAAAATCAAACTGCGGATATTCCGCCGACAGCCTTTCCTTGAGGGCCGAGACGTGAACCCCGCCGCACACGGTGACGATGTGGGGGGCGTGTTGTTTGATGAGCGCGGCGAGATCCGCGGCGTCCGGAAAGGATGACGTGGTGGCGGAAAATCCCACGATCTGCGGCTGGCGGGAGAGAATCGCTTGTGTTTGCGTCTGCAGGTCAAGCGGGGCGCCGGGTCCCAGAGCGTCATAAACAAAAACCTCTTGCCCCGTCCGGATCAGGTAAGCGGCGATGGAAAGCAGGCCCTGCGGAACCATACGGTTGGCGATATCCGTGATGTCGCGCTTGCCCGGAAACCAGTTGAATCCCCGCGGGTGGACCAAAACGATTCGCTTGGGAGAAGTCATGATCTTCATCGTTTTTTTGTGGCGCCGAAAACGACGGCTTGCCTGCCGGAGGCTTGAGCGTTGCGGTGCATAAAAAAAGCGCCGGGGGTTTCCCGGAGAACGCGCGCGATGCCGAAGGCCGCCGCGGTGGAATGAACCCCGCAGCAGGGCAGGTAATCGTCAATCATCCATCCGTGCCGCCGCCAAAAATCGAGTTCATCGGTGTTGATGCGGAATCCGGGGAGAAAAATCCGCTTGACGTCTGTCCCGGGCCGGACATGGCGTTCAAAGACGGCGCGGGCCGTCGCCGAGAGCGCGTCGGGTCCGGCTTCTCCGTCGGCAAAATCCACCACGAAAATCTCTCCGACGCATCTTTCATCGTCCCGTCCCAGCAAGAGCCAGGAACTGCCCTCGCCCATCGGCAAGGGGCGGTAACGGCTTAAGCAGAGGTTCAACCGTTCGCGGTATTCGTCCACCGTCGGCGTGAAAATGTCGCATCCGCCGACCAGCGCCAAATCAATGTCGCCGTCTTCGAGATAGTTTTGCGCCAGCCACAGCGCCGCTTCAAACGACAGTTCTTCCTGCGATATCGTGAGCACCGTTCCGGTCACGTCGCAGATTTTTGCCAAAACGAACGCGGCGGCGTTGCTCACGGAATTGGCAAATTGATTGGGGCTGGGAAATCCGCCGCCGTGCTTGAAAACTTCCGTGATGAAGGGAAGAATCTCGTCGACGTTGCCCAGGCCGCTTGCCAGAAATATTCCCGTCTTTTTTCCCTTTAGAAAATCCAGAGTGACGCCCTGCAGGCAGGTCAGACCGCCGCAGGCGACCATTTTGATGAATCGGCCCGCGCGGCGCATCGGTTGCCCCATGACCTCGTTGACCAGCGTATCCACGTTGAGCGGAAGTTCATTTTCCTCCCAAAGCGCATGCCGGTTGGGCATAAGCGCCGGTCCGATATAGCTTGCCGCGATAACCGGCGCGGCGGCGCTGCGTTTTTGCGGTTTGTTGTTTTTTGTGTCCATGAAAAATTCCATTTTCCGCTCCTCCGGCGGGGATGCGCAAGGAGGTATCCCGTTTTACCCCTTGAGGATCAAATAACTCGTGCACGTTCCGCCGAAGCCGAAGAAAGTAAACAAATAAGCGCCGTCGCGGGCCGGGATGTTTTGCTGCGAAGGCGCGAAGCCGATGTCCGGGTCGATTTCCGTGAAACCGAAACTGCGCGGAATCATCCCTTCCTCGCAGCAGGAAAGCCAAAGGGCCGTTTCCACGGCGCCCGCGGCGCCCAAGGTGTGGCCCACGGCGCCCTTGAGGGAAATCACCGGCGGCAGTTTTTCCTGAAAGAGCTTCACCAATCCTCTTCCTTCGGACAAATCGTTGTCGCGGGTTCCGGTGCCGTGCGCCTTGACGGCTGCGACGTCCCCGGCGGACAGCCGCGCGTCGGTCAGCGTTTGCCGGACGACATTGCAGACCGTCATGCCGTCAATGCCCGCGGAGGTCATGCTCTTGATGTCGTTGTATTGATAGCCGCCGCACAGGCGGTATTTCGCGGAAGAAGATTTGTCCCTGTCCAGAATGACCGCCGCCGCGCCTTCGCCGATTTGCATACCCGCGCGCTTGGCGCAGAAAGGCCGGCATTGGTCGTCATCGAAAAGCAGCAGGCTGGCGAATCCATGCAGCGTCATGTTTAAAAGCGGTTCGAAACCGACGATGACGGCGCGGCGGATTTTTCCTTTTTGGAGCAGATCCGCGGCGACCACCAAGGCATGCGAGCTCGAGACGCAGGCCATGCTGAACGTCAGCGCCATTCCGCGGATGCCGTATTGGGCGGCAATCCAATCCGCCACTTCGCCGGGACCGCGGTTTCGGCAGGAAATGGGCGGAGCGTCCTGGTCCGGATTCCTGCGCACCGATTCCGTGAATTCATATTCATTGCGGATGAACAATCCCCCCGTGGTGCCGACAAACAGGCTGGATTCCGCGATGTCGCCGGCCGAGAGGCCGGCCATAGCGAAGGCTTCGTCCAGAGCGCTCCAGAGCATAGCCGTCGCCTTGTCCAGCGGATGGCCGCCATAGGCGACCTCGTAGGCTTTGAAGGCGCGGTTGACCAGATGAGACGAGGTGCAGGCGGCGGCGGGCTCGACGTCTCCCGCAATCAGGCGACGCGCGGCCGCGGGAGCGCTCCATCCCAGCGATGTGACCGCCCCCCAACCGCGCACGTAAATTCCCCCATCGTTCATCTTTTGACCTTCGGAGCACTGAGGATAAAGTCGGCCAACGTGTTGAAATTCTGCATGGCCTTGGCCGCCGTCGAGGCGTTTTTCAATTCCACGCCGAACTGATATCGGATTTCCATGGCGATTTCCATGGCATCGAGGCTGTCGAGGATCAAGGGGCCGGGTCCACCGATGAAAGGCACATCGGTGGGGACGTCCTCCGGCTTGACATCCGTGATTTCACAGGCGCTGATGACCAGCTCTTTGAGCTTGAAGATAAGGTCCTCTCTGGACGACACATTCAGTTCGCGCAAGCTTTTTTCTACATCCACTTCACTTTCCTCCCTGCGATATAAAAACAGACCGAAGCGAAAAGCATCAGCACGGCCAGTTTCGGCACGATCGAATTCAAAGCGGCATGGCGCATGAAAACATCCAGATACGCCTGATGCGCCCAGTACATCGGCGAAAGCATCGCCAGTTTTTTCATGAAGACGGGCATCAGCACCGGCGGCACCATGATGCCGCCGAAGACGGCCATGAGCACCGCGCTGGTGGCCGCCAGCGCCGAGGATTGTTCCGGCGCTTTGGCCGTCGCCGCCACCAGGACGCCGAATCCCGTGGACGCCGCCGCCGCCACCAACGTGATGGGCACCAGATGCCAGGGATGCGCGCCCAGCGTAAAGGGAAACTTGATAAAAAAAGGCATGACGCCGACGCCCACCAAAAGCATTAAAGCAAATTGGATTAAATTAATCAAATAATAAGGAATGAGCTTGCCCAAAATAACGACATGAACGCTGACGGGATACGTGAAGAGCCTCTGCAGCGTGCCGTCTTGTTTTTCCCGCAGAAAGCCGATGGACATCGGAATAGCGATGAAAAACATGGCAAAAATCGACCAGCCGGGAACGGCGTTTTGCAGCGGGCCGGGAAACGTCATGTTGGGCTTGGTCTTCTCGACGATAAAATTGGAAGTCATGGCTTCAATATCGTCGATGCCCATGACCACTTCGGCCGTGAGGCTGGTGATCAGCGCGCGCGTGGCGGACTTGTAGCCGGCATCCAGCACCGGATCAAATTCCATTTGCACCGGTTTTTGTCCCTCCTCGAAACCCCGCGGGATCAGAATGACCCCGTGCGCTTTGCCGGACTCGAAGAGCTGGTCGTTTGAATAACCCGGGGGACGGCCGACGCGCTGGACAAGCCGGTGCGAAGCGATCTTTTTTTCCAAGAGCGTGGATTTGGGCCCCGGGGTTTCGTTTTCGATGACCAGCATGATTTGCCTTCCGGCGAACTTGTCCAGATACACGCCTTGCAGAGCCAGCGATAGGAAAAAAATCAAAGCGGCCGGCATAAAGAACAAAAGCGGAAGGGTCTGTTTTTCCCGCAAGAGAACCAACATTTCTTTTCTGATGAGTTCTTGGAGTTTCCTCAGCATTCGGGCAACCTAAAACATGTCATCGATCTTTCAATCTTCATGAATCGTCGCGCAGGCTTCTGCCGGTTTTTTCCAGAAAAAATTTTTCGAGATCCGGAATCTCCCGCATCTCGCCGGAAAAAATCATCTCTCCTCTGTCCAGCAGCGTGAGCTTGGAACACATACGCTGGGCCTCATCCATGATGTGCGTGCATAATACCACGGCCACGCCCTGCGCGTTGAGCGCGTTCAGGGTTTCATAGATGTTGTTGCGGCTCTGCGGATCCACGCCCACCGTTGGTTCATCCAGAAGCAGCAGACGCGGCGAGTGCAGCAGCGCCACCGCCAGATTCAGGCGGCGCAGCATGCCGCCGGAGTACGTGGAAGTCCTTTTTTTCGCGTAGGGCAGGAGACCGGTCGCCTCCAGAACCGCCATCGCGCGCTCCTTCAAAACGCGATCCGCCAGGCCGGCCATGACGCCGAACACGCGCAGATTTTCCCAGGCGGAAAGCGAAGGAAATACCGAAACGGGCTGCGGCGCGTAACCGATCGCCGACAAAGCGACGGGATCGTCGGACCGCCGTCCGTAAATCTTGATGTCGCCGCGGCAGCCGCGCAGCTGTCCGGTGATCAGTTTCATCAGCGTCGTTTTTCCCGCGCCATTGGGTCCGACCAACGCGTGCATTTCGCCGGCCTGCACCACCATGGAAAAATCGCGCAGCGCGAAGCCCGCGGTTTCATTTTGATCGTAAGCAAAAGTGACCTGTGAAATTTCGAGTGCTTTCATGCTTTCAATGTTGGGATCACATCCCGGAGATTTTTGAAAAGTGCTTCTTCGCGGCCGGCGCAAATCATCATCAGTCCGCCCGCTTTGGCGAAGGTTTCGCTTGGCTTGCCCCTTTTCTTGATGATGCGCGCAGCCGTCACGGCGAACTCCCGCCAGGTGTCGCCGATGGCCGTCATGTCCTGCGATAATTCCCGCAACGCGCTGGAACCGAAAAGGTCAGCCGCTTCCTGCAAAAAAGCCGCGTACATGTACCGGAATCCCGCGCCGCCGGTCCCGACTTCCTCCTGCATGCGGACAATCATGCCCAACTGACGGCAGGCTTCCTCGAAGCCGAGGAGGCGGTCGAATTTGATGATGCGTTTCGCCAGATAGCGGATGCCGCGGATGCCGAAAAAGGGGACGGGGATTTTAAGCATCATGTTGCAGGTATCCACCATGCCCTTGAGACACGCCTTGCGCAAATCCGGATGGGGATTGATGGAAACCGGATAATACATGAAACCGTGAGGCTCCAGGGGACCGCGCGCGAAGCGCGCCCTGATCAGATCCTCCATCAGGCAATCCACCGGTTTGTCCAGCACCGGATCGCTGACGCGGAATCCGTTTTCGATTTCCCGCAGCACAACGATGTTATGGCCGTTGAACTGAAAACGGAAGCGGTTGGGGAAATAAGTCAGCCAGTAAATATTCGTCGTCAGTCCGACGATTTGGCCGGAACGCAGCACCCGGCGCATCTCGTCCATCCCTTTTTGGGGATTACGGTATTTTTTAGTGACAAAAACCCCTCCCAACCTTTTGGCGGTCTTGCGGAAGACCGCGCCGGGCTGTGTTCGGTACGTGGTGATGGGGAGCCCCACCCATTTGACAAACGGCAGGTGGCCGAAGAAAATGCCGCTGCCGATGCCGAAGACCATCGGTTCGCTGATGTCCAATCCTTTATCCCTGAACAGCGCCGCGGTGACACCGGTTTCGCAATGGGCGGCGTGATGGTGCACAAACGGTTTCCCGCCGGAAGTTCTTTCTTTGGTCGTCAATAAAAAATCCTTTCTGGGTTTCAGTCCCGGGGCACGGTCTTTAATTCCGCCGCCGTGATCGCGAGTGCTTTCGTGTAACGCTCAAGCAAAGAATCATTAAGCTTGGCGAATCCCTCGGGGCGCAAGTGGCGCTTGACCCGGAACACGGCGATGCCGGCAGTTTTCCCCAAAATCTGCGGGGTCATCTGCCTTCGCTCCATATGATAGGCCAGCGGGCTTTTGCGTCCGGCCAGCACCGCCTTTCTGGTTTTCTCCAGATTGGCGGCCAGTTCCTCTACGGCCAGCCGGTTGATCAATTCTTCCTCGCGCCAGCCGCTGCTGGGCACAATGACATATTTGCCTTCTTCGTTGACCGCGTAGCAAGCCCGTTTGACGCCTTCATAATATTCGACCGTGTTATCCTGAGGAACATCTTTTACTTTCATGAATCGGATACACCGTCCCCATGTTTTTTTAAGCTATTATACTAAATTTCAAAAAGCTCAAAGCGGTTTCGAGCGCGATGACGATCAATCTTGGATTTGACGATCTTCACAAAAAGCTCTTCACCATGATTCCCATTGAAAAGCGATGAAATTTCCCTCGCCGCGCATTCGTCATCATGGATCCATGAGTACTTTTAAAAAAGTATAGAAAACGGTTTGGGGTGTGTCAAGGCGATTTTCGACGCGAAGAATGTGCCGGTGGCGGGAAGGCGTGTTGGCGGGGCAATCAACCCATGGCGGCGGGCCGCGCGATGTTCCTTTGTCACCGGTAAAACGTTCCTCCGGTCCGGGATTTTCCAAGATCATCCCTGATCCGCGTCGAAAAATCTTCAAAAGCCATCGCGCCATTCGGCCACCCTATTTTTAGAGGCCCGGCTCAAACCGGCATAATTTTAAAATCCGCCTGCTTGCCCATGTGATGGAATTGTGATACAGGTCGCAACGCCTGAAGATGCGGAAGAAACGCCGGCCGAGGCATGCTCCTTCCGGCCATTTATTGATTTCCGGAAAGGAAGCGCTTCGCTGCCTTTGAGAGTTGCGATGGTGACGGCAAAAAAAAGAAAACTGAAGATTCTGCTGGTCAATCCGCCCAACTGCGGCAGGAGCATTCCCGAGGAACACTACGGCATCAGCTCGTTGCGGCAGATTTTCAAGGGGGAACCTTTTAGCCTCGAAGTTTTGGCCGGTCCGTTGCATGAGCACGAGGCTAGGATTTTCGATCTCAAATGCGAAACCGAAGACGCGTTTTGGACGGCGTTTCATCGATTTCAGCCCGATGTGACGGGCTTCACCGCGTTGACTTGCGAGGCGAATACGGTGATCCGGATGGCCGAGCAAATCAAGAAAAACAGCAAGACGGTCGTGGTCATCGGCGGCAACCACGCCACCTACGACCCCGGCTATTTCAACCGCGGCGGATTTGACTACATCGCCATGGGTCTGGGCAAAAAAAGTTTCCACGATCTGGTCGATCGCCTTGCCCGCGGTCAAGACGGACGGGACATCGCCGGGATGGCCGCGGTTTCCCCGGGCAGGCCGCTGCAATTTCGGAAAAGGAGCTATGGCGCGGCGGATGTGATGGATGAGATCCCGCCGCGGTATGATTTGGTGACTCAGTATCGGGATCAGTATTTTCTGGAACACCTGGGTTTGACGATGGGTTTTGTCCTGACCGCCTACGGCTGTCCCCATCGCTGTTCTTTTTGCGCCATTCCGGAAATGACTGGAGGAAAATACCTGAGCCATTCCGCCCAAGCCGTGCTCCGGGACATCGGCCTGTTGGGCGACATCCCTTTCATCAGAATGGTGGATGCCAATACGTTCGGCAATCTGAAAATCTCCCTTGACCTTTGCGAAAAAATCATGGAAAACGGCATTCAAAAAAAATTCTTCGCCGATGTGCGCGCCGACACGATTGCGGAAAATCCCGAACTGATGCGGAAATGGAGAGAAGCGGGTTTGTATGCGGTGGTGGTCGGTTTTGAGGATTTCCGTGACGAACGTCTCGCGGATTACAATAAAAAATATCGGGGCGATGTCATCGAGAAAGCGATTGACATCCTGCATGATCTGGGCATAGTGATTGTCGGCGATTTTATCGCTTCGCCGGAATATGAGGCTCAGGATTTTGAGAAACTGGAAGACTTTATTCTGGCGCATCGCATTCAAATTCCGGTCATATCGGTTTTGACGCCGGTGCCCGGAACGCCTTTGTATGAGCGCATGAAAAAGGATATCGTGGTCCGCGACTTGGATTACTATACTTTCACCAACGCCGTGACCAAGACGAAAATGCCGGAGGCGGAATTCTATCAGACGTATGCCGATCTGATCAGAAGGCTGCACCGCAAGCCGCATCATTCCAATTGAGGTGAGGACCGATATGGAAGTTTACATCAACGACGTCGCCGCGTTTTTGCCGAACGAACCGGTGACCAACGACGAAATTGAGCAGGTCCTCGGCGTCATCCATAATATTCCGTCGCGCGTCAAAAACAGAATTCTCAAAAATAACGGCATCCAAAAACGGCACTACGCCATCGACCGTCAAACCGGAGAACTCAACTACACCAACGCGCAGCTTGCCGCCGAAGCCGTCCGCGGGCTCAAACCCTACGAGGGGTTTTCGGTGGATGACATTCAATGTTTGTGCTGCGGAACATCCATGCCGGACGTCCTTTTGCCGGGCCATGGTTTGATGGTTCAGGGCGAGCTGGGCATTCCGGAGTGTGAAGTGATCACCACGGCGGGCATTTGCCTTTGCGGCATCACCGCCTTCAAGGCCGCCTATGCCAATGTGGCCATGGGTCTGAGCGGCAATGCCGTCGCCGCCGCTTCGGAGCTGGCTTCCTCTTTGATTCGGTCGAATTTTTTCGAACATCTTCAGGGAGATCCCCATTTCAAGAACAGCCCCGTGCTGAATTTCGAATCCGATTTTCTGCGCTGGATGCTCTCCGATGCCGCGGGCGCCGTTTTCATGTCCGGCGTAAAAAATGAAAACGGCCGATCACTGAAAGTGGAGTGGATTGAAATCGTGTCCTACGCCGGGCAAATGGAAACCTGCATGTATGCCGGCGCGCATAAAAAGGAGGACGGCACGATCATCGGCTGGCGCCAGCTGAAATCGCTGGAGGAGGCGCTTGCCGGTAATTATTTCGCCCTGAAGCAGGACACGGAACTTCTCAATCGGGAGGTGGTCCGCTGTACGGTGAATTTGGGGCTTGCCAGAACGGCAAAACGCAGAAAGTTGAAACCCGAGGAGATCGACTGGTATCTTCCTCATTATTCATCTGAATTTTTCAGGGACAAGATTTATCAAGCCATGAAGGACATCGGCTTTGAAATTCCTTACGACAAATGGTTTACCAATCTCACCCGTAAGGGCAATACGGGATCGGCGTCCATTTACGTGATTTTGGAAGAGCTTTTTCATTCGGGCCAATTGCAGGAAGGACAGAAGATTCTCTGCTTCATTCCGGAGAGCGGCCGTTTCTCCGTCGGTTATGTTTTGCTGACGGTTGTCTGACGGCGCAGCGGTGTGTTTTCGGTCCCGGCGAATCCCGGCTTTGGAGATTGACGCATCTTTTTTTGGAAAAAACCTGGAGGGGGTCAGGGGCATTTTGGTTTCCGGTCATCATCGGGCGCAGAGCCGAGGACCTTGCAGGCGGCGGTCGGGTTTTAAAATGATCGGACGGTTTTACGCGGCGAAAGGATGGGAATTTTTATGGTTTCATCGCGGAGGCGACATCCCGCAGATTTTTGAAAAGTTCTTCCTCCCTCTTCGCGCAGTCGAGCATCATCCCGCCCACCGAGTCAAAAGAATCTTCGCGTTTTGTTTTTCTCTGCTTGATGATGCGGACTGAAACCACGGCGAATTCCCGCCACCGATCGCCGATGTCCGTCATCTCCATCGATAGTTTGCGCAACTCGGGAGAACCGAACAATTCCGACGCTTCCTGGAGGAACGCCGCAAAGAGAAAGCGGAAGCCGGCGCCGCCCGAACCCATCTCCTCCTGCAGGCGCACGACGTGCGCCAACTGACGGCAGGCTTCAACATATCCCAGGGTGTTCGGCCATTGCATAATTTTTTTGGCCAAATAACGTATTCCCTTGACGCCGAAAAGAGGAATGGGAATTTTGAGCATCTGATTGCAGGAATCCAGCATGCCGGTGAGGCAGGCTTTTCGAAGGTCCGGGCGGGGGTCGACTCGGAGGGGATAATACATCAGGCCGCGCGGCTCCAGCGGACCGCGCGCGAACCGCGCCTTTTCCAGTTCATCCGCCGAGCACTCCAGCGTATTTTCGGATATGGCCGGATCGCTGATCCGGAAACCGTTCGGGGTTTCGTACAAAACGATGAGATTGTGGCCGCTGAAATTGAAGCGGTAGCGTCTGGGAAAAAACGAAAGCCAATAGAGGTTCGTCGTCACCGCCGCAATCTGTCCGGTCCGGATCACGCGGCGCAGTTCATCCATGCCTTTTTGAGGGCTGCGGAAACGCTTACGGACAACCTTTGCGCCCAGCCGTTTGGCGGTTTTTTTGAAAACCATGCCCGGCAAGGATCGGTAGGTGGTGATGGGCAATCCCGTCCACTTGATGAAAGGCAAATGACCGAAAAAAATACCGCTGCCGATGCCGAAGACCATCGGTTCGCTGATGTCCAGCCCTTTGTCCCGAAACAGCGCCGCGGTGACGCCGGTTTCGCAATGCGCGGACTGGCGGTGCACATAGGTTCTTCCATCGGCCAGTGTTTCTATGGTCATGACGAAACAATCACCTTTCTTTTGGGTTTTGGGGTACGGTTTTCAATTCTTCGGTGGAGATCGAAAGCGCCTTGGCGTAAGCTTTCAGAACGGACGGTTTGAGCTTGGCGAATACCTCCGGACGCAGGTGGCGCTTCACCCGAAACGCGGCGATGCCCGCGGCTTTGCCCAGAAACTTCGGGATCATTTGCCGCAGCTCCATGTAATAGGCCAGGGGGCTTAGCCGCCCGGCCAGCACCGCTTGCCGGGTGGCCTCCAGCTTGTTCAGATATTCATCGTACGCCATCCGGTTTACAAATTCGTCCACCACCCAGCCCTTGCTGGGGACGATGACATACTTGCCGCGATCGTCCAAGGCGTACTGCCCCTTTTTTATTCCTTCCGAAAAGTCTGGAACGTCGTCCTGAGGGACTTCATGCACTTTCATGGACATCTCCTCTTCGCGGGGGGGATCAATTTCGAGTGTCTTCATATCACAAAAAAAATCAAGCGTTCAATGAGAATTTATTAAAACCGTTTGGGTTTGTTTTTTTTTACCCAGAAACGGCTCGAAGTGATGCCACTCGAAAGGGTGCGCGCGGGCGAAATCAGCGAGATCTTTTGCGTAAGCCTGTGCCGATTCCCGCACCGCTTTTTTTCGCTCCGTGCGCGACGCGGCGGCGACGCGGCGGCCCGGCGAAACACTGATATGGTACCGGCCGATTTTTTCCTGATAGACGAAAAACGTCATCAGCGGCGCGCCGCTCAACAGCGCGAGAAGATGCGGCGTATCCGGCAGTTTGACTTCATGGCCCAAGAACTCCACGGTGATAAACCGCTGTCCGCCCCAGAGACGGTCGCCGGCCATTGAAACGATGCCGCCCTCGCGCAGAAAATTGATGCCTTCAATCAGGGCGAAAGGAGATGGGTCATCTTCCGCGGTGACGACCACCCGAACGCCGCTTCGGGCCAGCGACTCTTTTTGAACGCGCTCCATCTGTTCTTTGCGCTTTGCGCCCAGGTAAAGCAGGATCGGCAGGCCCTGTTTATTGAGCGTCTGCGCGGCCAGTTCCCAGTTGCCGATGTGCGACATCACTAAAACGGCTCCTGTTTTTTTTCTTACCGCCTCTTCGAGATATTCCCACCCCTCCTTGACGTATTCGATGTCTTTTTCATCGAAGCGGATGAAACGGTGGATATAAACATCGGTGAACTTGTGAAACTGACGCCACGCGCACGCCAGATGATAACACAAGCCGCGTTCGGGAAACACGGCGCGGTAGAATCTGACGCTGTTGGACACGCGCGCAGGGAAAAGAAAAAAATAGCCTGTCGCGACACACCAGGAAAAAACCGCAAAAAACCCCAACCCCAGCCGCCGGGTCAGAAAGAGCAATATTTGATACGGCATTCTTTTCATCGAAAAGGGGACGGTTCTATTTTTTGGATTTGCCGCCGGATTCTTTCTTCGGCCTTCCTCTTTCTTGAATCACCGCCGCCAGATTGAATTTCTTCTGCACGTGTGCCAAAAATTTTTCGCCGCCGTATATCCTCTTGCGATCCATTTCCCCGCGCATTCCCTCTTTCTTTCGGCGCATCTCCTGAACAAATTTCCGGTATTCCTTTCTGAAGGTCTCGTGGTCGGAAAGTGTTCCGTAGAGAACATGCTCATCGATCAAGTCATCTTTTTTCCCGTAGGCGTTTGCCCCGTAACTGCTCCAGCGGTACGCCCCGGGCTCTTTGGCGATGTTTGCACGAACGGGATTTAATTCCACGTAACTGCCGCAAGCCAAAAGGTATTCATCATTCGAAACGATGATGCTTTTGAATCTGTCCTGCCAGAAATGGCCGGTGTATCGGTATTTTTTTTTGAAGTGCTGGGCGTAAGACAAGTTGATGCCTTTCATGATCTGATGTAAAGCGCCGCCTTGGGTTGAAGGTTCTATGACCAAATGAACATGGTTGGCCATTAAAACATAATGATAAAGCTTAAAGCGATATTTTTCTTTGTATTTTCTGAGAATATCCAAGTATGCGAGGTAGTCGTCTTCATCTTTGAAGATCGTCTGCTTGTTGTTCCCTCGGCTGAGGACGTGATAAACAAAACCTTGAGGCGCGATTCTTGCTGTTCTCGGCATGGAATCTCCCTAACATAAAAATGCCGTTTTGTCAAAAAATAGAACCGTCCCCTTTTGGGAGGGGGTGTGAGACGGGCGAGGCGGCGGCAAAATGTTCTTGACACGCTGATAAACGTTTTTTATACTTCAAGCACAGCAAAGGAAATCTTATCTATGACCGTCGGCGGAAAAAAAGAGAAAATGGTCAAGGGGACGATGTTCGTGGATTATGTGCGCCTCATCCGGGCGCAAAAGGAAGTCGCATGGGAAAAATATCTGACAAAAGAAGACATGGAGATCGTCAACGGCCGCATTTTCCCCGCGGGGTGGTACCCTTACAAAACTTTTCAGCGATGCGGGCTGGCGGTGCTGCGAGAAATCGCCAATAACGACCTCGGAATCGTGCGGCAATGGGGCCGCATCACGATGAAAAATCTGATCGAAAAAACGTATCCTCAAGTTAAAAGGTGCAATAATGTCTTCGAGGCGTTTCAAAGCCTTCAGGCCATACGAAACACATTTTTCAATTTTGCCGCTCCCTCTTATGAAAAAGCCGGTCCAAAATCCGTTCGCATCATTTTGGAAGGCGCTCCCAATGAAGAAGGAGTGAAACCCTTCTGTTATCAAGTGGTCGGAAATTACGATTACCTCATCGAGGAGTACGGCGGCAAAAACGTTCAGGTGGTTTGGGAAAAGAAGACCTGGGAGGGGGATGATTGCACGTCTTTTGTGCTGACGTGGGAATAAAACAAAAGCAGTGACGGCAATCAGCAGGAATCACGACTGGTCCTATTTTTTCAAAGGTTTTTCTCCCCGATAATCTTCCGGGAAATTTTTTCTCATCATGTTCGTGAAGGTGTCAAAACCGCTTCAACCCCGTTTTTCCCCCACAAACCACTTTTCTTCGATTCCCGGAACATCCGACGCAAAGACTTCGACGGAAAAGCCGGCCTTTTGCATCAACGTCAGAACCTCCTGTTCGGAGCGGAAACGGTTGGGCGTGCGGGTGATTGTCAGTCGTATCGTTTCGATCCACCGTTTCCAGGGCTTTGGCTTGCCCGAAGGAATCGTCGCCCGCAAGACCAGCGTTTTGCCGACTCTCAGGCGGTCGTAAATCCGCTGCAGGGTTGTTTCCGCCTGATGATCGTCGAGGAAATGCAGCATATCCAGCATGAGCGCGCAATCAACATCGCCTTCCGCTTCGGGCAAATCGGGCGCTTGTCCGACGACGACACGGCCGCGGTTGCCGATGACGCGCGAAGCGATCAAAACGCGCTCCTCATCGGGGTCGACGCCGAACACTTGCGCCTGAGGATGGATTTCCAAAAGCCACGCGGCGGGGACGCCGTAGCCGCAGCCGACATCCAGAATTCGGCGGGGATTTTTCACGTATCGGTGCAGTTCTTGGAACATCGGATCCATCATCATTTTCATGCACGCGAAAACGCGCGGATAAGCCGGCAGATGCCGGTAGCGGCGAGCCGTCCGGCGTAAATGGTTTCGCGTTCCGGCTGCAGGGGGTTCTTCCGGCCGTGGAATCGGCGCGAATATTTTTTCCATCAGCGTCGGCAGGATGAAAAAGCTTCCAAGGAAAGAATAGAAGATGCCCAAAAGCGAAACCAAGCCGATGCTGCGCAGGAGCGAATGACCGGCGAGGGTCAACACGCCGAAGCCAATGAGCGTGGTAAAAGCCGCCAGAAAAATCGCCAGCCGAATGTTCTGCATGGCCGGCGATTGGTTGTCGGGATGCCGCTGGTACGTGCAGATGTAATAAATGGCGTAATCGATACCCATGCCCATGATGACCACCCACAGCATGATGCCGGGGATGTCCACGGGGTGGCCGATGATCTTCAGCGTGCCGAGCGTGGCCGTGAGCGCAAAGACAATCGGCGCGATAGCAGCCAGTGTAAGCTGCCAATCCAGAAAATACAAAAAGATGACCCCCACCAAGCCGATGCTGGTGATCAGCGCGATTTCCAGAAAAAGAGATTTGAGGAAGTCGCCTAAGCGCCGGTTGAATAAATGGCCGTCGAAGGCGTCGGCCAAGCCGCTTTGGGAAATTATTTTGAAAAAATCTTCGGCGTCGTAATGTCGGCCCGGCGGAATCAGACTCAGCTGCGTGAAGCCCGAAGGGCTTTTGGCGATGCCCAACATTTCGAAATATTTTTCCGGAATTTCCATCACGGCGGGCTGGGTCTGATGGATGATTTGCCACAACGGGGCGAAGGCCTCCGGCGTGAAACCGCATTCCCGTGAAGCGGCGTCGAGGTCGCGCTTGAAGGCGGCGGTGCGTTCCTTGTTCCAGAAGGCGCGCCACGCGGCGAAATTCCCTCGCGCCGTTTCCGGCGAAGGAAACAGAACCGAAGGCAGAAAGACGGCGGATAATTTCCCCCGCCGCGTTTCTTCGTTCAACAGGCTCATCAGCGCGTCATTTTTTTTCTGCAGCTGGGACAAATTTTGAGCTTCCAGAAAAACATAGCTTCGTCCGGAGAAATCGCCCCACACCTCCTTCATTTTTTCGCCGTCGAGGATTGTTTCTTCGCTCATGGAATTCATGGCGTTGAGATCCACGTTGTAAACCGGTTTGACGAAAAAGAGCATCGCCGCGCCGAAGGCCAGCGCGCCGGCCCATTTCCAGGTGGCCGGAGCGGCGATTTGGTTGACGGCGTTTTTGAGAAAGCGGTTGGATTCGCGCTTCGCCGGCGGCATTGCAGGGAGGGCTTTCGGCAGAAGAGCGTGCACGAAAATCAGGACGAACAAGACGCCCAGCGCGGAAAAGACGCCGATTTCCGAAAGGATTTTAAAATCGCTGACCAGCAAAAGAAGAAAAGCGCCGATTGTGGTCAGGGCGGCGAGCAGCTCCGCGGACCAAATTTCCCGCGATACTTTTCTGCCGTCGGTGGCGTAGGGCTGATCGAGAAAAAGAAGGTAAGTGATGCTGAGGTCAATCGTAAACGCCATAATCGCGCCGCCGAAACCGATGGCCAGAAGCGAAAGCGCGTTAAAAAGAAACGAGCAGACAAACAGCGCGGCAACCGCGCCGGCCATGGAGGGCAGAAGCGCCGCAAGCCCGATCAGCGGACGCGGAAAGACGAAAATGAGCAGCAAGGTGATGCCCAGCGTGGTCAACGTCACGGCCATCCGGACGTCTTTTTGGGCGATGGTTTCATTGTCCAGAGCCACCCGGTAAGCGCCGGCGGACGTCAGCCGGAAGCGATGGCCGAAATCCTTGTTCGCCTCGAGTTGTTTCTGCATATCTTCCAGAAGCCGGTTGATTCGTGCCGCCGTTTTCGTGTCGGTTCCCGAGCCCTTGATTTTCGCGATGATCAGGACATTTCTGCCGTCTTCGGAAATCAGTTGTCCCCGGTAAAATTGCGCCTTGCCGGCCGGCAGCAGGGCGGTCATCCGATTTAAGATGACGCCGGAAAAGCCTAAAGGGTCCTTGGCCGTCATATCGCCGCGGCCGATTCCCTCGAGTTGCTCCAGCTCCCGGCGAAGTTGCCGCAGGGATTCCCTGATGTGTTTTGGCGTCAACAGGGGGGCTATTTTTTGTTCCAAATCATCAGCGGAAAGCAGCGACGGCAGGTGATCTTGAACATGCGCGATGAGCGCGGGGAAGTTCTGCGCTTCATCGCCGATGCCGACTTTTTCGAAAAGACCACTTTGGATGAGCTTTTCCGAGAGTCTCTCCGCCGCGGCGATGAGGCTCTCGCGGTCGGATGAGGACTGCTCCAGATTGATGAACACCTTATCCTGCGTCGGCAGGCGCTTGATGATCTTGTGGGCGGCGGCCAGTACCGGGTCATCATGGGGCAGCGTCTCCAGAATATCCGTTTCGATTTTCAGATGCCTGGACTCCCACAGAAAGAGCGCCGACATTATCAGGATGACGGCGATGACGAGCGGCCATCTTATCGGATAGTTGCGTAAAGGCATGAAAACCCGCGAAATCGTGAAATGATGTGAACAAAAACGCCGACTTTTCTAAAACACATTTTATAGACTGAGGCAAGACAAAAAGCTGAAGTCAAACGGGACGCGAAGATTCAAAGGTCGGCAGAGGGGCGGGTTGGAAGGCGAAAATATTTAAAGACGTTTTTTCGGCAAAAAAATCCGCGTGAAGATCAGTCGCGTAAAAGTTGCGGCGTTGCGCATAAAATCCCCAAAAGGACGAAAGTGGGAAATTCTTCCCCCTTCGGGGTTGTAGCGGACGCGCACGGGAGCTTCCATGACCGGTATCCCCCTTCTTTCGGCCTGCACCAGGATTTCAACCTCAAATTCAAAACGCCGGGCTTTGGTGTTCAGATTCAGCACCTCGGGAAGAGGATAAATGCGAAAACCGCTTTGCGAATCGGAAACAGCGGGGCCGCCGGAGATGCGGACCCAGAAATTGGAAAATTTTCTGCCGAAAGTGCTGGTCCAGGGAATGCGCTCGCTTGCTTGATAGACTCTCGCGCCGACGACAATCGGCCGCGTGTTTTCCGGAATGACGGCTATGAGATTTTTCGCGTCTTCGGGATCATGCTGGCCGTCGGCGTCCAGAGTGACCGCCCAGTCCGCCGCGGCCGCGGCGGCGGCGAATCCGGTCAGCAGGGCCGCGCCTTTTCCCCGGTTGTGTTCATGTCTCAAGATTTGAATGCCTTGGAGGTCTTTGATCTTGTCGCGGGATCCGTCGGTGGAACCGTCATCCACCACGAAAACCGGACAGCCTGTCGCCTGAGCTTTTTGGGCGACTTGTGCGATGGTTTGGGCGTGGTTGTAAAGCGGGATCACGAAAGCGAAGCGGTTTTTGTTGTTTAAAGCGGCCAAGAGTCTTATCCACCTGTTTGTGGTTATGGTTCGGGAAGAAACGCCACCGCCCATGTTCCCGGTCCCATGTGCGCGCCGGAGGTCAGGGAAAGCGGCTGGAGAATAATCTCCGCGCCGGGGTGGCGTTCGGCCATCATCGGCCGGACGGTGTTCTCCACCCATCGGCGGTTGTCGGAATACTCCAGCATGATCAGGGCGCGGGAATTTTTTTGCAGGGCGGCTGCGAGTTTTTCCAGAGCCATCTTGACTTGATCTTTCCGCGTTCTGACCACGCCGACTTTTTTTGCGCCTTCCGGCCGGGGGGAGATGACGGGTTTCATGTTCAGCATGTCGCCGAGAAAAGCGCCGGTTTTGGACAGCCTGCCGCCCGCCGCCAGAAATTGCAATTTGTCGAGAAAAACGTATTCCTCGCATGTCCTTATCGCCTTTTGAGCGTACGTCACGGTTTGGGGCATGTCGCCTGTTTCGGCGAGACGGCGCGCCGCGGCGAGCGCGATGACCCCGAGCCTGCCGGAGGCCGCGCCCGTGTCCAGTACGATCAGGCGGTTTTCTAAGTCATGCTCTTTTTTCCATTGCATAGCGGTTTCATAATTGCCGGTGAAAACCGAACCCACGCAAAGATACAAAACTTTTTCGAAACGCTCCAAGACGCTTTCGTAAAACTGATGCCGTTCGTAGACGGAGGCCTGCGACGTTGATACCTTGACGCCGTCACGCATCGCCTTGTAGAGTTCCTCGGGGCAAAAAAGAGTTTCCGGCAGGCATTTTTCGCCGATGGTCAGATAGCTGTTCAGAAGCGTGAAGCCATAATGCTTCGCGTCCCGCAGCGTCAGCGATCCGGCCGCGTCCGTCATGAGGTGGAGGGCGGCGGTGCCGCTTTTGCGAAAATCCTCGATCTGAGCGGCGAGATTGTCATCCTCCCAGTTGATGACCTTTCCCACGCCGGAGATTTGCGACAGCACTTGCTCTTTGTTTCGGGTGTGCAGGTGGATTTTGTAAAGATCGCCTTCGGGCAAAATGATCACTTCCTCTTGGGAGGAGGTGACGGCTTTCAGTTCCTCGGTCGAACGGCCGGGGGCCTTAACCACTAAATCAACGCAGTACCCGGATTCCGCGCTTTCCTGAAAGGCGGACGAGATTTTCAGATGATCCTTGAAGGTTTCCGTGACGGGACGGCAGGCCTCGGAAATGCCCGCGAGCGTGTAAAAAAAGCCTTCAAAGAAAATGTACAAACCCAAAGCCCCCGCGTCCACGACGCCGGCGTCCCGCAGACGCGGCAGTTGTTCGCGGGTGTCGTGAACGGTTTTTTCCAAGGAACGAAGGAGAACGCGCACGGCTTGCCGATCCGGGATGGGGGTTTGCGGCAAAACGGCGGCCAACGCGTCAAGGACGCTCAGCATGGTGCCCGGACGCGGATGACTCAGGGCACGCCATGCCCTTTCCTTTCCCTCCTGAGCCCGCACAGGCAAATCGCCTGATTTCTCCGCCGTGCAAAAGGCGGAAAAAAACTGAGACGCGATATTCCCCGAATTGCCGCGCGCTGACATCAGCAGACGTCGGATGACGGTTTCGCGAGGCAGGCCGATATCGCGCAAAGGCAAGAGGCTGACGGAAAGATTCCTCCCCGTGTCGCCGTCGGCCACGGGGAAGACATTGATGGAATCCAGCAGTTGCGCCCTGGCGGTGAGTCTCTCCAGGCCGGCGATGAACGATTTTTTTATGACGTCTTCCATCTAAAAACCAAAGACGCGGCGGATTTCCTCGGGCACGCTGAAGAGGGTTTCCATTTCGGGCACCTTCACCGCGACCTGTTCGGTTCGGCCGCGGGCGCACACCCGGCCGTCATCCGCCCGGCGGATTTCAAAATCGACGACAATCTTGACGCGCGCATCCACAATCGTCGCCTTGCAGACGATTTCATCGCGATGGCGCAGCGGCAGGACGTGCTTGGTCGTTGTTTTGATGATGGGAAAAATCAACTGCTGCTTTTCAAAAAACGTGTAAAGGTCGATGCCGTTGTTTTCGAAAAGCGCCGCGCGCGCGATTTCAAAATAGTTCAGATAGTTGGCGTGCCAGACAATCTGCATCGGGTCCAGATCGAAGAAGGGCACGCGGATTTTCACTTCATGGCTTCGGGGATCCTCGTTCATGGTTTCATCTCAAAGAAATCGGAATATTTGATGGCTTCGCGTATTTTTTCAATGTCGGCGTCCATCGGACGGTCATCCAGCACGGGAGCGGATACCCCTCTGATGTTTTTCATCATCGCCGCCAGGGCGGGGCGTGCTTCAATATTCCCGCGGATATCGCACGCCTGGGCCGCCGCTAGAAGATGAATGGCGACGACTCTTTCCGTCAGCGTGCAGACTCTCTCGGCGTCGCGCGCCGCGATGGTGCCCATGCTGACCTTGTCCTGATTGTGCGATTCTGTCGAGCGCGAAAAGGACGCCGCGGGCATCGTGGCCTTGAGCGCTTCCGCGGCCAGCGCGGATGAGGCAATCGACATTGCCTTGAACCCGTGGCGGAGACCTTTTTCGGCGGTGGGCTTGCGCACCAGATCTCCGGGCAAGCCTCTGTTTAAATTCGGGGTGACCAGCAGCATGACCTGGCGGTCGCACATGTCGGCTAACGAGGCCAGCGCCGCCTTAAGCCCGTCCATGGCGAAGGCGATGTGGCCGCCGTAAAAATTTCCGCCCATCAGCACGTCGCCGGTTGCGGGATCGAAGATGGGATTGTCATTGGAGCTGTTGGCTTCCAGTTCCACCCAATTTTTTATCCATTGCAGGCTGTCGTATAAAACGCCGGCGACTTGAGGCGCGCAGCGCAGCGAATAGGGATCCTGCAGGGATTCGAGATGATCGTCTTCCAAGAGCCTTGACGGCACACGGGATTTGAGAAGACGGGTGAGGCAATCGGCGACCCGGACCTGGCCGGGGAAAGGTTTGGCTTCTGAAATGACCGGATGATAGTGCCTTGCGTTTCCTTTCAGGGCGTGGATGGACAGCGCCGTGGCGGCGATGGCGGCGGAAAGAATCCGCCACGCTCTTTCGATAGCCAGAATCGCGATGCCCGTCATCGTCGTCGTGCCGTTGACCATCGCCAGCGGTTCTTTCGGCAGGAATTTGTAGGGTTTAATGCCCGCTTTTTTCAACGCCTTGACGGTGGGCATGATGTCATTTTGATAGAAAACTTCGCGTTCGCCCATCAGGCAGGCGCCGATGTAGGACATGGGCGTCAGGTCGCCGGACGCGCCCACCGACCCCTCGCTGGGCACCACCGGCGTGATGCCGTGATTCAGGAATTCCGCCAGTTTTTCGAGCAGCGCGACGGAAACGCCGGAATAGCCCCGCGCCAGGCAGATGATGCGGCAGAGCATGGCCGCCCGGGTTTCTTCGACGCCGATGGGTTCTCCGGTGCCGCAGCCGTGGAAGCGCAGGATGTTGACGGCGTTTTTAAGCGCCACCTCCATCGGCATGCGTTTGCCGCAGGATTTCCCGTAGCCGGTGGTCACGCCGTAGACCGGAATGCCCTTGCGCATGGCCTGCATCAGTTGATTTTGCGTCTTTTGCATCCGGCGGATGAATGCGCGCGCGGTGCTGATGCGCACGGGGAGGCCGTAACGGGCCACGGCGATCATATCCTCGAAAGGAACATTACTGCCGTCAATCACAACGGCCGACTTGTTTTTTCTCATGGCTTGAACGTCCTTTCCTGGAGCGCGGGTTTGCGGACGCGCGGCTTGTAAGTGCCGTCCGCCTTTTCCATTTCCATGACTTTCTTGAGCAGTTTGAACATTTTGTAATTTTGAGGTTCTTCCTCGTAAAATTTGTCCCAGCAGTAATAATACATTTCCTGCAGTTTTTCCGGCGTCATCAATTTCGGCTGGAAAACGACTTTCCCGCAGGTATAGTCGTTCCAATCGTAGGAGAAGATTCGTCCGGCGTTGTGCAGATCGTCGAACGTCTTCGTGTGCGGGAAAGGCGTCAAGATCGTGAATTCCGCCATGTCCAGATCAATCTCCAGCAGAAAATCAACCAGTCTTTTGATGTAACGTTCGTCGTGATAGTCCAGACCCAGCAGGATGCTGCCTTCCACGGCGATGCCGAAATCGTGATATCGTTTGATGCGGTCGCGGATGTAATCGGACGTGTCGAAAATGGTTTGATAGACGAACCAGGCGCCGGCCTGCGCCGCCAAGTCCAGGACTTCGTCGTCCTTTTCGATGGGATGACAGCACCACTTTTTTTTCAGCGGAATCATTTCCTTGAAAAGCTGCACTTCCCATTGCTTGTTCTGAGCCAGCGAATTGTCCACCAGAAAGAGCCGGGTGTTGTCAATGCCGGCCATTTCCTCGACGACTTTATCAAAGGGGCGGGGACGAAAGCTTTTACCGCCCAAAAATCTCACGGCGCAGGGATAGCAGTTGAAGCGGCAGCCGCGGGAGGCGTGCACCAAATCCACCATTTGAATGCCGCGGTAATTGTAGGCGTCGCGGTTTAAAATGGAACGCCGCGCCGCGCCGACGCTTTCGATCGGCGGAAAGTTCTGCATATAGTCATAAACTTTCCGGAGTTTGCCCTTTTTGAAATCATCGAAGACCTGTTCCATCCGGCCTTCGGTTTCGCCGAGGAAAACACTGTCGGCGTGCTGCTGCATTTCTTCCGCGTGCAGCATGGTGGCGATGCCGCCGCAGATGACCTTTACGCCTTTTTCACGGAAGATATCGGCGATTTCCCAGGCGCGCTTGACCTGCGCGGTCAGCATGACGGAAAGACCGACAAAATCGACCGGCTCGTCGAAATTGATTTCCTCGATGTTTTCATCGGTGAAACGCACCTCCACATCGTCGGGCAGCGTGGCGGCAAAGACAACCGGTCCGTGCGGCGGCAGAATAAAGGGCGTTTGACGGTCGAGCTTTTCCCATTTGGGGTAAATCAGTTTAAATTTCATAGGTGTTCTTTCAACGATTTCTCGGTTTATGAGACAGGCGTTGTTTACACCATTTTCCGCCCCCCGCCAACAAAAAAATTGCGTCAGTCCCCCTTGGCTGTTTTTCAATCATTTTCCCACGGCTGCTTTCGAGAAAAATTTCCCGCCAGAGCGTGTCCGATACTGTTTTAAAATTCCGAGCGCCTTTAAAGAGTATTCATTGATGCCGGTTTTCTTGGAAGGAACCTCGGCAACATTATCCTATGCCCGCCGGGGAATTTTGCGGCCATGAAGAATAAAAGACCAAGCGCGAAAAGTTAAACCTATTAATTTTATGGCGTATTGTTTCTTTACATTTTTTAGGAATGGAATGAATGTTTTACAAAATTCAGAAATGCTTAACGGAAAACAGTAAGATGAATCGGGACGTCCATTAAAAGACGCCTGGCAAAAGAAAAAAGAGGAAGGAGGAAAACGAGTAAGGTGTCTTCAGAAATTTTTCAGATTTTTAGAATATTCCAGATTTTTTTGGTGACGCCCTTTACATAAAATTCTCATGTCCCCGATCAAGTAAACACGCTTTTCTATAATATTCTAATGCAAGGAATTTCTTCCCCATGTTTTCATAGATTAAACCCAGATTATAATAAGAATCCGCTCTCATGGGGTTTAGCTTTATACATTTCATAAATTCCTTGATCGCAAGATTGTCCTTTCTGTTCTTAGCATAGAATACCCCGAGATTATAGTGCGCGTCTGTTGAGTTTGAGTCAACGGTCAATGCCCGGTTGAAATATTCCAATGCCTTTTCAAATTTTCCTTTTTCTCCAAAAATAATGGCTTGAACGATCAAGTGTTGAATGGTGGCTGATACATAATCCGGTTTGAGTGCGACTGCTTTTGAGCTGTAATATAAAGCCTGGCCAAAATCTCCTTTTCTCACGCATATCTTGCTTAGGCCCAAGTAGGGGGCCGGGTGGTCAGGATTGACCTTTATCCATTGCGTGTAAAATTCGAATTCCCCGATAAAATATTTTCCTCGGTTGATGGTAAAAAGACTGAGAACAAACATTATGATTATTCCGGAAAGTATTGTCAGTCGTCGGAAATGTTTTCTATTCCAGTTCTGCGTTAGGATGTATGCCGAAACGACCAGAACGGCAAGCAAGGATTGAGCAATGTAACGTTCGGAAAAAGCAGTTTCTTGGACAACCAAATTGGATGTGGGTAGCATGCTTAATATAAACCATGAACCCCAGAAAACAAATAGAAAACGCCCTCTAACAATATATTTATAAATTCCTAAACTTATGAGTAGTGTGAATAAGATAACGATAATTAGCCGCGGTACAGAAAGCCAGACTTTTACTTGAACAGGCTCATACACTTCATCGTAAAAAGGAGCGAATATCGATTGCAACGCATAGAGAGGTGCAAACAATGGTTTGAGAGGATCTTTGAAAATAGCGACGGCAATTTCTTTTCCTCCGAATAAAGAGAGGCGGACCATTATGTAGATGAACAGGACGATGATTATAAATGTGTACCGTTTGAACCAGTACCGGATTTCTTTTCGAGAAGGATCCTCCCTCATTTTTGACAAATCAGCTGTAATAAAAAGCGGAAGAAGCATCACGGATTGTTCTTTGCTGAAGAGGGCTAGAGTAAAAAATATAAAGGTCCCAAAATACCAGAGATCGCCTTTTTTCAGATAGCAGATAATAGCGAGGATCATGAATATTCCAGGAAGCAGGGTTTCTCGGCCGGAAGTAATTGGATAAACGCAGGCGGAGGAAATAGGATGAAGCGCAAAAATACCTGCAACAATAAAAGCCAAAGGCTTCGGGACATTCAAGCAAGACTGGCGCAGCAACCAATATACGCTCATGGCCGCTATCCACAATAAAAAGGCATTAAGCTGATGAAATGGCACAGGGTTATTTCCATGGATCGTTTTCTGCAAAAGCAGAGTTGTCCTCACTATCGGGCGATAATAGGGGAGGCCGGGGCAATTCCGCTCTTGGAATATGCGCACTACATCATGGATTCCTGTAAGGGGTTTCTGATTCGTGATAACTATAAAATCATCATAAATAAAATCATATTGAAAAGAAGGGAAATAAACACAAAGGATTGCCAAGAATAATATTACAAAACCGAGCAACGTGTATTGGAAATTCTTGTCAGCAAGAATGGAGACAGATTTGATCCCTTGATTTTGTCCAAGCTTTGTGTGTTCGTCCATCTTCATGCTATTGATTAACAAAAACTTTCTAACGTTGATTAAATGTAAGATGCGTCTCCTGGTGTGTCAAGTAATTTTGGGTTCAAGGTAATGTATCATATCTTGTGCCAAAGAAGGGAATGTGGCGCACTCAAATAAGAAAATGTAACGTATCCGAAGACACCAGACTAGTTATTCTTGACAAGTCTAATCGTTGATTCAAAAGTCTCATGTTTGGCGAGGCAATGGGGTTAAATTTTTCCTCTGGCATTCCTTCTTGTGGATGTCACCGCGTTTTGGCTGACAGGGCGATTCTGATTTTGACAACCGACTTCCGCCGAGTCTTTGCAGGCGGAGGACATCACCCCTTCTCGAGATCATTGGCCGAAAATCAGATAAACATAGCTCCCGCCGAATGAGATTCCGGCAAGCGCGGCGTTGGTCATGACAAGGTCTGCTTTTTCGCGCTCCTTGACGAAGGGCAGTTCCGACAAGGGCGCGCTGAGCCCGACTGAAGGGGGCAGGCTGTTTTTCCCCATGGCGAGCGCCAGCGCGCACGCCCGGATACCGCCGGAGGAAAAACTCTCTCCCGTGGCGCCTTTGACGGCTGTGATCCGTGGCGCCGGGTTCGCGCCAGCAAAAAAATCTTCATAGGCCCGGGCTTCGGTTTCATCCAGAATCCTGTCGCCGTTGGCGGCGGCGAAAATTGCCTGAATCTCCCCGGCGCGCAAAGACGCGTTTTCCAGCGCGCGCCGCAGCGTTTTTTTGATGCCCGACGGTTCCGCGGGCCAAGCGGTCGGCGCGGTAGGCGACGCGCCCATGCCCACGCCCTTGATTTCGCAATAGGGAACGCGTCCCCGGGAAAGGGCTGATTGAAGACTCTCCAGCAGCAGGATGCCGCTGCCTTCTCCGACAACCGTTCCGTTGCGCCGAATGTCAAAGGGCCGGCAAGATTCTTCTTTTCCGTTTTGAGGCGAAAGCGCGCGGAATTTTGTCAGCGACTCGTAGTAGAATTTCGATAGAATATCCACGCCGCCGGCCAAAAGATAATCGGCCGTGCCGCGTCGAATTGCCGCCACCGCGTAGGCGATGGCGGTTTCCGCGGAGACGGCAAAATGCGTCACGGTGGTGTTGACGCCGCGGAATCCCAATTCGATGGACGCGTGTCCCGCGGGCGCGTTCATGACGATGTTGGGCACCAGAATGGGATTGACCGAAGCGGGACCCTGGGTCAGCAGCGTTCCCGAAAATTGGGCGGTGACGTCGGTCGCGCCGAACGCCGTTCCCAGGACAATGCCGATGCGGTCGCGGTTGTCCGGCGTGATGTCGAGTCCTGCGTCCTGCAGCGCAAGCCGCGCGGCGGCGGTCGTGAAAAGAGACGTTTTGTCCATGCGTCGCAGATTTTTTACGGAGATGAAGTCGCGGGGATTGAAACCGGTTACTTCCGCGCCCAAGTGAGAGGAAAAGGACGCTGTGTCGAAAGATTGGATAGGCGCGACGCCGGTTTTTCCGGAAAAAAGATTTGCCGCGAATTCTTCCTTGCCCGCGCCCAACGGCGTGACCATACCGATGCCGGTGACCACGACGCGCCCGGCCGGGTCTTGATGTTTATGATGATGCATCGGCCGCGCCCCTTTCCGAATACTTGCCGAAAATGACCGTGGTGTTGTTGCCGCCGAAGGCAAACGAGTTGGACAGCACGGCGTGCAATGTTGCTCTCCTCGCCCCGTCGGTGACGTAATCCAAGTCGCAGGCGGGGTCTGGTTCCTGATAGTGAATGGTCGGGGGGATAAAGCCCTCGCGCAAGGCCAGCACCGAAACGATGCCTTCCAGCGCTCCCGCGGCGCCGAGCGTGTGCGCGTGCATGGACTTGGTGGAACTCACCGGGATGGCGTAGGCGCGCCGGCCGAACACCTCCCGGATGGCTTTTGTTTCCATCGCGTCGTTGACCGGTGTCGCCGTGCCGTGCGCGTTGATATAATCAATGTCGTCGGGAGAAAGACCGCTGTCTTGGAGCGCCGCCCGCATGGAGCGAATCGCGCCGGAGGCCTGTTCGTCCGGCGCGGTCATGTGATAGGAATCGCAGGTGATGCCGTAGCCGAGAATTTCGCCGTGGATTTTCGCGCCGCGGGCAAGGGCGTGTGGAAGCTCCTCCAAAACCATCATGGCGGCCGCCTCGCCGAGCGAAAGCCCTTCTCGGTTTTTGTCAAACGGACGGCAGTAATCCGCCGCGACGGATTTCAGCGCGTTGAAGGCGGCGAAGGTGGTCCGGCACATGGGTTCAACGCCGCCGGCGAGCACCACGGACGCGTGACCGTTCACCATCAAATCCCGCGCGTAGCCCAGCGCCGTCGCGCCGCCGGAGCAGGCGGTCATCAAGGTCGCTTTGGGTCCCCCGAAATGAAAAGCCGAGGCGATACGGTCGGCGGAAGACGCGCAAAAAAGGGCGGAAAGCGTTGAAAATTTATTTTCCCTGCCCGTCGTCAACAGCCTGCCGTAAAAATCTTCCGCTTCCAAAAGGCCGCCGGCGCCCCCGCCGATCACGACGCCGATTTCCTCTGCGGCTTCCTGCGGCGGCGGGTAAAGTCCGGCGTTTCGCAAAGCCTCCAAAGCGGCGGCGAAGGCAAGCATGTCCGCCCGCGACATTCTTTTGATGGAGAACTCGCGCGGAATATAATCGCGGGCGCTGAAATTCTTTATTTGTCCGCCGGTGTGCGAACGGAATCCCGTGGTGTCGAAAAGGTCGATTTCACCGATACCGCAGCGACCTTCCCGCAGGGCGATCGCGAAATCCGGCACATTGTCGGCAAGCGAGTTGATCGTTCCCAATCCGGTGATGACAATCCGTTTTTTCACGCTTTGTCCTTATGGATGATTATCATTCCTCGAAGAAGGTTTCTTTAAACGTTGCCGAAATTTAAATGGGCGCCGGTAAAAAGTCAAACAAATATTGCGCCCCCGAATTGCTTTGCCGTCCCGTGATTTTAATTGACATGCCGCAGCCGGCTTCCTATAATCCTTTCGTCTTAGAATCATTTCTCGGGCGACAAATTTTCAATCATAACCCCAAGAGAGGAGGAAACCCATGGCGATTCAAGAAAGCAGGTTGGACGTTGGAGGCGGCGTTGAACTTTTCGTTGCAAGGCATGTCGTTGATCAACCCAAGGGTCTGATCATGATTGTTCACGGTCTTTGCGAGCATTCCGGGCGTTATCATGAAGTGGCGGCAAGATTCAACGCGTTTGGTTATACGGTGTACCGCTTCGACAACCGCGGGCATGGGCGCTCCGGCGGTGAGAGAGGCTACGTCAATGATTTCAACGAATTTATCGACGATGCCGAAAAAGTGGTTGCGCGCGCCAAACAGGAAAACCCCGGATTGCCGGTTTTTATGTTGGGGCACAGTATGGGCGGTTTCATCGCGGCGTCCCACGGCGTGAAATATCCCGGCCGCTTATCAGGTCAGATCTTATCGGGAGCCGCCTCCGGAATTCAGCCCATGTTGGCGGGATTGGAAGGCGTTGATTTCAGCGCCAAGGCCCGGGAACCCATCGCAAACGCTTTGGTGGACCTGGTGTCCCGCGATCCTCAAGTTGTGTCGGCCTACAGGAATGATCCGCTCAATCTCAAAGAATTTTCCACGCAGCTGATGAGCGAAGTGCTGATCCGCGGCGCGCGCTGGCTGATGAATCATTATGCCGCCTACACCTATCCCTGTCTGGTGTTGCATGGCGGGGCGGATCAGATTGTCACGCCGGAGACATCCAAAATATTTTACGAAAAAATTGCGTCCACGGACAAGGAATTGAAAATTTACGACGGCCTTTTCCACGAAATCCTCAATGAACCGGAAAAAGATATCGTGCTCGAAGACATTCACCGGTGGCTGGAAAAACGAATATGAGGCGCGCCGGCGTCGGCCCTGAAACAGGAAGGCTTTGCGCCGCGCCGGCAGACCAGGGAAACGGCGCCGCCGGACAAATATTTTCTTGACAAAATATGAAAACAGTTTCAAGATTCGCAAACTCAAAATCCACGCCGATACAGGAATATTCATGATGGATCAGGTTCTGCATGTGCTCATCGTTGATGATTCAGAGGATGATGCGTTGCTCATTGTCCGCAAATTGAAAAAAGACGGGTACCATCCCATCTATGAACGGGTGGATCGTGCCGCCGCTATGGGGAAAGCCCTTCAGCAAAAATCATGGGACATCATTCTTTGTGACTACAAAATGCCTCATTTCAGCGTTTCGGAAGCGATTTCCGTTTTGGAAAAAAATAAAAACGATGCGCCGCTGATTGTTGTTTCAGGAACTTTTACGGAAGAGGTGGTCGCCCAATGTATGGGTCTGGGAGCCAAAGACTATATAGAAAAAAGTAATTTGGAACGGCTGTGCCCCGCGATTGCCAGAGAGTTAAAAGCAATGGAAGTCAGAAAAAAATGCCTGTGGCTGGAAAACGAACTGCAGCAGACCATCGCATGCGTCCAAGAGGCTTTTCATTCCATTTTGCAGGTTATGGTGGCAGCCGTGGAGGCCAGAGATCCTTTTACCGTCGGGCATCAGCTTCGCGCCGCCGATCTGGCCTTTGCCATTGCTTCCGAGATTGGATTGGCGCAGGAAAAAATGGAAGCTTTGAAACTGGCGGCGTCTCTTCATGATATTGGAAAAATGACCGCCCCGCTCGAAGTGTTGGCCAAGCCGACGAAACTTACGGATATCGAGTTTTCCCTGATAAAGGAACATGCCTTGAACGGTTTTAAGATTCTCAAGGGCGTTGATACTCCCTGGCCGTTGGCCGAAATTGTTTATCAGCATCATGAGCGGGTCAATGGGTCCGGATATCCTAAAAACCTGCGGGGGGAGGAAATTCTTTTGGAAGCGCGCATTCTGGCTGTTTCCGATGTTGTCGAATCCATGACGTCCAACCGTTCTTACCGCCCGGCGCCCGGCCTCGGAGCCGCTCTCGACGAAATCAGGCAAAACAAGGGAATTCTCTATGACGCCGTGGTTGTAGACGCGTGTCTGCAATTGTTTGAAGTCAGGGGATACCGATTTTCCTGACGAAACGCTTTTGAACAACCGGTTGTTTGCCCGAAGCAATATTCCTGACGACGGATGTTATATTTCAACCGAGAGGCTTCGTTAGGTTCCGCCTGAATTTTTTACTAAACCCGTTGAGACTCATTCAGATTTATAGTAATTTCATGCTCAAGGGAGAATCGTTCTGTGACGGGGGCAAGAGAAAGATGAATCAAAAAGTGAGGGAGAAGAAAATTAAAGATAAAGGACAGAAGAATACAGAACGAAGCATCAATGAAGATCAAAGAAAAAGCGAAAGACTCAAAGAGCAGCATGATGTGGCGATTACCATTGTTTCCGACAATGAAAAACTTTCCAAGATGAAAAAATTTTATCATTTGAGCAAGGATCTTTCCGGTTCCGGCGTCAAGCTTTGCGGGGACATGTTTTTGCCTGTGGGCACGGTGGTAAAAATGGAATTGAAACTGGAAAATCTGCATCAAAAAATCATCGCGCTGGGCAGGGTGAAATGGATTAAAGCGATCGTGGAAAATGTATCGTATGAGGCGGGCGTGGAATTTGTCGACACGCCTGCCGAAGCTATCCAGAAGATAGAAAACTACATTTCCCGGAAACAGCAGTATAAAAGCCTCAATCCTATCGGCATGCCTTTTTGGGTTTTTGCGAAGTTCAATCAAACAAAATAAGTTCGAAAATCCCGATTCTGACTTTCCGAAAAATCCAAAGCCCGACCGCATAGGGCGGACTTTGGATTTTTCATTCAACGGCTTGAACGTTTCTTTAAAAATTCTCCCAAAAGACAAGAAAAAACTTTTTTTGGCGAAGGACTTTTTTAAAAAAAGTTATTTGATTTTCGGCGCTTGCAAAATGATTGGCTTTCGCCGTGAATCTGGCACGATAATTTCATTTAAATAAAGACAAATAAACCAACACCCCGAAAGGAGGTAACAGATCATGAAAAAAACAATCCAAACAATGGCAGTGGCGATGGCGGTGGTTCTTTTAACGGCAACCTTTGGATTCGCCGAATATGCGGCTGCGGGAGCGGCTAATTTCCCGTATTTTCAACTGGGCTGCTTGATTCTCGGCGGATTGGTTCTGATGGTTCTGAAAAGAAAATATGAAAAGATGTACGTCACGGAATTGGTCGGCGCTTTCGCTCTGTACACCATGCTCATGGCCCTGTTTACCAATCCGGTGATTGAAGCGGTCAAAAACATCGTGGCGTAAAAAGATTAAAGGCTCGAAAACATACAAGTCACCGCTGTCGGTAAAATCATGATCTGTTATACGGCGGTTGCCCCCTTGTGGGAACACCTCAAGGGGGCTTTTTGTTTCTTCTTTAAAGGTGTGGAAAGTTATGTTATTAAAAAACACGGATGGCATTCCATCTTGATTGGATATGAAGGGGGAAATTTTATTGGGCGGAGATCAGAATGAAATTTTCTGTCTTAAATGATCATGAATTTTCTTGCACTTGATTTTGAAACCGCAAATTATTGCCGGGACAGCGCCTGCGCCTTGGGACTGGTGCGGGTGGAGAACAACGTCATCGTCCAGCAGGCTTCATTTCTCATTCGTCCTCCTTATCGGTCTTTTGTTTTCACCGATATCCATGGAATCACCTGGGAGGATGTCGCCGACCAGCCTGATTTCAGACAGCACTGGAGAAACATCCAACCTTTTTTTGAGAATATTGATTTCGCCGTCGCGCATAATGCCAGTTTTGACAGCAATGTCTTGAGGGCTTGCTGCACGAGACACGGCATTGTTCCTCCGGAAATTGATTTTAAATGCACCATGAGGCTTTGCCGACGGATTTTGGGTCTCTATCCCACAAACCTGCCCGCCGTGTGCCGGCATTTCAATATTGATTTGCGCCATCACGACGCCCTGTCCGATACCCTTGCCTGCGCTAAAATAATGATGGAAATCATTAAAAAAACGACATAATTAAACAAAATTGAGGATTGTCTCAAAATAAGTTGAGTATTCCCTCAATTTTTTATTGACATGTCCGGTAAAAACTGTTAGCAAAACCACACCCTCAGATTGTTGCTCGGTTTTAATGGGCAGGATGATGGTAAAATTTTTGTTTTGTAAAGGGGGCGACAAGACAATAATCATCCTGCCCCGCAATTTATATTTATTTGATTTTACTTATAATATTAAGAGAAATTGACAATGAGCCATCACAACCATACGCGAGTCGTCATCACGGGCGTCGGATTGACCGCGCCAAACGGCAACAATTTGAAAGAGTTTCGCGAAGCGCTTTTGAGTCAGAAATCAGGCATTACCGAAATGGAAGTCCGCTATATGGGACGGCTCGCGGTCGGCAACTGCAATTTCGATGAGGAGATTTACCAAAAGAAAAAAATGCGCCGGCGGGGAACAAGAGCCGGTTCGATTTCGATTTACTGCGCTCACGAAGCATTGAAAGACAGCGGGTTGTCTTTGGAATCCATCGATAAAGAGCGCACGGGAATTTACTTGGGAATTACAGAGCACGGCAACGTGGAAACCGAAAATGAAATTTACGAACTCCACCAAAACAGTCTGGATGTCAGCCTGTGGTCCCATCACCATAATCCGAGAACCGTAGCCAACACGCCCGCCGGCGAGGTCAGCTTGAATCTGGGCATCACCGGTCCCGCTTATACGATCGGCGCCGCCTGCGCCGCCGGCAATATCGGGATTATTCACGGCATGCAAATGCTGCAGCTGGGGGAAGTGGATCTGGCGCTGGCGGGAGGAGTTTCCGAATGCACGGGCACCTTCGGCATCTTCGCCGGATTCAAAAGTCAGGGCGCTTTAGGCTCACATCAAGATCCGACCAAGGCCTGCCGGCCTCTGGATGTCAGCCGCAATGGTATTGTCGTCGCTGAAGGCGGCGCGATTTTTGTCTTGGAAAGACTGAAAGACGCCGAAAAACGAGGCGCGAAGATATACGGAGAAATCGCGGGGTATCATGTCAATTCCGATGCGGTGGATTTCGTTTTGCCGGATACGCAAAGACAAATTCAGTGCATGACCACGGCCTTGAAAAAAGCGCAAATGACTCCCCAAGATGTTGATATCGTCAATCTTCACGCCACCGGAACCGTGTCCGGAGATGAAAACGAATGCGAAGCCGTCCGAGCCGTTTTTGCCGAATCCGACAACACGTACATCAACTGCACCAAGGGGTTTATCGGCCACGCGATGGGCGCTGCCGGCGCGCTGGAATTGGCCGGCAACCTCCCCAGTTTCGCCGACAACAAAATTCATTCCTGCAAGTATATCGAAAATGTTGATCCCAAATGCGCCCTGAAAAATCTGGTGAATGGGGACCCCGTCGAAAAAGAGGTCAACGTCATTTTAAACAATTCCTTCGGCATGCTCGGCATCAATTCCGTTTTAATCGTTAAAAAATATTCAGGAAAATGAAACAAGAAGGAGGGAAGACGTGGATTATAACGCCGTAAGACAGAAAATTATCGATATCATCGCGGAAATCGCCGTGGATGAGGATCTTTCCAACATTGATGACGAAGTGAGGCTCCGCGATCAGTTGGATCTGGATTCCATGGATTTTCTGGATATCGTGATGGAGTTGAAGAAAAGATACAAAATCGAGGTGCCGCAGGAAGATTACCCGAAGCTGGCCACCATGAAAAGCTGCATTGAATATCTCGGACCAAAGTTGTCCTGAAACTTTTTATGGCGAATTACGACACCATCATCATCGGCGCGGGCATGTCGGGGCTCGCGGCCGGAATCCGGCTGGCGATGTTCGACCAGAAGGTCTGCATTTTGGAGAAGCATAAGGTGCCCGGCGGCTTGAATTCCTATTACGAACGTTTCGGGAGAAAGCTCGACGTCGGACTTCACGCCATGACCAATTTCTGCCGCAAGGGAGAGAAGGGCCGGCCGCTGACGAAACTGCTCAAACAGCTGAGAATCCCTTATGAGCGGCTCGATCTGTGCCCGCAGCATTTTTCACGAATTGTTTTTCCGCAGCGGCAGCTGGCCTTTTCCAATGATCCGCAGTTGTTGATGAGTGAAATCGCCCGGTGTTTCCCCCGCCAGACGGAAAATTTTTCCCGTCTTTTGGATACGGTCCTGCGCTTTGACGACGTGAATTTGCAAAACCGGTATCAGAGCGCCAAGGAAAAGGTCCGCGAAATCATCACCGACGAGAGCCTGCTGGAGATGATTTTCTGCCCGCTGCTGATTTACGGCAGCGCGTGGGAAAACGACATGGATTTCTCGCAGTTCGTGATTATGTTCAAAAGCATTTTTCTGGAGGGGTTCAGCCGTCCGAAAAACGGCGTGCGCTCCATCATTCATCTGCTCATTGAAAAATATCTGCAGCTCGGCGGAGAACTGCGTCTGGGAGTCGGCATCCGGAAACTAGACGTGGAAAACGGCGTCGTCCGGCAGGTCGTTTTGGAAAACGGTGAAGTTCTGCAGGCGGGCAAGGTCATGTCTTCCATCGGCCTTCCGGAAACAATGAGCATTGTTTCCGAACCCCAGGAATGTCCGGCGGCCGGGACAATGAGCTTTACGGAAACGATTTTATTCTTTGACAAAAAACCGGCCGGGCAGGGCATTCTGGAGACGATTGTTTTCTATAACAACCAAGAACAGTATCATTACCGCAAGCCGGACGCGCTTTGCGACTATGACAGCGCCGTGGTTTGCTTCCCGAACAATTTCGCGAACGATGATTATGACGAAGGCGTCATCCGCGTGACCTTTATCGCCAATTTTGAAAAATGGAACGTCTTGGACAGACCGGCGTATCTTTTGAAGAAAAAAGAAGTGCGCGATCAAGCCTTGGCTTTGATTAAAAAGTTGTTTCCTCAATTCGACGCCAACCTGAATTACTGGGATGTTTTTACGCCGCGCACGATCATGCGCTACACCGGCCACATCCGGGGAGCGGTTTACGGCACGACACAGAAAGTCCGAGACGGGCGCACCGCCGTCAAGAATCTTTTTATCTGCGGGACGGATCAGGGATTTCTGGGCATTGTCGGCGCCATGCTCAGCGGCATCTCGATGGCCAATCTTCATTGCCTGATGAACGGAGACAAGGCATGAAGTTCAAGAAGGTGGTGATTTCCTCTTTCGCCTATCATTTGCCTGAACAAATCGTGACCTCCGAAGAAATCGAGGAAAAGCTCGCGCCTCTTTACGATCGTCTCAAACTTCCGCGCGGCCGCATCGAACTGATGACGGGAATCCGGGAAAGACGCATCTGGCCGTCCGGCACGATGCCCAGCGATCTCGCCGCGCGGGCGGCCGAAAACCTGTTCGCGAAACAGATTGTCAAGCCCGAGCAAATCGACTTGCTCGTCCACGCGTCCGTTTGCCGTGATTTTTTGGAACCGTCGACGTCCTCCATTGTTCACCACCATTTGGGATTACCGCCGCGGACGATGTTTTTCGATTTGTCCAACGCCTGTCTGGGCGTGATGAGCGCGATGGTCGTCGCCGCCAACATGATTGAAAACGGTCAAATCCGGCACGCGCTGATTGTTTCGGGGGAAAACGGCGGACCGCTGTTGTCCGAAACCCTCGATCGGCTGCTGAACGATCCTTCCATCACCCGGAAAAGCATCAAGAAGTACATTGCCAATTTGACGATCGGATCGGCCGCCGTCGCCCTGACCGTGTCCCACCGGGACGAGGTCAAGGGCGGTCATTTGCTTCTGGGCGGCATGGCCCTGGCCGATTCTTCAGCCAACGTGCTGTGCCGCGGCAACGGCGACACAACGTCGTTGATGATGGAAACCGACTCCGAAGAACTGATGCTCGCGGGTGTCGCGCTGGCGGAGAAAACCTGGGACGCCACCCGGCGGGAACTGGGATGGACCAACGATGATGTGGATTGCTTCGTGGGACATCAGGTGGGCGTGGCGCATGAAACGCTCTTGAAGCAAACCCTGAAACTTGAAAACCGCCCCACCTTCGCCACGTACCCGTTTCTGGGAAACACCGGCGCGTCGGCGCTGCCCGTCACGCTGTGCCTCTATGACGAGCGCAAAAAGATTCCGGCCGGCAGCCGCGTCGCTTTGCTGGGCATCGGGTCGGGCCTCAATTCCATCATGCTGGGGGTTCAATGGTAAGGCCGGAGTGGCTCAACAAACTTTATCCTTTTCCATCCCGTTTCTTCAAGGTGGACGGGGAACGGTCCATGCACTATCTTGATGAAGGAACCGGGGAGCCGATTTTGATGCTGCACGGCAATCCCACCTGGTCCTTTTACTACCGGAATCTCACGGCGGCGTTTTCCAAAACCCACCGAGTCGTTGTCCCCGATCACATCGGCTGCGGACTTTCGGACAAACCGCAGGATTACGATTACACGTTGGAGCGTCACATCTGGAATCTGGAGAAGCTCGTCGAACACCTGCAGCTCAAGCCCTTTGTCCTGGTGGTCCACGACTGGGGCGGGCCGATTGGCTTCGGGCTGATCGCGCGGCATCCGGAACTGGTCAAAAAAATCGTCATTCTCAATACCGCCGCTTATCCGTCGGAAGTGATCGCCTTCCGGATCAATGTGTGCCGGGTTCCCCTTCTGGCCGAGCAGGTTATCCGGCGCTTCAACGCCTTCGCGTGGATCGCCACCCACATGGCGGTGGCCAAAAAAATGCCCGCGGACGTCAGGCGGGGCTATTTGTTTCCTTATAACAATTATGAAAACCGCATCGCCACCGCCCGCTTTGTCGCCGACATTCCCATGAAGCCGAGCCACCGCAGTTACCAGACCTTGAAAGAGATTGAACAGTCCTTGCCCCTGCATCAATGTCCGATTCTGATTCTCTGGGGAGAAAGGGATTTCTGCTTCCACGATTATTTCCTGAGACGCTGGCGTGACATTTACCCTCACGCGACGGTCAAAACCTTTCCCGACGCCGGGCACTACGTGCTGGAAGATGCCGCCGATGGCGTGTTGAAAGAGCTTCGGCATTTTATATGAAACCCGCCGGGGAGGCCGCGCACCGCGTTTTTTTATGAACATCGCCGATCTTTTTTTTGACATAGCCGCCGCGCACCGCAACAAAACGGCGGTGAAATATCCGCGCCGGAAGCGAGGCCGGTATCGCTATGACGCCGTCACGTTCGGGGAACTCCAGCAACTTGCCGACGGGTATGCCGGCGGTCTTCACCAGCTCGGTTTCCGGCGAGGCGGAAAAACGCTTTTGTTTGTCCGGCCGTCCTTGAGATTCCCCGCCCTGGTGTTTGCCCTTTTCAAACTGGGCGTTGTTCCGGTGCTGATTGATCCGGGCATGGGCAGGAAAAATCTTCTGGCCGCCATTGAGGAAGTCTCTCCTGAGGGCCTGATCGCCGAGCCGGAAGTTCACTTGTTGAGTCTTCTTTTTTCCAAGTCCTTTCAATCCGTGAAATTCAGAGTGGCGACGAAACCGCCCCGGTTCGGGAATTGCACCGTCCTGGCCGACCTGGAAAAATCCGAACATTCCGTCGAGACCGCGCAGCTTCAGCCGGATGAAACGGCGGCCATCCTGTTTACGTCCGGCGGGACGGGGCGGCCCAAAGGCGTCGTCTACACCCACCGGATTTATTACGAGCAGACCCGGCTTCTGCGGGAACTTTTTTCGCTCCATGACCGGGAAGTCGATTTGCCGGGCTTTCCGCTTTTTTCCCTTTTCACGCTTTGCATGGGCATGACCAGCTGCGTTCCCGATATGGATCCCTCCAAGCCCGCGCAGGCGGATCCCCGAAAACTGATTCAAAACATCACCGACAACCGAGCCACGTTTTTGGCCGGCTCTCCCGCCATCTGGCAAAGAGTCGCCGATTACTGCGGGCGTAACGGCGTCACGCTGCCGTCCGTGAAATACCTGGTGATGTTCGGGGCGCCGGTGCGCGTCGAGCTCCATGAACAATTCAGCCGCATTCTGCCCAACGGGACAACCTACACGCCCTACGGCGCCACCGAGTGTCTTCCCGTGTCCAATATTTCAGGAGAAGAGATTCTCGCGCACACGGCGGCTCTGACGCGTCTGGGCCGGGGAACGTGCGTGGGCAGGCCGGTGGCGGGCATTGACGTGGCGATTCTGGAGATCAGCGACCATGCGATCGCCGAAATCCGGGATGCGAAATTGTTGAAGCCTTACGAAATCGGCGAGATTATCGTCAAAGGCAACGTGGTGACGCCCTGTTATTACCGGTCGCCGGAGGAAACCGCGCTGGCCAAGATCGCCGACGGCCAATCCGTATGGCACCGAATGGGCGATTTGGGCTACCTGGATGATCAAGGCAGGCTCTGGTTTTGCGGCCGCAAGGCGCATCGCGCCGAAACGCCCGCGGGGCTTTTGTGTCCGGTGCCGTGCGAAGCGGTTTTCAACGCGCACGAGGCCGTTGCCCGGTCGGCGTTGGTCGCGTGGGGGGAGCGGGGCAAGCAGTCCGTCGCGGTTGTCATCGAGCGCAACGCGAAGGGCAGAAAAATGAACCGGCGGGTTCTGGCCGGAGAGCTTCTGGCGATGGCCCGCGGCAATCCACTGACGGCGCAGATCGGATCCGTGCATTTCCGCGATCGTTTTCCCGTGGATGTTCGACACAACATCAAAATAGACCGTCTGAAACTGGCGCGGGATGTCTTCAGGAGGAAAACATGAATATTTTGGTCACCGGCGCGGGAGGATTTCTGGGAAGAAACCTGGCGAAAACTTTGGTGTCGCGGGGACACAGGGTCTGGAATTTCAGCCGCAGGCCGTATCCCTCCTTGCGGGAGGCGGGAATCGAAACGCTTTGCGGGAATCTCCAAAGGGAAGCCGACGTTTTGTCGGCCTTCAAGGGCATGGACGCGGTGTTTCATGTCGCCTCGCGGGTCGGCATTTGGGGTGATCGCGAAGAGTATTACCAAACCAATGTCATCGGCACGCAGAACGTTGTCAAGGCTTGCCGCGTCCACGGCATTCCCCGATTGATCTACACCAGCACGCCCAGCGTTGTCTTTGACGGAAACGACATTTGCGGCGCCGACGAAACCCGGCCGTATTCGCAAAAATTTTACAATGCTTATTCCGAAACCAAGGCCGCCGCCGAACGGATGGTTTTGCAGGCCAACGGCGGCGGGCTTAGCACCGTCGCTCTCCGCCCGCATCAAATTATCGGTCCCGACGATCCGCATCTTGTGCCGAGACTGGTTGACGCGGCGAAAAAGGGTCGGTTGAAGATTGTCGGCTCCGGAAAGAATCTGGTGGATGTCACCTACATCCAAAACGCGGTTGACGCCCATCTTTTGGCTTTTGAAAAATTATCCCCGGGGTCGCCGGTCGCCGGACAGGCCTACTTCATCGGCCAGGAGCGTCCGGTGGTTCTTTGGGAATTCATCAACGAAATTCTCGGACGCCATCGCCTGCCGCCGATCACCCGGAAAGTGCCGGAACGGGTTGCATTTAATATTGGACTATTTTTCGAATCCTGGTATAAATTTTTCAACGTCAAGGGGGAACCGCCGATGACCCGTTTTGTGGCGCTGCAGTTTTCCCGGTCCCATTATTTTTCTCATGAAAAAGCGAAAAGGGATTTCGGTTACCAGCCGCGAATTTCGCTTGAGCAAATCTTGGATTTACTGGTGAGGTAGCGATGCTTCTGGATAAAAACGACACCCTGGAAAAACCCTACGATGTCATTGTGATCGGCGGAGGCTTGGGGGGACTCACGGCCGCCAACAAGCTCGCCAAAAGCGGCTGGAAGGTTCTGATTCTGGAGTCCCATGACAAACTGGGCGGCTTTGCGACTTGGTTTTACCGGAAGAATCATATTTTTGATGTTTCCCTGCACGGCTTCCCGATCGGCATGGTGAAAACCTGCCGGAAATATTGGAGCCGGGAAATCGCCGACAAGATCGTTCAGCTCAAGCGGATCCGCTTCATCAACCCGCTGTATAACATCGAAACGGACTTCACGGTGGAAGATTTCACCCGCAAACTCATCGAAGATTTCAAAGTGCCGCGGGAACAGGTCGACAATTTTTTCAATCTCATCATGAACATGAACTATTACGACGATAACCGGATGACCAATGGTGAGCTGCTGGAGGGATTTTTCCCCGGTAGGAAGGACGTGCACCGGTTTCTCATCGAACCCATTGTTTACGCCAACGGCTCGACGCTGGAGGATCCCGCCGTCACCTACGGCATTGTTTTCTCGAATTTCATGAGTAAGGGCGTCTACACCTTCCAGGGCGGCACGGATCTCGTCATCCGAATGATGCAGGATGAGCTTGTGAAAAACGGCGTGGACATCCGCCTGAAATCGAAAGTGGAAAAAATTATCGTGGACGGCAAGGTCTGCCGCGGCGTCGTGGTCGGCGGAAAACCGGTTTCGGCCAAGGCGGTGCTGTCCAACGGCAACCTCATCGGCACGATTCTTCATCTGGCGGGTCAGGACAAATTCAGCGCCGAATTTATTGAAAAGGTCAAGAAGGTCCGGCTCAACACCAGTTCCTGCCAGGTTTACCTGGGCATCCGAAAAGGAGAGATTCTGGAGGATGTGGGCGATTTGATTTTCTATTCGGAGGCTCCGGAATTCGCCACGAATGAATTGCTTTCCGTGAAGACCACCAGCCGGACGTTTTCCCTCTACTATCCGAGACTGCGTCCCCATCTGCCCGATGCCGGCTATACCATCGTCGCCTCCACCAACGCCCGCTACGAGGATTGGGCGACCTTGAGCCGGGAAGCCTACAAAGCCCGGAAGCAGGACCTGATTGAGGCGACGCTGGTCAGTCTGGAAAAGATTCTCCCGGGGGTGACGAAAAAGATTGACTACATGGAGGCGGCGACCCCGCTGACCATCCAGCGGTACACCCATCATGAAAAGGGAGCTTCGTTCGGCACCAAGCACGAGGGGCTGGAAATTTCGATGAACCTGCACAAGGAAATTCAAGGGCTCTTTCACACCGGTTCCGTGGGCATCATCATGTCCGGCTGGCTGGGCGCCGCGAACTATGGCGTGATTCAATCCTATGAAGTGGAAAATTATCTTGAAACGTTGCGTTGAGGTGCGTCATGTTTGATTTCAGCGACCAGCGGGTGATTGTGACGGGCGGAACGCGGGGAATCGGCGCGGGCGTTGCGGAGGCTTTTCTGCGCGCCGGCGCTTCGGTCATTGCCGTGTATTCCTCCAACGATGCCGCCGCCGAAGCGTTTCAAAAGAAAAACGAACCCTTCGCTAAGCGGCTTGATGTGCGAAAGTGCGACGTGTCGTCTTCGCAGGCGGTTAAGGATTTGTTTCACGATCTGGACGCAAACTATCCGTCGCTGGAGGTGCTGGTGAACAATTCGGGCGTCCGTCAGGATGCGGTGGCCGCCCTGATGACGGATGAACAGTGGAAAAAGGTTCTGGAGGTCAATCTCTCCGGGACCTTCTACATGTGCCGTGAAATCATTCCGCGCCTGATGAGCAACCGTTTCGGCCGGATCATCAACATCAGTTCGCTGGGGGCGGATCTGGGTTTTCAGGGACAGGCCAATTACGCCGCCTCCAAGGCCGGTCAGATGGCCATGACCAGATCGCTCGCCAAAGAGGTGGCCAAAAAAGGCATCACGGTGAACTGCGTGTCCCCCGGCTTCATCGACACGGAGCTCATCGGCGATTTGCCGGAGGAGCAGCGCAAGGAATATCTCAAGATGATCCCGCTGAGGCGCTTCGGCAAGGTTCAGGAAGTCGCCCATGCCGTGATGTTTCTGGCCAGCCGCGAGGCGGCCTACATTACGGGAACAAACATCATCGTCGCCGGGGGATTGTGATGGAAGACATTCTTGCGGTTATTCCCCAGCGCCCGCCGTTTCTCTTCGTGGACAAAATCGTTCGGAGGGAAGAAAACACGATTACGGCCCAAAGAACGTTGCGGGACGACGAATCCTTTTTTCAGGGGCATTTCCCCGGCAATCCGATCATGCCCGGCGTTTTGCTGTGCGAGGCCTGTTTCCAGACCGGCGCGATTCTGATGGGCGCCGACCATCAGCGGGGATTGGGTGTCGTTACGCGAATCAAGGACGCCAAATTCAAACACTTTGCCTATCCCGGCGACACGCTGACCATTACCGTCACGCTCGATGAAAAACTGGCCAATGCCTATTACATGCACGGCAGCATTCACGTCGGAGGTAAACTGATTATGAAAATCGTCTTTCAGGGCGCATTGATTCAGTCTGAAAAGTGAGGACCGCTTATGGATTTTTTAAACATTGCCGGAAAGAATTTTTTGGTGACGGGTGTCGCCAACAAGAAAAGCGTGGCGTTTTTTGTGGCCCGAGGCCTTCTCGAAAACGGCGCGCAGGTTTTTTTCTCCGTGCAGTCGCCCGAGCATCGCGATCGGGTGCAGGCGCTTTTCCCCGGCCGGACCGTCTTCATCTGCGATGTGGAAAAAGCGGATAGCATCCGCGGCCTCGGAGAATCTTTCGAACAAAACAACATCCGCCTCGCCGGCTTGGTCCATTCCATCGCCTTTGCGAACTACAGTGAGGGCCTCAAGCCGTTTCACGAAACCAAGGCGGAAGATTTTCTTCAAGCGACCCATATCTCCTGTTTCTCGCTGGTTACGCTGGCCAACGCGCTGAAGCATTCCCTTGAGGAAAACGCTTCCATCGTTACGATCTCCATCAGCAACACCCGCGCGACCGCTTACGGATACATGGGACCGATCAAAGCCGCGCTGGACGCGACGGTGGCCTATCTGGCAAAATCTCTTTCGGAATTTTCGAACATCCGGGTCAACGCCGTTTGTTCGGGGCCCTTGAAAACATCGGCCTCCGCGGGCATTCCGGGCTACGTCAACAATTACCTGTTCGCCGAACAACTGACGCTGCGCAAAGCCGCGCTCAAAACGGAAGAAGTGGCCAACACGGTGCTGTTTCTGCTGTCCCCCGCGTCCAGCGGCATCAACGCCGCCGGTATCGTCGTGGACGCGGGCATGTCGTGCAACTACTTTGATCAGGACATCGTCAACCGGGCCATGCGTTGAAGGAAAGGAGCTTAAACAACGTGTCCATTCCCATCGTTTCCATTGTGGGCAAATCCAATGCCGGCAAGACCACACTCATCGAAAAACTGATTTCCGAACTTATCCGGCGCGGATACCGCGTCGCCACCGTCAAGCACGCCCGGCACGGCTTCGACATCGACCGGGAAGGGAAGGACAGCTGGCGGCATAAGAAAGCGGGCGCCAAAACCACCGTGATGGCGTCTCCCACGCAGGTGGCCGTCTTGGAAGATGCCGACCGGGACTACGCTCTGGAAGACATTCGGGACCGGTACATCCGCGACGCGGATATCATTCTCGCCGAAGGGTTCAAGGGGAATCCCTTTCCGAAAATCGAGGTTTACCGCGCAAACCTCAAACGGGAATTGCTCTGCGGCAGAGACGACAACCTGCTGGCCGTCGCCGCCGACGCCCGGCTGGATGTCGGCGCGCCCTGTGTCGATCTCGACGATGTGAAGAGTCTTGCCGATTTGATTGAAAATAAAATTCTTAAACCTTAGCGCCGTTTCGAAACGGTCACGCTTTTTTGCTACGATTTCTTTTGCAAGGCCTTTTGTTCTTTGGCGCGGCGCTTCAGGCTTTTTTTCCGCCGTCTCCTTCTGCGGTCTAATTCCTTTCGCCGTTCAATTTTTTTGTGACTCATGATTTTTCTCCTTCATCTTCAATGAAAGCGTCAACCAGAATCATTCCATGCGGAGTCCACATCCGCTTGTTGGGGCGAAAAACCACCCTGGACGCTTATTCTTTGATCTTCAAATTCTTCTGCAGATATTTTTTGAAATCCTCGTAGTCGCGACTCATAGGCAAAGCGCTTCCGGTTCTTTGATGAAGATTTTTCATGCTCTCCGGCGGTTCCGGAGAAATGCCCAGCAGGGACTGAATCTCTTCGGGAAATTTCGCGGGATGCGCGGTCTCCAGGCAGACAGCCAATCCGGTTTCCGGAGCCGTCTTCAAATAGGCTTCGAGTCCCGCCCAGCCGACGGCGCCGTGCGGTTCCAGAATCACGCCATAGCGCTCGTAAACGCTTTTAATGGTTTTCCGGGTTTCGGCGTCGGTGATGCTCACGGAAAAGATATGTCTGCGCATTTCATGGAGACGGGGATATTGGTGCACCTGTCCGAGCCGGTCCACCGTTCCGCCGTACAAATCGAAGAAACGCGCGAGATTGCTAGGGTGTCCCACATTCATCGCGTTGGAAATGCAGGCGCGCGAGGGGGAAACCTTGCGGTATTCTCCGGTCGACAGGTAAACCGGGAACTCGTCGTTTTCATTGGTGGGCATGACCAGCTTGGCTACTGGGAGACCCATACGCCGCGCGTATTCACAGCCCAGGGCGTTGCCGAAATTCCCCGAGGGAACGGAAAAAACCGCTTCCTCGCCGTTTTCCGCCAGCTGGGCATACGCGTAAATGTAATAGACGATCTGCGGAAGAATCCGGCCGAAATTGATGGAGTTGGCGGACGTCAGATTGTAGGAGATCAGATCCCGATCGGAAAAAGCCTGTTTGACCAGATTCTGACAGTCGTCGAATTTGCCGGCGACGCACAAGGCCTGCACGTTTGAGCCGATGGTATCGAGCTGTTTTTTCTGCATGCCGCTGACTTCTTTTTCGGGGTACAAAATCGTGACGTCGATGCCCGGCACGCCTTTGAAAGCTTCGCCGACCGCGCTGCCGGTGTCGCCGGACGTGGCGACCAGGACATTGAGCCGCTCGCCTTTCGGGCGGCAGTGACTCATCAGTCTCGCCATCATGCGCGCGGCAAAATCCTTGAAGGAGGCCGTCGGACCCCGATCCAGCCGCATCACGAAGTGTTTCGGCCTGACTGCTTCCAAAGGAACCGGATAATTATAGGAATCCGCCGTAACCTGCCGCAGAACCTCCGGCGGAAATTCATCGGCCAGAAATGCCGAGGCAACGAACAGGGCCGCGTCACGGTAAGGCCGGCCTTTCAGATTTTGAATGTCTTTCAAAGAAAGTGAAGGGATGGTCTCCGGCATGAACAGCCCTTCATCCGGCGCCTGCCCGGCCAGCAAGGCTTCTTTAAAGGACACCTTGCCGCGGAAAGGCGCAACGCCGGCGGCCTTGCTCAAATGGCGGTTTGTGCTGTAGTAAAAAATGGACATAACGTTTCATCCTGATGTTTTCAGCTTCCCTTTAGTCTCATTTGCGGGAAAAATCAATTCAAAAGAGCGTAGGGCCGCGCCGCGCGCCGAAGGGCCAAGATTTGATTGACAGCGCCGGCGGTTCTTCTTATACTGACTTTGTTTGAAGCTTCGCAGGAAAACGGAGGCGTCCGTGGAGGAAAAGAAATTTATACGTCTGACGGAGACCGTGCAGGGCGCGGGTTGAGCCTGTAAGATAGGTCCGGGCGACCTAGCTGAGGCGATGCGCGATTTGCCGCTGATTCAGGATCCGAATCTTTTGAGCGGATTCGAACACGCGGAAGACGCGGGCGTGTATAAAATTTCCGACGATCTGGCCCTGGTGCAGACGGTTGATTTTTTCACGCCGACCGTGGACGATCCCTTCATCTTCGGACAAATTGCCGCCGTCAATGCCATCAACGACATCTACGCCATGGGCGCCAAGCCGTTGACGGCGATGAACATCGTCTGCTTTCCCATCAAAATCATGGATCTTTCGGTACTGCGGGACGTGCTGCGCGGCGGATTGGAAAAAATGCGCGAAGCCGGCGTTTTGCTGGTCGGCGGCCACAGCGTGGAAGACAACGAAATCAAGTACGGTCTTTCCGTGACCGGCGTTGTTCATCCGGCGAAGGTCCTGTACAACCGCGGGGCGCGGCCCGGAGACAAGCTGATTTTGACTAAGCCGCTCGGGACCGGGATTATCAGCACGGCGATTAAAGCCGGGGAAGCGTCGGACGGACAAATCGCGCAGGTTATTGCTTGCATGACCGCCCTGAACAAGCGCGCTTCGGACATCGCGGTTCAAGAAGGCGATATTCATTCCTGCACGGACATCACCGGTTTCGGTTTGCTGGGGCACGCCTGCGAAATGATCGACGGCTGCGACGTCGGTATCAACATCAACGCCGCCGCGGTTCCCGTTTTGGACGGGGTGCGCGATCTGATGGAGACGGGCTGGATTCCCGGCGGCCTTTACCGGAATAAAAATTTCCGCATTCGTCAAGTCGCGCGGGAGGCCACCTGTCCGGATTGGCTTTTCGATCTCTTGTTCGATCCGCAGACGGCGGGAGGGTTGTTTTTGAGCCTGCCCGCCGAAAAGGCGCAAACCGTTGCGGACAAAATGCGTCGGGCGGGCGTTGCCGCTGCGGCGGTGATCGGGGATGTGGTCGATGAGCATCCGGGGCAGATTTTGGTTTACTGAAAAGGCGTCAATGAGAAGGATTCCTCCGGCTTCGCAATGAAATTAGAATCCATCGTAATCAAGAAAGAGACGGAACAGAATTTCAGGAAACTGATGGACGTCGTCCAGCCGCGGGATTCCGTGCTTTTTCTGATTTACGGCAGTCCGGATCCGGATGCGGCGGCCTCCGCGATGGCGCTGCGCGAAATTCTTCAGAAACAAAAGGGGCCGATTCCCTCCGCTTTTGCCGCGACCGAGCCGGTGAACCGGCAGCAAAACGTGGAATTTCTTTCGGCGTTGGATCTGACGATTCACCCTCTGGAGCGGGTGCCGGTCGGTGATTACCGATGGGTCGCGCTGATGGACGCCCAACCGTCGTTTTTCGGCGGAAAGCTAAGCGGTATCCGTCCGCAGATTGTTTTCGACCATCATCCCCGCGAAGGAAGCTGGCGCGCCAAGATCGAGGATCTCCGTCCCCAATACGGCGCGCTCTCGACGGTTTTGACGGAATATCTTTTGTATTCCCGCGTCAAGATTTCGCGCAAACTGCATACGGCGTTGCTCTACGGCATCAAGACGGATACGGACAATTTCGACCGCGCCGCAGGCGTTGAGGACATCAGCGCCTATACGTTCCACACGAAATTTGCCAACATGGCGTTGATCCGCCGGATTGAACTCAATCAGACGCCGGATCGTTTTCTGAAGTATTTTGATTACGCCTATCATCACATGAAGAGTTTTCGAGGGCGGCGGGTTTGTTTTTTGGGCGGCGTCGAAAATGCCGATGTCTGTGTGCAGATCGCCGATTTTTATCTGCGTCTTATCGGCACGTATTACGTGGTCGTGGCCGGCGTTGTCGGCGATCGGTTGATTATTGTTTTTCGCGGCGACGGCTACCGCCAAGACTGCGGCGCAATCGCCCAGCGGGCGTTCGGTTCCATGGGCAAGGGGGGAGGGCACCGGAGCGCCGCGCGCATGGAGATTCCCCTGGAGATTTTGAAAGAACGACTCGACGGAGATTTGTCGCAGCGGTCCGTCGAAAATTTCCTATGCCGCAGCTTGACGGGCAAAAAAGGAGATCAGCCTCTTTTGCGAAAAAAATAAAAGGAAGGAAAATCATGAGAGAGTTGGGATTCAAAAAAGAAATCACCTCGGGCTATTACCTGGACCCATTTGACAATTATCAGGAAAAGAAAATCACCATTGAATGGCGCTACGATGAGATCACTGGCGTGGCCTGTCGCGTGTTACCCTACCGGTTCCGCCCCGCGCAAAAACCGGAGATCGGTGAGTATCTGGAAAAATCCCCCGAATCGCTTTGTCCCTTTTGTCCGGATCTTTTTGAGAAAACCACACCGCGCTTTTTGTCCAGTCTCTGCGAAGAGGGAAATTTCAAGCGGGGGGAGGCCCGGCTTTTTCCCAACGCGTTTCCCTATGATCCCACCAACAATGTGGCGATTTTTTCCTCGCGCCATCTGGTCGCCCTCAATGAGCTGACGCCGGAATTTATGCACGACGGGTTTGCCGTATGCCGCGATTACTTTCACCGCATCGCGGAATTGAATCTGGGATACAAATACTGTTCCATCAACTGGAATTACATGCCGCCGGCGGGCGGGGGTCTGATTCATCCCCACCTGCAGACGATTGTCGGGCACAAACCGACGAGTTTTATGCAGCGGCTTTTGACCAGCGCGCAGAATTACGCGGCTTCTTCCAACGGCGATAATTTATGGAGCAATCTGATCGCGCTGGAGAAAAAAGCGGATAAGCGATTCATCGCGGACACCGGCGCCGTCTGCTGGCTGACCAGTTTCGCTCCCAAGAACATGGCCGGTGAAATTGATTTTATTTTCCGGGACAAGACATCCTTTTTTGACTTGACGGAATCCAACTTCAAGGAGTTGCTCAACGGCCTGTCGAGGGTTTTCAGTTATTTGCACGTGAATAATTACATGAGTTTCAACCTTTCCCTTTACGCGGCTTTGACCCACAACAATTATTTTTGGGTCCAGGGGAAGATTGCTCCGCGTTTTGTGATTAATCCGTTGGGGACCAGCGATATCAATTATTTTGAAAAACTGCACAACGAAATCATTTGTCCGGTGGTTCCGGAGGAATTATGCCGGGAGCTGCAGCCGTATTTCAGGAATTTTCCGTAAGCCGGTACGCGGACAGAAAAAAAGCGCTCCGCTCGGAGCGCTTTTTGATCGGGAGATCGAAACGTTTCATTCCTCCGAGCTGGAGCACGAGGATTCGCCCTTGCAGGTTTCGGCGCAGCTTTCGCTTTTGGGGGGCTTTTCTTTCTTGGAGGAGGCGGGCGAGGTCTTGCCTTTATAATCTGTCGCATACCAGCCCGTTCCCTTGAGGCTGAAGGAAGATAAGGACATCAATTTCTGAACCTTGCCTTTGCAGAATTTGCAGGTTTTGATTTCCGGGTCATTAATGCCCTGAAAAGCTTCGAATTGCTTTCCGCATTTCTGGCATTTATATTCGTAGATAGGCATGGAAAAACCCTCCTTATAAAATATTTTTAAAATTGCTGTTGAAGCAATCCAGCACAATGTCCAAATCGGAATTTTTAACCGGCTGAAGCGATGTTCTCGTCATGTGATGCACGATGATTTCCTCTTTTCCCTTTTCGTCGTCGCCGGCGAAGAAATCCGCCTCGCCGCTGTTGAAACGCAAAATGTGAATCAATTCATGGACCGCGATGTAAAGCATCAACGGGCCGAACTTGATAAAAGGATTTGCCCTTTTAACGGCACTCAAAATGGTGTTATCCTGCAGGCAAATCCTGTAAAAATCAAACCCGCCCTCCTGCTCGGCAAGCGCTTCGCCGGGTTTGCCGAAGGTATATTTGCAAAGATGGGCAAAGGTTCCGTCTTGAATCTCATGTTCCTTTAAATACGCCAGTGTTTTGACTTCATATTTATTTTTTCTAAGCTGTTCGTGGCTCAACCTGAACTGGCGCGCAACAAGCGCTTCGGCATCGCTGAAAGCTTTTTTCGTTGCGGGTATTTGCTCCGCGTTCAAATAAAGGGGCATAAAAATACCGCCGATATTTTGTTCGGCGCTAATATAGGGATGAAAAAGAGGCTTGTCAAGGGGAGTGTTTGCGCCGTCGGCGGCATTCCCGCGGTGACGACAATCACAAATACCAAAATTAAATTGACAATTTAGGCGGTCAAAGCGTATAAAATTCAAAAAAATCTGGGGCAAACGCACCGAAAGGACAACCATGAGCCGGAAAATGACATCTGCAAAAGCGACGAAAATAAAAATCGGTGTTTTGTACGGCGGGCGCTCGGGCGAGCATGATGTGTCGCTCTGTTCGGCCGCATCCGTTTTCTCGGCGCTGGACCGCAAGAAATATCGGGTCGTTGCCGTCGGCATCGACCGTGACGGCCGCTGGTATGTGCAGGAAAAACCGCAAATAGTTCCCGATAAGGATTTCGGCAGAAAGCTGGCGCTGAAAAAAAACGGGCCGTGGCTGGTCAATCATTTTGAGCGAAACAACAAACTCTGCCTTTATAACATGAAAAATAAGAACAAGACCGTGGCGGTGGATGTAGTTTTTCCCGTGGTTCACGGGACCTTCTGCGAGGACGGCACGCTGCAGGGTCTGCTGGAGCTGGCGATGGTGCCTTATGTGGGGGCGGATGTCCTCGGCTCGGCGGTGGGGATGGACAAGGATGTGGCCAAACGGCTCCTCAAAGAGGCGGGCATCCCGGTGGTTCCGTCCGTAACCGTCGGCAAGTCCCGCTGGCGCGAAGACAAAAAAAACATTATCCGCGAAGTCTTGGAAAAAATCGGCCTGCCGCTTTTTGTCAAACCCGCTTGCGCGGGCTCATCCGTGGGCGTGAAAAAAGTCGCGAAAAAAGAAAAACTTGCCCAAGCGGTCAATTTCGCTTTTCAGTTTGACAATAAAGTTCTAATTGAAAAAGCTGTCGACTGCCGTGAAATTGAATGCGCCGTTTTGGGCAATGAAAAACCGGTCGCGTCCGTCCTGGGCGAGGTCATTCCCCGTCATGAATTTTATTCCTACGAAGCCAAATACCTTGATCCCGACGGCGCCGATTTGAAAATTCCGGCAAAGGTTGATAAAGCGCTAGCCGACAAGATTCGAAAAACCGCCGTCGAGGGATACAAGGCGCTGGGCTGCACGTCCATGGCCCGCGTGGATTTCTTTCTCGATAAAGGGACCGGCAAATTCTATCTTAACGAAGTCAACACCTTGCCCGGCTTCACCAGCATCAGCATGTATCCCAAACTCTGGGCCGCCACCGGCGTCCCCTACGGCAGACTGTTGGACAAATTGATCGCCCTGGCGCTTAAACGGCACGCAAAGAAACTGGAAATTAAAACGGATGGTGTTTAAAACGGGCCGTTGAAAAGCTCCGATATCCTGAAGGACGCCAAAACCCGTTGCCGCTCGTCCGACGCGCGAATGAGAGGATTTTGGTGACGGAGGCGACAAAGTCATCCGAAAAAAGCCAATGCTCCGCTAGTTGTCCCAAATGAATATCACGCCGCTTGTCGGAAAAATCCAGTCCCGGTCGGATATTTTAACGGAAACGGACTTGCCCGGCTTGACGGAGAGGGTCGGCTGGGGGTGCCGCCCGGCAAAGAAGCTTTCCGTCCGGACGTTTTTCACGCGCGCCTTTTCGTAATGGAAGTTGATGGCCAGACCTCGGACGGGATAAATCAAATATACGGGTAAAATTCTATCGTTTCCGGCCTGCTTGGTGGAAATGTCGATTTCCAGTTTGATTTCCGAATGGATTTTCCTCTTGAGAAATTCCGACCCGCACCAGACTTCATAGCCGCGCCGGGTGGTTTTGGTTTCGATCAGGGGAATTTTTTTCCCGTCGACACGCACCCCTTCGACAAAGAAGTTCTGTTCGGGAACAAAGCGCCGTCCGTCGGTCAAAAGCCACCGGTATTCACAGCGGGGATCTTCGAACAACGCGGCCAGTTGCGCGTGATTGGAGGCGCAACCGATCATAAAAACATGATCGCGCAGCGTCTTTTTGTATTCGATGTGCGTGCTGACGCGCAGAAAATCCTTCGCGGCTGTTTCCTTTTTCGCGCCGGGGATTTTCGCGATGCGGATATCGTAGCGGAAGCTGGAGCGCAGCTCCAGCCGGCGGTCTTCCTTGCCGAACAGGGTTTCGAACATTTCGTAGTAAATCGCGTTGCCGAGTTCCTCATCGCACGCTCGCGCCTGAAGGCAGTGGCGGATGATGTTGTCGATGCGGGAGATGGATTTTTCCTCATCCGGAACGAAGATTCTTCTGAGCCGCGGCTCGACGGCTTCCCGTTTTCCTTTTTGCAGAAAGACGCGCGGTGCGCGTTTGCCCAGCGCGCAGAGCACTTCATAACTGATGGTCTGGGCCTTGGCGGCGATTTCATCGGCGGTGATCGACTCCTTGCCCTGCTTTCCGAGCAACACAACCTCGTCGCCCACCCGGCAATCGGGGATATGCGTCACGTCAAGGGTGCACAAATCCATTGAAACCCGTCCCACAATCGGCGCCCTTTGGCCGCGGATGAGGGCTTCCCCCTGGTTCGAAAGCAGAAAGGCGTAACCGTCGCCGTAGCCGACGGGGATGGTCGCGATGCGTGTCGGCCGCGGCGTGACATACGTGCTGTTGTATCCGATGCCGCATCCGGCGGGAAAATCTTTGAGCAAAACGACGGTGGTTTTAAAGGACATGACCGGCCGGAGCTGGACCGCGCCCTTGTTTTCTCCGGAAGGGTATAGGCCGTACATCATCAATCCCGGCCGCACCAGGTTCAGCTTGGTGTTCGGGTAATTCAAAATGGCGCCGCTGTTGTCAATGTGCTGAAACGGAATCGTCATGCCCGCTCGTTTTATCCTCTCCAGAAGACGGTTGAATGAAGACCATTGCGTGTCGTTGTATGAGATTTTTTTCTCGCTGGAGGCAAAATGGCTGAAGATTCCTTCAAGCACGAGATGAGGCATCTTTGAAATTTTTTCAATCAGTTCAAACGCCTCGTAATGCAGCACGCCGCCGCGCCCCATGCCGGTGTCCACCTCGACATGAACGGGCAGTTTCCGGCCTGATTTGGAAAGCGCTCTGTTGAGTCGGAGGGCAAAAGACAAATCCGACACGGAGGGGGTCAGGTTGTATTTGATGATTTGATCGATTTCCGCGCCCGTGGAAGGTCCCAAAATCACGATCGGCGCTTCGATGCCGCTGATTCTCAATTGGACGCCTTCGTCGGCGTTGGCCACCCCCAGCATTTTCGCGCCGTTTTGCAGGGCGGCGCGCGATATTTCTATGGCGCCGTGTCCGTAGGCGTCGGCCTTGATCGCCGGCATGAAGTCGGTTTTCGGGCCGATGATTTTTTTGATTTCCTTAAGATTGTGAACGAAGTTGTCGAGGTCAATTTCAACCCAACTGCGGTATTTTTGTTCATTTTTCAAGGTCATGTGCTGTTCCGGCAGTGTCGGTTTTTTCTTTTTGGGCAGAAGGTGAATCCTGTCGTCCAAACACGAAGCCGCGTTGGGATGATACCAAATCATCAACGAAAGTCAAGTTGTCTATGTTTTTAAAAAAATTGACAATTTATGCTTGAAAAAAAATTTTTTTTTACTAGAATGAAAAAAACCCGAGGGTGAGTACTTGGCCCCTCACAACGAGGAGGAAAAAATGTCACGAGCGAGGGTGGGAGACGTTTTAGGTTGTGAAGTTTGTGGGCTCAAGGTCATGGTAGTTGAAGAATGCGGGTGTGCAACAATAGATATCATTTGCTGTGAGGAACCGATGGTGAATCTCGGGCCGGCTAAACCCCAAAAAGTTCAGCCGATTGCGGCTTCCAAAAAACATCAGACGGAAAAAAAGGCAAAAACGCCTAATAAACCGGGCGATAAAAAGAAAGTCGCAAAGCAGCCGGCGAAAAAAGCAACCAAGAAACCCGCGAAAAAAATCTCTGGAAAAACCGCCTTGAAAAAGGCTCGAAAGTAATTCAGGTTTTCAGGAAATATAAATTGCCCGACAAATCATGAGCTCTTCATGATGATTGTTGGGCTGTTTTTTTGAATCCTTCCTTATTTTGGTTTTTATTCCAAACAAAATATGCAAAAATTTTTTTTCATTCCGTCTTCTTAGAGCTCTGTGCTTGAAAAATTATATGATTTCTGATTAATCACTCAAACAAAGGTTTTTGTATGGCCATTCAGAAAACAACCAAAGCGAAAAGCGACGATTTAAGTTCCTCCGCCCTCAAAGTCAACCTGGAACGAACCGCGGCAACCATTGAGATTCCGGATAGATACGCGCCTTTGCTCAAAATTGCTCAAAATCACTATGGGCTTCAGAAACGAACCAAGGATCTTCTCATCGAGTTGAATCATCCTTACGTGAACTGGGAGTATGTCCTCAAAGAACTCAAGTCGGTTTCCATTGGAGATTTTCATCTTTTCAACGCGCATTCCGACAGAATGGCCGCCCTGTCTCTGTTGCTGGATATTTATTTTGAGATTATCAAATCCGCAGGAGGCGCTGATGTCAAAGACAGCGCGATTCATTCTTTGTTCGATTATGTGGATACGGTGTTCAACCAAAGCAATGAATTTCTGCAAGAGAATTTGGCCCTTCTGCAGCCGCTGTTTGCGGAACTTCAGAAAGCGGTGGAAGATGACGAGATGGTTTTCAGGAAATCGTCTTCCTATCTCAAAAGAATCCTCAGGAGCGTTGATGAGAAAAACATCGCCGTCGAAGCAACATCTTTGAATGATTTGTGCCACAAAATATTCAGGATCACGTATCGATTCTGGCTGGCCCAGCCGGACCCTTACGAGTGGTTTTCCTCTGATGAAGGCGAAGCCCGGGAATCCATTGACGCCTACAGGGAGATCATCGAACCTCTGAGCCACCGTCGTCTGGAGGCGTTGTTAAAACAACTTGAATTCATTTACCAGAAGGCATCTCAAGGAGAAAGTTGTTCTCCGGGGGAGTATCTGGAAATGCCGGATTACTACCAGATCGTTGACGGGTATATGCTGGCAGCGGATCAACTGGAGAGGTCCCTTCATTATCAAGGCAGACAGCACGTTGTGAAATTGCGCTTTCTTTTTCATGTGATGGACAGCGCCGACCTGAGAGATCTTCACGCGCGGGCGCTGCGTGAAATCAATCATTCGCTCAAGCTCGTTTTTCAGGAAGAAAAAAAGGAAAATTTAAACGATTTCGTCCGGAAAATTTTCAGTTTTTTGAACAAAAACAAAGAGCAAAAAGAATTCAGCGCCGCCGTTTTTGACTGTATTACGACGACGGCGCGGGAAGTTTTTGCGCAGGAAAGCCACGCGCTGGCGGATACGTTTATCGAAGAATTGATCGCCTACGGTTTTCAGCATCCCGACATCAAGGGGTCCACGGAAGAATGGCAGGTGGTGGCCAATCCCGCCCATATTATGAACATTCGTTGTTGGCTCGAAATCATCGGCCTGAAGCCCCGCTGGACCAAGAGACTCATCTCGGCGCTGATTATCAATTTGAAATTGGGCGGTATTTTTATCCGCGACACCGACTTGATTCAGAAAAATATCTCCAATCTGCTCAATTCCGACATCGCACCGGCCTATAATCTGATCAAGCAGCTTTTGAGAATTTTCCCCGTTTACTTCAATGAAATCGGCGCCGAAGGCGAACTGCGGGACATTTCCACCAAGGTGGATGAGCTCTCCGCACGCCGCGACAAATTGATTTATTTTTTGCGCAAGCAGTCCCACGTGGAAAGCAACAGCCTGCTGTTCAAATTTATTGAAGATATTTTTCATTATTGGGCAACCGGAGACAAAGATTACGTGCGGAAGCATTTGCCGGAAGAAGTTTTCGAGGAAGTGCATAACGCGGGCGAGTACTTCGACGGCATGCACAAGGCTTTTAAATATTTTCTCAGCCGGGTCAATGGCGATCTGAAAAAATTCCTGGAGTGGGATCAGGAGAAGGTCGGCCGCGAACTTGGCCATCTGAAAGGCATCAATGAGCGGGACCAAGAGCGGATCAAGATCATGATCCGGATGTATCAGCTCATTTACAAGAAATACTTCCCCCAGTACATTGATCTGCTCAACGATCTTGAAGCGACTAATGTTTTTTCCAAAAACAGGCTGGCTTCTTTGAAGAGGTCGTTAAAAACCAAAAATTATTTCCGCAGCATTTCCATGATCCTGGATTTCCTGAAAGCCTTGAAGGAGCGGATTCTTTCCCCCCAGAAAACGCAGATCTACGAAAATATTTACTACAAGCGGCATATCGCGGCGGGGATTCCGTCCATGTACGGAACCTACTATGAGAAAAAATTCGAAGCCGTGGGGCTTTCATTGCGTCTGGAGAGCTTGGCCACCATGCTTTTTGAGGAAATGGCGAGGTCTTTCAATCTCAAGTTCATCACCAAGCACACCATCAAAAAAATTCATGCCCATCTGTGGCTTTATGTCAAGGCGCTGGAAATCGAGGGCATCGCCACGGAAGGGCTGGCGGCCAAAATCCAGTATGTGACCAACGCCCTGCAGGTCAAACAATTTTCCATCGACCAGTATGTCGACATCTTCCGTTTTATTTCCAAGGACATTCAGGATATCATCCGCAATTATTACATTGACGTGCACCACGCCAATCTTCCGGTCATCATCAGGCAGATCTTTGATCCGGGCGTGAATGAAACCGGAACGTCGGATGACCATGGTCATCAGGAGTTGATTTATCAGCAGTCGGAAAATTTTATCCGAAGCATGATTTCCTCGGCCTTCGGCATTCAGGTTCTGGACAATTTTGTCAATGAGGTGATCAAAACCCTGCACGCCGAATCGGAAAAATTCCAGAACAACAAACAGATTCTTAAAATTGTAATGGCGTACAATCCGGATTTGACCATCGCTTCTTTCTACAAAAAAGACAAGAAACTGGACAACCAGATTCTTTTGGGCAATAAGGGATACTTTCTCAAGCAGCTTGTTTCTTTCGGCTTCAACGTTCCTCCCGGATTTATCATCACCACGGAAGTGTTCAGAGGATACGAAGCGGTGTATGGCTATAAATACATTTTTAACGATCTGGCCGTTCGCGTGAATCGGGAAATAAAAAAACTGGAGAAAATGACCGGCCACAAGTTCGGCGACCTTGAAAATCCTTTGCTGTTGTCCGTCAGAAGCGGCGCGACCGTTTCCCTGCCCGGCATGATGAAATCTTTTTTAAACGTGGGCATCAACGAAGCCATCGCCGAGAGTTTGGGTAAAAAGGAAAACTTTCGATGGGCCGCGTGGGATTCCTACCGGCGCTTTTTGCAGAGCTGGGGCATGTTTCAAGGGATGAACAGGGATTTGTTCGACGCCATCATGAATTCCTTCAAACAGCAATACGGCGTGGAAAGAAAAATCATGTTTCCTCCCGAACAGATGAAACAAATCGCCCTTTCCTATAAGCGTGCGATTTTGGATCACGGCATTGACTTGAAAGAAGATCCCCTCGAGCAGCTGCGGCACGCGATTCTGCAGGTGTTTGATTCTTGGTATTCGGAACAGGCGGAAATTTACCGCCGCCAGATGCATCTGTCCGACAAATGGGGCACGGCGGTGATCGTGCAGACGATGGTTTTCGGCAACCTCAACGAGCATTCCGGTTCCGGCGTCATTTTCACCCGCGAGCCCAAAAGCACGTCCAACGACGTGACGCTTTACGGCGATTTTATTTTCGGCGTGCAGGGAGACGACATCGTGTCGGGGTTGGTGGAGACCTATCCGATTTCCGAAAAACAAAGGGTTGCCGAATACAGGCATTCCGAAATATCCCTGCAGGAAAAATTTCCGGAGATTTACGCCGAACTGGTCAGAATCGCCGAGATTCTGATTTACGAAAAGGGCTTCAACCATCAAGAAATCGAGTTTACCTTTGAAGGTCCCACCCGGGATAAATTGTATATTCTGCAGACGCGGGACATGAATCAAATTCAGACCCAGAAATGGCGGCGTTTTAAGGACAGCGTCTCCCTGCAGTCGAGCGTTTTGGGAACAGGCATCGGCGTCAACGGCGGCGCGCTTTGCGGACGGGCGGTTTTTTCCGAAGACGACATCCGGCGTTTCCGCGGCGCGGAACCGGACACTCCGTTGATTCTTGTGCGGCCGGATACCGTTCCCGACGACGTGGGCGTCTTGCTGCAGGTGGAGGGATTGCTGACCGCCAAGGGGGGCAGTACGTCGCACGCGGCGGTCACCATTCCGCAGCTCAACAAAGTGGGCGTGGTCGGCTTCAATAAATTGAAAGTGTATGAGACTGAAGGGTACGCCAAAATCGAGGACCGCGTCATCAAAGCCGGCGGTTTTATCAGCATAGACGGCTGGAGCGGCACCGTTTATCTGGGAAAGCATGAAATAGAACGCGAATAAAAAACCGCGGAAGGCATGGCCTTCCGCGGTGGAAACCTTCCAAAGATTTTTATAAAATATTTTTGTGGATGTAAACCGTCAAATCTCCCAACCGGTTCGTGTAGCTGCCGAATTCATTGTCATACCAGCCGAAAATCTTGGCGTGCACAACCGGCACCTTCAAGAGTTTTTCCGGGAACGCCTGGACGACCTGCGCGGGAAGATTGGGAATGTGCGAGAGGTCCAGGTTGATGAAAGCCGTGCGGGTGTGGTTGAACTGGCCTTCAATGATCACCGCGGCGTCGACGCCGATCAAGTCCGCGGGCACGTTCTGTTCCATGGTGAATCTGATTAAGCGTTCCGGGTTGTTGTCGGCCGCCTTCTGATAAAGGTCATTGAGCATTTTCGTGTTGAGGACGGTTTCGGTTCCTTTCGCCTGGAAGGTGGCGTTCAGCACGATTAAAGACATGGTGCTGGTGGGGATCCTGATGGAGTCCGCCATAAAACCGATATGCTTGACTTCCGGAATGACTTCCGCCAGCGCTTGGGCGGCGTTGGTGGAAGTCAGAATAATGCTGTCCAGAATGCTGCGGTTTTTCCGCAAGTCTTTCTCGCCCGCTTTGGGGGTGCTGTCCAGAACGCTCTGGGAATTGGTGACGGCGTGAATGGTGGACATGGAGGCCGTTAGAATGTTGCTGGTGGCCTCATTTTCCAAAAGCGGCTTGATCATGTGTGCCAGTCCTGTTGTCGTGCAGGATGCCGCCGAAACGACCTGATGTTTTTTGGGATCGAACGCCGTATGATTGATTCCGTAAATCAGCGTGAGGGCGTCATCGGGAGCGGAAAGCGCCTTGTTTTTGATTTTAAAAGGAGAGGAATTGATGACGACTTTTGCGCCCCCATGCAGGTGGCCTCTGATGGAGCCGTTTTTATGATCCGACGACACGGTCGGGTCCTTGAATTTGCCGGTGCAATCCACGACGACGTCCACGCCATAGTGTTTCCAAGGAATATCGGCGGGGTTTCTGGCCTCGCGCAAAACGGTCACCGGAATTCCATCAATCAGAAGTTTCCCCTGTTTTTCATCGGTCACCTGAATGATTCTTTCCGCTTTAATGCCGTAAAGAAATTTATGCATGAGCCCGTAGGTGGAATCTTTTTCAATCGCCGAAGCGACGGCATCCATGCCCGTGCCTGCTTCCCGGCCGAGGTTGACGACGATTTCTTTGAAATACTTTCTGTGGACGTGATGCCATAGCGTCAGTTTGCCGATTCTTCCCAGCGAATTGATGCCTAAAACGGGTTTTTTGTTCTCGAAAGCTTGTGCGACCATTTTTAAACCTCCTTCAATGATAAATTCTTAATGATCAAACCCAGAAATTACGATGACGCCGGGTAATGTCTGTGGTTGGATTTCTGTTTCCGACGCACCGCCGAAAGCAAAAACCGCTTGGTCTGAATTTTTGGATGATAGATTTTGGAAAGAGACGAAATGCCTGATCGGTGAAGAAAATTGAGGCAGGCCTTTGAGCCTGCGCAAAGGAAACCCATATTCAGATACGGTTTTGGGGCGACCGGGACCATTAACTTCTCCCTTAAAAGGTCGCAATTTGTATACAGCAAAACGCCCGGCGAAGTCAAGATTTGTCCGAAAAAAGATTTTCTTCCGCGGGCTTGCCGTAAGGAGTTAATTTTCAATGAAAATTTTCTTTGAAAAAGAGAACTGGGGGGCATTGCCGCTGAAAACGATGGCTTGCCCGTGGGCTTGCGCTGGAGTATGATGATAAAAAATCTTCATTAAAACCGCTTTCGTCGGGGGAGGGCTTGATGAAACGTTTCACGATTGTCTTGCTGTGCCTGTTTTTCGGCGTCGCCTTTTTTGCGTGTCATCAAAAAACAGAGGAGGATGCCGTCAGAGGTGTCGTCAGGGAGATTCAGGCGGCCGCCGAGCAAAAAGATGTGAAAAATTTCATTCGTCATCTTTCCGAGTCATATCTCGACCCGCAGGGGAACAATCGGGAGATGATCAAAGCGCTGCTGATGGGCTATTTTTTCCGGTATCCGAAGATATCGGTTTACCTCAGCAATCTTCAGATAAAAATTGAAGGGACGCGAGCCGATGTTTCCTTCGAAGCCGTTCTGACCAGCGGGGAGAAAACAGGATCCCTCAAGGACATCCTTCCGCAAGCGCTGGGCATTTACGCGTTTGACGTGATCATGAAAAAGGAATCCAGGGACTGGAAAGTGGTCTTTGCCCGCTGGGAAGACATCGGCTCAAGCGGCGATTCCTCCGGTGTGAAACCTTGAGGGGTTTGTTCTGAACGAGGCGAGCCGGCGCGAAGAAAGGATTTTTATTTCGCGGATGATATTTTTTCGATAATTCCCAGAAATCCATCCGCCTTCAGCGAAGCGCCGCCGACCAGCGCGCCGTCGATGTCTTCCATGGCGCTCAAATCGCCGATGTTGTCTTTCGTCACGCTGCCGCCGTAGAGAATGCGGGTTTGCTCCGCATGCCCGCCGTATAAATTCTTCAACATGCCGCGGATAAAGGCGTGGACGTCCTGGGCCTGCTCGGGTGTGGCCACTTTGCCGGTGCCGATCGCCCACACCGGCTCATAGGCGATCACGACGTTTTCCAATTTTTCCACGCCGCTTAACCCTGTTTGCACCTGTCTGCCGATGACCTCTCGGGTAACCCCGCGGTCTCTTTCCTTGTCTGTTTCCCCGACGCACATCACCGCGATCAATCCGCAGGCCGTCGCCTTTTTGACTTTCCGATTGACGTCCGCATCTTGTTCGTGAAAATACTTGCGGCGCTCCGAGTGGCCGATGATGACGTAAGAACAGCCGACGTCCTTGAGCATGAGCGGGGAGATCTCGCCCGTGAACGCGCCCTGGTCCTCCGGATACATGTTCTGGGCGGCCAGGGAAAGGGATGAGCCTTGGATGACTTCATGGACGGAACCCAGCGCGGTGAAAGGCGGAGCCAGAACAACCGCTCCGCCTTCTAAACCGGCTGCCCCTTCCTTGATGGCTTTTGCCAGAGCGATGGATTCGGCAACGGTATTGTGCATTTTCCAATTGCCGGCGACAATCCATTTTCTCATTTGATTTTTCCTCATTTTTCCAGCGCGGCGATACCGGGCAAGGTTTTTCCTTCCAGCCATTCCAAAAAAGCGCCGCCGCCCGTTGAGATGTAAGACATTTTCGTGTTCTGTCCCGCTTTCTTGACGGCTGTTTCCGTATCGCCGCCGCCGATGATGGAGATGGCGCCAGAATCGGCGACCGCCGCGGCCATGTCGAATGTTCCTTTGCTGAACGGCGCCAACTCGAACATGCCCAGCGGCCCGTTCCAGATGATGGTTTTAACGCCCCGGAGCGCCCCGCGGAACAATTCGACGGTTTTCGGTCCGATGTCCAGTCCGATCCAATCGGGTGGAATTTCTCTGATGGAGCAGATTTTCGCTTCGGCGTCAGCGGCGGCCGCCCGCGCGATCACGGCATCCGCCGGCAACAGGAAATCAACGTTTTTGGCTTTGGCTTTTTCCAGGATATTGCGCGCGGTTTCAAGCATTTCTTCTTCACAAAGTGACTTGCCGATTTCAACGCCCTGGGCCTTTAAAAAGGTGAACGCCATGCCGCCGCCGACAAGGATTTTGTCCACCTTCGCGATCAGGTTTTCCAAAACGCCGATTTTATCGGAAACCTTCGCGCCGCCGATGATCGCGGCCAGCGGACGGTCCGGATGGACCATGGCTTTGTTGAAATATTCCACTTCGTTTTTCAGCAAAAATCCCGCGGCGCAGGTCTTCACGAAATCGGTGATCGCCGTGTTGGAAGCGGCCGCGCGGTGCGCCACGGCAAAAGCGTCGTCGATGTAAATATCGCAGAGTTCGGCGAGCTGTTTGGCGAACTCGGGGTCGTTCTTGTCCTCGCCCGGATGAAAGCGCAGGTTCTCCAGCAGCAGGATGTCGCCTTCGTTCATTCGCGCGACCGCCTGCCGGACCTTTTCGCCCACGCAATCATCGATAAAAACGACGTCCTTTTTCAAGAGGCCCGCCAGCACGCCGGCGACGGACTTAAGCGACATTTCTTCAACGCGCTTGCCCTTGGGCCTGCCCAAATGGGAAGCCACGATGAGTTTGGCTCCCCGCTCCAAGGCGTACTGGATGGTGGGAATATGCGCCCGCACGCGCCGGTCGCTCGTGACGCGCCCTTCCTTGTCCAAGGGAACGTTAAAATCCACGCGCAGAAAAACCTTTTTGCCTTTCATGTCTATCTGATCAATGTACTGCATGTGCCGGCTCCTCGCTTTGCTTATTTCATGACAAACACGAGCACTTCCAGCATTCTGTTGGAAAAGCCCCATTCGTTGTCATACCAGGAGAGAATTTTGGCCATCCGGCCGCCGATGACGGACGTGTTTGGCATATCCACAATGGAAGAATGTTTGTTGCCGTTGAAATCGCAAGACACCAGTTCTTCCTCGGAACACATCAAAATACCCTTCATCGCGCCTTTGGCGTATTCCCGGAATTTGTCATTGATTTCATTTTTATCGGTTTTCCGGGAAAGCGTCACCACGAAATCGACCAGCGAAACATTCGGCGTCGGCACGCGGATCGCCAGGCCGTCGAGCTTCCCTTTCATTTCCGGAATGACTTCCGAGATGGCCCGGGCCGCGCCGGTGGTTGTGGGAATCATTGAAAGGGCCGCCGCGCGGGCGCGTCTTAAATCTCGATGAGGCTCGTCCTGGACGACCTGATCGTTGGTGTAGGAATGGATGGTCGTCATCAGACCGTATTCAATGCCGAATTCTTCGTGCAAAATTTTGACGATCGGCGCAAGGCAGTTGGTCGTGCAGGAGCCCATCGAAATGATGTGGTGTTTGGTTTTGTCGTAGACTTCCTGATTGACGCCCAAAACAAATGTCACATCCGGATTCTTGGCGGGCGCGGAAACGACGACTTTTTTCGCCCCGGCCTCAATGTGCTTGCCCGCGCCTTCCCTGTCGGTGAACTTTCCGGTGCTTTCCAGGACGACATCCACCTCCAAGTCTTTCCAGGGGAGGGTTTCCGGCTCTCTGACGGAAAACGTTTTGATTTCCTTTCCGTCAACGATGATGGTGTTGCCTGAGGCCTTCACCTCGGCATCCAAAATCCCGTGCGTCGAGTCGTATTTCAGCAGATGGGCAAGCGTTTTGGCGTCGGCCAGATCGTTTACGGCGACGAAATCCACGTCTTTGTTTTTATATCCGGCACGGAAAACCAGCCGGCCGATCCTTCCAAAACCGTTGATTGCTATTTTGACTGGCATAGGGACCTCCTTGCAAACGCGAAAATTATTCATGAAAAGAAAGCTTTTGTCAACCAGTTTTGCCCGGGAATCAACGCCGGCGGTCGATTTGCCGCGTCAAACGAAAAACGATTTCCGATAAAACAACGCAAAAGCTTGAAAGCACCAGAATAAATTTGTTGACAATTATGATAGAATGAACTTTATTCAGTCCATCAACCATCTGTAAAACATCGAACGGACATGGAGGAAAGATGAGATTTTTCCGGAAAATGGCGGCCATTGCAATCCTTTTGATCGCGGTTTTCATGATTTCTTCCTGCGGTCAGGGATTACTTGAAAGCGAAGAGGTCAAGGGGGATGGCCCGTGGACGGTGGGGTTTAGTTGTCAGTTTAAAGATACGATCCGGAACGTGACGCCTCCCAGTTTCACGAGCAAAATCGTCAACAACGGAGAAGCGCTCGGCGCACTGCCCACTGATCCGGCCATGGTGGGCTATAAATTTGGCGGCTGGTATACCTATCAAAACGGTTATGGAAGCCGGGTGACCGAAAACACAAAAATTTATCGGAACACCATTGTTTACGCCTACTGGTATAATTACAAAGTTTCGTTCATGAACGATGGAGTGCTCTACGCCAGCAGAGGAATTACCTCGCCGGATCAAACCGTTCGGAGCTTGCCCGCATCTCCGACCAAGTCCGGTTATAACTTTGCCGGTTGGTGGGACGCGGAGAATTGCGGCGGCAATGAATTTCTCGCCGGAACGGCGGTAGCGGCGGATAAAACCGTTTACGCTTGCTGGAAGTCGGAAAATGTCTACTGGGTAACCTATGATAGCGAAGGCGGCAGCTCTGTCGGGGTTCAGTATGTCGTTCCTCCCGCCACCACTGTCGGGTCTCTTCCCCCCGATCCCACGAGACTTTTTTACCGGTTTGACGGTTGGTACACGGGCAAGAATGGAACCGGGACGCGCTTCACCGAATCAACGCCGGTAACGAGCAACATGACGGTGTATGCCAAATGGACTGCAACGCCCGGCTATACGGTTGTTTACAATAGTTACGGCGGAACGCAGGTGGATCCTCAGTACGTCATTCCCCCCGCGACGACGGTGGGCGCTTTGCCTGATCCACCCCAAAAAAGCTGTTATACGTTTGATGGTTGGTATACCCAACCGAATGGAGGCGGCGTTCCCTTTACGGAGACCTCCACTGTGGATGACACAACGACGGTGGAGGGCGTGTTGACCGTCTATGCCAAATGGACGTGGGATCCGCTGCCGGCGCCTGCCACGTATGAAATAGGCGACCGCGGTCCCAGTTGCGTCGGTAAAATTTTCTATATTGAACAGGCCGCGGATGGAACATATGGCTGGGAAATGGCGCCGCCGGATTGGTACTTGGCCCCCGAGAGACCCGATCAATCTGCCGATCCTTCTTTTGTCTGGATCAAAGGAACGCCGGAGCCAGGGTCGGAGAATGAAGTTGACCCGACGCAAAAAACCCTCAATGGACAAACGTCAACGGCTTTCGGCACCGGCATGCAAAATAGCGAGGCCATCATCTCGCAGGAAGGGCACACCGACAGTGCGGCCAAGATGTGCCGCGATTACCGAGGCGGCGGTTTCGATGACTGGTTTTTGCCGTCTCAGGAAGAACTGGCGCTGATGTTCGCCAATAAAGACGTGAAAAGGTCGGGGGGCTTTTATGATGAAGGAGACGCCGGTTACTGGAGTTCATCGGAGTACGACGCCTGGGATGGTTGGTCGCAGTATTTCATAACCGGCAGGAAAACAGGATCCAATAAGGCGCAGGGAAGATTCGTCCGACCGGTTCGCCGTTTCAAGATTTCCTAATGACGCAAAACAGAGGGGGGTGTTCAACCCCCTTCTTTTTTAGAAGTTTCTCAAGTAGCGAATTTCCGGTCATCGCGTCATAAACAGGTCGTTGGTGGAAAAATTCGGATCCGTGGTTAAATTGATGCCGAGTTTTCTCAAGCCTGCTTCGTCACCCGGTGTCGGTATAGGCGTCATGTGGGCTTCGCAATTCCTCAACTCCCGCAATGTTTCCAGCGCCAGCTGGGCGGCAGGATTACTGGTTGCGCTGATACTGATGGCGATGAGCGCCTCTTCCAAGTCAAGACTCACTGATTTTTCATCCAGAATTTCGGTTTTCAAATTTTTCACGGCGTCGGTGATTTGCGGCGGTTTTGTTCCCTGATGTATTTTTCATTGTCGAAGCCCTGTTGTCGGATCACCGCGGCGCACAAAATGTTTATTTTTGGAACCATGAATCGAACAACCATGTATGTCAATGGAATGTTGATTGAAAAAGAGAACCATGGAAATTGCCGTCGGGTTCATGTATGAACATGGAAACGGATGTTTTCAGGAGAAATACTTTTGACAAATGATTTCAACGTCCATAGGCGGGTGACCGCATTTTCAGTTCTTGCCGCGGCCGTTTTTTTGCTGACGCTGACAGTCTGCGCCCCGACGCTCGAGGCCGCGGCAGAGTTTGGTCACGAAAAGAGACGAGCTTGGTTTCCATCTTGAGGAAGACGTTTTATGAAAGATTTTTTATGGGGAAATCCGGGCAGATAAAAATGAGAAATTGCGGGGTGAAAATATTTTTGACCGTCCTGATGATTGTCTGCGCCGCCGGAGATGCTGCCGCCGGGCCGGCGGTTTTTTCTGTGCCTCTGCGGTTGGATGGGACGATTTTGGATTGCGGTATCGCACTGGCCGGAAAATACCTTCTGGCCCATCAGAAAGAAGAGGGCAATTTTGTCTATGAATATGATTTGTCCGCGCATCAGCCTACCACTGAGGACAATCAGGTGCGGCAGGCGGGCGCCTTGTGGGGGTTGGCTTTATTCCACAAGGAGCATGCCGCGGCGCGCACATTTGCCGCGCTGGAGAGGGGCTTGGGTTTTTTCAAACAGCATTCCCGCATGACGGGAAACGCCCGCTACATTGTCTACCCGGGGGAGAAAAATGGTTCGCTGGGAGCGGTCGCGCTCGTGGCGCTGACGCTTTTGGATTTCATTCCGTCAATCCGCGATCAAAAACTCAAAGATCATTTGAGCGATGATTTGAATCAGTATTTGAATTTCCTCCTTTTGGCCCGTCGGACGGACGGACTGTTTTTTTCCGGCTATGACTTGAAAACGGGGAAACCCTCCGGCGAACCGTCGCCGTATTTCGATGGCGAAGCTCTGCTGGCGCTGGCCAAAGCCGCCCGTTGGCCGAAGTTCAGCGCGTTGAAGCCGCTGGTTTTGGAGTCGGCGGATGCCATGTATCGGGCGCATGTGCTCACGGCGCTTAAAAAAGACGCCGACAGTCCCGTGACGAAAGGGTTTTATCAATGGGGTTCGATGTCTTTCTTCGAAATTTATCAGGCGAAATGGCCCGATCATCAGCGATTCGGCCGATACATGATGGATTTGGCTGATTGGATGATTGACGTTCATCAAATCCTGAACAAAACAAAAAACACGGCGTATGCTTATGAAGGCTTGAGCTGCGCCTTCGCTGTTGCGCGGCTGGAAAACAATGAACCGGCCGCTCGGAAAATCGCTTCAACGATAGATGAAGGACTCTACCGGCTGATTGCTTGGCAAAAGGGAAGTCCTCTGGAAAATGAATTTTTAAAGAATGTTTCCGATCGCCGGGCGTGGGGCGGCGTGATGAACGGCCCGCAGGATCCGATCCTGCGCATTGACACGACGCAGCACCAGCTTCACGCGATGATTCTTGCCCGAAAGCATCTGTATTCGATGTTGCCGTCAGCGCCGAAACCCAAGACAAAAAATCAAAGGATTTCTTCGCGGGAAATCGATCAGGCAGTTGTCGTGGCCGGAGAATACTTGAAAAACGCCGTAAAGGACGACGGGTCCTTTGTGTATGAATATTTTCCGCAAACCAACCAGAAAAATTCCCAATACAACATGCTGCGGCACGCCGGGACCGTTTACGCCATGGCCGAAATTTACGAGCATACCGGCGACAAGGTTTTATTGGAAAAAACCCGGAAGGCGATCGCTTTTCTTCTCGGCGCGCTGAAAGATTCGTCCATCCATCACGAAGCTGTCCTGGTGGCGCTTGACGATGGCCAAATTAAATTGGGAGCCAACGCGCTGGCGATCCTCGCGCTGGCGAAGGTTATGGACGTCACCCGGACAAGCGAGCATCTGCAAACCGCGCAAAAACTGGCGCGGTGGATACAGCTCACCCAGTCTCCGCAGGGACGCTTTCTGGTTCACAAACAGGATGTCGCGACACGGAAAATTTCGGAATTTGAATCCGGCTATTATCCGGGAGAGGCCATATACGCCCTGACGTTGCTTTATCGGCTGGACAAAAACGAGGCGTGGCTCGATACCGCAGAGAAAGCGGCCCAGTATCTGATTTATGTCCGCGACGGCGGCAAAACGATGGTGGGCTTGAGCCATGATCACTGGCTTTTGTACGGCCTCAATGAATTATACCGTCTGCGCCCGCGCAAAATTTACTATGACCACGCGCTGAAAATCGCGGAGGCCGTTTTAAACGCTCAAGATAAGGCGCTGGGCGGCGAAAAAGCGGGAGGATTTTCGGCGGCGGTGCGATCCACGTCTGTGGCCACGCGCGTAGAGGGCTTATGCGCGGTACGGCAGTTGGTTCGGGACTTCGGAACGCCGAAAGAATTGGAAATGATTTCAAGCGGCATTTTTCAGGGGGCGAAGTTCCTGCTGGGGCGACAGGTGACCCAAGAAACGGCGGCAAAAGAGAAGTGGCCGTCGCGCGCGGTTGGAGGATTTCTGGAAAATCCGCAATCTCCAGCCATCCGAATTGACTGCGTGCAGCATAACGTTTCGGCTCTTCTGGGCGTCTTGCGCGCCTTGCAGCAGGAAGGATACTGAAGTGCAAAGGCGAGCTCGGCTGGACGATGTGGATGAAAAAGCCCGGATTTTAACCCGGGCTTTTGGTTCGAAAGTTTCAGGATTTGCGATTTTTTTGGTTTGGTTATTTTTTCTGCGCGTCGTAGAGCTTGATGATCTTGTCGGTGATGTCGAGTCCCTCCGCCGTCAGTAGAGCGGCCTTTTTCTCAAAGATGATGGAATAATTTTCATTTTTGGCGACTTGTTTGAGAATGTTTTGCACGTCGGTGAGAATTTTCTGGGTCATTTCCATGTCTTCTTTTTTGAGTTCCTCGTTCAAATCGTTTTGCAAGCGTTTTAATTCCTTGACGCTCTGTTCCAGTTTGTCGCGTTTGTTTTTCCAGGCCGGCGAATCCTGTTTGGTGTTTTTCAAATCTTTTTCCAGCGCCGCGACTTTATCGCTTTTTTCCTTCAAGATCGCTTTTTTGGATTCCAAATCCTTTTGATAGACCTCCCGGGCGTTTTTTGCCGCCTTGGAATCCCTCATGATTTTGGCGATGTCAACGAAACCGATTTTGAGATTTGTGTCCGCGGCCGTTACCGTTCCGGCTAGGCTGATGCCCAAAAAAGCGGCCAGCGCCGCCGCCCATAACCCTACCAGCCAATTCTTTTTTTGCATGATTTTTTCTCCTTTCCTTAAAAACGTGTGATGCAAGCCATCGCAAGATTTTTTCTTTTAAAGATTGGCACATCAAAAGAGGCAGGGCGTTGAAACCCTGCCTCTTGATTTTCGGCATCCGCGAAGATGCTTTTTGGGTTTGCTTCCTTATCCGAAAAAGACTCGGGAAACCTCCTTACCATTCAAGGCGCAAGCCGACCAAACCGGTATGCGTGACAAAATCGCTGTTGATCTGCGCGTCATACTGGAGATAGGCCGCGACGTTTTTATTGAACTTGAGGTTCATGCCGACCCCGACAATAGCGGTGTCGCGACTGAGTGTTTCCGCTTCCACCGACCACCAGCTGGAGCCTGAGCCGCTGCCCGCGAGGCGCGCCTTGATCATGTTGTCGTCATTGGAGAATTCATGCGCCCATTTGAGTCTCAATTCCGGCGTCAGCACGGCCGAAGCGCCCAGCTTGATGGGTCCGCTGATATTCACGCCGAGGAAGCTCTGGTAAGAACCGATGTTGTTGTCATCGTAATCCAGGTTATACATCCCCGCGCCGGTTTCCGTGAATTCATCCAGCGACAGATAATCCACCTGGAACGCCACGGACGGACGGATGATGACGCCGCCCGCGTTGAATTTGTAGCCGACCTCGCCGTATCCCACATATTCTTTGCCGTTGTAGTCGGAGTGGGCGATCAGACCGGGCGCGAAGCTGATATAACGGTCAAATTCATAATCGTTGTAAGCGAAGGTGAAAATGCCGGCCGCGTACCAAGGCATTCCGTTGTAACAGGCGTAGAGGGAGCCCTGATAGCTGGTCATCTTGCCCTCGTCTTCGAGATCGTCAAAATCCAGATCCGCGGTGGAAATGCCGCCGCTGATGCCGAAGAACAGGTTGTCCGTCGCCCGGAAATCAAAGCCGAGCATGCCGCCGTAGAGCTTCTGATTGTATTTGGTGATGATGTCATCAGAGCGGCGGTCGCCGTAGCTGAAATAGCCGTCAACCCACAAGCCCCAGTTTGTGCCTGAAGCAACCTGCCCCTGTCCGATATTGCCGACAGCCGCCAAAAGCAGGGGGGTGGCATCGCTGAGCGATTCACCGCCGCCGGCCAAAGCCAGTTGCGCCGTATAGGGGTAACCGGAGGCCATGGCCGAATTGGAGCCTTTTTGGGCGAAGCTGACGCCGCCGCTTAAGTGGTTATTAAGCACTCCCAGATATTTGCCCAGACCGTTGGCGCTGATAAATTGCATGGCTGTCTGGGAACCGCCGCTTGCCGTGGCCATTCCTTTAACCGCGTCATTGGGAGACAAAAGCAGCAACTCATCGAGGAAGGTGCGCATATCGCCTGTGGCCGTGTCATACATTTCATCCAAAACCCCCGCGAACCCCGTAAGGCTCTCCGGCATTCCGGTCGTGAAACTCAGACGGGTTAAACCGAGGTCGTAGGTATAGTCGCTGTAGTCGCTGTTGTAAAGAAGTTCGGGTTTTAAGAATGCCGAAGTGGATGTCACCTGCGCCCATGAAGGATCCGTGGGATCCGTGACGGTTTCGCCATTTACGATAACGTACGCGCCGACATACAAGACTTGGGGATACAGGGTCTCTGCCGCGTAAGTGCCCAACGTGGGGATGACGACAATTTTGCCGTCTCCGAAGTCCGCGTCTTCATTAACGGTCAGTTGTCCCGTGCGGCCGGTACTCGTCACGACATATCCCAACGAAGCGCCGGAATTTTGCGTAAAGTAATCGGTGACGACGCCGTAGCCGCTGCCAATGCCGCCGCGCTCAGCCAGAGCCAAAACGCCTTCCTGCACGGTGGTGGTGTGGCCGTCATAAGAATGAAGAGAATAATCATAATCTCCCGTGAGAACCCAAGTTCCCGCTCCAGTCTTCTCCAGATAGGAGAACTGTTGAATTTGGTTGGCGCGGATCGTTCCTTCGCCGTCCAAAGTCATATTGTTATAAGGATTTTCGTTGTCGGCGACGATCGCTCCGTTGATGACGGAACCCGTATGCAATGTTACGAAATTATAATCTCCGTATAGCTGTATGGCTGTTCCTTCCGTGCCGGTGACGGTCCCGTAATTATCAATGATGGTATTGCCCGAAGGGGCGTAAATGCCGTAATATCCGGAAATCGTGCCGTAGTTTTTAATTGCGGAGGATGAGACATCCTCGACGCTGACGCCATTGCCATAGGGGCCGCCTTGAATAACGCCGCCGGCCTGATTGGTCAGATAAGCTTCGCCCGTGTAAACAATACGGACGCCGCTGCCTAACTCACCGTTGGCCTGGATCAATCCGGAGTTGGTGACCTCGGCGACGTCGGCATAGAAAATGCCGACGCCATTTCCTTCATTGCCGGTTATGACGCCGCCGGCCTCATTGGTTACCTCGGCGACTCCTGCAGAGTAGATATACACGCCATTATCATAGCCTCTGATGATGCCGGCGTTTTGCACGGCAACCGTATCTGTTACGTTCACAATGCCGATACCGTTTCCTGCAGTGCCGGTTATGACGCCGCCGGCCTCATTGGTGACCTCGACATCGCCATCCACATAGGCAATGCCGACGCCGTCATCATAGCCGCTGATAGTGCCGGCGTTTTGCACCGTGACCTTGTCGTTGACATACATAATGCCCACGCCGTAGCCTTCCTCCATGTCGCCGATCTGCTGAATGGTGCCCCCGGCTTTATTGATTACGGTCACTTCATCCGCGAAACCGGCGCCGACCCCCAGATAACCGCCTTGGATCGTCCCGGAGTTGGTTACGGTGATTGAACCGGGGATGTCGTCATCGTCATCGGAGCCGACAACATAAGCGGATACGCCGGCAAAGACGCCTTGAATCGTGCCTTTGTTGGTCACCTCGGCAGTTCCAACTCCGAAGATGCTGACACCCGATGGAGGTGCCATCATATCGTCGTCATCATCGCCGGAGAGGAAACCTCCCTGGATCACTCCGGTTTCGTTGTTTGTCACCGTTACCGCCGGTGATGAATCACCGGAATCATCAAAAATGTCAAATCCTGTGATGCCGATGCCGCTGTTATAGGACTGAATCGTACCGGAGTTAGTGACATTAACCGTGTCATAAACGTCCACGATACCGACACCGTAGCCGTTGAAACTCTGAATTAAGCCGCCGGCGTTGTTGGTGACCTTGGCCACATCCGAGTATCCGATGTAAACTGCATCGCCAACACCATAATCGTCATGCGGGCCAAAGGCCTGAATGGTGCCGGAGTTGATGACCTCGGCTGTGGCCGAACCGCCTATGTATTCCATGGCGATTCCTCTACCATAGTATGACTGTATAGAACCGCCGGCGTTATTGGTGACCGTGGCCGTATCGGCGTATCCGATGTAGATGCCGTCGTAATAGCCCTCGATTCTTCCGGAGTTGTTCACCGTCGCCGAATCCAAAAATTCCATATAGATGCCATAGCCGTAGCCGTTGAAACTCTGGATTAAGCCGCCGGCGTTGTTGGTGACCGTGGCCGTATTGGCGTATCCGATGTAGATGCCGTCGTAATAGCCCTCGATTCTTCCGGAGTTATTCACCGTCGCCGAATCCAAATAGTCCATAACGATGCCGTTGCCGTAGTAGCCATAGATTTGTCCCCCGGCGTAATTATTTACCGTGGCGGATCCAACATCATAGAGAGAGATGCCGCCGCATTCGCCGCCATAAAAATAGCCCTCGATTCTTCCGGAGTTGTTGATTGTCGCCGCATCCATAGACTGAATGTAGATGCCGTCGTAGTTGTTACTCAAGAGAGAACCGCCGGCAAGGTTATTGACGGTCGCTGTGCCTCCGTTTACGATGTAAACGGCATCAGAGCCTTCACTCCAAATGAGTCCGGAGTTGGTGACCGTCGCCGAATCCGCGTCGTCGATAGAAACGCCATGATAGTCTCCATAAATGATTCCGCCGGCGTTATTGGTTACTGCGGCCGTTCCCACTGATGAGATGGAAATGCCCGTGTAATAATAATCATAGTCACCGGAGGCGCTGATCGAGCCGGAGTTGGTGACTGTGGCCGTATTGGCGTGTCCGATGTAGATGCCGTAGGCGCCCAAGCCTTCAATGTCAGCATGACCGCTGATTGAGCCGGAGTTGGTGACCGTGGCCGTGTCCGCATTTTCGATGTAGATTCCGTGAGCATCCCATTCGGGACCGAGAGTTTGACCGCTGATTGATCCGGAGTTGTTTATGGTTACTTTTGCCGTGTAATCGTCATCGTCGTCGCCACTGGCATAAATCCAGACGCCGTCCCAGCCGGTAATATTGCCGCCGGCGTTGTTGGTCAGTGTTATCGCTCCGGTTACATTTTCGATTAAGATGCCGTTGTAGTTGGAATAAATGCCGCCGGAGTTGTTTATCGTAACCGATCCGGCGCCATCAATCCAGACGCCGCTCCAGCCGGTAATGTTGCCGCCGGCGTAATTATTCACCGTTGCCGTTCCTACACCATCAATATAGACGGCATCGCCGCTGCCGTAGTCATCACCGGTATAGATTTGACCGGAGTTATTTATCGTCGCCGTGCCTGTTCCGGAACCTTCGATGTAAATGGCGCCATAGCCGCTATCGTTATCTGAAATCACGCCGGAGTTGGTCACCGTCGCCGATAAATCACCGTCGCTGTATATGTAAATACCATAGGTATTTTCACCGGTGATGGTGCCGGCATTGGTTATTTGAACGGTCGCATCGCCGCCACTTGAAAAATCAATTCCGTTGTAATAACCCAAAATCGTTCCGCCCACGTTGTTTTGTATTCTAGTTGACAGTGCACCGTCGCTGTAAATGTAAAGAGCGTCACCATCACTATGACTTGTTATCTCACCGGAGTTGGTTACTACTGCTGTTCCCACATTGTTGAATTCAATGCCATTATAATCCCATGCGTAAATGGACCCGGAATTTGTTACGGATGCTGTTCCCAGATTATTGAAAGACATACCGGTCTGCCACGCCCGAATCGTGCCCGAGTTTGTCAACGCTGTAGTCCCGGTTCCTGAGCCGTTAGAGTAAACACCATATAAATCACCCTGGATCATTCCGGAGTTAGTGATTGTTCCCGTGCCTATTCCGACACCTATGCCGTCATAATACGCAGCGTTGATTCTTCCCGCATTTGTCAGAGTTCCGCTAAGGAAGTTGCCGCTGCCGTCGGATATGCTATTGAAGATAACGCCATAAACGCTATAAGGTGTAGAGTCCATTGCCCGGACAATGCCATCATCACTGATGTCAATGTTCCACCCGTTTACACTTGCCCAGAGGCCAGGATCACCGGTTGTGTTGACACTTATCATTCCCGTATCTGTGACATAAGCGTTCCGGGTCGTGCCGTTTTGTGTTGTGTATGGTCCGGGCGTGACGCTTCCATTGTTAATTCCCTCCAAATCGACCATGTTCGACTCCGTCCCGCCGCTGACCGTTACATCGGCAAGAACGAATGACGGCATGGCCATCGCGAGGCCAAAGAAAATGCCTACCAAGAATCCTACCCAACCTTTCTTCTTCTTCATAACCGGCTCCTTTCGTTCAAAATCATTTATGATGCAAATTTAAAAAAACGCTGCGGCGTCTTCTTCCAACCGAAAAAGGCAGTGCCTCATTTTTTTTCGAAAAATCAGATAAAAAATTTCTTTGTGTTAATGGTTTTGGGAATTAAAAACTGTCTTCAAAATCAGGTAAAGCGCCAAATTGAATTTAGGCATCTTATGGCAGAAAACCGCTCGTTTTGTCAAGATTTTTTGAAAATTTTTTTATGAAAACAGCGGGTTTTTAAATATAGGATTCGAAATTCGGCTGATACATGATGGAACGGATGTGGCCCTCCAAATCGGTGGGAGGTGTCATTTGAGTAAGTCCTTGATTAAAAACGACTTTGGCGACAGCTTCCGCGATGTTGGCTGAAACCTCACGGATTTTGGAAAGTGAAGGAAAGATGCGCCCTATTTTCAAATCATCGGCGCTCACCTGTTTGGTGAGGGACTTGGCCGCGGCAGTGAACATTTCATCCGTGACGCGCGACGCCCGGGAGGCCAGCACGCCCAAACCGACGCCGGGGAAAATATAGGCATTGTTGGCTTGTCCCGGCACAAACGTCCGGCCGTCAATATGGACATCCGGGAAGGGACTGCCGCTGGCGAACACGGCTCGCCCCTGAGTATGGCGGTAAGCCTGTTCAGCGGTACATTCCGCTTTGGATGTCGGATTGGAAAGCGCGAAAATAATCGGGCGCTCGTTGATGAGCGCCATTTTTTTGAGGACATCCGGCGTGAAGGTTTGGGGTTGTCCCGAGACGCCGATAATCGCCGTCGGTTTCAGGGCTTCCACCGCGGCTTGCAGATCCCTGCAGAAGGGAAAATCGTGCGCGTAGGGACGTTTGTGTTTTGCCAAATCCAAGCGGCTTTGAACGACCAAGCCTTTGGAATCCATAAACCAGCAGTTTCGGCGCGATTGCTCCGGGGATAAGCCTTCTTCCGCCATTGCCGAGGAAACAAGATTGCCGATGCCGATGGCCGCTTCTCCCGCTCCCAAAAACAGCAGGCGTTGCTCGGAGAGCTTGCCGCCGGTTATCTTTAACGCCGAATACAGACCGGCTAAGGCCACCGAGGCGGTTCCCTGAATGTCGTCATTGAACATGCAGTATTTATCGCGGTATTTTTCCAGCAGACGAAAGGCGTTGGCGTTGCCGAAGTCTTCCATTTGAATCAGGACATCCGGAAAAAGACGGGCGGCGGCTTTCGTGAATTCGTCCACCAGCGCGTCGTACGCGCGGCCGCGCAATCGCGGTTCGGGTAGGCCGATATAATCGGGCGCGTTGCGCAGGGCTTCATTGTCGGTTCCGACGTCCAGCGTGACCGGCAGGCACAGTTTCGGGTCGATGCCCGCGCAGGCGGTGTAAAGAGAAAGTTTGCCGATGGGAATGCCCATGCCGTTGGCGCCGAGGTCTCCCAATCCCAAAATTCTTTCGCCGTCGGTGACGACGATAACGCGCACGTTTTTCTGCGGCCAGTTTTTCAAAATCTTTTTGACGCGGCCGCGGTCATGGGCGGAAATGAAAATGCCGCGCGGTTCACTGAAGATGCTGCTGAATTCCTGACAGGCCTGGCCGACGGTGGGCGTGTAAACCAGGGGCATCAGCTCCTGCAAATGATCCATCAGCACGCGGTAAAAAAGGTTTTCGTTGCGGTTTTGCAGGCCGTAAAGATAAATGTATTTTTCCAGGTCGTTTGGTTTGCGCCGGAGGTTGTTGATGATGTGCCGCACGCGTTCTTCCACGGAAAAAATCCGCGGCGGCAGCAGGCCGCGCAGGCGCAGCTCGTCTCGTTCCTTTTCGGTGAAGACCGTGCCTTTGTTGAGCACGGGGTCCCACAGAAGGGTTTTCCCGCGAGGGATCTTGAGTTTTGTTTTCTGAGTTTTCCACTCCGGCATCTTTTTCCCCTTCGGCGATTTTATCCCGTGAAAACCATGTTCGCGCAATGAAGTATAAGAAGATGGCCGGTGTGTCAATAAAATAATGAAACATCCTGCGCCGGGGGCGAAGACTTATCCGGCGGCGAATATTTCCTTGACATCCAAATTTAAAAGTTCTTATACTCCGCGCCGTAATTTTCCCAAACCGGCAAAAATAAAAAAACGGAGGCATGACACCATGAAAGAGAAAAAAGGATTGGACAAACCGGTAAAACTGAAGGCGGATCTGGCCGCGCTGTTGGGCGCCAAGGAACTTCCGCGGACGGAAATCACCAAAAAACTTTGGGACTATATCAAGAAAAACAAACTGCAGACCAGGACCGTCAACGGCAAACCGGAAAACGCGGGAAAGAACATCGTCGTTGACGCCAAGCTCATCAAGATTGTCAACAACACGAAAGTCAAAACCTCCAGCGGCAAGGTGGTGGATCTCACGAAAATCAAGGAAGGCCAGACGATTGACATGATGCAGATAGCCTCCGTTGTCAACGCCAATATCGAGTAGAAAAAAACGATTTTTCGCTTTTTCACGGACAGGCGGGCGCGCTCCCGCCTGTTTTTTTGTCTTTCTGACGCGAAAACAAACAGCGCGCTGAAACAGATGATTGATTTTCCGGCCGATGACGTATATGATTTCAGCCGAGAATTTTCGTCAAGACACGCAGGATCAGGAACGCGCCCGATATGAACAGAAAAGCGATGATGTGGCCGGTGGTGATATCCGTCTTTCTTCATTTGAGCGTGCTGGCGGTGACCGGCGCTATTGATTTGCGCAATGACATCAAATTCGAAGATGTCCTGTCCGTCACTCTTGAAAAAGCGGTGCCGGAAAAAATGACCATGCCGTCCAAACCCAAAAAACAATCGGCCGCGATCAAGGAAAAGCGGGGCGGAATGAAGGCGCCGGCGGAAAAGGGGCTGAGCGGCGGGGGCGATGACGAACGCGAGGAAACCATTGATTTGGGCAGCACCGACATCAAGTACGTTTCTTATCTGGCTAGAATCAAACGAAAGATCATGGAAATATGGGAATACCCTACGGCTTCTTTTCAAAGAAATGAAGAGGGCGTCGTCGTGGTCAAAATGACGATTGACGCCGACGGCCGGCTCGCCGGCGTGACGTTGGTGACCTCCTCGGGGTTCTCTCTGCTCGATGACGGCGCTTTGAGCGTTGTGCAGAAAGCCGCGCCGTTTGATCCCCTGCCGGAAATTTATGATTTGTCCCGCCTGAACATTATCGCGACCTTCCGCTACAAAATCACGGATTGAGCAAGATGCGCGCGACGCTTAAAAAAGCAATCGGGGTTTTTTTCGGGGCGATGGCGTTGGCGGCCCTCACCGCCGGAGATGGTTCGGCGGTTGTCGTCACGGATGAAATCGGCCGCAGGGTGGATGTGTCCGCGTCGCCGCGACGCATTGTTTCTCTGGCTCCCGGGATTACGGAAACCCTTTATCTGCTGGGACTGGAAGACAAAATCGTGGGCGTAACCACGTTTTGCAACTGGCCGGCGGGTGCGCTCAAGAAAACGCGGGTCGGCGGGTTTACCAATCCGTCCGTGGAAAAAATCGTATCGCTGAGGCCGGATTTGATCATCGCCACGGCCGACGGCAATCGGAAAGATATCGTTGGTCAGCTTGAGCGGCTGGGTCTGACCGTTTATGTGATCAATCCGTCCGACACGGAAAAAATTTTGACCGGCATTTTGCGGATCGGCGCCATTACCGGCAGGCGGGAAATCGCGAAAAAAATGGTCGCCGGACTCCGCGCGCGGTTGAAACGCATCGAGGCTTGCACCGCGGGGAGACCAAAGCCGCGCGTCTTTTTTCAGATCGGATTGGAGCCGCTGATTACGGCGGGCGGCCGAACTCTGATTGGCGAAGCCATTGTCCGCGCCGGCGGCGTCAACATCGCCGCCCAAGACACGGCGCGTTATCCCCGCTACAGCGCGGAAGGCGTGATGGCCGGGGCGCCGGAGGTGATTTTGTTTGCGCCTATGGCGCAGGACCGGGAATTCCTCGCGGTGAAAAAATTCTGGCGGAGATTTCCGGAAATTCCGGCGGTGAAGAACAACAGAATTCATCCGGTCAACGCGGATTTGATCAGCCGCGCCTCGCCGCGCCTGTTCGACGCGATTGAGGAGATGGCGCAGCTTCTTCACCCCGGCGTCGAGATTCGGCGCCGCTGAAGGCCGCGGTTCAGCGCGCGCGATTTGGCCGGATTCTGATGTCGTCCAAGACCTGCGACGCCTGCTTGATCAAATCCAGAATTTCCGCCTGACGGGACGGCGGAAGCGACGCGATGCCGTCCATTTGAGTCTTGAGAGAATCAATTTTGGCCTGCAAATCCGTCAGGGCCGGCGCGATACTGACCGGCGGGGGGGGCGGCAACGGACGCTTCGTTTTTTCAGGCGCCGCGCCGGCTTGGATGCTGATTTCCTCGAGATAATCGGGAATGGAAACGTTGAAGCCCAATTTTTCCCGCGCGAGACCGGCCAAGACATTCTGCGCGGCCGATTCTCCGTGCACCAGAAACACCGGCATTTTTTTGTTCTGAAAATTGCCCAGCCACTCCAGAAGCTGGCGCTGTCCGGCGTGGGCGGAAAAACCGCCGATCGTCCAGATTTTCGCCTTCACGGCGATATCCTCGTTGAAGAGGCGGATGGTTTTCGCCCCTTCAACGATTCTGCGGCCGGTTGTGCCTTCGGCCTGATAACCCACAAAAACAATGCTCGCGCCGGGACGCCACAAGTTGTGCCGCAGGTGGTGCCGGATGCGTCCGGCGTTGGCCATGCCGCTGGCGGAAATAACGACGGCGGTTCCCTTTATTTCATTAATTTCCATGGACTGTTCGGTGGAGGAGGAAAACTGCAGTTGCGGCAAATCCAGCGGATCTTCGCCGTTTTTCAGAAGAGATTTGGTTTCGTTATCGAGGTAGGCGCGATACTTGCGGAAGATTTCCGTGGCTTTGATGGCCAAGGGGCTGTCCAGAATCACGGGAATGTCCTTAGGCAGCCGTCCGTCGCGGTTGAGCAGATAAAGCGAATAAAGCATTTCCTGCGTGCGCTCCACGGCGAAGGCGGGAATGATGATTTTTTCATGACGTGAATAACTGTAAGCAATCGCCTCGGCAAGCTCGTTGAGGCTTTCTTCTTCTCCTTTGTGGTCGCGGTCTCCGTAGGTGGATTCCATAAAGAGAAAATCAGCGTCCGTGATGTTGACGGGGTCCTTCATCAGCAGTTGGTGACGACGGCCGATGTCGCCCGAGAAAACCAGCTTGACCGTGGAACCCTTTTCCTCAATGAAGAGTTCCAGGATCGCCGCGCCCAGAATATGTCCGGCGTCCTTGAAATTGGCGGTTATGCCGGCGGCGGGGGAAAAATTCTGGTTGTAGGATGTTGTCTTGACGAGCGGGGCAACGTCTCCGGCGTCCTTGGTCGTGTAGAGCGGCTCGATTTTTTCGGATTTTCCGTGGCGCTGAAGGCGTCTGGTTTTTGATTCGGCTTCGGTCTCCTGAATGTGAGCGCTGTCCAGCAGCAGAATCTTCATCAAATCGCCGGTGGGTTGGGTGGCGTAAATCGGTCCGCGGAAACCCTGCTGGGTCATGCGCGGGAGCAGCCCGATATGGTCGATGTGGGCGTGGGTGATGATGAAAAAGTCGATGTGGGCGGGGTCGTAGGGTTCGGTATCCCAGTTGCGCTTTTCCACGTCGGCGCCGCCCTGATGCATGCCGCAGTCGACGGCGAATCTTGTTTTTCCGGTTTCGATGACGAAGCACGACCCCGTGACTTCTTGGGCCGCTCCAAGAAATTTAATTTTCATGGCTTATCCGTTTCCTCAGATGGATCTGATTTGCTGTTTGTTTTTAATCGGTAGCCTTCCGGCTTTTACAGACCGGCTTTGGCTGCCTTTTTGAGTTTTTTAGCTTCCTTTTTCTCTTTTGCGGATTTCAGTGGTTTTTTCTTGGAATCCTTTCTGATATCTTTGGACTTGCTCATAACGCCGTCCTCCTTCGGGGAAAATTTTTAAGATCCTTAAAAAATTTGGGCCAATATAATGGAAGCGGCGCGTTTCGTCAAACACAAAAACCTTTGTTTCTTGGATTGACAAGGGTTCACTGATTAACTTAAGTTTACTCGTCGGCGCGGAAGCAGAATGATGAACGGAGTCATGACAGCGCGGCCGGTGATCGCCGCGCGCAATTTGAAAAAATATTTCGGCGGATTTGCCGCGGTGGATGATGTTTCTTTCGACGTGCCGAAAGGGATCTGCTTCGGCATGCTCGGCCCCAACGGCGCCGGCAAGACGTCGACCATCCGCATGATTTACGGTTTTTCGCCCATCAGCTCCGGTTCGCTTTTCGTCTTCGGAGAGGATATTCAAACGCGCGCGCGCCGGGTGAAATCCCGCATCGGCGTCTGCCAGCAGGAAAACACGCTGGATCCCGATCTCACCGTCATGCAGAATTTTGAGGTGTTCGCCCGCTATTTCAATTTGAACGAGAAAACCGCCCGCGAAAGAGCGGAGAATCTTCTGAGGTTCTTTGCGCTGGAGCAGCGCCGGCAAGCGCGGGCCACGGAACTTTCAGGCGGAATGGTGCGCCGGCTGATGATCGCGCGGGCCCTGATCAACGAGCCCGAGTTGCTGATTCTCGACGAGCCCACCACCGGCCTGGATCCGCAGTCGCGTCACCAGCTTTGGGAGCGGCTCGAACACCTCAAAAGACAAGGCATGACGATTTTGCTCACCACGCATTATATGGACGAGGCCGCGCGGCTTTGCGATGATTTGCTGATTATGGATGGGGGAAAAATTCTGACGCGGGGCTCGCCTCAAGCGCTCATCAGCGCCCATACCGGCGAAAACATCATCGAGGTCGCCGAGCCGGATGACGCCCTGCGCGATTTCGCGCGCCGCAGCGGGGTGCGCCAGGAGGATTTGGGACACCGCCTGATTATCTACGCCGAAAACGGGCATGAACTCTATCGGGAACTGTGCGGCCGCTTCCGCCATGAAACCTGCGTGCTGCGCTCGGCCACGCTGGAGGATGTCTTTCTGCGGCTGACCGGAAGGGAGCTTCGGGAATGAAGGAGGGCCTTTCGCGGCGGTTTATCAGTGTCTGGCGGCGCAATCTCACCGTTTACCGGGAGAGCTGGAAGGTCAATTTTTTGCCGCCGCTGTTGGAGCCGCTGTTTTATCTGCTGGCGTTCGGCGTCGGCTTCAGCGGGCTCATCAACGGCGTGCGGTATGACGGCGTGGACGTGCCGTATCCGCGCTTCATCGCTCCGGCGTTGATCGCCATCAACATCATGAACAACGCTTTTTTTGAAAACACCTACGGCTCCTTCGTGCGGATGTACTACCAGAAGACGTTCGACGCGATGATGGCCACGCCGCTCAATGCCGAGGAAATCATTACCGGAGAAATCGTTTGGGGGGCGACCAAGTCGCTCATCGGCACCCTCATCATGCTGGCCGTCATCAGTGTTTTCGGACTGGTAAATTACCCGATGGCCCTCCTGATCGTGCCCGCGGCCTTTCTGGGCGGTTTCGCCTTCGGCTCCCTGGCGATGATCTTTACCGGCATGGTTAGAACGATCGAGCTTTTCAATCTGCCCATTTTTCTGTTCATTACGCCGATGTTTCTATTCGGCGGCACGTTTTTCCCGACGGCCAATCTGCCCCTCTGGGCGCAGCAGGTCGCCTGGATCCTGCCGCTCACCCATCTGGTCGATTTGTCGCGGGAGCTGGCCTTCGGCCGGTTCGGCGGCGAGGCGCTGGTTGCGCTTTGTTACCTTGTCGTTTTTTGCGCCGTGACCTATCCGCTCGCGATCTACGTGATGCGCCGCCGGCTGATTAAATAATCGGTGCGGGAAAATATTCCTTGACTATTGAAGATTTTTGCGCCTATGAAGCTTTTCACCGTAGGCGCTTTTGTTTCCAATATTGCGCAGGTTTTCAATAAGCAAGAAACACAAACGCCGCGAAAGAGGCTTTTTGTGTTTTTCAGATAAGGGCAATTCAATTATCACCCCGTCTTGCGATAATTAAATTGTGAAATTTGAACCCCAAAAAGCATTGCGTCAGTTACAGGGTTTAGGCAGGTATTTTACTGTTGGGTTTTTGGCGGGAATATCAAAAAAAGAATGATGACGCCTCGTGCCGGCCTAGGAAAAATTGAGTTCAGACAAAAAAAAGAGGAGATGAAAAATGAATAAAAATTTGTATGTTGGTAACTTGTCTTATAAAGTTACGGATGAAGACTTGAGGTCCAATTTCAGCGAGGCCGGCGAGGTTGCCTCGGTCACCATCATTAAGGATAAATTCAGCGGGCAGTCCAGAGGCTTTGGGTTTGTCGAAATGAAAACGGAAGAGGGCGCGGCGGAAGCCATTAAAAGATTCAACGGCGGAACCCTCGACGGCAAATCCATTACCGTCAATGAAGCGCGGCCCAAAAAAGAATACGCCTCCAGCCCCAGAGGCGGCGGACGCAGCGGCGGATTCGGCAGGGGCGGACACGGCGGCAGAAGCGGCGGCCGATACTAAAAACCCCGAAAAGATTTTATCAAGTAAAAAAGGAAGACGGTTAAAACGCCTTCCTTTTTTTATTTGTCGATTCCCCGCGGCGGGCTGCGGGGAAGTTCATTTCCCGGAAAGGCTTCTCGAGGGCGATGACGGCCGAAGGAATCGTCAAGACAGATTGAAGGTGGTCTGCCAGTTTTTGTTTGTGGAGTTGATGTATTCCGTGAATTTTTCGGCGATCGTTCTTATCGTGTGCTCGAATTCATCCACGTCCTTGTCCAAGAGGGTCATCCGGAAACCCAACAGCGGCGTGAAAAATGAAGTCAGCGGGACGACGCAGATGCCGGTGGCGGCCAGCAGGTAATAAACGAAGCGCTTGTCGTGTTCGATGGGTTCCTTGACCAGATTTTCCACAAACGCACGCACCTCGCTGTTATGGATCGGCAGCGACTGATGGCCGTTGAGGCTGGATTCGTTGAAAACGACTGTCATGTAAAAAGCGCCGTTGGTTTTGTTGACCATCATGCAGGGAACATCTTTTAAAATGTTGTAGGCGATGGTGGAGAGTTTTTCGTAATGCCGGCGGCGCTTGTCCAGATAGCTTTCATATTCCGGATGAGACATGATTTTGGGGATCGCCAGCTGCGGCAGCGTGGTTGAACAAACTTCAGCCATCTTTTGGTGCAAGATGGTGTTGATGAAACGGTCGAAGATGGGATCTTTGCCGGCATTGTAAATTTCCATCCAGCCGCAACGCGAGCCGGGCCAAGGCAGTTCCTTGGAGATGCCTTTCATGCTGATCGCGGGGACGTCGCCGATGATGTCGGACAACGGCAGGGTTTGCTTGTTGTTGTAAACAATATTGATGTAGGTTTCGTCGAAAACGAGGAAAAGATCGTTTTCTTTGGCGATCTTGACCACCTGGCGCAGCGTTTCTTCGGGGTAGACGAAGCCCGTGGGATTGTCGGGATTAATCACCAAAATGCCCACAATGGCCTTATGGCTCCGGACCTTATGTTCCAACTCGCGCATGTCCGGCATCCAATTATTGTAAGGATTGAGCCGGTAGGTGTTGGGCGGAAACGACGCGTGCAGCACTTCCGCCATGAAATGCGTTGAATAGGTCGGCTCCGGCATAATCATGCGCGCGTCAACCTGAATGGAGCTGTAGGCGCGCGCGATGGCGTCGCCCAGACCGTTGAAAAAAATGATGTCTTCGGGCGTTATCTGCACCTTGCCGCGTTTGTTGACGCGGTCAGCCAGAAATTCTCTTGTGGCGTCCACACCCTTGGTGGGCGAATAGGCAAACGACAAATCATCTTGGATGATTTCCGTTAAAATTTCCTTCATCCAGTCCGGAATCTTTTCGCCTTTCTGCACCGGATCGCCGATGTTTTCCCAAATGATTTCCATCCCCAACTGCTTGAGTTTATTGGCGATCAGGACGATATTGCGGATTTCGTAGGTCAGCCCGCTGCCGCCGCGGGAAATTTCAAAACGCATAAATATTTTAACCTCTTAGAGCTTTTTGACGTTGCATAATACATATTGGTCCAAATATCCAGAATTTTTTAATGATTGAAAAAATCTAAAAGACAAAACGTTTTTTTTGTGTTATCGCAGCACCAAACTTCAGCGCCCCGGAGCGCTGACAAAAAGGAATGGGTATGGACGAAACAAAAACTTTTTCTGAACTGCTGGATGAAACCAGCTTAAAACCCCGGCGCTTTGCCGCGGGGGAGAAAATAAACGCGACCGTCGTCAAGATTACCGGCGAGTGGGTTTTTCTGGATTTGGGCGCCAAAAGCGAAGGCTATTTGGATAAAAAAGAACTGCTTGACGAAAACGGAAATCTTACCGTGAAGGAAGGCGACACGATCACCGCTTACTTTGTTTCTTCGCGTCACGGCGAGAAACTTTTCACCACGAGGCTTTTGACCGGCCGCAGCGTCGATGATTTTCTGCGCAGCGCTTATCAAAGCCAAATCCCCGTTCAGGGCACGGTGGAAAAAGAAATCAAGGGCGGATTTTCCGTAAGAGTCGGCCAGAATATCAGCGGTTTTTGCCCCTATTCCCAGATGGATTTGAAAAAGGTGGACGACGCGGCGTCGTACATCGGGAAAAAATTCGATTTTGTGGTCAGTGAATATTCCGATAAGGGGCGCAACGTGATTTTATCGCGGCGGCCTTTTTTGGAGCAGCAGGAAAAGGAAAAAAAGCAGGCTCTCAAGGAGTCGTTGAAAACGGGGATGACCGTCGGCGGCGTGATTACCGCCGTGCAGAATTTCGGCGCCTTTGTGGATTTGGGCGGCATTCAGGCGCTGTTGCCTGTTTCGGAAATGGCTTGGGGTCGGGTGGAAGACCCGAAAACCATTTACGCGCCCGGCGATAAAATCGAAGCCATGATTATCGGGTTGGACTGGGAAAACAACAAAGTGACGCTTTCTTTCAAGGCCCTTTTGCCGGATCCTTGGGACGAGGTTGTGCGCAAATATCCCGAAGGAACCGTGCTGAAGGGCAAAGTCGCCAACCTCACCAATTTCGGTGCTTTTGTGACCCTCGAGAGCGGCGTGGAGGGCCTGGTGCACATCGCCAAACTCGCTCGCGGCAAGAAAATCAAGCACGCCGGCGACGTGCTGAAGACCGGCGATGAGATCGAGGTTAAAATCGAGAAAGTTGACCGAGAAAACAAGAAAATTGCCCTTGATTTGGCCGCGGATGATAAAGGCGCCGCGCCGGCGGGCGAGGAGGACTTCCGTCAATTCATGAGCAAGTCGTCCAAGCCGATGGGCACGCTGGGCGATTTAATGAAAAAATCCAAAAAGAAAAATTAATCTTTCTTTTTTCCTTCCAGCACCATCAGCGCGTCGGCGACGACCGGGTCGGCGCCGCGGATGATGATCGGATTTAAATCAATTTCCGCGATTTCCGGATGCACAAGCGCGATGTCGCCCACGGCCCGCATGATTTTGGCAAGGCGGTTTTGATTGACCTTCGGCAGACCGCGGAATTTTTCAAGCAGTTTGTTCGCGCGGATATCGGCAAACATTTCCTTTGCGTCGGCGTCCGTAACCGGCGCCAGTCGCAGCGTGGTGTCGCTGAGCGCTTCGGTAAAGACGCCGCCCAGACCGAATACGACGCAGGGGCCGAAGCCCGCAAAGCGCGTCATGCCCGCGAGAAATTCGCGGCTGCCGGAGAGCATTTCCTGCACCAGCACGGGAATGTCTCCGCCGGCGTTTCGCCGAATTTTTTTGAATTCCTTTTTGAGCTGGTTTTCGTTTTCAATATTCAGCGCGATGAGCCCCTTGCCGCTTTTGTGCATGATTTTCCAGAAACAGGCCTTGAGCGCCACCGGGTAGCCGATTTTTTTCGCGGCCTTCAGCGCGTCTTCGAGCCGAGTCGTCAGAATTTCTTTTGTCACCGGCACGCCGTAGCAGGCGAGCAGTTGCTTTCCCTGATACTCATCCAGCGCCTTTTGGTTGTGATCCAGCGCGTCTTGGATGATCGCTTCCGCCGCTCTTCGGCGTTTCGGCCGAACGCCCGGCGTGTGGGGCGCGCGTTCCCGGATTTGCTTGTAGCGGTAGAGCGAACCGAGCGCCAAGGCGGTCTTTTCGGGGGAATAAAAAACCGGCGTGTCCGTTTCCATGTAGCGCCGGATGTAGTTGTCTTCATGGTCGAAGAAAGAGGAAATGAGCATCGGCATATTGTATTTGCGCGACAGCTGAAAGGTCTCCTCGGCCATTTGCTGGCTATATTTCAAAAAATCCTCCAGCGGCATATTGCCGAGCATTTCTTTGAGAGTGGAGTAAATTTCCTTGAGGTATCCCGTCATCATGGCGCCGTGCAGAATGACGGCGTCCACCTCGCCGCTGCGCATGATGATTTCAGGCAGGGTCAGCGCCAGCTTTTCCACGCTCAAATCGAAGGTCATGTCCACGGGGTTGGCGGACGAGGCGTGCGGTTCTATGTGTTTTCTGATTTCCGCCTGCAGTTTGTCGGAAAAGCGGGGAACGTCGAGGCCGACGGTGTCGCAGGTATAGGAAATGGTTGTGGAGGGGCCGCCGGAATTGGTCAGGACGCCGACCCGGGGGCCTATGAGCGGCGGCTGGGTGGCCAGCGTCCAGCCGTGCATGTAGAGATCTTCCACGGCGTTGACGCGGATGATTCCCGCCTGTTGAAAAATGCCGTTGTAGAGGAAGTCCGGACCGGCCATGGCGCCGGTGTGGCTCATGCCGGCGCGCGCGCCGGACGCCGTGCCGCCGGCATATTGCGCGACGATGGGTTTCCTCGGCGTAATCCGCCGGGCGACTTCAAGAAATCTCCGCCCCTCGCGGATGCCTTCGATGTAGAGGATGATGGCCTTGGTCTGTTCGTCTTCGCCCAGATATTCCAGTGCGTCCACCATGTTGATATTGGCTTCGTTGCCCAGACTGATGGCCTTGCTGAACCGAATTCCCCTTTTTCGCAGATACGGCAGGGACTGGCTCAAAAACGTGCCGCTTTGTGACGCGAAACCCAAGCCGCCCGGCTCCTTGGCGGCGGGTAAAACGGTGGTGTTGAGCGAAATCTGAGCGTTGATGACGCCCATGCAGTTGGGGCCGACAAAACGCATTTGGTAACGGTCGGCGATCTCGTTGATCTTTTTTTCCATGTCCCGTCCGGCCGCGCCCGTTTCCTTGAATCCGGCGGTGATGATGATGGCCCTTTTCGTGCCGATTCTGCCGAATCCTTCCATCAGGGAAGCCACGGCATGGATGGGAACGATCAAGATGGCCAGATCGGGCGCCTCGGGAAGTTCTTCCGGCTCCGCATAGGCGCGATGGCCCAAAACCGTTTTTTCGGTCGGATGAACGGGATAAAATTTGCCGCCATAGCCGCCTTTCAAAATGTTCAAGGCCTGAATGGTGCCCATCTTAATGGGATTGTTGTTGGCGCCGGCAACCGCAATGGATTTTGGATTCATTAATAAATGCAGAGGATTTTCTGTCATTGTTGTCTCCGTAAAACAGACCATTGGTCAATTTTCTGGTGCAATAAAAAAACAAATAAAGGTGTCTGTCAAGAGAAATCATGAAAAACATTTGGGAAAAAGCGGTGTTGGGGAAACTTCGTTTTCCGCCGGCGATGAATTTTGTTCGTTAATCCGTCCCAAATAAGTTTGTCTTCGTCTTGTCAAGACAAAAGACCCTTTGCGCAAAAGCGAGACCGGTGTATCATGTGCCTTCTTCATTCCAGGCCTTGAGGCGCACGGCCCGCTGGAATCTTTTCTTGTAGAACGGCATGTCCATGCTGTCGATGCGGACGATTCTGCCCCTTGTCGAGGCATGCACGAATTCGTTATTGCCGATGTAAATGCCGACATGTCCGAAGGGTCGGTAAGTTTTGAAGAAAACCAGATCGCCTTCCGTGAGGTCATCCTTTTTTATTGTAACGCCGACCTTGGCCTGCTCCCGCGCGCTGCGGGGCAATTCCACATTGAACATCCGATAAATTTTTTGAACAAACGCGGAACAATCAATCCCTTTTCCTTCCAAGGAAGAACCGCCGAATCGGTAAGGCATTCCCAAAAAACCGGTGGCCACTTGGATTAATGATTCGACTTCGTCTTCGCCGTTCCATTTTCCCAGATATTCCTGATGGCCGGGGGAGTTGTCTCCTTCAGAGAAATCGGCGGCGGCATTGCCGTCAAATAGGGACTCCCGGTCGGAATCATTGTCGTTGTCATCGTCTGCATCATCATTGCTCTCCGACACGGCCGCCCTTCTTCCGGCCGCCAAAGAAGCTTTTGCCAACACAAGTTTCCGGCCGGGCTTTAGCGCCTTGGCGTTGACATGATTCATCGCGATCAGCTGCTTGACGGGCACATGGGTTTTAAGGGCGATCTTCGAAAGGGTATCCCCCTTGCGTACTGTGTAATAGGAAGGCCTGACCTTCTTGACGGCCACCGTTTTGGAGGATCTTTTCTTGCCGATTCTGATAACCTGATTTGCCCGAAGGGTGGATTTACGAAGCTTGTTGGTTTGTTTTATTTCCTTGACGCTGACGTTGAACTTTTTGGAAAGGCTGTAGAGCGTGTCGCCTTCTTTTACTTTGTAGTAACTTGCCCAAGAACTGGGACTAAGAGCGAACAATAAAAAAAGGACAAGCAGTCCTGAAAAAAGCAAGTCTCGCCGTTTCATAATGCAATGCCTCCTTTTTGATCGGAAGTATTTTCTTATTAACGGTGCGCATGTTCCGATGAATTGCCATGTTGTTTCCCGAAAAACAGAAAATCATTTTTCTGTACACCCGCCCGCAAGCCGAACACTAGGGCTCAAAAGCCCAAAGGCCGAAGCCGCTGCCAGCCTAGTAAAATTATCTCCCCCTGTCAAATCTATTTTGGGCTTTTTTATTTAAGTAATCGTAATGATTTGTTGTTTCGTCAAAAATAAAGTCATTTGCGCATGAGGAAACCGGTGATTTTTTTGATTTTCGAAGGCTGTCCGGCCGGTTCATTTCTCAAAAAGCTACGGAAGGGCAGGCTCCATCTTGTAGATGTCGGGACGAAATTGAATGACGCCGTCGGGATCAACCCAGGCGGTTATGTAGATGATGTAAATCGGAATTGGAGAGGGAAGAGAAAAGCGCCGGGTCGCCTTTTTTTTGATTTCGGCGTTTATGGCCTCTATGGAGCCCAGGGGGGTCTCTTTCAAAAGATAGGCGGCCAGTTCCTTGGCTTTGGCCAGACGGATGCAGCCGGAGCTGAACGCGCGGGGATTTCGGGCGAAAAGATATTTAGAAGGAGTGTCGTGCAGGTATATATCGTACGGGTTGGAAAACAGAAGCTTGAGACGCCCCAGCGCGTTATCCGGTCCGGGATGCTGGGCAAAGCGGTAAGGAAAATTCTGGGGCGTTAAGCTTTTCCAGTCGATGGTATCGGGATCGATGTCTTCTTCCGCCTCCCACCCTTTCAATACGCTGATATGCGATTTTTCCAGGTAAGAGGGGTCTTTTTTCACTTTCGGCAGAATGTCTTCCGTGGCAATGATGTGGGGGACTTTCCAGCTGGGATTGATGACGATGGAAGTGATTTTGCCCTTGCAGACCGGCGTCGGCCTTTCCGGTTTGCCGACGATGACCGGCATAAAGATTCGTACGTCGCCGTTTTCATACAATTTCAAGCTGAAATCCGGAATGTTAATCAAAATGTAGCGTTTATCCGAAAAGCCGCGGTGCTTTTGGCAGACTTTCAGGTTGGCGGCCAGTTGCGCGACGCGTTCCTGGACGGACACGTTTAATTCCCTCAACGTTGCCGATCCGACGGCGCCGTCGTCCGTCAGGCCGTGCCGTTTTTGGAATTTCCGGACGGCTTGGAAAAGGTCTTCGTCGAAAACGTCGGAGTGGTTTTCAGATGCGGATAGCTCGCCGGTGACCATCAGCCGCTGCCGGATCAATTCGACGCGGTCGCTTTGTTCGCCCTTCCTGAGGGTGGGACCGTTGGGAATGCTGGGCCACCGGCCGCGGGCGGCGATGTCACGGTAAATTTCCATGGCGGCTTCCAACGCCCCGATGTTGCAGGTATCCCCAAGCGGTTCCGGCGCGAAAATCGGCGAGAGTGTCGTCTGCGCCTGCCGGTTTTCCGAGGGATAAAATGGTTTCTGCCGAGGGGATGCCAGCGCGCACCCGCATGTTGATGCGATGAAGATCGCGCAGAAAAAAAAGGAAAGATGCCGTCGGTGAATTTTTTGTGCGGTGTTTTGTGTTTTGTCTGATGTCATTCGAAATCCGTTCTGTATAAGCAAAGTGGTTTTGCTTCTACCATAAGTCGCTTTGCAGTTTCAGCACTTTTTTGCTTGTCGCCTTTGGTTGTTTGATGATGAAGCCCCTCAAGAAGCATCCTTTTCGTGCTGACGGGACGATGAATTGGCAAAAATCAGATGGACGAAATCATAACCTGCAAAAGCTTGTTTTTCGTTTTTGTCCAATGCTTCAATATCTTGGGCCGGCCCCGGATAAGTCCCGCGGCGATGGCGGCCCCTGTTCCTGTTTTTGCCTCAAAGAGATGCGCTTGATCGGCGTGGCGTGGGCTTGATCCGGTTTTGTTTTCTTGATGATTGGAAACTCTGTTTCTTAAAGTCTTTGTTGGAAAACGCCTATCATTTTTCAGGGCTGGTTTCATGTCTTTTTCAGAAAAAGTGTTTTTAATCCTTGGTCCAAAGACGATGCTTTCGGCAGCCGACGATGTTTTTTAAACAGGCTGACGGCGCAAACAAAAAGGCAGGGTCATCCAAACCCTGCCTTGGGTAAGCAAACGAGCCGTCGGTCAACGGCGGCACGGCGGCGGAGGCGCGAACCCGTCGTTGTCCCAAATTCTGTTATAGGAAGATCGGGACGGTTCACAGCAGCTGATAATTTTGAGGTCGCACAAGGTCCGGCGCCATTCATACTTGATGAGGATGGATTCCGCCGCTTTCTTTTCGGGGCTGAAAGCAACCGAATAAGAAGGGGAATATTCTTCCTGTCCGTATCCGGTGCCGGCGCTTTCATAAGCGCGGGATTGCATGGCCGGGGCCGCCGCGCCGTCTTTGATATTGCGCTCGCTTTTGCCCGACAGCCGGTAGGGCTTGGCGGGCATTTCCGGGTAAACCGCGACGGCGATGACGCCCATGGCTGATTCGTCGCCAAAAGCCGCCGCGTAAGAATCCGCAACATCGGTGAAATAAAAGCGGTTGATCTTGTCCTGCGCCGTGCGCCAGCCCGCGTATTCGCCGGTGGCGTAAGGTTCCAGAATGTACATTCTTTCATCGGGTTTGAGCCATGATTTTTTTCCGGAGATGATGTTCCGTCCGTCCACGGCCACCACAACGCCGATCCGGCGATGCAGTTTGTTGCGGATGATGATGCGGTAATGATCGCCTTTGACGGCTTCGGCGTAAACTTTTTTGAATGCCGGCTGAATTTTGTGGACGTAAAAGGGAAGATAACGCCCGTCATCGGTGAGGAGGCTGACCTCCACGGAGTCTCCGACGGCGGCGGAGCAGGCGCCGGCAAACAGCAGCAAAAAAATCCACGCGGCGAATATCTTTTTCATGTTTTTTCCTCCTTGCGGTTGGTTTTGCTTTTTTAGACACCGCAAAAGGGGGAAAAGTTCCCCCTTTTTGATTTTTTTTCTTTTGGCTTTAATGGAAGGCCTTGAAGGATCAGAAGAATCCTGATGAAAAAATTACGGAGCGGCCGCGCTTTCAGCAAGCGGCGTCGGTGAGGGGTTTTGCTGCTTAAAACGCGAGACTTCCCGGCGGTAAAGATTCAATTCTTCCGGAGAAACTTTTTCCAGGAGGCATTCTTCGACAAGGTAGCCGGCAATCTTGTCGTCAAACGCCACCACGTCGCTTTGCTTTCCGCTGAAGGTTTCGACAATTTCCTCTTTGAGGTATGACAGCGTTCGTCCCGCCGATTCGGGTTTTTGGCTGATGACATTTTTTTTCGGTTTCGGAAGATCCATTTTGGCGGTGCGGTCCTCGAAATCCTGACGGTCCATTTCTGCTTTGATGCCGTCCACTAAAAATAAAACGACGCCCACGGGCATCATCGTGACCGCAACGGCCACCGTGCTGACCGTCCCTACCGTGAAGCTCGCGTAAGCGGCAAATTTTTTGGAGCGCATTTCCCCGGGGGTTAATTTCCTGAATTTTAAAACAATGCGATGACCGTAGAAATCCCTGAAACTTTCCCGCAACTGATAATATTTCAAGGCGCGCACGATGAATTCGGCGACGTGGCCCAGATAAATTTTTTCATCAGCCGGGAGCTTCACCGACTCCGGACGAACGTCGCGTGAAAGTTTCAGGCAACTAAACAGCGTATCCTGCGACCCGGCCGCCGACGCGCACCCCGGAAGCAAAATGACGTTGACTTCGCCTCGGGTCTTGAGCGCCTTTTCAATTTCTTCCGAAGCGTCGGTTTCCTGAATGATGTTTGTGTGGTCAATTGCGCCGCATCCCGAGCAAAGAAAAAGGATGCCGGACAGAAGCGGAATCAGGACTTCCGCCGCGGAAAAAAGAGAAAAAAATTTCTTTCGAATATGTAAAAAATCTGAAGATGATTCCATCAATCGGCTCAAACTAAATTTTTGTTATTCTATAACAGATGCCATGTTGATAGAAGGGAAAAATGCGAGGGGCCACCGTCCGCAAGGCAAAACATAAAAAACGGCTCAATGGGAAGATGTCTTGTGGTCGTTTCGCCAGTTTCGTTTCACGGCGGCCATGAAGCGGTTGCGGGCGCGGCGGCGCGGTTCAAAAAAGATTTTTCAAGGGAGGACTTTTTTGATAAGACGCCTCCCAGCGAAAAAGCCCCGCGCGTGAAAAGCGTGAAGAAAATGACGAGTCCCGCGGAAATAAAATTATACAAAACCTTGGCCCGGGCGAGCGATGTCGCCGCCCAGAACTGGCTGGGTTTGATTTATCAAAAGGGAGACGGCGTGCCTCAGGATTTTTCCGAAGCGATCAAGTGGTATGCCATGGCCGCCGAGCAGGGACATCCCGAAGCGCAACTGCGGCTGGATCATTTGAAAAAATCAGTTCGGTGAAGGGCCTGTCGAGATTTTTCTCACTTCCCCCGAACGGATGGAAAAAAGTCAACGCCTCGCGTCCCGGGAGGGGCGTCCTGCCGGACATTTTTTAAAAGAGGATTTTGAACCCCATCGTGATCATACTGGTCGTAAAATCAATGTCCACCGAGTCGTCCAGATAAATGTCCAAGTCGTTGTTTTTTAATTTCAGGCCGGTGGCGTAGTAGCGATAACCGATATCGAATACCAGATTTTTCGTCACATCGAATTCGACACCCGTCAGAAACTGATAGGCAAACGATGTGTAATCATCGCCCACCGGCGCCGTCGTGACGTCAGAGCCGATGCGCTGCGTGGCGATGGCCGACATATCCGAGTAGGAAAATCCCAGCCCCGCGCCGAGATAAGGATGAAACCAGCCGAGCGGATATTTGAGAAACAGATTCCACATAAAATTGTGTATCCGGACATCGCCTTCAACGGCAAGATAATCCGATCCGTATCGTTCCAAGACGGATCTTTTAATGTCCGGATTTAAATAACTGTATTCGAATTCAAAAGAAAAATACTTCCACGGCGGCGGGGTGTAGCCGAATTTGACTCCCGCCGCCCACGTTTCTTTCATGTCCAGGTCATAATCATGGTAATACCAGCCGTCGTCGTAATCACCCGAGCTGGCGTCGGGCGCGACGGTAAATCCGCCCCAGAACCCGACATGACCGCCGAGGGGGCTGACCTGTGCGGATGCGGAATTCGCGGGGGTGATAAATAGTAAAAAAACCAACCATGGGATAGCGAGGGAATAAGAGGCTTTTTTCATTTTTTTGCACCTTTGAAAATTTTTGATTTTATTTAAATCATTTCGGTTGTTTTTTCAATCCCGAAAAATTTCCGGCGGGGAAGATGCGGTGTTTGGGTCGTGGCCGATGTCGCCTGGGCGGCCGGCGCAAACGCCGGGACAGTTCAGGCGGGGACGAGCACTTCTCAGAGATGAAATTTCTCGTGGGCGATTCCGGCAAATTCAATCTTGTTTTACCGGGCAATCTTTGATAGTTCATTACGTCAGGGAAGGCGCCGATGGAAGAAATTTTCACAGTTACGCAACTGAATAATAACATTAAATTTCTCCTGGAAGAGTCATTTGATTTCGTTTTGGTGGAAGGCGAAATTTCCAATTTGCGCCGCCCGCAGTCGGGGCATGTCTATTTTTCACTCAAAGATGAACAAAGCCAAATCCGAGCCGTTTTTTTCCGAGCGCATAACCCCACCGGGGGAAGGAATCTTTTTGAATTGGAAGACGGATTGAAAGTTTTATGCCGTGCGCGCGTGAATGTTTATTTGCCGCGCGGCGAATATCAATTGGTGGTGGAGTCGTTTGAACCCCTCGGCGTCGGCGCCCTCCAGAAAGCCTTCGAACAGCTCAAGGCAAAACTTTCCGCCGAAGGCTTGTTTGATGCGCGTCATAAGAAAAGACTCCCTTTTCTTCCCCGGCGCATCGGCGTGATCACGTCCCCGACCGGAGCGGTCATCCGGGATATTCTGAACGTGACGAGGCGCCGTTTTCCGGCGCTTGACATTTTAATCGCTCCCGCGAGAGTTCAGGGCGGAGAGGCGGCCGGAGAGATCATTCAAGCCCTGCGCAATCTTCATGCTTACGGCGGCGTCGATGTGATTGTGATCGCCCGCGGCGGCGGTTCGCTGGAAGATTTGATGCCCTTCAACGACGAAGCACTGGCGCGGGAAATTTTCCGTTCGTCCATTCCGATTGTTTCGGCGGTGGGACATGAAACGGATTTCACCATTTGTGATTTTGTGGCGGACCTGCGGGCGCCTACGCCGTCGGCGGCGGCGGAACTGATTGTTCCGCAACGAGAAGAACTCCTTGCCAAGATTGAATCCCTGCGCCAGAGAATGACTTCGAGTTTTACTGGTTATCTGGAAGACCGCAAGGAATTTCTCGAAGATTTGAAGGATCGTCTCAAGGACCCGCGGCGGCATCTTGTCAATTTGAGAATCGGCCTTGACGATTTGAGCGAAAGATTGCGTCGCGCTTTTTTCGTCCGGCAGCGGAATCTTTCCGGAGACCTGAGGCTTCTCCGGGCGCGTCTTTATCATCAGAGTCCCCGGCGGCAAATTCACGAGCGGAAAATAATGCTGGAGCGCCTCCGGAAGGATTTGTTTCGTCATGTTTCAGGGCGGATGGAAAAATTCAGGGAAAAACTCCGGACCGCCTCTTCGGTATTGGAATCCTTGAACCCGCTGGGGGTTTTGCAGCGGGGGTACAGCATCACCACCAGCGTGCGGACCGGCTTGATTGTCCGGCAATCCAGCGAAGTCCGGGTGGGTGATGATGTACGCATCCGGCTGGCGAAAGGCAAATTCGACGCGAAAATAGAAAAAATATTTCAGGAGTAAAACATGGCCAAGGAAAAATTTGAAGACGCGTTCAGGAAGCTGGAGGAAATTGTGCGTCAACTGGAAGCGGGCGACATCACGCTGGAAGAGGCGTTGAAATCTTTTGAGGAAGGCGTGCGGCTCATACGCGTCTGTTCGGCGAAACTGGAGGAGGCGCAACGGCGGGTGGAAATCCTGCTGGGGACGGAAGAGGGTCTCGAAGTGAAGCGTTTTGAGGGGAACGACGGTGATTGAAGACGAAAAAGTTTTTTTGAAAGCCTATCTTCTGGACCGGAAAAGAATCGTGGAAGAAGCGCTGGCGCGCTATCTGCCGGCGGAGGGCAATCCGCCGCAGATTTACGACGCCGTCCGATACAGTGTTTTCAACGGCGGAAAACGCATCCGGCCGATTCTCTGTCTGGCCGCGGCGGAAGCCGTCGGCGGCGATCTGGCGCCGGTCCTTCCGGTGGCCTGCGCCCTCGAACTGATTCACACCTACTCGCTGATTCACGACGATTTGCCCGCTATGGATGATGATGATTTCCGGCGCGGAAAACCCACTTGTCACAAGGTTTTCGGTGATGACATCGCCATTCTTGCCGGCGATGCCCTGCTGACGGAAGCTTTCGTTCTGCTTTCACATGTGGAAAAAGTCCGTCTTTCCCCGGAGCGGCGTCTGGCGGTGATTCAGGAAATCGCTTATGCCGCCGGCATCGGCGGCATGGTCGGCGGACAGGCGCTGGATGTGCTCTCCGCGGCCTCGGATGCCGACGAGAAAACGCTGCATGAAATTCATTTGCGCAAAACGGCGGCTTTGATTCTGGCCTCGGTGAAAGCCGGCGCGATGGTTTTCAATCCCGGCAAGGAAAAGATGCAGGCGCTGGCGGAATACGGCGTGAATATCGGGCTGGCCTTTCAGATCGCGGACGACATCATGAATGTCGAGGGGGACAGCGCGTTGATGGGCAAACAAACCGGCAGCGACGCCGCCCGCAATAAGCTGACGTATCCGTCGCTTTTAGGGTTGGAAATCTCCAGGGAAAGGCTGGCCGGGTATGTCAATGCCGCGGTGGCCAGCCTGGCGTGTTTTGACGAGCGGGCCATGCCGCTTTCCGTCATCGCCCGCTACGTGATGGAAAGAAAATCGTAAAGTTTTTTGCGTGGGAAAGGGTTTTGTTTTGGTCAAGTCAACGGACACGGTTCCTTACAGCGTACTGGAAAAAATCGAATACCCGGAAGATTTGCGCAGGCTCACGATGGCCGAGCTCAGCACGCTGGCCGAGGAAATCAGAACATTGATCATCCGGACGGTGGCGCGCCGCGGCGGTCATTTGGCGGCTTCGCTGGGCGCGGTGGAGCTGGCGCTGGCGCTCCATTATGTTTTCCGCACGCCGCGGGATAAAATCATCTGGGATGTCGGCCACCAGGCCTACGCCCACAAAATCATCACCGGCAGGAAAAAGGATTTCGCGGATCTGCGCACGCAGGGAGGCATCAGCGGCTTTCCGCGCCGCGAGGAAAGTCCCTATGACGCGTTCAACGTGGGGCACAGCGGCACGTCGATTTCCGCCGCCGCCGGCTTTGTGGAAGCCCGATATCTCCGGGGGGACAAAGACAAGGTGATCGCCGTGATCGGCGACGGCTCCATGACGACGGGCATGGCCTTTGAAGGGCTGAACTGGGCGGGAGCGCGCAAGAAAAACCTCATCATCGTCCTCAATGACAACGAAATGTCCATTTCGCCCAACGTGGGAGCGCTGTCTTCCTATTTGAACCGCGTGATGACGGGGCGCACCATTACCACCCTCAAAGCGGATATTAAAAACTTTTTCAAGAGCATTCCCGGCGTCGGCGATCACCTGATCAAGTTTTCCCAGCAGATCGAGGAAATTTTAAAGACCCTGATGGTGCCCGGCGCTCTGTTTGAAGAAATGGGTTTCACCTATGTGGGGCCGATTGAAGGGCACAGCTTCAATCATCTAATCAAAACGTTTGAAAACATCAAGGAGATGGACAAGCCGGTTCTGGTCCACGTGATTACGAAAAAGGGCCGCGGGTACAAATTCGCCGAGGAAAATCCGCTGACGTATCACGGCGTCGCCCCGTTTGACGTGGAAACGGGAAGAGCGGTGTCGCTGTCCGATGTTCCCAGTTACACGGAAGTGTTCGGAAAAACCATCGTCAAGCTGGCCCGGCGGGATTCGCGCATTTTGGCGATTACCGCCGCGATGTGCGAAGGCACGGGCTTAAACGAGTTCAGCCGGGAATTTCCGGAAAGATTTTACGACGTGGGCATCGCGGAACAGCACGCGGTGACCTTTGCCGCGGGACTGGCGGCGGAAGGATTCCGCCCGGTTGTGGCCATCTATTCGACGTTTCTGCAGAGAGCCTACGACCAGATTGTCCATGATGTCTGCCTCCAGAAACTTCCCGTGGTGTTTGCCGTTGACCGCGGCGGTTTTGTCGGTGAAGACGGCGCCACCCATCAGGGGCTTTTGGATTACACGTATCTCCGCTCCATTCCCGGCATCGTGGTCATGGCGCCCAAGGATGAAAATGAACTTCAGCATATGCTCAAGACGGCCGTTGAGTGCGGCGGTCCGGTTTCCCTGCGTTATCCGCGCGGAAAGGGCGTGGGCGTCGCCATGGACGAGGAACCGAAAAGTCTGGAAATCGGCAAAGGCGAGGTTCTGCTCGACGGAACGGATTTGGCGCTTGTCGCCGTCGGCTCGGTTGTCCATCCGGCTTGGGCCGCGGCGCGGAAGTTATCTGCGGAAAAAATCAGCGTCAGGGTCATCAACGCCCGTTTTGTCAAGCCGCTGGATGAAACGTTGATTCTGGAGACGGCGGCGCGAATCAAAAAAATCATCACCATCGAGGAAAATTATCTCCAGGGCGGTTTCGGCAGCGCGGTGCTGGAGCTGCTGGCGCAGCAGGGCGTTTCTGACGTCCGCGTCAAACGCCTGGGGGTGCCGGACGAGTTTGTCCGTCATGCCACGCAGGCTCAGCAGCGCCGAAAATATGACCTGGATGAAGAGGGGATTATCCGTGCCGTCAAAGACCTATTGGGGGATAAATCATTTTGAAGCCGTCGCTGCCTCTTGCCGGTTTCACAAGCCAAGCGTCTGTGGAATCCGGAAGGGCCGGGATAATCGCCGACCCGCCTTCGGCGGCGCCGTCGAAGGCAAAATGAGACATGGATGCTGATCCGATGATTTGAAAACCGATCTGGAAAGGACGCGTTCAAAAAGGAGCCCGCACCCGTTCGAGAGTGGCATATGGCGGCCGTAAAAAAAATCCGTTTGGATGAATTGTTGGTGAAGCGGGGGGATGCTCCGACGATTGCGAGGGCCCGCGCCATGATTTTGGCCCGCGCCGTGAAAGTCAACGATGATTACCCCGACAAAGCCGGCACCCTTGTTTCCCCTGACGCGGATATTCGCGTCAAGAGCGAAGACCATCCTTACGTGAGCCGCGGCGGTCTGAAATTGCGCGGGGCGCTCGACGCATTCGGTTTGGATGTTCGGGGTCTCGTCGCCCTCGATATCGGCGCGTCCACCGGCGGCTTCACGGATTGCCTGCTGCAGGCGGGCGCGAAAAAGGTCTACGCGCTGGATGTCGCCTACGGCCAGCTGGCTTGGCGACTGCGTCAGGACGAGCGCGTCGTGGTCATCGAGCGCGCCAACATCCGGCGTTACGACGGCGCGGAAATTCGCGAGCCGGTCGATTTGGCGGTGATGGACGCATCCTTTATTTCCCTGAAACTGGTGATTCCGGCCGCTTTGAAATTCGTCGGAGCCGGCGGATGGATTCTGGCGTTGATCAAGCCGCAGTTCGAAGCCGGCAAAGAGGAAGTGGAAAAAGGCGGCGTGATTACCGACGCCGGGGTTCATGAACGTATCTTGCGCGAGATCCGCGCGTTTTGCGAATCGTTGGGGCTGGATGTCCGGGGCACATGCGCCTCCCCTGTTTGGGGCCCCGGGGGGAACAGGGAATTTTTCATTCTCGCAAAAAAGAAGAGTCAAGATGGAAATTAAGCTGGCCAAGACGGCGGGGTTTTGCATGGGCGTGCGCCGGGCGGTGGACATCGTGCTGGATTTGGCCCAGCACGAAAAGACGCGCCGCATATACACATACGGCCCCCTGATTCACAATCCGCAGACGATCGCGCTGCTCAAAAGCCGCGGCGTCCGTCCCATTGAAAAGATTGAGGAAATTCAAGACCGGCAAAACGCCGTTTTGGTCATTCGCGCCCACGGCATCGCGCCCGCGGAAAGAAAAAGAATCAAGGAAAGCGGCGTCCGCGTCGTCGACGCGACTTGCCCCAAAGTGGGTTACGTTCAGGCCATCATCAAAAAGCATGCGGCGATGGATTTCACGGTGGTCATCGTGGGCGACAAGGAACATCCGGAAGTGGAAGGGCTTCTGGGATTTGCCGGCGGCAGGGGGGTGATCATTTCGTCCGTCGAGGAGGCAAAACAAATATCCGGCGACAGAATTTGTGTCGTCGCGCAAACCACGCAGGATGCGGACGGCTATCATCGCATCGTCAGCCAAATAAAATCCTCCTGCCCGCAAGCGGTTGTGTTCAATACGATTTGCTCCTCTACGGAACAAAGGCAGGCGGAGGTCAGCGCCATGGCCGGCGAGATGGACGCGATGTTCATCGTCGGCGGAAAAAACAGCGCCAACACCAAGCGGCTGGCCGATTTGGCGAAGAAAAAACAGCCGCACACCTATCACATCGAAGACCCCGCCGATATGGAAAATGTCGATCTCCGCCTTTTCAATAAAGTCGGCGTTTCGGCGGGCGCCTCCACGCCCAACTGGATCATCGACCGCGTGATGGACAAAATCATGGAAGGCCAAAGCCAAAAACTCAAAGGGGTCGGCGCTCTTTTGAAAATCTGGCTTCAGTTGGTGAAAACGGATCTTTATTCCGCCGTCGGCGCGGCTTGTCTTTGTGTCGCCTGCATGAAGATGATGAATCTGCCGGCGGCTTGGCCGTTTATCGCCATCGCGTCGCTTTACGTTTTCGGCATCCATATTTTAAACCGTCTGATCAGCCGCAAGCCGATGGGAATGGTGGGGTCCTTTCGGGAAGCGTCTTATCAGAAGCACGCGAAGATCTATTGGATGGCCGCCGTCGCGGCCGTTGGGATCGCGCTGGCGTTGGCCTGGTTCAGCTCGTTGTTTGTTTTTGCCTTTTTGTTTGTCATTTCATTTGCGGGCGTCATTTATAACATGAACATTTTGCCCAAGGCTTTTCGTTTCCGAAGCCTCAGAGATTTGCCCGGCTCCAAAAACACCTCCATGTCGCTGGCTTGGTCGATGGTTGCCGCTTGGCTGCCTTATTTGGGATCCCGCCGCCCGGTCGAAAGCGGGTTGATGGTCGCTTTTTGCTTTACGTTCGGCGTTGTGTTCATCCGTTCGGCGATGGCCGATATTCTGGAGATGCAAAGCGACAAGTTGATCGGCCAGGAAACGATTCCCGTGGTTTTCGGACGGCGGAAAACCATCGTCATTTTAAACGTCATGACCCTGATATTATTCGCGCTTTTATTGGTCGCTTATCCTGCCGGCTGGACGTCGTCTTTGAGTTTGTTTTTATTGCCCTGTCTTTTGTATCAATGGATTTGTTTTGAAATTTGTGATAAAAAAACCGCGCTTTCCGGGGCGGTCAAGGAAGGCCTTTTGGAGACCAGCTATCTTGTGGCTGGTTTTTGTGTTTTCTTCTGGAGCTTTTTCTGATATGCACAAAAGCCCGATAGGGACGAAAGAAGAGGAAAAATGGCCAAAAGACGTATTTTCAAGGGACTGGTAATTGGTTTTCTCCTGGTGACGGCGGGATGCGGCGGCTTGCGCTTTTCCCAGGTTGCGCCGGAGGCCGGGCAGTTTCACCCCAAGCGGATCGCGGTCTTTCCGATCGAGATTTGGAATCATAAAAACGAAATTGATTCCCGGGAGGTGATTGAGCAGATCGTCGCGGCTTCTCTGGTGGAGAAAAAGTGGTTTTCCTATGTCATGGATTCCGAGACCTTCAAGGGGAAAGTTTCCGCGGATGAAAAGTTGAACCGGACCATGACGGAATACATGTTGAAATTGCGGGAACTGACCTTTTCCGATCCCGATTTAAGCAGCGCGATGGGAAAATCATTGGATGTGGACGCGTTTTTAATCCTGACGGTTGATGAATGGCGTTACTGGGAGGAAAACAACAACAAAATGGCGAGGGTGGGACTGTATATGGAACTCTATGATGCGGCCAGCGGAAAATTAATGTGGAAAGCCGGCCATGCCCTCCAGAAAGAAAATGTGTTGATCAAGCCGTCCTTGACGGAGATGGTCCATGAACTGGCACGGAAAATGATTTCTTACATGCCTCATTGACGGCTGAAAATAAAAAATTTGGAGATAGCCTATGAGAGAAGAAGTACAAAAAGCCATTGATATGGTTCGTCCGAGCCTTCAGGCGGACGGCGGTGACGTGGAACTGGTGGATGTCAGCGATGACGGGGTGGTGAAACTCAAACTCACCGGCGCGTGTCATGGCTGCCCCATGTCCCAGATGACCCTGAAGATGGGCATCGAAAAGGTCATTAAAAGCAAAGTTCCCGCGGTGAAAGAAGTAGTCGCCGTTTGATGCCGTCGAATCCACGGGATTCCGGCGCGAGGGAATGAACTTAAAAAGATTTGTCTGTTTAATTTTTTTGAAAGGAGAAAAAACGTTATGGCTTATGTGATTACGGATGAATGCATCGCTTGCGGTTCCTGTGAAAGCGAATGTCCCAAAGGAGCGATTTCCGAAGGCGAAGAAAAGTACGTGATCGATCCCAGTCTCTGCGATGATTGCGGGACTTGCGCGGAGCAATGTCCGGTTGAGGCCATTGTGCCGGGTGAAAAAAAGTAAATCGTCAGGGCGGAATCTAAAACTGGGGATGAATCAAAAGGCGGATTTGTCCCCGGTTTTGCCTTTTTGAAGGTCTTGTTTCAATGGTTTCCAATTCAAAAAAGCCGGTTTTTCTTGCATCAAAAAATCGGCGGGGAAGGTTTTGTTTTTGAGTAGATTCATCACCTTTGAAGGTGTCGAAGGTTCAGGGAAAACGACGCAGATAAAGCTGGCCGGAGAGTATCTCGTCCAAGAACATATTCCTTGCGTCGTGACGCGGGAGCCGGCGGGCACGGACATCGGGGACAAAATCAGCGGCATTCTTTTCAACCGCGAACATTTTCAAATGTGTCCCGAAGCGGAACTTTTCTTGTTTTGTGCGGCCCGCGCGCAACACGTGCGGGACGTGATCCGCCCGGCGCTCGAGAAGGGCCGGGTGGTTTTATGCGACCGTTTTTCCGACGCGACCTACGCCTATCAAGGGGCGGGCAGAGGCCTCGATGGACGCTTCATCCGGCTGGTCAATGATTATGCCTCTCGGGGGCTCAAGCCCGATCTGACTTTGTTGTTTGATCTGCCGGTGGAAGTCGGTTTAGCCCGGGCCACCAAGAGAAACGACAGCGCCGAACGGCCTTCCGCCGTCGACAGATTTGAAAAAGAAGATCTGGAGTTTCATCGGCGGATCCGGGAAGGTTACCTCGAACTGATGAAACAGGAACCGGAGCGTTTCCGCCTGATTGACGCCGGCGGCGACGTCGATTGCATTCAACAGGAAGTGCGGCGGCATCTCCTTGCTTTTCTAAAAACGGTTCGTTAGCGTGCCGGAGAGGTTTTCCCAGAGCGTTATGTCCTTTCGCGATATTTACGGTCATCAGAAAGTCATCGAAATCCTGCGCAGAACCCTCAGGCAGGGGAGAGTGGGGCAGGCGTATCTGTTCAGCGGAATCCCCGCCATCGGGAAGCGGACCCTGGCGAGGGAATTTATCAAAGCGGTCAATTGTGAAGAGGCGAACGCGGCGGGCGATGCCTGCGACCGGTGTTTGTCTTGCAGAAAAATCGACCGGGAGATTCATCCGGATGTCTTTGTCGTGAAGCCGGAGGGTCAGTTCATCCGCATAGACGCCATCCGCGGGATTCAGGAAAATATCACCTGCCGTCCGCTGGAGGCGAAAAGACGGGCTTTTATTATTGATGATGCCGATAAAATGAGGGAAGAAGCGGCCAACGCGCTTTTAAAAATACTGGAAGAGCCCACGGCATCCAACATGTTTGTTTTGGTGACGGCCCGTCCGTACGCGCTGCCGCAGACTATTATTTCCCGTTGCCAGCATTTTCGGTTCAACCCTCTGCCCGACGAGACGGTGGCAAAAATCCTGATGGAAGCCGCCGCGAAAAAAGACGAAAAGCAAGAGGGGGGAAAAGAAGACATTGTGAACATGGATCCTCAGAAATCCATGCTTTTGTCGGCTTTGGCGGGCGGATCCGTGGAGCGGGCGCTGGAATTGACCCGGGAGGACATTTATCAGTATCGGGAGGAACTCATCCGGATTCTTTCGACCACGAGGCGGGAAGATCTTTTCAGCATGCTGCAACTGGCCGCTGCTCTGGCGCAAGGGAAAAAAGAAAGCCGGCACGGGTTGACTATTTTGAAGAACTTTTTCCGGGACATCCTGATTTTTAAGGAAACGCGCCAAGAGGCCATGCTGATCAACCGGGACAAGTTGTCTATGGTCTCCGACTTCGCCGAGCGGCTCAGCGGCGAACAGGTTCTTCAGAATATCGCCAAGATAGAGAGAGCGGGCGAGATCCTGGAGCGCAACGTCAACAAATTGTTGACCTTGGAAACGATGGCGTTTAGTTTGAACTATTAGGAGATGGAATGTGCGGGTGAATATTGTCGGAGTGAAATTCCGGCCGGAAGGAAAAATTTATCCCTTTGACGCGGCGGACAACGTTTTGCGCAGAAACGACCAAGTGGTCGTCCATACGGAAAACGGCCTGGCCTTGGGCGTCGTGGTCCAAGAGGTGAAACGCCTCGAGATCAAATCACCGGCCGAGGTGGCCAAAATTGTCCGCAAAGCGACGGCCGATGATTTAAAACGTTTGGAAGAAAACCAGGAACTGGAACGCCAGGCGAAGCTTTTCTGTATGGAAAGAATTCAGAAAAGAGAGCTTCCCATGAAACTGATTGATGTGGAATGCTTGTTCGAAAAGAACAAGATAATCTTTTATTTCACGGCGCCGAACCGGGTGGATTTCCGCGAATTGGTGAAGGACTTGGTCCAGCGTTTTAAAATCAGGATCGAACTCAGGCAGATCGGAGCGCGCCAGGAAACGCGCATGATCAAGGGATTGGGCATCTGCGGCCAGCCGGTCTGCTGCGCCGGCGTTTTACAGAATTTGGAAAGAGTCACGGTGAAAATGGCCAAAGAGCAGAATATGTCCCTGAGTCCGGAGAAGATTTCCGGTTTGTGCGGAAGGTTGATGTGTTGTCTCGCGTTTGAGTACGACGCTTACCGGGGGAAAAAGAAGGCCTCGAAAAAACAGCCGTCCGCCGAAGACGGCGAGTTGAACGAGCAGCAGATACAGGATTTGGAAAAAATGGACGATGATATTTTTTAACCTCTTAACGGCAGGGGAAAGCATATGACAAAACCTTTTTACATCACCACTCCGATTTATTACGTCAACGCTTCGCCGCATATCGGCCACGCTTACACCACGATTGTCGCTGACGTTTTGGCCCGGTATCACCGGATGATGGGCGACAAGACTTTCTTTGTGACCGGCACCGACGAGCACGGCGACAAAATCGCGGAAGCGGCCCGCAAGGCCGGCATCACCCCCAAAGAGTACGCGGATCGGATCAGCGCGCAGTTTAGGGCGCTTTGGCCGGAACTGGCCGTCACCAACGATTATTTTATCCGCACGACCGACGCCAATCACGTCGAAACGGTCCGTTACATTTTGCAGAAGGTCTACGACGCCGGAGATATTTATTTCGGCAGTTACGGCGGCTATTACTGTTTCGGCTGCGAAAGATTCCTCACGGAAAAAGAAATTGTGGACAACCAATGTCCAGAGCACGGCCGGGAACCTCAATACATTGAAGAAAAAAATTATTTCTTCCGGATGAGCAAATATCAGGACTGGCTGATTGACCACATCAAAAAGAATCCTGATTTCATCCGTCCCGAAAGATACCGCAATGAAGTCCTGGCTTTTCTGCGGGAGCCGCTGGAGGACCTCTGCATTTCGCGTCCGAAAACCCGTCTGGAATGGGGTATCACTCTGCCGTTTGACGACCGCTATGTCACGTACGTTTGGTTTGACGCGTTAATCAACTACGTGACCGCGCTGGGTTACCCCGACGGAGAAAATTTCCGGATTTTCTGGCCGGTTGCGGAGCATCTGATCGCCAAGGACATTCTGAAGCCCCATGGGATATACTGGCCGACGATGCTCAAGGCGGCGGGGATAGAACCTTACCGGCATCTCAACGTTCACGGCTACTGGAACGTGGATCAGAGCAAGATGTCCAAAACGTTGGGCAACATTGTAAAGCCGCTGGATCTGAAGAACAAATACGGGCTGGACCCTTTCCGTTATTTTCTGCTCAGAGAAATGGTGTTCGGCCTGGATGCCAATTTTTCGGAAGAGGCTTTTGTCGCGCGCTTGAATTCGGACTTGGCCAATGATTTGGGGAATCTGGTCAGCCGCGCGTTGACAATGGCCGTCAAATATTGCGACGGCAAGGTGCCGGCGGCTCCGCCGGAAGACCAGGAAAGCGCCCTGCGCGCCGCCGCGGTGAAGGCCGTTGAGGACGTCGAAGTCAGTTTCCGGGAAATGTCTCTGCATAAAGCCTTGGCGGCCGTCTGGGAATTCATCAACGCAGTCAACAAGTATATCGTCGAGAAAGAACCGTGGACGTTGGCCAAGGATCCGGCGCGCGCGGAGGCGTTGACGGCGATCATGTATCGTCTGCTGGAGGCGCTGCGGGCGATCGCCGTTTTGCTGTCGCCCTTCATGCCGCAGACGGCGGAGAACATTCTGCGGCAAATCGGCGCGGAGGAGGCGCGGGAGATTTCCGTCATCCGCGAAAACAAGCCCCTGCCGGCAGGCAGACCGCTGACGCGCGGCGCGTCCCTGTTTCCGCGTGTCATTCCGGAAAAGGAAAACGCCGCGGCGCCACCGAAGCCCGCCGGGATCGATCTGAAACCGGAAATCGATTACGAGGAATTTTCGAAAGTGGATTTGCGCGTGGGCAGGATTCTCGCGGCGGAAGCCGTTCCCAAGTCGAACAAGCTGGTCAAGCTCACGGTCGATATCGGCGAAGAGCGCACCATCGTCGCCGGCATCGGCAAAGACTACAAACCCGAAGATCTGGTCGGCAGACTCATTGCCGTTGTCGCTAATTTGAAGCCGGCGAAATTAATGGGCGTGGAATCCCGCGGCATGCTTTTGGCGACCGACGCAGAAACGGGTCTGACGCTTCTGGCCTTCGACCGTCCGCCCAAAACAGGCGCGAAAATACGTTAAACGCGACCCGTCGTGTGAGAATTTTCCCCGCCGGCCGAAGGCGGTCCTATTGATTCATCAGTTTCTCGATGACCGGTGCGTCAAATCCGTCCACCGCCTGTCCCTTGATGAAAAACAACGGGGTGCCCTGCAGTCCCACCTGCTGAGCCAGCTGCACGTGCGTTTTGATCCTTTCATCCACGCCGGGGTCGTTGCAAGTGTTGAGCTGGGCGTTGTTGTCGAGTTTGCCGCTCATGACCTCTTCGTAAGTTTTGACGGAGTCTTTCGCGCATAAAATATGCTTGATTTTGTTGACCGAATCCTGAGACAGCGGGAAGAAGAAGATATTCATCGTGACGTCTTTTCGTTTGGAAAAATAATGATAGGCCTGACGGCAATGATAGCAGTTGGGGTCCATGAATTCCACGACGGTTGTCTTTCCGCCGCCCATCTTCAGCGCGCTCTCCAGCGGTAGTTTGGCCATTTTTTGCGCCAGCTTTTTCCGGTGGCTCTCCCGGGTGATGTTCACGCCGTTTTTGTCCACCAGGCTTCCGTAGATTAAAATTTCGGCCTTGGGCATGTAGTAATAGAGCTGATTGGACGCCTCAACCTCATACAGGCCGGCAACGCCCGTCGGCGTGATGCGTTCGAAATTGTTTTTGGGGAAACTTTTTTTAAACTGCTCCTCCACCGAGAGACCCTTGGCCCAAGCCCATCCCGGCAGCAGCAGCAAAATCAATAAAAATGTTTTAATTTTTTTCACGTTTTGCCTCCTATGTGGGGATCTTTTTAAAAAAGTATAGAGATAATTTGCCGGATTGTCTAGAGAAATCGTCAACCGGTCGGTCAAAGGATTCCCATCATTTTTTACGAGGGGTTTCATCTATCGCTTGACATCGACAAGTCGATGTCTCTATACTCTCACAGAGGATAGCCCAGTGGGTAAAGTGTTTAACCATCAATGATTTAGCAAAAGGAGAAGACCATGAATTTTTTAATCCAGCCGAAAAAGTATAAGAGCCTGATGGCCGACGAGGGGTCAAGGGCGATCATGAATAAAACCATCGCGTTTTTCGAAAACATGGGGAAAACCAAGCTGACCGAGGATTTCAACAAAAAGGTTTGGTACCGGGAGTTTGTTGATTTTATCGGGAAGGAACAGATTTTTGCCAAACTGCTCACGCCGAAGGAATATGCCGGCGGCGATCCCGATTGCCGCTGGGACACGGCGCGCAACAGCGAATTCAGCGAGCTGCTCGCTTTTTACGGACTGGGATACTGGTATTGTTTTCAGGTTTCGATTCTAGGGCTGGGTCCCATTTGGATGAGTGCCAATGAGCAGGCCAAGCGCAAAGCCGCCCAGCTGCTCAAGCAAGGCGCCATCTTCGCCTTCGGCCTTTCGGAAAGAACGCACGGCGCCGACATTTACGCCACGGAGACGCACCTGACGCCCAAAGGCGACGGAACCTACGTCGCCAACGGCGAGAAATACTACATCGGCAACGGCAATGAGGCGGAAATGGTGTCCACGTTCGGAAAAATAAAAGACAGCAAAGACGACTATGTTTTCTTCGTGACGAATTACCGCCATAAGGCCTATGAATTAAAGAAGAACGTGATTTCGCACCAGGAATACGTTTCGAATTTCGCCCTTCATGATTATCCCATTACGCAGGAAGATATTTTATCGCGCGGTTCGCACGCCTGGGACTGCGCGCTCAACACCGTGAACATCGGCAAGTTCAATATCGGGCCGGCGTCCATCGGCGTGGCGGAACACTGTTTTTATGAAGCGATCACGCATGCGGCCAACCGGATTCTCTACGGCATGCGCGTCACCGACATGCCGCACGTGAAAAAGAACTTTATGGACGCCTGGCTGCGTCTGGTGGGGATGAAGCTTTATCAGCGGCGCGCCACCGATTATTTCCGCAACGCCTCGGAGAAAGACCGACGTTACCTGCTTTACAATCCCACCAGCAAAATGAAGGTGACCCTGCAGGCCGAAGAAGTGATTAATCTGCTGTGGGATGTCATCGCCGCCAAAGGTTTTGAAAAGGACACCTTCTTTTCGATGGCGGCGACGGACATCCGCGGGCCGTCGAAGCTGGAAGGGACGGTGCACGTCAACATTCAGCTCATTCGCAAGTTCATGAAGAACTACTTTTTCAATCCGGCGGCCTATCCTGTCGTCGAGCCCGACTTTTCGACAAAGGACGACCTGTTTTTATTCAACCAGGGGCCGACAAAGGGATTGGGCAAGGTTCAGTTTCACGATTATAAATCCACCTTTGACGCTTACAAGGCGCTGCCTAATGTCGCCGCCTTTATCCGGCAGATTGAAATTTTCAAAGAGATGCTGGAAAAGGCCGGTCCGGACGCCGCGCAGGATATGGATCCCTCGTTTTCGCTCCCCTTGGGCGAGATGTTTTCCATCGTGGTCTACGGGCAGTTGATTCTGGAACAAGCCGGGCTGGAGCATCTCGATGCGGACATTCTCAATCAGATCTTTGATTTCATGGTCAGGGATTTCGCGAAATTCGCCCTGCAAATCTACGGCATGCACAATACCAAAGACCCGCAGCGTGATTTCTGCCGTCAGATTATGCTGATTAAAGGCGTCGGTGATGACGCGCAGTATCAGCGCGTTTGGGAGAAGTATGTCTTTCCGCTCAACGGCGAATACCAGATGAACGATTAATGTTTTGTTTGAGAGAGAGGACAAACAGCGGCGGGGCCAAATCAGACGATTTGATAGTTCTTCTCCCTGAATAATCTCAGGCAGGCTTCCACCACTTTGCGGTCGTACAGAATGCCGGCGTTTTTCTCTATTTCTTCCAGGGCGATTCTCAATCCCAGCGCCGGCCGGTAGGGCCGATAGGAAATCATCGCCTCCACGACGTCCGCCACGGCCAAAACGCGCGCTTCGATCAGGATGTCTTTTTCTTTCAGCCCCAAAGGATATCCCGAACCGTCGAGCCTTTCGTGATGCTGGTGGACGATGTCCGCCAGCGGCCAAGGGGATTCCACGTCCTTGATGATTTCATAGCCGTACTGGGGGTGTCCTTTGATGAGCGAAAATTCCAAATCGCTCAAAACGGCCGGCTTACAGAGGATTTCGGAAGGCACGGAAATTTTCCCGATGTCGTGGATGGCGCTGGCCATCCGGATGGCCTCGATTTTCTCATTGGGAAGTTTCATTTCCGTCGCGATGGCGCGCGCTAGATCGGCCACTCTTTTTTGATGGCCGGCCATGTAGGGATCTTTGGCTTCCGATGCCGTTCCCAAAACGCTGATCGTGATTTTGATGGACTGCCGGAGGTTTTCGAGCGTCTCGTTCAATTTTTCCTCCGCCTGCCGCCGCAGCGTGATATCCTGATAAATGACCTGGGCCTGCTTTTTGCCGTTCCAGTAGATTTGTTTTCGGAAAGCGTAAAGGTGGCGGACCTCGCCGTCTTTGCGGACGATGCTGACTTCGTATTCCGCAGGACCCGGCTCGCCGCGCAGTCGTTTTGCTCTCCTGGCGAGGTATTCCGCGTAGCTTTCCGGCGTGTAGCGTTTTTCGATGGGCGTGTTTTGCAATTCCTCGATGCTGTCATAGCCGTAAATATCCAAAATGGCCCGGTTGGCGTAGAGGGTTTCGCCATGGGCGCTGGATATCCGAACGCCCAGGGGGGATTCGTCAAGCGAGCGACGGAAATTTTCTTCGCTCTTCCTGAGTGCTTCCTCCATTTGTTTGCGTTCGGTGATGTCGCGGCCTTCGCCCAGGATGGATACCGGTTTGCCGTTTTCGTCCCGGATGAAACTGAACCTGACTTCCCCCCAAGTTATTTGGCCGTTTTTCGAAATGAATTCCAACTCCAACGAGCGCTGCAAAACATAGCTCGGAGGAGCAGTCAGCGCTTTGGGCATTTCCGCGGCGAAGAAATTCATGGCGGCCCTGAACGAGTCCGGCGTGAGAATTTTTTCCAGGGGGATTTCCTTGAGTTCTTCAAACGAATATCCCAGCGCTTTTTCCACGGAGGGACTCACATAGCTGATGTTCAAATCCAGATCCATCAGCCAAACCTGATCCTTCATGTGATCGGCCAGCAGGCGGTATTTTTCTTCGCTCTGCTTGAGAAGCTCTTGGGCTTGTTTGCTTGCCGTGATGTCATGGGCGATGCCGCGGAATCCGATGATCTTTCCGGAAGCGTCTTTGCGGAGGGAAATAGAACCTTCCGTGTATGCTTTCGTCCCGTCTTTCCTGATCACTTGCCACTGGAGATTTCTAATCGGTTCGCCCGTCGTGTAGAGTCTCTTGAAGGCGCGGAAAAGTTGCTGCGCGGTTTCCCCGTCCATGTATTGGCGGTTGTTCATGCCGATCAGTTCGTCTTTCGAATAACCCAAATCCCGGCAGGTGGCGTTGTTGACGAACGTTAAGTTGCCGGCCAAATCCAGTTCGAAATACCCTTCCTGAATGTCATCCAGCAGGGTGCGGTATTTTTCCTCGCTGTTGATTAAGGCCTCTTCCATGCGCTTGCGCTCGGTGATGTCAATGCCGATGCCGACGACGTATGGTTCCCCCTTGAACTCCACCAGGTTTCCCGACAGCAGGTAAGGCGTCAGCGCGCCGCTTTTGGAAACGACGGTCATTTCAAAGGAAACATTCTTTTGAACATTGAATTTTTCCGCGAGATTCAAAAGACGTTTGCGCTCCGTTTCCGGGACGAGGTTGACCGGCTTCAATTTGGCGATTTCTTCGTCGGAATAGCCGCAAGCCGCGGCAAAGGCTTTGTTCCATCGGAAGAACATCCCGTTTTCCAGCTTAATCATGAAAAAGGGCACCGATAGCGAATCCAAGGTGACCCGGCTGAAAGAGTATTCGGCGAGCGCCTGTTCTTCCGCCCGCCGCCTTTCCGTGATGTCGTGCAGGTTGATAATGACCGCGTTCTGGGTGCCGTTGTCGGCGAGACGACTGGCGGTGGCTTCGAAAAGCCGCCAGCTTCCGTCGCGATGCCGCAGGCGGACATCCGACGTGATCGAATTTTTTTGATTTTCGCGGAAGAACTGATTCAGGATTGCTTTCGCCAACGGCAGGTCCTCGGCGTGAATCAGATCCCACTTCGCGGATCCGGTCATTTCCCGGACGGAGTACCCCAGATACTTTTCGACGGTTCTGTTGCAGTAAGTGACGATGCCGTCTTGATTGATCAGAAGGATGATGTCCGAAGATTGTTCCGTAACCGATTCAAAAAACAGCTGTTCGTATCGCAGCTTCTCTTCGGTGGCCTTGCGATCGGTGACGTCCCGGAGGACGCCGACGATACCCACGGGCCGCTCCTGTTCATCTCTTAAGAAGGACACCTTAGCTTCCACCCATTTTTTCGAACCGTCTTTGCAGGTGTGCTGATATTGAACCACGCGGGATCTGTGCGGGTCTTGTCCGGCAAGTTTTTCTTTTTCCAGTTCTTCGGCAAGCACCGCGTAAAAAGTTTTGCGCGTTTGTTCATCCACGAAATCTTCGACTTTCATCGACTGAATTTCATCGGGGGTGTATCCGGTCAGAGCGTATGCGGAGGGGCTGATGTAAGTCGGGCGGAGATTCAGATCCAGTGTTAGAATCGTATCGGTGATGTGGTCGGCCAGAAGACGGTAGCGCGATTCCGTTTTGGAAAATTCCCGCTCGATATTCTTTTTCTCGGTGATATCCTGAGTCTGCGTCAGGAGAAAGGATTGTCCTCCGATGGCGACGACGGCGGCGGCGACGGCCCCCCAGTGAATCTTTCCCTGTTTGTCGCGGAATCTCAGCTCGAATCCCACAACAGCTCCTTTTTCCGCAACAGAGCGCAATAAAGCGTCCCGTTCGGCGGGATCCACCCAGAGATGGATTTCTGCGGAAGTGCGGCCGATCAGCTCATTGCGGCGATAGCCCAGAAAACTGCTGTAGACTTCGTTGACTTCGACGTAGCGTCCGTCCTGCAGCGTCGAAATGCAGATGCCCACGGGGCTGTGTTTGAAGGCCAGTTCATATTTTTCTTTGAGTTCTCCGCCCCGCGGCTTTTTCGGGGCTGAAGTTCTGCGCGACTTTGCGGATGGCGTTTGGGATTCAGTTGAAAGAGTTGAATTTTTTACGATCCGCTCCTCTGCGTCAACTTTTTTTTTCATTCCGTCTCCTGATAGAGGCAGCAAACCCGCTCTGCGTCCACGACCGTTGTGCTGGATGAAAGCATGGTAATGGAAAATGATTTTAAAGTCAATATAAATGTGGATCCGAAGCTCGTGGTGCGGAAGAAATCATCCTGCGGATGATGACCGTCCTGCAAAGGGCGATTTAGGGGTTGCTTTTATTCCACCCAGACGGTGAGGTTTTCGGCGGGTTCCCGTGCGGAGCGCACCTGATTGGCGGGGAAATTTTCATCCGGGTAGCCGAGGGCGATAGCGATCATCAGGCGTTTGTCCGAAGAAATCCCGGTCTGTTCGCGCACAACGTCCGGATACATCACGCCTTGATCTTCGATGCACGTTCCCAAGCCGAAATCCAGCGCCGCAAGACAAATGTTCTGCATCACCGCGCCCAAATCCAGAAGCGGCGCGGCCTCGCTTAAAACTTTGTCACAGGCGATGATGACGGCCGCCGGCGCGTCGAAGAAGCGGAATCCGCGCTCCAGCCATTCGGCGCGTTTTCCCTGATCTTCGCGGGGAATCTCCATGGCTTGGAAAAGCTGTTTGGCCAGCGAAATCTGGCGCTCCCGATAGACGCTTTTGTCGGGCCAGCCCACGACCTGATGATCCGGAACGGCGGGCGCACCGTTTTTGAGTTTTTCCAAAATGGCGGCGCGGAGCTTGTTGAGTTTTTCGCCGGTGACAACGATGAATTCCCACGGCTGCGTGTTCATCGCCGAAGGCGCGCGGCAGGCGATGTTCAGAAGTTCCATGATGATTTCCCGGGGCACCGGCTGATTCAAATACGCCCGGATGCTTCTGCGGTTTTGTATGGCTTCAATGACGTTCATCCGCTGTCCTTTCGAATGCCGTGGATATCCATTGGCGGAAGTGCATGGGGTCGAACCCGCGATTTCTTAAAAAATAACATTGTTAAATGTTGATGTCAATGTCAAGTTTTAAGGTTAAAGAAAAGTTAAAGAGTGTTCATTGTTTTGCATTTAATTTTTTTGTTTAATGAATTGAATGACGCCTATGGGCATGATCTCGCTGAAGCGAAAACGGTTATGGTATTATTACCCTTATAGTTTGAAGATGGGGGACATCAACCGTCAGGGAGTAAATCGTTACGGCAGATTCCGAATAATCAGGTGACGGGAAAGCCGTCTTTGCAGACAGACCATAAAACCGGTTCAAACCGGGGACAGTCCGGGAAAAAGGGAAGAAATGGGGAGAGTCTTCCGGGCAGATAGAACATAAAACCGATTCTAAAAAGGAAACGTTTCGACAGATAACCATTCACAGTCATCAGGATGGGGAGAGCAGTCTCAGCAGTCTGATAGCCATTCGCAAGTAGGATTGTCATGGGGCGGTAATTCATCTTCGCATTTGGACAGGCAGGATTGGTCCAGAGAAAAACACGGCGATAAGAAGGACCGTTCAAGCAAAGAGATTAATTTTTGAATTAAAAAATATTTTACAAATTGACAGGGCGGAGGTGGCGTTCATTCGCGCACCCCACCCTGTCAAGGGTCTCGTCTCAGACGACAATCTTATTTCCTTTAAGCTGATCTGATTTGTAATGCACAAGTGTGCCACCCTTGAACACCATCACTGGCTTTCGCAGGGCTTCAATTTTCTTCAAAGGATTTTCGGAATAAACGGCAATGTCCGCCAATTTGCCGGCCGTCAGCGATCCTATTTTATCCTCCATTTTGAGAATGCGCGCATTATTGATGGTTGCGCACTTAAGAATTTCCTCGTTTTTAAATCCAAGCCGGGAAAGCAGCTCGTATTCCCGGTATTGCCCGCCGAAAAAGGTATAGGGCATTCCCGCATCAATGCCGCATCCGATCAGGACACCCGCCTCCTTCATCCGGCGCAGATTGTCCGGTGCATACAGCATGATTCCGAAATACAGATCGGGGTTCACCAGGTATTTTTTATGTTCTATTAAATGATCCCACCCCAGAGTCTTGTAGTATTTCAGCTCGTCGACGGTGGACTGAATAATTTTAGGATCAAAATGTTGAGACGCCTCGTTCTTCATGTAATTCTTGCGCACGGCGATTTCGTTCATAATGAAATCGGTCTGAAACTGTTTTGGTATACCGCCGGCGTAAGCCTCATCCAGCAGATAAGATTGGGCGACTGTCAATGTCGGCACAATAGCGATTTTCTGTTTCACCATGCGCATGATCTCCGCATCGGAGAGTCGGGCATCTCCGATCATGTGTTCGAGCGAGTTAATCGGATAGCGGGTGATGCGATCGAAACCCCATTTGCGGTGGTTATGGCAGGAAACGGGGAGGTTGTGTTTTTCGGCAAAGGCAAATATCTCGCGGAGATGTTCATCGCTGTAAACAGGAATATGATTACGCTTGCAGAAAACGGATTTGTTATCCACGGTCAATTTAATAAAGGAAGCGCCCTTCGCGTTTTTTTCAAGAGCTTCTTTCAAATCTGCCATGGTCTCGAAGTTCATAGGAATCATTCCGATGAACGGCTTGACCCATTCGGCAAATATACTCACGTCTGTCGGCTTCACATCAGGGTGCGATCCCTTGAGATTCATGATTGCGTTACAGTAAACCACCCGCGGTCCGACAAGATCGCCCTTTTCAATTTTTTTTATGTTGCTATGCAGCATGGGGGCGAACGCGCCCAGGTCGCGCACGGTTGTGATTCCCGACTCGATGCACAGGGTATACTGCCGCAGGCCTTCGCGAAGTATTGCAGGAATCTGCCGAAGAGAGATACTGAAAACAGGGGAAGCTGTGGTGTGGCAGTGTGCGTCGATCAGTCCCGGTGTAACATATGCGCCGCCCATATTGATGACTTTGGCATGGGTTTCATCAAACGGGGAAGCGCCCACGGCAATGATTTTACCGTTTACAAACTTGAGGCTTCCGTTTTTAATTGTGCCCGGCTTGACCATGTCAATGATCGTGCAGTTTTTAAGAATGATCTCTTTGGAATAATCGATGGGGGGCAGTATTTTCCGGGGAGGGGCACTGGGGATCGTGATATCTGGCAAAGCGGTTAACGCCACGGCAGCCATCGAACCTTTTATAAAACTTCGTCTGCTGGGATCATTGCGCTTATTTGGTTTCATTTTTCCTCCGTTTTCATTATTACCGGGGACAAATTTTTAAACTTTATTGAGCCTCCGATAAATGGATTTATTCTTGTTGTAAATGTTCACGAATTCACTAAAAAGCGTATCATAAATTTTTCGGTTGGCCGGGTTCGGCTGGAACACATTGGTGTGCTTGATCAGCTTGGGGATTTCGTCAAAACTGATATATCCCAGAGCGACGGCGGCGATATAGGCCGCTCCCCTGCCGTTGGCCTGCATCGGGTCCTGCACCTGACGGATGGTGCGGTTCAGAACATCGGCAAATATCTGGCACCACAGATCCGATTTCCCGCCGCCACCGATAATGCTCAGGGGATCGAGACGTCTTCCCACAAAGCGCTCCACATACTGTAAACTCCATCGGGTGTTATAGGCCACGCCTTCAAAGAAGGCCCGCACCATATCATCTTGGGTTGTTGTTTTCGAAACGTTATAGATACCGGCGCGTACCGTGTTGTCATCCACCGGCGTGCGTTCGCCGTTTATCCACGGCGTAACGATGAGCTTATGGCTTCCCGCGGGAACGGCAGCGGCAATTTTATTCAGTTCGTCATAAATATCATCGGGTATATCGCCCTTGAGCAAACGGTTTTTGTAATAGAGGATATTGTTGATAAGAAAATTAAGCGTGCCGCCGGCGACATCCTGCTCGTTCACACTCTGATACTTTCCGGGAATGGCGGAAGGCAGTGACGCGATGGAATGAAACATATCCGTTTTTCTGAAAGGCACGATGCACTGCACCCACGAAGAGGTGCCGATATACATATGTCCCTCGTAGTTTCGCACCGCTCCCGACCCGATTAATGCCGCCTGATGATCGGCGGCGCCCATCACCACCTGCACGTTTTCGCTGATTCCGATTGCGCGCGCTACATCGGGCTTCACGCGTCCCAGAATATCTATGGAACGTTTCAGGGGAGGAAGTTTGCTTTTGTCGATGCCCAGTAGTTTGATGAGAGTGTCATCATAGAAGATATTATTGCAGTCGCGCGTGTTCGTGACCCAGAAAAGATGGATGGCGTCATACGAGGAAGCAAACTCGCCGGTGAGCCTGAGGTTGAGATAATCCTTGCTCGGCAGAAACATATACGTTTTGGCGTAAACCTCGGGATATTCATGCTGGATGAACAGAAGATGCGCGATGTCGTCTTTGCCGGAGAGAGTCGGCCCGCCTGCCGTTTTGGGAATCCACTTGGAGATTTTGAATAAGTTGTAACCTTTGAGACTGGGAAAGCCGCCCATGAGTTTACTAATATACGGCGCGCCCCGCGAATCCATCCAGGTGACGGAATTCATCAGATGGTTGCCGTCTTTATCCACGGCCACTGTGCTCGAGAAAGTGCTCGATACGCAGATTGCCACAATTTGTTCTGAAGGCACAACCTTGCGCGCCACCAGCCTTTTGGAGCTTGTGATAAGCGCATTCCACCAATCCTCCGGGGCCTGTTCGGCTCCGCCGCCGGTGAAAAAATGAATGGGCGTCTTTTCAAACTCGAAGGCCATCACCTCCCCGTGCACGGAGATGATAGAGGCCTTTAAACCGGAAGTGCCGTGATCAATAGCCAGGACATATTTTCCCATATCTTTTCCCACTGCAATTCGGACCGTTGAAATCAACGAAAGTATATTGCCGACGTATGGAGACTTAAAAATCTATGTTGGTCATCTTGCCGTTTTCATCAATCTGCTGGACGATAACACCGCCGAAGGATTCTCCTCCCTCTTTCTTACTGTCAAGTTTCATGACCTTCGGAATAAGCTCCAGAACATCCAGGGGGTTGATACAGCCTTCGGGCGGCAAAACACCTTTCGCTTTTATCTTGCCCATCTGCATCAGGAGCACACCCAGGGCGGCGGGAATGCCTGTGCCTTCACCGAGAGCTTCACTGCGTGAAGCCAGGTGGAAACGATACTCGCGGTACTTGCCGCCTTTTTTGCCTTTTACCACAATGGAGAGACAACCGCGTTGTTTACCGAAGTTGAGCTTCTTCAAAATTTTCTCACGCTCTTTGATAATATAGGCTATGGCAAAATCGTAGGGAGTGACAGTGACACCCTTGACATCCAGTGGTTCCTTGCTTGCTAATCCAAGGCCGCACAAATCGCGCGTCAGATTGTAATATTCGTTGGGAATGACAGAGCCTTTGTTTGTGACCTGTTTTGTTTTAATATAGCGCGGTATGGTAATTTGTTCGGGATGGGGATAGGGATACACCGGCACTTCTCCCAGAATCGGAAATTCAAATGTCTGCCTCAGTGCGATTCCATCCGGTTCGAAATATTTTACATACGTGAGTTTGCCGTCGAGAAACATTGGCACGTCGATCGTCATGCAGTGGAAACGGTGACCGATGACGCCTTCCCCTTCGATGGCTTCGCCGCCGTGCGCGTGGAAAAAATCGATAGAGTCGGTTTCATCCAGCAGGTTTTCTGCCGCGAACTTTGCCATTAGATTGGAAATGCCGGGGGAGCTGCCCATGCCGATAACGGCCGTAATTCCCGCTTTCTTCGCCTGCTCGTCCATATTCAGAATGTCGATGGTCACATCCACGTCATCACAGACATCAACGTAATTGATGCCCATGCCGATGACGGTGGAAAGAATCGTCTTTACAGTTTTGTAAAAAGGCCCGATGCAATTAAGAACAATGTCACATCCCTTAACGGCAGCTTTGATGGTTTCTGCATCTTCGGCGTTCACCTTGACAGCCGAGACTTTCGGAGACAGCTCTTTGGCTAATTTTTGAGCTTTTTCAATATTCCAGTCTGCGATGATTACTTCGGAAATGATATCCTGCTTCGCCAGTGTTTTTACTGCGACGCTTCCCACGGCACCACACCCACCAAGCACGATTACTTTTGACATATATTCCTCCAATATTACTTATTATTTTTAATTGAACTAAGTTAAGTTTAACTTAGTTCAGCATAAGTGTCAAGAAAAAATTTGTTCTTTTTTTATAGGGGAAAAACTATCAGCGACGTAAGAGAATTTGTAGAAACTCATCAATCATTTTTTCGTACATTGCTTCTGCTTCTTTAATGGTGTATTGCACGACCTTACTGTTATAGAGCGATATCATTCCGTGCAACAGGCTCCAGGCGGCGATAAAGCGCATCTGAACCGCCTCTTCGTCTCTGGCCATCTCATCGCTCAATAATGACTTCACGGCATTGACGGCCAGGGCAGCAATATCCATCGATATCCTGTACTCAACATTCGAAAGTTTTTCCAGAGGTGTGCCTACATAGTCGTCATATTTCGGGGTGGGGTAAGTGAACATAATGTCGTAGTAACTGCTGTGCTTGAGGCCGAAGTTAATGTACGCGCGGGCGAGTGCGGCTCCTCGCTCAACAGGATCTTCAAGCGCTTCATACACGGATTTCAATTCCCGCTGAAGGATTTCAAAGCCCTGGATGACCAGAGAAATATATATTTCATCTTTGCTTTTGTAGTAATTATAAATATTCGGCGCGGTCATGGCTATCCTGGATGCCAACCTGCGCATTGTAAGTGATGGAAAGCCTTCCTGCACGATGATATCGAGCGCCGCTTCCAGAATACGCCCCTGAACATTTTTTTTTTCGTTTACATCACGCGGTTTTTTCATGGCGTGGACTATAAAAATTTCAGTCCGGCATGTCAAGGCAATCTTCACCGCAGATATGCGAATATCTCCTTTTTATGGTTGAGATTTTCTTCACATGTAAAACAGGATTCCTTATAATTCAAATTCTTTTCAAACAAACGTTCTCGGAACAATAAACATATAATTGTCAAACACGGTGTCTTATCGGTGTTTTCTCATCATCAACTGTTTTAAAGGCGTCATCATTTTAAAGGAGGAGAATATGAACGGAGCTGGTCTGGAAAAACTAGACAGTGACATAAGTGGGAAAAACTGCTCTATAATGCAAAAAGAAAGAGGAGGCGTTATATGAGCAAAAGACCCAGAAGAAATCATACCCCGGTATTCAAGGCGAAAGTAGCCTTGGAAGCCCTCAAGGGCGAGCAGACCATAGCTGATCTTTCGCAGCGTTTCCAAGTACACCCCAACCAGATTATGGAGTGGAAAAAGCAGTGAAGAGGTATTCAACAAAGGCAAGACGGTGGAAATTGCCCCCGATGTAAAAGATCTTCACGCCAAAATCGGGCAGCTATCGATGGAGAACGATTTTTTATCAAACGCGCTCGGTCGCATAGACGGTGCGAGCGCCAAGAGATGATTGGCAAAAAGGAATCCTTGCCGATCACAAGGCCATGCGAGATACTGGATGTAAACCGTTCCACGTTTTATCATAAACTTGTGCCGGGGAGCCAAGAGGAGATAGAACTGATGCGGCAGATCGATGAGATTCATTTGTTGTATCCGTTTTACGGGAGCCGAAACATCCGTCATGAGCTATGGTCAAGGGGCTACAAGGCGGGCCGTGACAAAGTTCGTCGTCTGATGCGACGGATGGGCATTGAAGCCCTGTATGTGAAGCCGAAGCTCTCGTGGATGAATCTAAGTCATGGAAATATTTGTATCTTTTGTGGGATCTTCAAATGACCCGGGCCAATCAGGTCTGGAGTGCGGATATCACCTATATTCCCATGTCCAGGGAATTCTGTTATCTGGTCACCATCATGGACTGGTCCAGCCGTTACGTCTTGGCCTGGAGACTCTCTAATAAAAAGTCAGAAGAGCCATAAAAAAGAAAATTATTTATTCTTTGCCGGTGGTGTTCAATTGAGTCTTGCCTTGACAATGCTTTCAACCGCAGTTCCACAGAAGTAGTCAATCCTCAGAAGTGAGAACGGCCGTCTGAGCGATTGAATGAGTTCATCTCACAAAACGAATACGGAAATCGCAGCCCCAATGGGGACTATATAAAGGATATTGATTTTGCGAAGTAAAGCGATGAAGGCAGCAATGCATAACAGAATCCTTATGAAATCCCATGGAACGACTATTGTGAATTTGATACAAACATATAGCAATAGCCCTACGAAAGAAGCGAAGATTCCCTCTATGGCTTTCATAAAATATATTGAATTTTTCAGCCGATCAAAGAACGGTGCGACGGTTACCACCATAAAGAATGAAGGTGTAAATATGGCTATCGTTGCCACAAACGCACCGAGGAACCCATAAACCATATATCCTACAAAGGCGGCCGTAATGACAATGGGGCCGGGTGTTATCTGACCGAGAGCTATGCCGTCCATAAATGTCTTACTGTCCAGCCATCCTCTATGATTGACAATTTCGTGAAGCATAAGGGGAAGAGATGCAAATCCTCCTCCGAAGGCAAAGAAATCTATTTTGAGCATGACGACCGCTAAATTAAAAAGAATAGAGTTCAGAAAATAGAGCATGGTAAAGCAGGAAAGAAAAGCGGCCAAGAGACCTGTGATTTGCTTGGCGTTCCAAGGTATTTCTTTGGTTTCAGAAGTAACGGCGATGCTTGAAGGGGTTGCTTCTAAGAGCGACATCCCGAGGATGCCCGCCGCAATAATAATCATAAAAGGGCTGACACCGAACCAAAATGAAATGGCGGCTAAAAGAGCAATGAGAATTTTTTTGTAATTGTTTACGACGTCCTTTCCGAATAAATATGTTGCGTTAAAAATGATTGCAATTACGATTACCTGAAGGCCATTAAACAAAGAGGTGAACTTGGGAAGGTTGTTAAATTGGGCATAGATGACGGACAGAAGCAACATAAAAATAAAAGCCGGCAATCCAAAACCAATATAGGCGGCCAAGGCTCCTGCTATTCCCCGAACCTTAAGCCCGACATAAGCGGTCATCTGCATGGCCGTAGCGCCCGGTATGGACTGGCAAAGGGCGACACCGTTTTTAAAATCATTTTCATTAAGCCATGGATTTTGTTCGGTGGAAAGTTCTCTGATATTTGCAACCATTGCGGGACCTCCAAAGGCTGTTAACCCAAGTCTAAAGAAGGCACCCCAAAGCTCTTTTATTGTCAATGTCCTGTTCATAAATAAGTGACGATCATAGCCCCGCCGGTTTTTCCCCGATGCTTTGTATAATCCTCTATTGATTCAAATTGGCATTTTGTGGTTACTGCGCACCGAGGCCAAGCTGGCATATCGAAGGAAATTTTTCCATGGGGAAGAAAGCATAAGTCAATGAATCCTGTTTGAAAGAGTGTATGAATTTGGGGACTAACCGACAATCGCTTTCCGGGAGCTGGTTATCTTTCAAAATTTTCTTGCCCTTTGCTGTCGGCAACCCTTTGTCCAACGATAAGATTTTTTATTTTTCTTGACTTGCCAGTTTATCGGCACGCTTTTTAAAAATTGATTTATTGATATTAAAAAAATTGGCGGAAGTGCATGGGAATCGAACCCACCCGGGACGGTTTTAGCGCCCCGCACCGGATTTGAAGTCCGGGAGGCCCACCAGCGACCTTGGCACTTCCGCTTGTCCATTTATCCGCAAAATTCCAACATGTCAACAGACAATGCAGGCGAAAGGCTTACAGTTGCAGGCGCTCCGACCAGGACAGAGAATCATTCAGCAGCTGAACCGTCACCCAATCGCCCTTTTTGATTCGGGTCTGGTCTTCTCCCATGACAATCAGGCCGTTGGCGGCAACCATCGATTTCAAAATGCCCGATCCTTGATCGCCGGTGACGGCGGCGACATACCGGCCGTTTTCTCTCCGGATCACGGCGCGGATGAAATGCCGAAACCCCGCTTTTTTCGTGAAGTCGTCTTCGCAGACGGCTTGAATCGTTTGGCGGAAGATCTTTTGATGCCCCAGCATTTTCAAAAGGGACGGCCGCACGAATTGTTCAAAGGAAACCATCGCGGAGACCGGATTGCCGGGTAGGCCGAACAGCGCAACGCCCTTGATGGCGCCGAACGCCAGCGGTTTGCCCGGTCGCATGGCTACCTGCCAGAAATGCATGGTGTTGCCGATTTCTCCCATGACGGTTTTGACAAAGTCGAAATCGCCCACGGAAACGCCGCCGGAGGAGATGATCACGTCGGCGCGGAGGGCCTGTCTGAATTTTTTCTCCAGTTCGGATTTTTTGTCCCGGGCGATGCCCAGCATCAGCGGCACCGCGCCGCATTCCAGCACCTGCGCCGCCAGGGAATAGCTGTTGCTGTTGACGATTTGTCCCGGGCCGGGATTGGTTTGGATATCGACGAGCTCGTCGCCGGTGGACAGAATCGCCACGCGCGGTTTCCGGTAAACGCTGACGGATGACCGGCCCAGCGCGGCGAGCATTCCGATATGCGCCGGCCGCAAAATCGCTCCCTTTTTGATGACCGCTTCTCCTTTGCGCACATCTTCGCCGGCGAAGCGGATATTGTCGACTTTCCGGCCCGCGGCGTAAATGAAGACGGTTTGGCCGTCTTTTTTTGTGTCTTCTTGGCGGATGACCGTGTCGGCGCCTTTCGGAATCACCGCGCCGGTCATGATGCGGGCGGCCTCCCCGCGGCGGATCTTCTTCCGGGCGATTTTTCCCGCCGGGATCTGTTCGATGATTTTCAAGGCGACAGGGTTGTTTTTGTTTGCTTGCCTGACATCGGCATGGCGGACGGCGTAGCCGTCCATCGCGGAATTGGCCGCCGAAGGAATGTTGCGCGGCGCGGCGACGTTTTCGCCGATGACCCTGCCGGGGGCGTCCAGAAGACGGACGCTTTCCAAACCGAGAGGCCGGAAATGCCTAAGAATTGTTGTGAGCGCTTTTTCCACGGAAATCATCATCGCTTCTCCGATCGTTGATGGGTCGGCAGTTTATCAGAGATGCGCCGCTTGTCAATACGGGAAAACGCTGAAATTTCAAAGGGCGACCGGAAGACAAATTTCATTTGAATTATCCGTCGAAGCGGTTTACAAAAATCAAAACCCGACGATTCCGTCCCATTCTGGATGCAAAGCGTCTTTGGTCCCCAGAATGGTTTTTGGTGTTGGGAAAATGCGAAAATCAAGTTGAAAGGATTGACCGTGCGCAGGATCGTTACGCAAAAAATCATCAAAGGCTTTGAGCCCTTTGAAGACATCATCCGGCAAATCCGTGACGGAGCGGTGCATCTGAGTATCGGCGGGGTGCAGGGATCGGCGGGGGGCCTT
>Ga0078972_1000396_pt2 | contig 162598 bp, 141 predicted proteins | sample YelNatPaOPGAMG01_FD_67568 | JGI IMG/M metagenome (GOLD analysis project Ga0078972, IMG submission 67568) | Hot spring thermophilic microbial communities from Obsidian Pool, Yellowstone National Park, USA - OP-RAMG-01 (SPADES assembly) (version 2) | ecosystem: Environmental > Aquatic > Thermal...
CCTAAGCTGTGCACTAATTGCGTACTGACCGGAGGCTGACCAGTCCAGATGGCTGACCAAACACTGCAGTTTGAGATCTATCGCATCAATATTGTCGACGAGGAAGAGATGTCGTTTGACTTTATGGGCCGCAATATTCGCACTGATGAAGATATATTGCGAGTCTTGAGGCAAGTAACAAATCCGGATTTTGATCAAGATACAGAGTCTAAACGATCATGGTATCGATGGAGCGTCAGAGAATACCAAGAGCTACGACGATCTCTTGAAGACCCAGAATCGAGGGTCAGTATAGTTACCTTTAGTCGCTCAGTGCTTCAGCAAAGGGGAAAAACAGTCACGGAAAGCAGGGTCGAGGAAGCTCTGACCACACTTTCTCCCCCATCAGCAGAAGTGCTTCATCTGGTGTTCTACATGGATCGCCATCTCGTCGTGGCTGAATACAACAGCCTCATAATGCAGACCCAATCATGGCGAGATGCCCTCCACGAGATGCTTGACACCGCAGCCACATCGCTGGAACTAAGACCTGGTATTCGGCTAGAGCCGGTTCCACGTGATGAAGAAATTCTCGGTGCGTTTAGATCTTTTCAGCGTCTCACTCGACTACGAGTGCGCTTGAGAATCCCCAATCCTGAACTTGACAGAAGAACTGAACAGCTTCGTCAGGATATGCAACAAAGTGAAATTCGCGAATACACACAAGACATGAAAAATCCTATGGGACTCTCTCAAGCCGAAGACGCCTTACCTCATGCCACTGTCGTAATGGCGCAAGCAGGATATAAGGACGGCGAAGTCATCATGACGGGCCTTAGAGATGGAAGACGGCGTACGATCCGCACTGGGAAGCGCGCTGCCCGAGGCAGGATAGATGGATTGAAAGGCTTCATCCGGGGTATCGGCGCGAATGCACAGACCGTTGAGGGCAGGAGAATTGTCGGAGCGATTCTCGAAGAGGTCGATAGGCTTGTTGAGATTCCACCTCTACCCAACGTCGATGGCAGGCAGAATACCTTAGACGATGGACTCTAAATTGAAAAAAGTCGCCACAAAACTATGGGGATATGCTGTTGAGCTTATTGCTGCCGTCTTAATTCAAATCGTCTTTACGATGTTACTTGGAAGAAGCTTTATCTTTCACTGGATTGTGCGTGATAAGGCCGATGTACTTGATCTAGTAGGCTTGGCATTCGCTCTTAATATAGCTGTATTCGCTGCATTTTTAGCAATCCTCGCGACAGAGTTCGGGAAGAGCCTCCGAAGGGAGAAAGCCGCCACCGAATATGCCACGGCATTTGCATTTCCGATGTTTCCGACAGTCACTGCTGCAATCGCAGTATTGATAACGGCTCAGGAGAGGAGCGCCTTTGCCTCTGAAATCGCTGTATTCGCCCTGATCTATGCAGCATTGAACTGCATCACAATCGTCAAGAATGTGCTTGGAGTCGTTCATCTATGGCAGGTGATAGAGCCTCCTCAATCGAAAAAGCCCAACAATAACGGGAGCTAATCTTTACACTCAGTGAGCGGGCGTAATCAGTCTGGTCCTCAACATATCGCGCTGAGATTCCTCAAATAGGCCGTATCCCCCTCAATGAGACAATCCCCCTATGCAGCCTATGTTTCGGACTCCCCTGTTGAGTCTTGCCGCTGTCTTTGGTCTCGGGCTTTCGAGCGCTCTTGCGGCGGGCTTGCCTGCCAACTCCGCGCAGGCCACCGCGCCTCACGCCGCCGCGGCGGCGCATGTGGCCGGGCCGCTGGCGATGCCCACCTTCCGCCCGCTCAAAAAGCACCCCATCGTCGCGCTGAGCTTTGACGATCTGCCGGCCGCGGGCGGGTTGCGGCCGGGCGAGTCGCGCGTCAGCATTCTGACGGCGCTCAGCCACGAGCTGCGCGCCGCGCACATGAAGGGCGTCTACGGCTATGTCAACGCCGTGGATCTGCCCGGCGACCCGGACTGCCAGCATGCGCTCGAAATCTGGATGCGGGCCGGGATGCGGCTCGGCAGCCATACCTGGTCGCATCCCGCGCTCGATGACGTGACGGCCCGCGCCTACGAGGCCAACATCGCAAAGAACGCCCCCTACGTGCAGCAGTATGCGGACGCGAACGGCAAAAAGACGGACTGGCACTGGTTCCGGTACCCGTATCTCGAAGAGGGCAACACCGCCGAAAAGCATGAGGACGTGCGCCGCTGGCTCCGCGCGCACGGCTACCGCGTGGCCGAGGTGACGCTCAACTTCAACGACGACGACTGGGGCGACCCCTATCTGCGCTGCAAAGAGAAGGGCGACACGGCCGGCATCGACTGGCTGGAGAAGAGCTATCTCGCCAATGCCGCCGCGTTCATTCCGGTGGAGCGGCAACGCGAGCAGATCGCCTTCGGGCATGAGATTCCGAACGTGCTGCTGCTGCACGGCACCGAGTTCACGACGCTCATGCTGCCGCGCCTGATTGCGCTGTTGCGGAGCGAGGGCTTCCGCTTCTCGACCGTGCCCAAAGTGGAGCGCAACCGCGCCTACCGCATCGATCCCATCGTCGGCATTCCGGGCGGAGCGAATTTCACCAATGAGGTGCTGGCGACGCGCGGCATCAAGGTGCCCTACCCGAAAGCGCTCAGCGAGCCGCATGCGAAGCTCGACAGCATCTGTGGGGGCGATTCCGCAGGCAGCGAGTAGCTGGGTGACTTCAGGGAAACGCAAAAACGGCAGGCCGATGGCCTGCCGTTTTTGTTCTGTTTCTGACGAAAGCAGTTACTTGGCAGCGACTGCTTCCTTGGCGCCGGCCTGCTCGCGCAGAGTGGCGGCCTTGTCGGTCTGCTCCCAGCCAAAGTCGCTCTCCACGCGGCCAAAGTGGCCGTAGGCGGCGGTCTTCTGGTAGATGGGGCGGCGCAGCTTGAGGGTCTCGATGATGTCCTTGGGCGTCAACTTGAAGTTGGCGCGGACGAGCTTCACCAGTTCATCGTCGCTGACGGTGCCGGTGCCGAAGGTATCGACCAGCACGCTGACCGGCTCGGCGACGCCGATGGCGTAGGCGAGCTGCACTTCGCAGCGCTCGGCCAGGCCGGCGGCCACGATGTTTTTGGCGATGTAGCGGGCCATGTACGCGGCCGAGCGGTCCACCTTTGTCGGGTCCTTGCCCGAGAAGGCGCCGCCGCCGTGACGGCCCATGCCACCGTAGGTATCCACGATGATCTTGCGGCCGGTGAGGCCGGTGTCGCCCATGGGTCCGCCGATGACGAAGCGGCCGGTCGGGTTGATGTGGTATTTGGTGTTCTCGTCGAGCAGCTCGGCGGGCAGGGTGGCCTGAATGACGTGCTTGAGAATGTCCGCGCGCAGCTCTTCGGTCGAAACCGACTCGGCATGCTGCGTCGAGATGACCACGGCGTCAATGCGGCGCGGCTTGTGGTTGGCGTCATACTCCACCGTCACCTGGCTCTTGCCGTCCGGGCGCAGATAGGCGAGGCGGCCGTTCTTGCGAACCTCGGTGAGCTTGCGGGTCAGCTTGTGCGCCAGCGCAATCGCGGTCGGCATCAGCTCCGGGGTCTCATTGGTCGCGTAGCCAAACATCATGCCCTGGTCGCCGGCGCCGCCGGTGTCCACGCCCATGGCAATGTCGCCGGACTGCTTGTTGATGGTCGAGATCACGGCGCAGGTGTTGGAATCAAAGCCGTAGAGCGCGTTGTCATAGCCGATGGAGGCGACCACGCCGCGCACCAGAGCCTGAAAGTCCACATACGCCTTGGTCGTGATTTCGCCGGCGATGACGACCAGGCCGGTCGCGGTCAGCGTCTCGCAGGCCACACGGCTGTAGGGGTCCTGCTCAAGGCAGGCGTCGAGAATCGCGTCGGAGATCTGGTCGGCGATCTTATCAGGATGACCCTCGGTCACTGATTCCGAGGTGAACAAAAATCTTTCGTTTGCGGGCAAAACTGCGTCCTCCATGGGGCACTCCCCGGCCGCAGGCACGAAGAGCAGGCTTGGGACCCGGACAACGCCCCGTTAGCTGCCCGGCGCGGCTGAGTCCATTTTTGATTCTACCTGAGCGGCCCATGCAGGGCAAAACCCCTTCGGCTGGTTGGGGCGATTGGCACGGCCACCGTGGCAAATTCGCACCTGAACGGGGCCACTCCCGGCCGCCCTACGGCTGGGGATGCGCCTGCGGCGGACCCTGGCCGGAGGGCTTCGCCGGCCCCGGTCCCTGCTCCGCACCCTTGAGCTGCTGGCCGTTAAAGAGCAGCTTCACGCTGGAGCCGAAGCGTTTGTAATCCGAATACGTCACTGTTTCCGTCATCGGCACATTCTGGGCCAGGTAGCCGTCGCCCGCCGAGAAATGCAGCGTCCCGGCTCCATGCGTCCAGACCGGAAACCAGTATTGGCCGTCCACCTGCTGGCGGAAGGTGATGTAGGGCAGCGAGAGATCCTGATGGCCCCGGCGCAGATCGTCAGGCACGCTCTTGCCGTCCACCACCACAATCTGGTGGTCTTTGGCATCGACCCAGATGCGGCCCTGAAAGTAACGATGGTGCTTCTCAATCTTCTTCGGCTTCACCTCAAAGACGTAGGTCCGAACCTGATCGACTCGCTGCCGGCCTACATAGCTCACGTCATACTGCGGCAGCGCCTGGGTGGTGAGCACAAAGGGCAGGCGATGCTCAATGTCACTGAAGTCAGACTCTGACATGGCGACGCGCGTGAGCGTGCTGGGCGGCGCCTGGAGCACGGTCTCATAATGGCGGCCGTGCGAGTCGATGCCGATGGAATCCACCTCGTAGTACTCGCCATCGGGCTTGCCGTCGCTGTTGAGGGTTTCCACCTTCACGGTGCGCTGGTAGGTGTAATTTTCGAGCGCGTGCTCAAACTGCGATTCGCGGGCGGCAAACTCCTGGATGAGCAGCGGCGCCGGCTGAGAGGGCGGCGCGGTGTGGAGCGGGCCAAAGCCGGAATCAAGCGGCATGAAGCTGCTGGAGGATTGCGCCCCGGCCACTGCCGTCAGCCCCAGCAGCAGAAGAAGAAGGCTCCCTTTTCCGCGCATGCGCACCTCGCCCTCACAGAATAGACGCTGTCCGGGGCCCGGCGGCAATCGGGGGACGGCGCATTCTCCATTTCGCGCAGGCGCGGGCGCGGATACACTAGCGCAAGACCTGCCATGGCAGACACTTATCGCATTCCGGTGCTGGCCCTGCTCTGCGCGCTCGCCGCGGTCTTTGGCATGCTCTACCTGCGGGTGCGAACGCTCCGGTCGCTGTTGTGGCTGCTGGGCTGGAGCGCGGCCGCGCTGCAACTGGTATTTCTGCTGGGTTCGACACGCTTTTATGGCGTCTTTCCGGCGCTGGCGGAGACCTGCATTCAGCTCGCGGCGCTGATGTTTCTCGGCTCGCTGTCGCCGCTGAAGCTCAAGCACCACAACGTTCATTACGTCACGCTGTTCGCTGTTCCGCTGATCCTCTACTCGTTTTCTGCTCACATCGCGCCAAACCCTGACATGCTGCTGCGCATTCTCATGCTGCTCTGCGATCTTGCGGCCGTCGCTGTCGCATTGTTCTGGAGCTTGCGCGAAAACATTCTGCCCCCCTGGTTCACCACCCTGTTCGCACTCTCGGTGGGCGGTTTTTGCATTTATGCCGGAGTGCATAACAACGATCAGGGGGTGCTGAACGCGGCGCTGGCAGGCAACACCTTCATCTCAGCCCTGCTGGTGGTGGTGGGCTACCGGCGCTGGAGTCCTGGCGTAGTCTTCACGACGATCGGGCTGCTGCTGTGGAGCCTGCCTTCGTTCATCGGGATGCCGCCTTTCACTGGAGCGCACCCGGGCACGGTGGTCTGGCTGCTGCGCATCTTCAACATGGCCAAGGTGGTGGGTGCGATTGGCATGATCGTGCTGGTGCTGGAGGATGAACTGGCCGCGCACGATGAGGCCAAGCAGAATGAGCGCCGCGCCCATCTGGAACTGGAAGAGTATGCCCGGATTGACTTTTTGCCCTCAGGCACCGAGAACACCGCCGCCAGCTTTGCGCCGGTCTGCCGGGCTATTGCCCAGTACAGCCGCTTTCCCCAGGTGGCGCTGCTGTTGCGCGCGCCCGGCGGGGAGTTTCAGATAGCTGCCACGGCCGGGCTGGATGCCGCCACCCTGAACATGCTGGAGAGCCTCATCAGCAATCTCGACGAGGACGGGCTGCGGCAGCTTAGAGCATCCTCAGGCGTGCGCTTTGACCTGGGCCGCGCGACGCAGGCAGACCTGGCGCCCCTGCTGCCCGGCATGGCTTCAAGCGATGAAATGACGCGCCCGAACCTGCTGAGCATCAAGACCCGCGAGGGCGTTCTGGATGGACTGCTGCTGCTCTGGGGCCTCAAGAATGCCGCGCGCCCGCTGGCCACCGAAGACATTCTGCCAATCGAGCTGCTGCTGAGCCGCCTGGCCTCAGCACGCGATCATCGCCTGCTCACGGGGCAGGTCGCTCGCAGCGAAAAGCTCGACAGCCTGGGCCAGTTGGCCGCCGGCGTGGCGCATGAGTTGAACAATCCGCTCACCGTGCTCATGGGCTACTCCGAAATCATGACCGAAGAGCCGGAGCCGCGCGTACAGAAGTATGCGGGCATGATGCTGACGGAAGCGCGCCGCATGAAGCAGATCATTGAGAGCCTGGTACGCTTCTGGCGGCCATCGGCAGAGCAGACCGAAGAGATTCAGGTCGAGCAACTGCTGCGCGACATTGCCCGGCTGCACCGCGCTGAACTGGCGGCCAAGGGCATTGAGCTCACTCTTGAGGTGCAGCCTGGTTTGCCACCGATTCTCGGCAGCTATGAGCAGATACAGCAGGTGGTGATGCAGCTCATTCAGAATGCCGTCTCTTCGCTCGACCGCGAGCCAGGCCCGCAGTGGATGAGCACGGAGCCAGCGCAGCCGCTCCAGATCCGAATCGAAGCGCGCCCCAACGCCAACAGCGTGCAGATGCTCATCACCGATAACGGCCCGGGGTTTACTGACCCGGCTCGGGTCTTTGATCCCTTCTTCACCACCAAGGCCGTGGGCGAGGGAGTGGCGACCGGCATGGGCCTGAGCCTCTGCTACACCATTGTGCGCGAGCACTCCGGCCAGATCACGGCCTGGAATCGAGAGCCGCATGGCGCGTGCGTACGCATTGAACTACCCTCTGCCGCGGCGCGCTCTCTTCTCGACGTTATGACGCCTGCCGTGACTGGCCGGCACACACGCGCGGCGGAGCGGCAGAGCCACTAGAGCATTTCTACTTTGAGTGGAAGCAGAGCGGGGGATACTCGCTTGGCCTTTGCCCCCAAAAGGGGACACTTGCTGGATGCCGGATGTCTACAGCGAAAGTGAAAACGCTCTAGAATCGGGCATCATGGCTTTTTCGCGACCCTCCCGCAACAAAGAACCGCTCGACGAGAATGCGCTGTATGAGTATGCCTTGCAGTCGCTGGGCCGCCGCATGCGCACCGTTGCGGAGTTGCGGAGGCTGATGCGTAACCGCGTCGAGGCCGGCGAAGCGGGCGAAGCCAAAATGCAGGCCGTGATCGCGCGGCTCAAGGAGTACCGCTACCTGGACGACTCCGCCTATGCCGCCGACTACGCACGCCTGCGGCAGGAGAACGCGCGCCTCGGCAAGCGCCGCGTGCGGCAGGACTTGCAGGTGAAGGGCGTGAACGCCGAGATCATCACGCAGACGCTCGACGCTGCTTATGAAAACGTGGACGAGGAAGCGCTGGCTCGCCGCCATCTCGAACGCAAGGGCATTCGCCAGCCCACGAATGACAAGGAGTCGGCGCGGGTAATGCGCATGCTGGTGCGCGCCGGCTTCTCGACCGGAATCATCTACAAGGTGCTGCGCCACTGGAACGCGAGCGAAGACGCGCTGGCCGCGCTGGGAGAAGACGAAGCAGAAGAGCCGGGCGAATTCTGAGCATTATTCCTTTGGGGAGCGTCCGGGCATCGCAAGCAGGCTCAAGGCATCCGCGCGTGGAGTGCGCCCGGCCGCACCGCCTGCTCTAGTGGCTCACCGTCACCGGCGTGGGCGCGCCCTTGGGCGTGGAAAGATAGCCGCTCACCACGTTGTGCTCGATCTTGTTGACCACCAGCTCAAAGAGCATAGGCTTGCCGCCGGAATAAAACTGCACCGGCTCGTCGAGCGAGCGATTCTTCTTCTCTATGCGCTTGTCGTTGGAGAAGACCCAGAGCGTATACCGGTTGTGCTTCGGGTCGGCCTTGCGCAGCTCGAGCGCAATGGTGCCGACGGCCTGCTTTCTCTTTTTGCGCAGCGTGAACTCGTAGTAGTTGCGGTCGCCCTGATGCTTCAGCGCATCCAGCTCTTTGCTGTTGGTGGCAATCAGGCCGCTCTCGATGCCGAGGTCGCCCTGCATCTTTTTCATTTGCGCTTCGGTCTGCTCGAGTTCGGTCTGCGTCTGGCTCAGGCCAGTTTTGACGCCGCCCACATCGGTCTTTACCCCGGCGACGTCTGTGGAAACGGATGAGATCTGCTTCCGATTGGCCTGCTGCTCGGTTTCGAGCCTGTGGGTGTCAGCATTCTGCCGGCGCAACAGCTCATCGGCGCGCAGTTCCAGTTGCTGCTGCGTCAGCCCCAGGGAGTGCCCCAGTGTCTCTGAGGTCACGCTGAGCCGGGCATTGGTCTCTGCCAGGGCATTGGCCAGCTTGCGATTCTGCTGTTGCGTGCTGGCCAGCTCGGCCTCGGCGTGCGTTAGCCGGCCGGCCAGCGAATAGCTCCACATCAGCCCGGCCAGCGCTGCCAGCACGGCGGCCACCAGCAACAGCGTGAACAGCGCGGAAGAGCGCTTCGGCTCCTCGTCAGAGAAAGAATTCGGTGTCATCCAAATCTTGCCTTTCTCGCTGGAGCCTATAGCCAAAATTCTCTTTGGGCAAGTGCCCGGGTCACCTGGCGCGGTCTGCGTGATTGCCTAAAATAGCAACATGGCCGCAGGCAATCACACGGAATCCACCGGCAGCAGCGCTACCCCGGCTTTTGATGCCGCCGTCATCGGCGCCGGACTGGTCGGCCTGGCCACGGCGCTCGATCTGGCCGAGGCCGGCCTGCGCGTGGTGGCCTTTGACCGCCAGCAGGCCATGCATGAGGCCTCGTGGGCCGCAGCCGGAATGCTCGCGGCCAATGATCCCGGCAATCCGCCCGCCATTCTTGAGCTGTCCCGCTACAGCCTTTCGCTCTACCCCAGCTTTCTCGCCCGCATCCACGCCCTCACAGGCCGCGAGATTCCGCTGCGCACACGCCAGACGCTCGAAGGCATGCCCACCGGCCACACTTTGCCGCCCGGCACGGCGGCCCGCCCGCTCACTGAGGCAGAACTGCAGCAACTCGCCCCCGGACTGGTAACCGGCGGCCTGCCCTTTGTCTCGCTCGACGAGCAGAGCCTCGACCCCTGCGACCTGACCGAGGCCGTGCCCGCCGCCGCCCGCGCGGCCGGCATTGACCTGCGCGAACACACGCCCGTGCAGCGCATCGCGCGGGAATCCGGTGATTACCGCATCTTTTTTGCCTCGCCCCAGGGCGAGTCTTCGCTGCTGGCGCGCCACGTGCTGCTGGCCACCGGCGCGTGGACGGCTCCGCTGCCCGACGGGCTGGCCCCGGCTTTGCCGCCGCCGGTGTCGCCGCGCAAGGGGCAGTTGGTCGCGCTGGAGCTGGATGGCCCGATACAAAGCGAGTGCGTGCTTCGCGTCCCCGGGCTCTACATCGTGCCGCGCGGCCACGGTCAATATGTGGTGGGAGCCACGCTGGAGGACGCCGGATTTGATCAATCCACCACCGAGGCGCTGCTGGCCGATCTGGAACGCCGCGCCGCCGCGCTGTGGCCGCCGCTGGCCCATGCCCGGCGCGCCGCCGCCTGGGCCGGGCTGCGCCCGCAGTCCCCGGACAGCCTGCCGGTGCTTGGTGCATTTGAGAGCCCGCTCGCCGGGGCCCACGACTCCAGTGCGGCCGCGCAAAATCTCTGGGTCGCCATGGGACACTTCCGCAACGGCATTCTGCAGGCTCCCGGAACAGCGCGCATCCTGCGCGACCTGATCCTCGGCCAGACGCCCGCCGTCTCGCTTGAGCCCTTTCGCAGCGGACGTTTCGCCCTGGCTGCCGTCTAAAGTTTTTGGCGGAAGAGCCGAGCATCGAAGGGGGAGCGCCCGTTTTTCAAATGCTCAAAAAATGACGGCGGAGCATTCGTGGCCTCTCCTTCATCGTGTGACAAGCCTTTCGCGCGTAGGCTATAACATGAAGTTGCGCGTTTTAGACCGGCGATGCCTGTGGTCCCGCTCCTCTGGATGGGCCGTTTCACAGCATCCCATATTCGTGATGCACGCATCACCAGCCAGACCAAACATGTACCGGAGGATGAAAGGGAAGTATGTCGACTGCCGTAGCCACTAAAGGACTGGAAGGAATTGTTGCCGCCAATTCAGGCATTTGCTGGATCGATGGCGATGCCGGAGTGTTGGCCTATCGCGGCATCGACATTCACGAGCTTGCCACTCACTCCAACTTTGAAGAGACCACCTACCTGCTGTGGCATGGCAAGCTGCCCACGCAGGCCGAGCTGGCCGAGTTCAGCAAGAGGCTGGCTGCCGCCCGCCGCATTGATCAGAAAATTTACGATCTGCTGCGCACCCTGCCCAAGACCGGCACGCCCATGGAAGCGCTGCGCACCGCCGTCTCCGCGCTGAGCTTCTTTGACCCGAATGAGCGCGCCGTCGATCACGACTCCAACGTGCGCAAGGCCTTTGACCTCACCGCGCAAATCGCGATGATCGTCGCCGCCTTTGACCGCATCCGCAAGGGCAAGGCCATTGTCGAGCCCGACCCGTCGCTCTCGCACGCCGGCAACTTCCTCTACATGCTCAACGGTGAAAAGCCCAGCGAGACCGCGACCAAGGCCTTTGACATTGCGCTCATTCTGCATGCGGACCACGAGCTGAACGCCTCCACCTTTGCAGCGCGCGTCATCGCCGCCACGCTCTCTGACATTCACTCGGCCATCACCGGCGCCATTGGCGCGCTCAAGGGCCCGCTGCACGGCGGCGCCAACGAGGCCGTGATGCGCATGCTGTTTGAGATTGAGAAGTCGGGCGAAGACCCGGTGGAGCACGTCAAGAAGATGCTGGCCGAGAAGAAAAAGGTCTCCGGCTTTGGCCATCGCGTGTATCACACCGAAGATCCGCGCGCCACGCACCTGCGCCGCATGTCTGAGGACCTGGGCCGCTCGGCCAACAATGCCAAGTGGTTTGAGATGTCGCGCCAGATTGAGCTTTATATCAATCAGGAGAAGAAGCTCAACGCCAACGTGGACTTCTACTCCGCCTCGACCTACACGACGCTCGGCATCGACATCGACCTCTTCACGCCGATCTTTGCCATCAGCCGCATCGCCGGATGGAGCGCCCACGTCATCGAGCAGCTCGACGACAACCGCCTCATCCGCCCGCGCGCCGATTACATTGGCCCCGAGTACCCCTCCAAGTACATTCCGGTGGCCGAGCGCTAATCGGAACTGTTTCTGTTACAGAAAAAAGGCGTCCCCTGGCGGGACGCCTTTTTTCCAGCTCGCGATGCCCTTGCATGCCCGCGGGCTTAGTCAATTTCTTTCTTCTGAGATGTAGGGAATGCTTCCCTTCACCGTGCAATCGCCTGTACGGCGGCCTGCACGTCAAAGGCATGCGGCGGCAGCGGCACGTTATAGGCCGCGCGCAGCAGATAGCGCTGCTCCACCATCTCGCCGTTGTGCAGATAGGTCAGCGTGAATGGCGTCTGAATGCCGTCGATGAGGTGGTAGTTATTGAACTCGACCACGTCCGTATCCTTGTCGCCAAACTCGGGGTCGCGATAGGTGAAGCTCACCTGCATGGGCAGGTGCGTCTCCGTATCGGCTTGCAGTGTAATCGCATCGTTCTGCTCGTTGAGCAGGGTTACCTGATCGGCGAGCCGCCGCTCTGAGAGCACCTGCCCATCATAGGTCACCAGCGTCTGCGGATCGTTGCGCCAGGCACGCAGCGCGGCGTCGAGCGAGTGATCGCGCAGCCGCCAGTACTCGGCGCAAATCTTCTTCTGCTGCGGATGCGCGCCGCGATAGGTCACCTCAGTGCAGGCGTGGTTCTGATAGATTTCGACCACGTTCTTCTGCTTCGTCTCTTCCCTGCGCTCGGGGCCGAGCGGCACGCTCCAGTCATAGAAGCGCAGCATGGAGCCATCGGGATTGCCGTGGAAGAAGCCCGCAATGTTGCCGCCGGTGTACACGTTGCGCACGGCAAGCCACTTTTCGCCGCCCAGCGCTTCCACCATCTTCGCGAGCACGGCGCGGCCCTTCTGCGCATTCGCATCGGGCGCAGCGGAGGAAGCCGCAATTTGCGCGAATGCACCCGTTGAAAACATAACCGACACGGTGACAAATGCGCTGCACGCCCACGCCGCCAGCCGCTTCATCGCTAGCCCACCAGCACGGCGCCGCCGTTCACGTTGACGATTTCCCCAGTCATGAAACCGGCATAGGGCGTGCACAAAAAGAGAATCGGCCCGGCAATCTCCACAGGGTCAGCCACGCGCCGCACGGGAATGACGGAGAATATCTTTTCGCGCGTGGCGGGGTCAGCCAGCGCGGAGGCGGACATCTCGGTCATCACCCAGCCGGGCGCGACGCAGTTCACATAAATGCCCTGCGGAGCCAGCTCGGTCGAGAGGCCCTTCGTCATGCTGATGAGCGCGCCCTTGCTGGCGGCGTAGTCCGCATGAAAGGCCTCGCCGCGCTGCCCGGCGGTGGAGCTGACCAGCACAATATGCCCGGCCGCCTGCCCATGCGGGCCGCGCCCCTGCTTCTGCATCTGGCCCGCGGCGGCCTGCACCAGCCCAAAGGCGCTGTCGAGATTGATGGCGAGCGTTTTGCGCCACTGCTCATCGCTCATCGTGGAGATGGGCGCGTCATGCGCGGGCCAGATGCCGTGATTGACCACCAGCGCGTCGAGCCGCCCAAAGGCCTCGACGGTGCGCTCGACCAGCGCGCGGCCGTCGGCAGGGGTGGAAAGCTCCTGCTGAAAGGCCATGCACTGCGCCGGGCCTCCGCAAGACTGCACCACTTCTTCGGCGCGCTGCCGCGCATTCTGAAAGTTGAACGCCACACGCGCGCCCGCCTGATGAAACAGCGCCACCGTGGCCGCGCCAATGCCGCGCGAGCCGCCGGTAATGAGCGCCACCTTGCCTTCGAGAGACAGTCCCACTCCACTCATGCTCTTGAAGCTACCGGGTTTTCCACGCGCGGTCCAGACTGCGCCGGGCAGCCAAAGTGCATCTGGTTTTCGAGCGACTAAAATAGAGTCAGGGACCCCATCTTGCAGCAGCTACTCGACAAACTCAATCCGCAGCAGCGCGCAGGCGTCGAAAACGTCGATGGCCCTGTGCTGATCCTGGCCGGAGCGGGCTCGGGCAAAACGCGCGTCATCACGCACCGCATCGCCTATCTCATTCAGGAGCGCGGCGTCGCGCCCGACTCCATTCTGGCGGTGACATTTACCAACAAGGCCGCCAAGGAGATGGCCGAGCGCGTCGATGCGCTCATCGGCCACAGCACGCTGGCCAAGCCGGTGCTGGCGACGTTTCACTCCTTTTGCGTGCGCATGCTGCGCCGCGACATTGAGGCGCTGCGCATCGGCAACGAGGGCCTGACGAAGACCTTTGCCATTTATGACGAGAGCGACCAGCAGTCGCTGGTGAAGCAGATCATGCGCCGCATGGGCCTCGATGACAAACAGCTCACGCCGCGCGTGGTGCTCTCAAAAATCTCGTGGGCTAAAAACCACATGATCGATCCACAGGAGTATTACCTGCAGTCTTCCGATCCGGTGGCCGAGCGCGTCGCGCACATCTTTGAGGCCTATCGCAAGGACCTGCGCAAAAATAACGCGCTCGACTTTGACGATCTGCTGCTGGAGGCGGTGCGCCTGCTCAAGTCCTCCGCCGAGGTGCGCGAGCGCTATAACCGCCGCTACCAGTACCTGCTCATCGACGAGTATCAGGACACAAACCGCCCGCAATATGAACTGATGAAGCTGCTGGCGGGCTCGCGCCACAACGTCTGCGTGGTGGGCGATGAGGACCAGAGCATCTACTCCTGGCGCGGCGCGGACATTCGCAACATTCTCGAGTTTGAGAAGGACTTTCCTAACGCGCAGACCATTCGCCTCGAACAGAACTACCGCTCGACGCAGGTAATTCTGGAGGCGGCTGGGGCGGTGGTCTCGCGCAACGAGCAGCGCAAGGGCAAAAACCTGTGGACCTCTCGCGAGGGCGGCTCGCTGATCGGCTACTACGAAGCGCCCGACGGCGAGAATGAAGCGCTCTTCATCGCCGACTCCATTCAGAAATACCTGCGCAAGGCCGGCGAGAGCGCCGAGCAGCCGCGTGCGGCCGTGCTCTACCGCACCAATTCGCAGTCGCGCCTCGTGGAAGAGGCGCTGCGCCGCTACGGCATTCGCTACACCATGGTGGGCGGCTTCTCGTTTTATGAGCGCGCTGAGATCAAAGACCTGCTCAGTTATCTCAAGCTGGTGCAGAACCCCAACGACTCCATCGCGCTGCAGCGCATCGTGAACACGCCCGCGCGCGGCATCGGCAAAACCACCATGGAAACGCTGGAGCGCATCGCGCTGGAGACCGGCACCAGCACCTGGAACGGGATCATTCGCGCGCTGCGGGAGAAGCTGCTGCCCTCGCGCGCGCTGGTCGCGCTCGACACCTTCGTGCGCCTCATTGAAGACACCCGCGCGCTGCTGGCGCCCGATTTCGCCGAAAAGCTGGCCGCCGATGTGGCAGCCGAATCCGGCGAGATGTCAGACGCTGCCGAGCCGGAGAGCGACACGGACTTCTCCTTTGCCGCCGCTGCGGACGAGGCGACGAACCCCGACGCCAGCACCGGCACCAGCGCCAACACCAGTTTCGACACCGGTTTTGACTTTGGCGAAAACGCGCAGGGCATGCTGGCGCTCACGCCGCATCCAGACGCGGAGCCCGTCCCGGAAAGCAGCAGCGCAGGCACAGAGGCAGACACCGGCTTCGACCCGGTCGCCTTCAACCCCTTTGCCGCCGCGTCCGCTGCCACGCAAAAGCAGCCGCTGCGCCAGCGCGCACCGCGGGCTGCAGGCGAGACTCCCGCGGAAGAAGACCCGCACGCCGCCGCCTTCCGCAAGCCCGGCGACCCGGCCACGCTGCCCGAGCTGATCAAGTTCCTCATCGACCGCTCCGGCTACATTCGCGCGCTCGAAGAAGAGGCGACGCCCGAGGCCTTCTCGCGCATTGAAAACCTAAAGGAACTGGCCAACGCCGCGCAGGACGCGCAGGAGCGCGGCGAGACGCTCAATGAGTTCCTCGACCATGCCGCCCTCGTGAGCGATACCGACCAGTTTGACGCCGATGCCCGCGTCACGCTCATGACGCTGCACGCGGCCAAGGGCCTTGAGTTCCCCATGGTGGTGCTGGCGGGCATGGAGGAGGGCCTCTTTCCCCACTCGCGCACGCTGACAGACCCCAACCAGATGGAGGAGGAGCGCCGCCTCTGTTATGTGGGGCTCACGCGCGCCATGGACTCGCTCATCCTCACCCGCGCGCGCTACCGCCGCCGCTACGGCAATGACATGCCCGAGGCCAGCACGCCCTCGCGCTTTCTTGAGGAGATTCCGGCTCACCTGCTCGAGAATCTCGGCGGCACGCCCGCCTGGGGCAGCGGCGGCTCCGGTTATGGCGGCGGCTACGGCAGCCGCGGCGGCTATGACGACATGAGCGGCCGCCACTACAGCTATGAGGACGAAGACCAGAGCGCCGGCGCCCGGCCCTCGGGCGGCGCAGGCCGTTACGGCAGCGCGTCAAATGCCCGGCCGGGCAGCTCCAGTGGCGGCGGCAGCGGATCGCTCGACAACATTGCGCAGTTCTTTGGCGGCAAGCGCGGCGCGGCTTCTGGCGCAGCCGCGGGCAAGTCCGCACGGCCCCGGCTCGACGTTCCCGCACCTTCCGGCAACACCGGGCTGCGCAACGGCCAGCGCGTCCGGCACCCCAAATACGGCGAAGGCATCGTCTTTCAGCGGGATGGCGAAGGGGAAAACGCCAAGATTACGGTACAATTTGCAAAGTTTGGAGTGAAAAAGCTGGTGGAGAAATTTGCCCAGCTCGAGCGCCTTTAGACACCTGTTAAAACCGCGCCCGCTCCCGGACATTCGCCGGACCTTGCTCCGGACACACACTCGCATACGAAGGATCTTTAAGAATCATGGCAAACACCAGGACTGTTGAAAACAAGGAAGAGCGCAAGGCAATCAAGCGCACCGCCCGCAAAAAGGCCGCCCCCAAGGCCAAGCGCACCACCCCGCGCGGCGCCAACAAGAAGAAGATCAAGAAGGCCTCGCGCACCCTCGGCAAGCGCTAAGCCTCTGAAGCCATCTCGCCAGCCTTGCCTTTCCTCTTTGCGCAAGGCTGGCGAACCCGGTACACTCCGGTTTTCACCTCTACATGCAGGAGTGCGCCCTGTCGCAGCTTTTCGCCAGAAAGTCCATTGACAAGCTGATCGCCGAGTCCGAGGACCCGGAACGCAGGCTTCGCAAGACGCTTGGCCCCATCTCGCTCATTGCCCTTGGCATTGGCGCGGTGGTGGGCTCGGGCATCTTCACGGTCATCGGCACGGCCATCAGCGGCCAGCATTTCAGCACATCTTCGGTGCTGAACACGCCGCTGCTCGACTTTCTGGTGCGTCATCACGCCATGGCGGGCCGCCCCGGCGCGGGCCCCGCGCTGGCCTTCTCGCTGGTGCTGGTCGCCATTGTCTGCGGATTCACGGGCCTCTGCTATGCCGAGCTAGCCTCTATGATTCCCATCGCAGGCTCGGCCTACACCTACACCTATGCCACGCTCGGCGAGTTGATTGCCTGGATCAACGGCTGGAGCCTGATCCTCGAATACGCCTTCTCCAACATGGCTGTCTCCGTGGGCTTTGCCGGGCACATGGTCGACCTGATGGACTGGTTCGGCATCCATCCGCCACTCAAGTGGATCTCGCCCGCCTATCTGCCCAGCGGCCTGCAGGACTTCTCCGGCCACACGCTCTATCAGCCCGGATGGCACTTCGGCTTCAACATTCCGGCCTTCATCGTCGTCATGGTCATCACCATGGTGCTGGTGCATGGCATTCGGGAGTCCGCGCGCACCAACAACATCATGGTGCTGCTCAAGATCGGCGCCATCCTGGTCTTCATTCTGGCCGGGGCGCAGTTCATTCACCCGAGCTACTACCACCCTTTTGCTCCCAACGGATGGTCGGGCATCCTGACCGGCGGCTCCATCATCTTTTTCACCTACATCGGCTTTGATTCGGTCTCCACCGCCGCCGAGGAGTGCAAGAACCCGCAGCGCGACCTGCCCATCGGCATCATCGCCACGCTGATCGTCTGCACCATTCTCTACATCGGCGTCGCCGTGGTGCTCGTGGGCCTGCGCCACTGGAACACCATGGCCGACGACGCCGCGCCCGTCGTCAACACCCTCCGCCACCTCGCCCACGCCAACCATAGCCTTCTGCTGCGCTACATTCACCTGGTCGTGCTCTGCGGAGCCATCCTGGGCATGGTCTCCTCCATTCTGGTCTTCCAGATTGGCCAGGCGCGCGTCTGGTTCGCCATGTCGCGCGACCGCCTGCTGCCCTCCATCTTTTCGCGCGTGCATCCGCGCTTCCGCACCCCGGCCGTCTCCACCTGGGTCGCCGGCTTCGTGGTGGCCATTCCGGCCGGGCTGCTCGACATCGGCACCGTGGCGGACCTCTCGAACATCGGCACACTCTTTGCCTTTGTGCTGGTCTCAGCCGGCGTGCTCATCCTGCGCTACCAGGACCCCAAGCGCCATCGCAGCTTCCGTGTCCCCTTCGGCCCGGTCTTTCCGGTGCTGAGCATCGTCTTCTGCATCCTGCTCATGGCCGGGTTGGAAGTCATGACCTGGGTCCGCTTCTTTGCCTGGCTCGCCATCGGCCTGGTGATCTATTTCTTCTACAGCCGCAAGCGCAGCGAGTTTTACGCCGGCAAGTAGCGGCTGGCTGACCTGCTAATCTCCATCCCATGGACGCCGAACGCCTTCGCAGCTACCTGCTCACCCTGCCGCACGTGGAGGAAACCATGCAGTGGGGCGCGAACCTCGTCTTCTGGGTGGGCGACAAACGCCTCGGGGGCAAGATGTTCGCGCTGGTCAATCTTGAGGGGGATGGCCGCGCCGTGCTCTCCTTCGCCGCCGGCCCGGAGCGCTTCGCCGAGTTGGTCGAGCGCGAAGGCGTCTTTCCCGCGCCCTACCTGGCCCGCGCCCACTGGGTCGCGCTCGAAGACTGGGAGGCCCTGCCCGCCCCGGAGTTGAAGGAACTGCTGCGCGAGGCCCGCGACCGGGTGGAAGCCAAAATGCCCAAGCGCATCCGCGAGACACTGGCCCTGCCCGCGAGCGAGCGAAAGAAGCTCATCGCGGCCAAAGGAAAGGCAGATCAGAAAAAGTGATGGGGCGCCCCATTCTTCGTGAAACGAAGGGGGAGCGATGCCGGTAGCGACCTTGACGCTCCTGGCATCGTGACGGCTGATTTTTACGGCGGCTGATTTTTTTACGGCGGCTGATTTTTGCTCTGTCATTCCGACCGAACGAAGTGAGTGGAGGAACCCGCATTTCCGCCTCTCACCCCGCCCCCGGATGCGTCATTCTGAGGCCAACGCCGAACCGGGCCCCACAAACAGGTCTTCGTTCACGGGGTAATTTGCCGGTAATTTCCCCTCAAATTGCTATCCTGAAACTAAGGGCATGAAAACAAAAAAGTGGCCATCCTGGGCCGCTTTTTTCAGATTTCCTGACCAGAGGCTTCGCCCAAAACACGTTGATTCTAAAGGACTTACAGGACTAATGGTCCCGTAAGTCCAAAAGAATCAACAACTTCCAGGACACTAATGATTGTTTTTTTGCAGCCCCTTCCCAGGCGCAGCCCATCTTTCAGGAAAGCCACTTCAGCAGCCGGATCAGCCCCATCGAGGCCGGCTTCGAGTGTGCCGAAACATTCTCTCGCGCATGAATCTCGCGGCTGCGCTCGGCGTAGTAGCGGTAGGCGCGCTCGAGCATCTGCCCGTTGGTGAGCGTGGGCTGCCAGCCGAGTTCGCGTTTGATGGCTGAGGTGTCAAAGACAAAGTCCTCGGCAATCATGCGGTAGTGGTACGGCCCCAGCGGAGACAGGTGCAGATGATGCGCCAGTTGCATGAGCGCCAGCGTGGGCCCCTTGGGCAGGCTGCGCACGCGCGACCGGCTACCGGCCGCGCCAATCACCGCCTCGTAGGTCTGGCGCAACGACGGCACGTTGTCTGAGCCTACGTGGAAGAGGTGGAAGCCGCTGGCCTTCAACGCCAGCAGGCAGGCCTGGGCCAGGTCTTCGGCATAGATGAACTGGTAGTGGTTGCCGCCGCCGCCGACTACCCACACTGTTTTGTTCTCGTGGATGAACTCGAAGAGAATCGCCAGCAGCCCGAGCCGTCCGCTGTCGATGATCGTGGGGCAGCGCAGCATCACGATGTCCATGCCGCCGCCGGACTCCGCGATCTTGGCCAGCTCCTTTTCGCCGGCCCATTTTGACTCGCCGTAAATCTCCACCGGCTGCGGCGGCTCGTCTTCGGCGACCGGATGCCCAAGGTTGCGCGCCCAGAGGCAGTTGGTCGAGAGAAAGACAAACTTGGGCACGCCGTGCCGCTGCGCCGTCGCGGCCAGCAGGCGGGTCGCGTCCACGTTCGAGGTCCAGATGTCCTGCTTGTCGATGTGCAGCCCATGCGCCAGCGCCGCCGCGCAATGAAAGACCGCGTCGAAGCGATGCGCGGCAAAGGTCTGCTCCACGCGTGCAGCATCGCGCAGATCGGCCAGAATGCTGGTGAGCCGCTCATGACCGGCTGCGGCGTCGGGCACGCGGTCATAGCTCACGACCTCCCAGCCCTCCGCGAGCAGGCGCTGCTTGAGCAGGCCGCCGAAAAATCCGGCCCCGCCGGTAACGAGCGCTTTAGGCATGACGTGAAAATCCCCTGACTCTCCAGCTCTTTTCCGCCGACTGGAAGAGGTACACCCCAAGAATATCGATGAGCGGCTCCAGCGGATGGCGGAAGCGCGCATGCACCGTGATGAGGTAGTAGGTAACCGGCAGCAGGGCAAAGGCCCAGAAGAAGAGCCACCGCCCGGCAGCTTTTCGCCGCAGCGCCAGCGCCAGACCGAAGAGGCCGGCCAGGCTGGCGAACTCGAAGTTCAGGCTGCGTCCAAGATCGACCCACCACTTGTGGTTGGCTGGCTCCGGAACCCCGGCCCAGTACATGTAAATGCGCTTGGGCGTCAGCCTCCAGAAGTGCCAGGGATGCTTTGCCATATAGGCTTTGGTCTCCTGCATGTGCCACTGCATCCAGGCAATCTCGCCCATCTGGCGGTACTTGCGCATCTGCACGGGGTCTTGAAAAGGCTGGTCGTACTCGCGAATCATTCCCGTCGAGCCGGGCCCGTTGCCGTCAAAGAATTCAAAGCCAAAGTCAGACCGCACCGGAATGAAGTGATGAAAGACCACCCAGTTGCGATAAACCCACGGCGCGAGGCAGCCCAGGAAGATCACCGCCGCCATGGTGCCGTAAGCCAGTTGGCGCTTCCATCGGGGAGAGCCCCAGAGAATCCACAGGCCGCACGCGGGCAAAAAAAGCTGCAGCGAAGGATTGCTGAGGGCAATCAGCGCCCACAGCACGGCAAACAACGCCCACCGGCCGGCAGTGGCCCCCTCGGCGCGCGCCTCGCCCGGCTCGCCGATGCCGCGCATTCTGAGCGCCAGCACCAGCACCCACGAGAAGAGGAAGCAGGTGAGCGACATCTCCCAGACCCAGCGCTCGTCATACTGCATCGCCGCGGGATACAAAGCCCAGATCCACGTGGCCCACACGGCCACCTTGCGGGAGAAGCAGCGGCGGGCAATCTGCCAGACGGCCGGCAGCGTGAACGCGCCGAAGACGCAGTTGAGAGCCAGCGTCACCCAGGCCGAGAGCGGCGAGTAGTCGCCAAATACCTTGAAAATGCCAGCCAGCAGCCACGGATAGAGCGGTGGCTCCCAGGCCGTGGGGCCGCTCAAACCCCAGAAGGGATTGCCATAGCCATGCCCGGTCACCAGCGAGTGCGCAATGCGGCCCATCTCGTAGCCGAACTCGAAATGGTTCCAGTGCGTGCGGATGTGCCAGGTGTGCGCAAAGGTCATGTAGCCCAGGCGCAGCACGAGGCCCACCCAGAAGATCACCCAGGGGAAGCGCGCGAGGCCGCCGCCGTTCGGGGCTTCTGCCGCCATCGCGGGGCGGGGCAAAGATGAGGATCGAGGAGATTCAGCCATGCGGTACTGCCATTCTAATTTGCCCTCCGGCTCCGGCTGGGCTACACTTAGAGTTCGGCACCAGAGTGGGCATCAGTTTGTCTGCATGGGCGCCGGGAAGCAGGCCGGATCGCGCGGCAGTTTGTAAGCCGCAGCCCTCGGCCAGCCCGGGCGCAACTGGTCTGATATACCCAAGTTTTTCGGAGTGAGTCATGGCTCAGGTCTGCGAAATCTGCGGCAAAGGCCCGCAGTTCGGCAACAACATCTCGCACGCGCACAATGTGACGCGCCGCCGCTGGAACGTCAATCTGCGTCCGGTCAAGGTCAAGGTTGGCCCCTCGGCCAACAAGCGGGTGCGCGTCTGCACCAGCTGCATCAAGTCCGGCAAGATCACCAAGGCATAAGTCTTCCGCAAGACAAATCCCGGGGTCTGCGAGGAACAGACCCCGGGATTGCTGTGTTTGGGTGCTCAGGAACGCGTCAAACCGCGGCCCGGCCCGCGAACTTCGCTCAGTCCTCCCTGAGCAGTTTCGCCGGGTCCACCTGCCACGCTCTTCGCGCGGGAACCAGGGCCGCCACCACCCCGATCAGCAACATCGTTCCGATCGCGCCTGCCAAGACCACGGGGTCGTAGATGCTCGCGTCGTAGACGATAGAAGCCAGCACCCGGCTGGCCACCGCGCCCAGCAGCAGCCCGGCGATTGATCCCAGCACAAGAATGCTTGCTGCCCGGCCCATGGAAGTCCGCAGAATCTGCATCCGCTGCGCTCCCAGCGCCGCGCGAATGCCCATCTCGCGCAGCCGCCGAGCGACTGCATAGCTGGTCATGCCAAAGATGCCCGTAATGGCGAGCATCCCGGCCAGCAAGCCCAGCACACTCAGCGCCACTGAGGCCACCCGCGCCGGAAACAAAGCCAGCGCCAGCGCCGACGGCCAGCTTTCAATCGTGACCGGCAACAACGGGTCGATCTTCGCCATCATCCCGCTCAGCGCTTTGGCAATCTCCGCATCGCTGCGGTTCGAGCGCACCAGCAGCGTGGTGTCACTCTCATTGCTCTGCGCCAGCGGCCAGTACATCGCGGCTTCAGGGTTTTCGGTGATCGAACTGTACTTGCCGTTCTCGACGACCCCCACTACCCGGTAGAGTGCCGGCCCTGGCTCGGCGAAATGCCGCCCGACCGCCGGAGCATTTCCGAAGAGAATGTGCGCCAGCGTCTCGTTAATAATCGCGACCTTCGGCGCATGCGCATCATCATGCCAGGTAAAGCCGCGTCCGGCCAGCAGATGCGTGCCCGCCGCCTTGAGGTAGCCCGGCGAAATCTCAAAGAGCCGGGCGCTCGCGATCTCGTTTGAGTTGCGAAAACTCCGCGTCGCCGCGCCATACACAGAGGTGGTCTCTTCCCCTCCATTCATGGGAAGCGCATCCACCGTACCCACGGCAGTCACCCCCGGGATGCGGGATGCCTCCTCAATCATGCGCTTTTGCACCGGCAGGGCCGACGCATCGGTGGATCCCGCAAAGCGCATGGATGTCTGCGCCAGCATGACATGCCGTGGATGAAAGCCAAGGGGAGCATGCAGCGACCGGCTCATGCCGCGCAGGCCGATCAGCGAACTGGTGATGAGCAGCGCGCAGAGCGCGACCTGTATCCCCAGCAGAACATCCCTCAGGTTCAATCTGCGGAAGACCGCCGGGCCGCCCCCCGGCTTCATTGCCTGCATGGGATGAATCCTGAAGACCTGGCGCGTAGTCAGCAGCGCGGGCAGAATGCCGCTCAGCACCGCCAATAGAATCGCCATGCCATATACACCGGCATGAGCCGTCACCGTGACATGAATCGGGTATTCGGCGATGGGACGCCACTCGCTCAGCCACCGCAGCAACTCGGCCGAGACCAGCGTGCCGGCCGCCCCGCCCAGCGCGGAAAGCAATACAGCCTCGGCCAGCACCTGCCGCAGGACTCGCCAGCGGCTCGACCCGATCGCCACGCGAATCGCCAGCTCCCGCGTACGGTCGGTGGCGCGGGCCGCAAAGATGCTCGCCAGGTTCACGCATGCCGCCAACAGCACGAGCAACGCCAGCAGCAGGATGCCGCCCACGAATTGCACCGCGGTATTGCCCAGAGCATCGCCGAGCAGACCCGGCCGGACCAGCCTCGCGCCCATCTCGCTGTCGGTCATCGGATACTCCCGGGCAAGCTGGGCCGCCACGGCGTTCAGACTCTGGGCTGCCTGTGCGACGGTCACGCCCGGCTTGAGCATGCCAATCACTTCCAGTCCGTGATTCTCGCGCTTGTCGAGATAGCTGTACCCATTCACCTCCGGCGCATTCACCATCGGAAACCAGAAATCAGGCCACATGAATAATTCCGTGCCGTGAAAGGATGGCGGTGCTACGCCAATCACGGTGAACGGATGCTGGTTCAGTTCGATGATGCTTCCAACCACCCCGGGATCAGCCTGAAACCGCGACCGCCAGTAATGATCGCTCAAGACCACGTAGGGCGCCGAGTTGACTCCGTGTATCTGGCTGGCATGAAAGAACCGCCCCAGCTCTGGCCGCACGCCCAGCATGTCAAAGTAATTGCCGGTGACTTCGTAGTCCCACGCCATGTGAACATGGCCCTGCACCCCGAGGCCTTCCTGGTCAATGCGGTACGCAGCCATCTCGCTGAAGCTCGAATTGCGCGCCTTATAGTCCTGATAATCGGGATACGACTGAGTGATATCGCCATGCGGCTTCTGCACGACCATCCACAAGCGGCTTTCATGCGAGACACCCATGGGCCGCGCTACCGCCGTTTGGAACACACCGAAGACCACCAGATTGGCAGCCATGGCCATGGTCAGCGAAAGGATAACGGTCAGCGCAAACCCCGGAGAATGCCGCAATCGACGGGCTGCTACTTGCAGATCTCTCCAGATGTCTCGCATCGGCTCACCTCATGGGAAGAACTTCCACTATATGGAGTGCAATTCCATCACCACTGCGCGCCAAATATAAACATCTCATTGCGAAAGGCTTAGGGCAATAGCCCAGGACGCGATCAAGGCTGGCATGTTCATTTCCGGGAACAACTGTCCGATTGCGAACAGTCCCCTCCCCCCATTCCGGGCCAGAGTCTTGCCGTTGAGAAATCAGGACTGAGGCGTCGCGGCCGTCTTCGCATGCGGCTCTCCCGGCGGCTCTACGGTCGGCACAGGGCCCGGGGTATATCCCCTGGGCGTGAGACGGCCTGTGGCCGGCATGGCGGTGATGGCCTCGCGAATCGACGCCTCTGGCGCGCTGTTGTCAAAGCGCACGCCGTCTCCCTCCCGTACCACGCCCAGCTTCTTCCATAGCGCGGTCAGGTCCACCTTGACCGGATGATCGCCCATGCGGGCATAAAGGTCTTCGAGCACATGCGTGCCGGTGGCGGCATCGCCCACGGCCAGCGCCTTTGTGAGCGGCCAGTTCTGGCTGATGTTGCCGCCATGATTCACAATGGCGCGCAGCGCGTCTTCAAGCCCCATGCGGTTGTGCGTCTGCTCGCGAATCTCCACATCGGCCAGCAGGCAGAACTGCGCGCCGCCCCAGTAGGTAAGCCCCCAGGTCTGCGTGAGATCGAGGCCCTTATCACCGGGTGGCGGATCGCCCTGCGGCATGTCGCGCATCATGTCCCACCAGATTTTGCGCGCGGGCAGCAGCCCGTTCTGCACGCGGGCCACTGGCTCAATGTAGGTCGCGAGGCCCTCCTCGATCCAGTGATGATCGTCCTGCTGGGTAGGAAAGGCCGTATGCACCATCTCGTGCGTCATCATCCAGTCGCGGTTCAGATCGGCTGCCGTGGTGTGCTGGCCGATGCGCATGCGCGTGAAGGCCGGATCACCGCCCACATCGCCCCACGTGGTGCCCTGCAGCACGCCCTCGCGGCCCGGAGCGGGCACAATCAGAATGCGGTCCAGCGATACCGGAAACCGCCCGTAGTAGGTCGCCACAGAGCTGGCGGCATTCTTCACCCAATCGAGCACCTGCGCCGTCGAAAGATCGAGCGGCCCGGGGGCGAAATCCACCTGAATCACCGAACCGTCGATGCGAAAAGAGGCGGAATGCGCCACAGGGGCGCGCCACGGCGGACCCCAGAAGCCATGATGCGGGGGCGGCCACTGCTGTGCCCGGCTGACCGCGGGCACGGCGAGCAGCGAAAGCAACGCGAGAGAGAGCGGCAAAGACAGGCGGAGTTTCACTGCCCCGTTAGACGGGGAATATGAGCAGGCGTTCACACTGGGAGCAGATTTCTTTCCGCCTGGCAAAACGCGCCGGGCCGGTCGCCCTCAGCCCGCGAAGAAGATGCGGTACACAAACATGCTGCCGATCAGCAGCAGCCAGATCCAGAGTGCGAAGCGCAGCGGACGCTTTGGCACCCGGGGCGCAAGCAGTGTGCCCAGCACCGCGCCAATCGCGCCGCCCTCTACCATGTGCAGCAGCAGATGCGCATTGAGCGTGTGCGCAAACCAGTGCGCGCTGCCGCCCAGCAGGGAGAGTGTGAAGCCGAAGAGAATGTCAGTGCCGACCACCTGCGCGGGCGTGAGCTGGGTGAGCGTGAGCAGGGCGGCACTGCCCAGCGCGCCGGCTCCGGCCGAGGAAAAGCCCACCTCAGCGCCGACGGGCAGCATCAGCAGCGGCAGCAGGCGCAGCTTGTTCTGGTTCTCAGGGCGCGCCGTGACCGGGCGGAAGGAAAAGATAATTTGATAGATCGCCGTGAAGATGAGGATGAGGCCGAGCACGCCTTCTACGCCGCGCTCGGCGCCGGGGCTGGCAAAGCGCCGCAGCAGCATCGCGCCGATCAGCACGCCGGGCGCGCCTCCCGCCAGCATGAAGCCCAGCACCTTCCACGAGACGTTTTTGCGCCAGATCTGCGCGGGCACCAGAATCAGCTTTACGGCGGCCGAGTACATCAGGCCCACCGTGACCGCCACGACGGCGGGCACATGCAGAAACAGGATCAGCAGCGGCACCGTGATGGTGCCCGCTCCGACGCCGGTGAGCGCAATGAACGCGGCGATCAGACCGCCAAGAAGATATTGCATCCGATACGGTTACGATTGCGCCGGTGCTGCCTGAATGTGAATGCCGCACTCCACTTTGCGGCCGCCCCAGCGGCCTGAGCGCGGATCATTGGGATCAGACGGCAGAAAGGTGCACGGCTCGCAGCCGATGGAAGAGTAGCCCTTGTCATAGAGCGGCAGCAGCGGAATGCCGTAGTGCTGGCAGGCGTACCAGACGTCTTTGGTGGTCCAGTCAGCGAGCGGGCTCACCTTGAGCACCTGCTGGCCGCCGGGCAGCGTGAAGGGCGCGGACTCCTCGAGCGCGGCGCGGCTCTTGGCCTGCTCGCGGCGCAGGCCCGTGAACCAGATTTTGTAACCGGCAACGGCACGAAAGAGCGGCTCAACCTTGCGCAGGCCGCAGCAGCGGTCAGGGCTTTGCTGATAGAGCAGGCCAAACTCGGCCTCCTGCTCGGCAACTGTTTTCGCGGGCAGCAGGTTGATGAGGTTGACCTTCCATGCCTCGGCGATCTGGTCGCGGTAGGCATAGGTCTCGGCGAAGTGATAGCCGGTATCGAGAAACAGCGTAGGAATCTCGGGACGAAGCTCAAGAGCGAGCTTCAGCAGCAGCACATCCTCAGCCTGAAAGCTGCACGTGATGCAGACATCTTCATTGGCAGGCGCGGAGGCAAAGGCCTGCTGCAGGTGGCCGCGCACCCGCGCCAGCTTCTCGCTCAATTCAGGACTCAGAGTCCCGCTGCTGTTCTCGCTCATCGATTGCTCCTATTGCAGTACCTTGTGTTCGCGCAGATGCCGGATCAGCGAAGCCACCGCGGCGTTCAGGTCATCGGTCTCCACGGTCAGCGACGCGCCGCCATCAAAGCTCAGCTCGGCGGGCGCGGGGCCCTCCTGATGCACGAGCACCAGAACGCCGGCCGAGGCCAGCGCCGCATGAAGCCCTGGCGCACGCTGCAGGGCGCGCACGGTGACTGCGCCCAGATCAAAGAGCGCATGCTCCAGCGCATCGGCAAGTTCGGCGGGGCCGGTGAGCTCAACCACCATGCCTTCATGACCCCAGCGCTGCGCGCGCAGCTCGGGCGTCACGGGACCACGGCGCATGGCGCTCAGCTCTTCGTGATGCAGCGCGCGCACCATGCCGGCGGCGACCGTCGCGTTGGTCTTGGCATCGATGAGCACAAAGGCTCCGGTGCCGCGTAACTCCGCATAGCGATCAAGCGCCAGCGGACGCCGCGTCTCAATCTCGACGACGCCGATCTCATTCATCGCGAGGCTGACGGCCGGGGATTGATCGAGCGTGCCGACATCGACACGATGCAGCACGCGCAGCGAACGCACCGGCACGCTGTGGCTGGTGTGCTTGAGCAGATACCGCCGCTCAGGATCGAGCGCTTCGGCGTCCATCCAGACGAGCGAGGCATCGAACCGCCGCGCAAGTTGCGCCTGCGAGTCGCTGTGCGTGATGAGGTCACCGCGGCTGATGTCGAGCTCGTCTTCGAGAGTGAGCGTGACGGAGAGCGGCGCGGGCGCCTCCGCGAGATCACCGTCAAAGGTGACGATGCGCTCGACGCGCGAACTGCGGCCCGAGGGCAGCACCGTGATGGCATCGCCCACACGCACCGTGCCCGAGGCAATCTGCCCGGCGAAGCCGCGAAAGTTCTGGTTCGGCCGCACGACGCGCTGCACCGGGAAGCGCAGCGCCGCCTCGCCCGCGCCTTCGACGCTGGGCAGCGATTCGAGCAGCTCCAGCAGCGACGGGCCTGTGTACCAGGGCGTCTCTGGCGAGCGCTGCACCACGTTGACGCCGAGCAGCGCGCTCACCGGAAGAAAGTAAAGATTGGCTTTGAGGTTGCCCGCGCTGGCGCTCTCAAGAAACGCGGCAAACTCGCGCTGAATGTCGTCAAAGATCTGCTGGCTGTAGTCCACCAGATCCATTTTGTTGACGGCCACCAGAATGTGGCGCACGCCCAGCAGCGAAGCAATATAGGCGTGCCGCCGCGACTGGATGAGCACACCCTTGCGCGCATCGACCAGCACAATGGCCGCGTCGGCCGTGGATGCGCCAGTGGCCATGTTGCGCGTGTACTGCTCGTGGCCCGGGGTGTCGGCAATGATGAACTTGCGCCGCGCGGTTGCAAAGTAGCGATAGGCCACATCAATGGTGATGCCCTGCTCGCGCTCGGCACGCAGACCGTCGGTGAGCAGCGCAAAGTCAAGCTGGCCCGCGCCGGTGGTGCCTTTGCCCTCAATGGAGCGCACATGATCGTCATAGACGCTGCGCGTGTCATAGAGCAGGCGGCCAATCAGCGTGGACTTGCCGTCATCGACCGAGCCGGCGGTGGAGAAGCGGAAGAGATCCTTGCCGCGCTCCTGTGCCAGAAACTCGTCGATGGAAAACGGCGCGGCCAGATCATTTTGTAACTGTTTCGATTCCAAACCCGGAGAAGACATTTTAGAAATACCCCTCCCGCTTCTTGATCTCCATGGAGCCTTCCTGATCGTGGTCAATCACGCGGTTGGCGCGCTCTGACGAGCGGAACGACAACAGCTCGGCGATGATCTTCGGCAGCGTGTCCGCGTCAGAGCGAATAGCGCCGGTGCAGGGGCTGCAGCCGAGCGAACGCAGGCGCGAGCGTACCATCTGCGGTTTCTCGCCGGGCCACGCCACGAAGTCCTGCTCAATGGGCAGCAGCGTCTCGCCGCGCACATACATGGGCCGCTCTTTTGCGTAGTAGAGATCGACGATGGGGATATTTTCTTCGTGGATGTATTGCCACACATCCATTTCGGTCCAGTTAGAGAGCGGGAAGACGCGGATGCTCTCGCCGGGATGGATGCGCGCGTTGTAGAGGTTCCACAACTCGGGGCGCTGATTCTTCGGGTCCCACTGGCCGCTGCCGTCGCGGAAGGAGTAGATGCGCTCCTTGGCGCGCGCCTTTTCTTCATCGCGGCGCGCCCCGCCAAAGGCCGCGTCAAAGCCATAGTGGCGCAGCGCATCGAGCAGCGCCTGCGTCTTGAGCAGCGCGCAGCAGCGCTTGGTATCGAGCGCGATGGGGTTGGTTCCGGCGGCGATGGCCGGCTCATTGCGCCACACCAGCAGTTCCGCGCCAATGGATTTGGCCATGTTGTCGCGAAACTCAAGCATCTCGGCAAACTTGAAGCCGGTGTCAATGTGCAGCAGCGGAAACGGAATGGGCCCGGGATAGAAGGCTTTTTCCGCCAGCCGCAGCATCACCGACGAGTCTTTGCCGATGGAGTAAAGCATGACGGGCCGCTCAAACTCCGAGGCCACTTCCCTGAGGATGTGGATGCTCTCGGCTTCCAGCAGGCGTAGATGACTCAGACGCGCCGCGCGGTCAGAGCCGTGTTTGTGTGTATGAGAAGAGGCAGATTGCTCGGTGGCCAGCATAGAACCTCAAAATAGTCGCCGTGCGACGGTGCTGAGAGAAGAATCCGGGTCGGGCAGATTCTTCAGAGAATGTGGTTCAGCAAACTTTGGGTGTTACAAGCAGGAAGGGCTGCGCGCAATCAACAACAACAACACATGCACGCACGGACGAAGCTGCGACACGCGCAACCGGCGTGGCAACAACAACAGCAGCGAAGGTGGGAAGTGCTCTTCATCCGTGAATGCTGTGAGGTTAACAGAGGGCTACGGCGGCAAACAACCCTATTTCTCTTTTTCAAAGCGCAGCGAGGCAGAATTGATGCAATAGCGCAGGCCGGTCGGGCGGGGGCCGTCAGGAAAAACATGCCCCAGGTGGCCGCCGCAGCGCGCGCAGGTGACCTCAATGCGGCGCATGCCGTGGCTGCTGTCCTCATGCGTTTCGACGGCGGAATTTTCGGCCGGATTCCAGAAACTGGGCCAACCGCTGCCGGACTCAAACTTGGTATCGCTCTTGAACAGCAGGGCTCCGCAGGCGGCGCAGTGATAGGCTCCGCTGTCGTGGTTGCGGTAGAGCGCGCCGGTAAATGCGGGCTCAGTGCCCTTTTGCCGCAGGATGTAGTACTGCTCCGGGGTCAGCTCTTCGCGCCACTCGGCATCGCTTTTCTGAATCTTGTCCATGATGCTCTCCTTACTCTCTACAGATTGAGAATGCGCGCCAACGGTTACAGTTTTGCAATCACTTCGATTTCGACCAGCGCATCCTTGGGCAGCGCCGCCACGGCCACCGTGGACCGTGCCGGAGCCACCGCGCCCTCGGGCGCAAAATAGCGGGCATAGATTGCGTTCATGGCAGCGAAGTCGCTCATTTGCTTGAGGAAGACGGTGGTTTTCACCACCTGCTGCATGCCGGCGCCAGCGGCCGCCAGCACGGCCTTGAGGTTTTCGCAGACGCGCACGGTCTGCTCCTCAATGCCGCCCGAGGACATTGCGCCGGTCTGGGGATCGAGCGCTACCTGCCCGGATGTGTAGAGAAAGTCGCCCACGCGCACGGCCTGCGAATAAGGCCCAATCGCCGCGGGAGCACCATCGGTTGCCACTGCCTGCTTGCTCATGGGTTTGATTGTGCCGCGACGGCCCCGGGCAGAGCAAACCGGAGTCTGCCACGGCTGCGCCCCACGTTGCGCCGGGAAGCCGGGCTGCCCTGCTCACCCCGGGCGGCCGGCAGCGTCTTGTTAAGATAATGGCAGGCCAATGATTACCGTCTTCCAGCGTTCTCATGCACGCACTCTTGCGGCACTCGCCTTCTCTGTTCTTCTTTCCGCCAGCGCATTGGCCCAGACGTCGCAAGCGCCCGCGCAGCAGCAGAAGCCAGAGCCGCAGCCTCTTCAGCCGGTGCAGCAGCAGCCGGGCTCCTCGCCTGCCCACCCCACCTTCACGCTGACCACGAACGTCAACGAAGTAGACCTGGTCTTCACCGTAACGGACAGCCACGGAAACTTTGTGAAGAACCTGAAGGAGAGCGACTTCGCGCTGCTCGATGACCACCGCGCGCCGGCCGCCGTCTACAGCTTCACGCAGCAGACGCAGTTGCCGCTGCGGCTCGGCATTCTGGTGGATACCAGCACGTCGATTCGCGAGCGCTTTCAGTTTGAGCAGCAGGCGGTCACCAACTTTCTGCTGCAGGTGCTGCGCCCCAAGACCGACAAGGCCTTTGTCGAAGGCTTTGATGAAGCGCCGAACTTTATTCTGAACTGGTCAAACAATCTCGACGCGCTCACCTCGGCCATTCAGGATCTGCATCCCGGTGGCGGCACGGCGCTTTATGACGCGGTGTACAGCGCCTGCCGCGACAAGCTGCTGAATGCGGCCAGCGGACCGATCTATGTGCGACGCGCCATCATTCTGGTCTCAGACGGCGATGACAATCAGAGCCATGCCTATCTGACCGACGCCATCAAGGAGTGCCAGCGCGCGCAGACCGCGATTTACGCCGTCAGCACGGACACCGATCCCACGCCTGACCCCGGCGACGACATTTTGCGCAAGATGGCCGAAGAGACCGGCGGACGCGCCTTCTTTCCGCGCGTGATTACCAAGCTGCCCGCCAGCTTCAACTCAGTGGAAGATGAACTGCGCAGCCAGTATGCGCTGGTCTACAAACCGGCTGACTTCAAGGCCAACGGGCAGTTCCGCTCAATTTATCTCTACTGTCTTGACCGCAAGTACAAGGTCCATGCCATGAAGGGCTACTTCACGCCCAAGCTGGAGTAGGCTTTCAAGCCTGCTCCGTCTCGAGCATCTTGATAAGCGCAGCCTCGTCGATCACCGGAACGCCGAGGCTGTTTGCTTTTTCGAGCTTGGAGCCGGCATCGTCCCCCGCCACCACGTAACTCGTCTTCTTACTCACTGAGCCGGAGACATGGCCGCCCGCATTCTCGATTTTGGCCTTGGCTTCGTCGCGGCTCATGCCGGGCAGCGTGCCGGTAAGCACGAAGGTCAGCCCTGCAAGCTGGCTGGTCTTTTTGCGCTTTTCGCCGGTGAAGCGCAGGCCCGCGTCGCGCAGCCGCTCTACCAGATCGCGATTGCGCGGCTCGTCGAAGAACTCGCGAATGGCCTCGGAGACGCGTGGGCCCACGTCATTGACGCGCTCCAACTCTTCGCGCGTGGCCTGCATGAGCGCATCCATGGAGCCGTACTCCTCGGCCAGCGCCTGTGCTGTGCGCTCGCCCACAAAGCGAATGCCGAGGCCAAAGAGCACGCGGTCGAGCGGAGCCTGACGCGACTTGTCAATCTCACCCAGCAAAGCGGTGGCGGACTTTTTGCCCATGCGCTCGAGGCTGACGAGCTGCTCCTCTGTGAGCGAGTAGATGTCTGAAACCGTCTTGACCAGGCCGCGCGCCAGCAACTGCATCACTATAGCCTCGCCCATGCCTTCGATATTCATGACGCCGCGCGAGGCAAAGTGCAGCAGGCTCTCGCGCAGACGCGCCGGGCAGTCGGTGTTGACGCAGCGGTAGTCCGCCTCGCCGGGCGTGCGCACCACTTCGCTGCCGCAGGCCGGGCAGGCGTGCGGAAAGTGAAAGTGCTTTGTGCCGCGCGGATGTTCGGCGTCATCGACGACTTCAACGACCTTGGGAATCACGTCGCCGCCGCGCTCGATGCGCACAAAGTCGCCGATGCGCAGCCCCAGCCGCTCAATCTCGTCGGCGTTGTGCAGTGTGGCGCGCGTGACGGTGGTGCCGCCCACCTGCACGGGAGCCAGCCAGGCCACGGGCGTGAGCTTGCCGGTGCGGCCCACCTGCACCTGAATGTCCTCAACCTGCGTGACCCCGGAGCGCGCGGCAAACTTGTAGGCCACAGCCCAGCGAGGCGCGCGGCCCGTGTGGCCCAGCCGCCGCTGCAGCGCCGCGGAGTTCACCTTGACCACGACGCCGTCAATCTCATAGCCGAGGCGGCTGCGATGCTGCTCGGCGCGATTCACAAACTCGACCACCGTCTCAATGCTTTTGGCCGCGTGGCGGTGCTGGTTGACGCGAAAGCCCAGCGTGGCCAGCGCGTCGAGCGCCTCTTCCTGCTCGCCAAAAGCGTCTTCGCCGCTCTCAGTGAGCGCAAAGTAGGCGTAGAAGTCGAGCCGCCGTTGCGCAACGATATTCGGCTCCAGAGTGCGAATGGTGCCGGCTGCGGCATTGCGCGGATTCGCGGCCGGCGCAAGCCCCTGCGCCTCGCGCTCTTCGTTCAGCTTTTCAAAGGCCGTAAAGGGCATGACGACTTCGCCGCGCACCTCAAAGTTTGCAGGCATTCTGGCTTGCTTTAGCTTTTCGTCTGCAATCGACAGCGGCACCGAGCGGATGGTGCGCACGTTGGTCGTGACGTCTTCGCCGATTTCTCCGTCGCCGCGCGTGAGGCCGCGCATCAAGTGCCCGTTGCGATAGTGCAGCGCCATCGAGAGGCCGTCGAGCTTGAATTCGCAGACGTACTCGATCTCTGCATTTTGCCCGGCCTGCTCGCGCACGCGGCGCTCCCAGTCGCGCAGTTCCTCTTCGCTGTTGACGTTGTCGAGCGAGAGCATGGGGCGCGAGTGCGCCACCTTGGCAAAGCCCTCTTTGGGCTTGCCGCCGACACGCTGCGTGGGCGAGTCGGGCGTGATCAGCTCAGGATGCTCCGCCTCAAGGCGCTGCAGCTTGCGCATCAGTTCGTCGAAGGCGAGATCGTCAATCTCCGGCTGATCCTGCACGTAGTAGAGGTACTCGTGATGGCGAATGCTTTCGCGCAGGGACTCGATCTGTTGCGCGGCAGAGGCGTGGCTCATGCTCAAAATTGTACCGAGTCCTCAGGCAAGGATTTTCGCAATGGCCGTTCCAACCGGCGAGCCGAGGCCCGTGCATGGGTCCCACCCGGGAGCGGCCGAGTATGCGCCGTTGTTCCCCTGTGTGATGTCATGAAACGCCGATGGATGCTGGTAAAGCGCCGCGTTCACAAAGCCTGCCGCCTCGCCCTTCTGCTGATTGACCAGCGCAATCAGCGCCGCCCACAGCGGAGCAACCGCGCTGGTGCCGCCAATGACCTCGGGCTGCCCGTCCACGAGCACGTTGTAGCCGGACTCGGGCGAGGCATCGCCGGACACATCGGGCACGCCGCGCATCTTGTTGCCCGGCACATTCGCGGCTGTTTGCCAGGCGGGCAGAGGAAAGAGCGCGCTCACTCCGCCGCCGGTTGCGCCGCCGCCGCTTGCGAGATCGTCCCACACCGACTCCTGCGGAACGCCGTTGTTTACCGCCGCCAGATAGGTGCCGCCACAGGCCAGCACGTAGGGGCTGGAGGCGGGAAAGTCCACGTGATTCTTGCCGTCGCTGACGCCGTCCGTCGAGCCGTTGTCGCCGGAGGCCACCGTGATGGTGACGCCGAGCGCCACCGCCGACTGGCAGGCGTTGTTGAGCGACTGCGCGGCGGCCTGCGGCCATGAGGACTCCGGCCCTCCCCAACTGATGGAGAGCACCGAGGGCTTGTTCACCGTGTCATGCACGGCGGTGGTGATGGCATCCACAAAGCCCTGCTCCGTGTTGGGCGCAAAGTAGACGGCCAGCTTCGCGCCGGGAGCAATCGAGCCGGCCACCTGAATGTCCAGCGCCACTTCGCCATCCGCTCCGTTAGGATTGCCGGGAGCGTTCACCGCTCCATCGACAGAGACCGCGACCACGGTGGGCGGCTTGATGCCGAGACCGCTGAAGTACTGCTGAACGTCGCTGGTCTCATAGCCGCCGCCCAGTTCCAGAATGCCGATGGTTTCGCCGGAGCCGTCAACGCCCGTGGGAAAGCTGTAAAGGCTCGCAACCTGCGGCGGATTAAAGCTCACTGCTCCCGTAGTGGTGGCGGATCGTTTGCGCACGCGAAAGTGGGGCCGGGCAATGGGCCGCGCATCGAGCCCCAGCACCGACTCAATGATGCGCGCATGCGTGGCCGGCACGGTAATCGCCCCGGTGAAGGAGTGGTAGCGCTGCTGCGTCCCGGCGTCCTCATAGTCGTGCAGCGTGACGCCAAAGGCCTGCTGCATCTGCCGGGCCGTGCCGCGCAGCACGACGGTGCGGCGGGCCAGGCTCGAGGCGTGATGGTCCACCGCCAGGCCATGCCCGGCGGCAAACTTTGCGATTGCGGCAAAGTCTTTTTCGCTGGCCGCGTAGCGGCGGTCAAACTCTTTGTGCGTGAGCGTTTTGCCTTCAAGATCGGCCAGCACCAGCGGCTTTTTGCGGCGCACCAGCACGGAGACGGTCATGAGCCGATCCGGTTCCACGGCCTCAAGAAGACGGGCATCTGCAGGCGCGGGGCGCTCACTCAAGGGCAAGGCAGAACGGCGGGATGCGATGGGAGACATGGCAGCACCTCAGGATTTCTGTCCATAAGATGCAGCCATGCGGCCCGCCGTCACCGGGCGATACGGAGGTTGAGCCTCAGGGCACGTTACAAAGGAATATTGCCGTGCTTCTTTGCAGGGTTCTTCTCGCGCTTGCCGTCGAGCATTTCGAGCGCCGCAATCAGCCGCCGGCGTGTCTCTCGTGGCGGAATCACGGCATCGACGTAGCCGCGCTCGGCGGCGACGTAAGGGTTGGCAAACTGCTCGCGAAACTCCTCAACCTTCTCAGAGCGAATGGCGGCCAGCACCTCGGCCTTGCGCTCCTCGCTCAGCGAGCCGCCCTCGCGCGCCGCGGTTTCTTTGAGCACCTTTTCAAACTCGCGGCCGTAGACCACGTTCACCGCGCCCTCGGGGCCCATGACGGCAATCTCTGCCGTGGGCCACGCCAGGTTCACGTCGGTGCGAAGGTGCTTCGAGCTCATGACGCAGTATGCGCCGCCATAAGCCTTGCGCGTGATGACGGTCATCTTGGGCACCGTCGCCTCGGCGAAGGCATAGAGCAGCTTTGCGCCGTGGCGAATGATGCCGCCATACTCCTGATCGACGCCGGGCAAAAAGCCCGGCACATCTTCCAGCGTGAGCAGCGGAATGTTGAAGGCATCGCAGAAGCGCACAAAGCGCGCGCCCTTGACGCTGGCATTGATGTCTAGCACTCCGGCCAGCACCGCCGGCTGGTTGGCCACAATGCCAATGGAGCGCCCATTCAAGCGCGCGAAGCCCACCACGATGTTTGGCGCATAGTGCTCCTGCACCTCAAAGAAGTAGCCGTCATCCACCAGCCGGTGAATCACGTCTTTGATGTCGTAGGGCTGCGTCGATTCCGACGGCACCAGCGTGTCGAGGTCGCGGTCGGCGCGATCCACCGGATCGGTGCACGGGCGGCGCGGCGGGTCATCGAGATTGTTTGACGGAATAAAGCTGAACAGCTCGCGCACCATGGCCAGGCACTCGCGGTCATCATGCGCCATGAAGTGCGCCACGCCCGAGACCTCGTTGTGCGTGGTAGCGCCGCCCAGCTTCTCTTTGGTGACCTCTTCGTGCGTGACTGTCTTGATGACGTCTGGCCCGGTCACAAACATGTAGCTGGTCTTGTCGACCATCAGCGTGAAATCAGTGATGGCGGGCGAATACACCGCGCCGCCGGCGCAGGGGCCCAGAATGGCCGAGATTTGCGGTACCACGCCGCTGGCCAGCGTGTTGCGCAGAAAGATGTCGGCATAGCCAGCCAGCGAGACGACGCCTTCCTGAATGCGCGCGCCGCCGGAGTCATTGAGGCCGATCACGGGCGCGCCTACGCGCATGGCCATGTCCATGAGCTTGACGATCTTGGCAGCGTTTGACTCAGAGAGCGAGCCGCCGAAGACGGTGAAATCCTGCGCGAAGACAAAGACCACGCGGCCGTCGATGCGGCCATAGCCGGTGACGAAGCCATCACCGGGAATGCGCTTCTCTTCCATGCCGAAGCCGGTGCAGCGGTGCTCCACCAACTTGTCAGTCTCTTCAAAGGTGCCTTCATCCAGCAGCAGCTCGATGCGTTCCCGGGCCGAGAGCTTGCCCTCTTTGTGCTGCCGCTCGCGGCGTTCGGCTCCGCCGCCCTCTTCTGCCAGACGATTGCGGCGCTCCAGTTCGGCCACCGCGTGCTCATGCTTGTTCATCGCAACGGATTATAGAAGAGCGAGGCAAAGGCCTGCCGCGCGCCAGGTACCTGCACGGGTGCGCGATGAAAACAAAACAAGGTCAGGCGAAAACGCGGAGCGGGTTCGCGGGGGAGGCGAACCGGATCAGGGGGACGGGCAAAGACTTTACGAGGTGTGGCGATGAAAGAGGTCGTCCTTCTCTTTGCAAGGACCGCAGCTGCAACCGAGCGAGCAGCCGACGAGCAGTCCCACACCCACGGTGACCAGAATCGCCGGAATCAGACCCTCCCAGTGACTCAGCCGGTACAGCACTTCGTGCATATGCAGGAACCACATGTGATTTGCTCCACTGTCTTAGACACCGAATTGCAGTGCCAAGTTTTCCTTCCACGCAAGAAATCGGCAGAAAAACTCACGGACATGATCGCACTCGTATCCACGGGATGCAATGATTTTTCGCGGATTAAATTCTGGCCAAATTGTGGGAAAGTAGCGGCAAAGTCTCGCGCGCGGCCGGGAAAAGGCGTGGCACAATAGAGAATAAAAGGCGAAGTATCGCCGCCATGCCGCTCCCACCCCTCCAATCCGGCGCATCTCCCACGGCCACGGCCGCCGCCGAGCCGCGCCTGCAGTGGCTCTTTCTGGACCTCAACTCCTACTTCGCCTCGGTGGAGCAGCAGTTGCGCCCGGAGCTGCGCAACCGGCCCATCGCCGTGGTGCCGGTGAAGGCCGAAACCACCTGTGCCATTGCCGCCAGCTATGAGGCCAAAGCCTACGGGGTGCGCACCGGCACGCAGGTGGCCGAGGCGCGGCGGCTCTGCCCCGGCATTGTGTTTGTGGAGGCCCGCCACGAGGCTTATGTGGACTACCACAAGCGCATCGTCGAAGCCGTGGAACAGTGCGTGCCGGTGTCAGCCGTCTGCAGCATTGATGAGATGGCCTGCCGCCTGCTCGGCCGCGAACAGCCGCTACGCCACGCGCTCAACCTTGCGCGCGAAGTGAAGGCCTCCATTCGCCGCCATGTGGGCGATACGCTGCGCTGCTCGGTGGGGCTGGCGCCGAACCGCTACCTTTCCAAAGTCGCCTCGGACATGGACAAGCCAGATGGCCTGGTGGCGCTGACGCCGGACATTCTGGATGCGGCGCTGCGGCGCCTGGTGCCGCGCGATCTGCCCGGCGTGGGCGCGCGCATGGAAAAACGCCTGCACGAGGCCGGCATTCACACCATGGACGAGCTGCTGGCCCTGGACCGCGACGGCATGCGCCGCGCCTGGGGCAGCGTGAACGGCGAAAAGCTCTGGCACTGGCTGCGCGGCGAAGACTTTAATGACGCCGCACTGGAGCACAACAAATCCATCAGCCAGAGCCATGTGCTGCCGCCCGAGCTGCGCAGCGTGGAAGGCGCGTATGCCGTCGCGCACAAGCTGCTGCACAAGGCGGCCATGCGCCTGCGCACCGCCCGGCTCTGGACGACACACGTCTCGCTCACCCTGAAATTTGCCGTACCCAAAAGCGAGGCGCACCGGCAGCATTACTCCGGCATTCCTCAGCTTGGCTGGGCGCAGGGCACCACGGTGATCGAGTGCCAGGACAACCAGACGCTCGTGGAGGCGCTGCGGAAATTGTGGGAGCTGCGGCCCGCAGGACCGGCACATCAGAAGCCCTTTTTTGTGGGCGTGTGGCTCGGCAACCTGGTACCGGACCATCTGCACACGCTGAGCCTCTTCTCTTCTCTGGAAGCCGAAGCGCGCCGCACCAGCCTGACCACCACCATCGACCGTGTGAATCTCAAATATGGCCTCGATACGCTGGCCCCGGCCAGCATGCTGCTGGCCAAGGCGGCCGCACCGACACGTATCGCATTCACCAATATTCCTGATCTGTTTTAGTGCGCGCGAATCAACGCTTTCTATTTGCAGGAGATAGCTTCTTCCAACTCATGCTTTTTTGTCTTGCCGCGCCTGAGGCAACCTTTTTCGTCAGTGTTTATAAGCCTTTCCGCAAACATCCTTCCCTTGAGACGCACCATCGTACTAGATACGGAAACTGTCCCGGGCCACCGATTCGCAGAGTGCGAACGCATCCCTGGGAAGAAGGATGGGACCCATGAACAAAGATCAAGTTAGTGGCAAAATCGATCAGGTGACCGGAAAAGTGAAAGAGACCGCCGGAGAAGCCGTGGATAACCAACGCCTCGCCAACGAAGGCCGCGCCGATCAGGTGAAGGGCAACGTCAAGGAAGCGTGGGGCAACACGAAGGAAGCCGCGCGCAACATCACGGACGCGAACCGCAAGGTCTCCTGATTCTAGCCGCAGAACAGGCAGGCCCACCGCAACCGGCCTGCCTGCTCTGATGACACGAAGCCCGCGTGCGGCCTGTTCTCAGGCCCAGCGCGGGCTTTCGCATTTTCTCTCCCCGTTTCTCCCCTGCGGCCATCCCGTACACTGAGCGGGTGTCCTACCGCGGCCGCATTGCTCCATCGCCCACGGGCTACCTGCACGTGGGCCACGCGCGCACCTTTTACACCGCCTTTGAGCGCTGCCGTGCGCGGGGCGGAACGCTGGTGCTGCGCGATGAAGATCTCGACCCCGAGCGCTCGCGCGAAGAGTACAGCCGCGCCGTCATGCAGGATTTGCACTGGCTCGGCATTCGCTGGGACGAAGGGCCGGACGTGGGCGGCCCGCACGCGCCGTATGCGCAGAGCGAGCGCCGCGAGCTTTACCTGGCCGCGTGGGAGCGTCTTTACACGGCAGGACTGATTTACCCCTGCACCTGCAGCCGCCGCGATTTGATGCGCGCCGCGCAGGCTCCGCACGAGGGCGAAGGCGGCGGGGATGAGGGGCCGATGTATCCCGGAACCTGCCGCCCGCCGCGCACGCTGCGCTCGCGGCCCGGCATGGAGGAAGAACGCCGCTATCGCAGCCCTGCCGGAGCGAACTGGCGCTTTCAGGTGCCTGATGGCGAGGCCACCCCCTTCACCGATGGCTACTTTGGCCCGCAGCGGCTGGTGGCCGGACAGGACTTTGGCGACTTTCTGGTGTGGCGGCGCGACGATGTACCGGCCTACCAGCTTGCCGTCGTGGTGGATGACCACGAGATGGAAATCACCGAGGTGGTGCGCGGGCGCGACCTGCTCGTCTCGACGGCCCGGCAGATTCTGCTGTATCGCGCCCTTGGCTACCCGGAGCCGGCCTGGTACCACTGCCCGCTGGTGCTCGACAACGAAGGCCGCCGCCTCGCCAAGCGCCATGACGCGCTCGCCGTGCGCACCCTGCGCCAGCAAGGCGTCACGCCGGCCGAGGTGCTGGGGCGATGAAGATCAGGCTTTGCCTCCGCAGACCGGCACTGTACCAGATATGGTACAGTGAAGAGGGTCGTGCATGAATGCTTCCGGCGCTCCCGAGCAAAAGCGCATTGAGGTTATCTTTTTCCGGACTCATGCCGGAGGCGAACCTGTGCGGGAATGGCTCAAGAGCCTGCAGCCCGTGGAAGACCGCAAGCAGGTCGGCATCGACATCAAGACGGTGGAGTTTGGCTGGCCCATCGGGATGCCCGTTTGCCGGTCTCTGGGCAAGGGGCTTTATGAAGTACGTTCGAATTTAACCGGAAACCGCATCGCCCGCGTTCTGTTCTATGTGGACGCGGAGAACCGGATGGTACTGCTGCACGCCTTTATCAAGAAATCGCAAAAGACACCGCCAGCAGAAATTGAACTAGCGCGCAAAAATCAATCGCTTCATGAAGCCTCCCTTCGGCTTCGCAACAAGGACTCCCAATGAATCGCAAAGCAGCGAACATTCACAGCGGATCGAGCTTCGATAGCTTTCTCGAAGAAGAAGGCATGCGGGAAGAGGTCATCAGCGCGGCCACCAAGCGCGTGCTGGCATGGCAGTTTGAGCAGGAGATGGCGCGTCAGCAGATGACCAAGCGCGCCATGGCGGCAGAGCTCAAGACCAGCCGTTCCCAGTTAGACCGCCTGCTGGACCCGGACAACACGGCCGTCTCGCTGGAAGCGCTGGCCCGCGCCGCGCATGTGCTGGGCAAGCGGCTCGTCTTTGAAATGGCGGATCAGGAGCCCCACCGGCACACGCGCAAGAGCGGGAAGCCGCGTCCAGCCGTGCGCAAGCCCACAGCCCCGGCAGCAGCACCTGCCACAAAGCGCAGCCGCGCGCAGGCTCGATGAGCGACTTCGCCCAGAACGTCAAGCAGCAGGCCGATATCGTCCGCATCATCGGCGAGTACGTGCGCCTCAAAAAGGCCGGCGCGCAAAACTTCAGCGGCCTCTGCCCGTTTCATTCCGAGAAGACACCGTCCTTCTCTGTGCATGCCGGGCGTCAGTTCTTTCACTGCTTTGGCTGCGGGCAGTCGGGCGACGTCTTCACCTTTGTGCAGAAGATTGAGAACGTCAGCTTTCCCGAGGCCGTGCGCACGGTCGCGCAAAAGTGCGGCATTGCGCTGCCCAAGCGGGAGTTTCACTCGCCGGAAGAGGCTGCCGAGCACCGCCAGCGCGCGAAGCTCATCGACCTGCACGAGGCCGCCACGCAGTGGTTTGAGGAGCAGCTGCGCTCGGGCGAGGGAGCGGCGGCCCGTGCCTACCTAGCGCAGCGCGGCCTCGATGAAAAAGGCATCGCGCGCTTCCGCATCGGCTACGCGCCGGACTCCTTTCACGCGCTGCGCGAGCGGCTGCAGGGCATGGCCGATCTCGACACGCTGCGCCAGTCGGGCCTCTTCAGTTGGAAGGAGCAGGAGGATGGCCAGCCCGGCCCTATCTATTCGCGCTTTCGCAAGCGCATCACCTTCCCCATTGCGAACGAGGGCGGGCGCATCATCGCCTTCACGGCGCGCGCGCTCGAGAGCGGCGACAAGGCCGGGCCCAAGTACATGAACTCGCCCGAGACGCCGCTCTACTCCAAGGGCCACGTGCTGTTTAACCTCGACAAGGCGCGGCAGGCGATTCGCGAGGCTGACTTTGCGGTGCTCGTCGAGGGGCAGATGGACTGCATCTCGGCCTATCTGGCCGGCATCACCAACGTGCTGGCCACCAGCGGAACGGCTTTCACCGAGATGCAGGCGCGACTGCTGGGCCGCTACAGCAAGCGCGTCATCGTCAACTTTGATCCCGACACTGCGGGCGCCAACGCCGCGGAAAAATCCATCGGCCTGCTCACTGAAGAGGGCTTTGAGGTCAAGATTGTCACGCTCGAAGGCGGCCTTGACCCTGACCGCTTTCTTCGCGAGCAGGGCGTCAAGGCCTACATGGAAGCCCTGCGCGGCGCGCGGCGCTACCAGGAATACCTCATCGAGCGGGCGCGTCTCCAATTTCCGCCGCGCTCGCCCGAGGCCAAGGTGAAGGCGCTGAACTTTCTGCTGCCGCACATTCGCCGCGTGCCCAACGCCATCGCGCGCAATGAGTTTGCGACCGACGCCGCGCAGTCGCTGGGGATCGACTCCTCGCTGCTGCGCGAGGAGCTCAAGCAAGCCGTGGCCAAGCGCCGCGACTTTGTGGCCAGCGCGCAGGCCTATCCGCTCACGCGCGCCGAGCAGATTCTGCTCATGGCCTTTGCCGCCGCGCCCGGCAGCGAGGCCCGCCACACCGCCGAGGCCGCGCTCGCCCGGCACAGCGAAGACTTTGCCCGCATTCGCGAAGACGTGCAGCAGATGGTCCACCTGCTGCGCGCGCGCGAGGCCGGTACCGATCCACTGGCCGCCATGCAGGAGCCGCAGCAGAAGCAAATCCTCGCCAGCCTTTTCGTCTCGGTACACGATGCCGAGCCCGCCGCCACAGAGGTGGAGGCCGCCATGCTCACGATTCGCCGCCTCGCGCTCGAACAGCAGCAGCGCGAGCTGCGCGGCTCGATTCTGGAAGCCGAACGCACCGGCCGCATGGAGGATGCGCTGCGGCTCACCCGCGAGAAGCAGGAGATCGACCGCCGCCTTCGCAAGCTGGACTGACGCGGTAGACCCCGGCGAGTGTCTCCGCACACAACTGCGGGTATTTCCACCGTCAACATGGCCCCGCCAAGCTGCGATACTAGAAGCGATGGCTGCTGCGTCCACTCCGGTCTGTCCGCTCTGCGATGGCATGGGCATGCGCGTCATTGCGCAGCCCGATGGCCGCACTGCCGCCGAGCCGTGCGAGTGCCGGCAGACGCTGCGCCTGGCGCGGCTCTTTGAACGCGCGCGCATTCCGCGCCGCTATGAGCACTGCAATCTTGAGAGCTACGCCGTTACCCCCAGCATGGACCCCACCTTGCGCCAGGCCCACCTGATGGCCCAGCGCTTTGTAGACGGCTACCCGGTCACCACCGAGGGCCGAGGCCTGCTGCTGACCGGCCACATCGGCGTGGGCAAAACGCATCTGGCCGTGGGCATGCTGATGGCGCTGATTCGCGAAAAGAGCGTGCAGGGGCTCTTCTGCGATTACCGCGAACTGCTCAAGGAGATTCAGCACTCCTACAACGCGCAGTCGAACACCACGGAGCTTCAGATTCTGCGCCCGGTCTTTGAGGCCGAGGTGCTGGTGCTCGACGAGCTGGGCGCGGCCAAGCCCACCGAGTGGGCGTGGGATACGGTGGCGCTGATTCTCAACACGCGCTACAACGACAAGCGCACCACCATCATCACCACCAACTATGCCGATCTGCCGCCCGGCGGCACGGCCAGCCGCGGAGCACGCGAAGAGACGCTGGGCGATCGCATCGGCGAGCGCATGCGCTCGCGGCTCTCAGAGATGTGCGTGGCCATCGAGATGCGCGGCAGCGACTTCCGCCAGGGCGTCGGCCGCGCGCGCTTCAGCTAATCCGGCTTACATCACGCGGCCAATGCTCAGAATCAGCCACAGGGCCGCGATCACCGCACCAATCTGGTAGGAGTAGTCCACATACGTTCGCATGGGGTGGCATCCTTTCAGGGACTTGCCTCTTTCGCACCGCTTCGATCTCTCTAACCCAGAGGATGCGCCCGCGACGCGCCCGGTGTGTGAATAAATCGGCAAATTGCAGCCGGGGATGACCAGAACCGTTACCCCGGCGCGGGTGCCTCTCATGCGGATGTAGAATCGAGTCGATGCCCGACCCTACGCCGTCCCCGCAGTCCGCGCCCTCAATGTTCACGCCGCCGCCAAAGGAGAAGCCCTCGCGTCTGCCGTGGCTCATCGCTGCCGGAGCGGTGCTGGTCGTCATCGGGCTGATCGGGTTCTTCAACTTCTCTCAGAAGGCGAAGATATTGCCCAACGGCGAGGCCGCGCTGGCGCCTTATGCCTCGCACCTGACCATCTCAAATGTGCAGTTGAGCCAGGCCGGCAGCATGGTCGGCACGGCCACCTACATTGACGGCACCATCACGAACACGGGCCGCAAGACCGTCACCGGCGTGACCGTGCAGGCCGTCTTTCATGACTTTGACCACAAGACCACGCAGATCAGCAATCTCTCGCTCAATCTCATTCGCACGCGGGTGCCCTATGTGGATACCGAGCCGGTCAGCTCCGCGCCCCTTCAGCCGGGCAAGAGCGCTGAGTTTCGCCTGATTGTGGATCACATGAGCGATAGCTGGGACCAGAGTCCACCCGAGCTGCGCATTATCCAGGTCGACACGCAGTAAAAATCTGCGCATCTCCGTCCCACGCTTCCGCACGGTGTGCCGTGCGGAAATTTCTGCCCGCCTGCGCGCATAGCCGCGCAGAATTACACGCTCGCCCAAGAACATCGTGTAATTTTTGCACGCTCCGGGGCATTCTCACGCGCACCCTCCGGCCACCACTCAGGCTCCTGGACGGCTTCCCTATGCGGCAAATGCCTGTAAGCACCCCGTAAGTACTTGATGAGATGGAACGGCCACTTTTTTCCTCAGGGCGTCTGTGAGTTTGGCACGCCGAGTGCTCATCAGGCTGACGTCAGGGACGAGCCGGACGGTGAAGAGATTTTTCTTCTCGAAGTTCGGCTTCTTCCACCTCAGGCGGCAGAAGCGACGCATCCCACAGGGGGAGCCGCAAGAGGCAGACAAAAGATTCGCGGGCAGGGAATACGCCGTCAGTAGAACGCGGCTCCTCACCGCCGGTCAAAAGACCGGCCACCGCAACCCAGCTCTCACACAACGAGAGAACCAAGGCAGATTGGCCCCTCACCCGAGGGGCCCTTTTTTTGCTTTCTCAACTCCCGGAATCGGTCAGGCGCTTGCCACTGGCTGCTGGCTGCTTCTTCCCTGACTGCTCAGAGCTAATTCCAGCGGCTGCGGTCGTTCGGGTCCTTATCCGGGTCCACGTAGCGGCCTTCGGAGTCGAAGTTCACGTCGCGGTTCTGCTTCTTCATGTAGACCTGAAACTTCTTCGCGGCCTGCTTGCGCTTCCAGCGGTAGTAGCGGTTGCGCCAGTCAAAGTACTGCTTGCTGCCCGCGGTGGTGAGGCCACGCCGTGGCGCAAAGCGAATGTAGAAGTAGCCGAAGAGCGCGCCGCCGAGTTGCGAGAAGGCGAACACCTTGTCGGTCGAGAACAGCATCGCGAGCGCGATCAGCACATACACCGCAACCAGATACTTCGCCTTGATGAGCATCGGCAGCGGAAACATCATGAACTCGGTGTCGGCATAGAGCACGCCAAAGGCGATCAGCAGCCCGAAGATCGCGCCCCAGCAGCCAATCACCGTCACCGGCGCATGCAGGGCCAGAGCCATCAGAATGGCTGCGATGCCCGCACCCAGCGCGGAGACCGCGAAGATCTCCATGAGCCAGCGCGAGCCGTGATTGTTTTCAAGAAAGCTGCCCAGAAACCACAGCGACAGCAGCTCAAAGGCGGTGTTGAGAATGCCCGCGTGCAGAAACGGGTAGGTGGCAATCTGCCAGATCCAGCCATGCAGAAAGAGCCCCGGCGTGAGCGCCAGCGCGTCAAACACCACCGCATAACCATGCGGCGAAGCCAGCCCCAGCAAGGCCAGCAGAAAATACGCGCCGAGATTCCAGAGCACCAGATCGCGGGTAAATCCGCGAAAGTCGCCAAAGTTCAAAATGCCGCCGGAGCGCGACCCAAAGCGTGCCATGCAGAAATTGTCTCACCCGAGCGGGTTGGGGATGAAGCGGCCAGCCGCCAGCAGCCAGGCACAAAAACGGCTAGCGATGCTTATGCAAAACCGGACGGGAAACGCCAACTCCACTGGCCGTCTCACCCCTGGCCGCTTCATCCCTGACTGCTGACTGCTTTCCCCGCTGCTTACCGCGTCGGCATGGGCACCACGGCCAGGCTGCGCTGCCCGTGCGGGCCGACGGACTCGACGCCGAAGATCACGTTGTCCTTTGAGATCGGAAGCGTCGCCGTGTAGCTGCCGTCCGGGCTGGCCTGGTAGGCCCCGTTCTTCACGCCGGCCAGTTTGGTTGCCGGAATCTCGCGGGTCCAGTTGGGCGAGGCCGTGGGCCGCCACACGATCCAGTAGTGCGTGGACGAAGGCGCTCCCGCGCCAGCCTTCCACTTCAGCGTCGAGTTGTTGTCCAGCTCGCTAACCACAATCCTCACGTCAGCCGGCGGTGGCGGAGCCGTTGCCAGCGAAGCCATCGATGCGGCATTGAGCCGGGCCACGTGCGCCACGTAGGGGTAGTCCACAAACTGTGGCAGATCGCCATACTGAATGCCGTTTTCCACGCGCACATTCTGGTGCTGGTGGTGAAAGTTCTCGCGCCACTCGGTAAAGCGCACCGCTGCGAACCCTTCCTGATTGAAGGAGTAGTGGTCGCCGCCGCGCAAAAAGCGGTCCAGGCGAAACTCCATCACCGGGCGCAGCGCGGCGGTCTGGGTTTCGTCATTCCTCAGACCATCGGCCTCGGTGTAGCTGCGGGCCACGTTGACCACGGCGCGGGCCAGCTCGCGCGAGGGCGAGTCGCTGTCATAACCGAGCATGAGCAGTTCGCGAATCTGCTGCGGCGTGGCGTTGGCCGGCACCGGCTCTGAGAAGAGCCGCACCACGCGGTGGTCCTGCAGCGCCGTGTGGCCCGGCGTGGTGTCGCCGCCCACAATGTCGTTGTTGAGCACGCCCTCGATCTGCCAGCCCCATTTTTTGGCCTGCTCGGCCATGTGCTTGCTGCCAAACAGTCCCTGCTCCTCGCCGTCTTCGACGACGAAGACCAGCGTGGCGGGAAAGTGCATCTTCGAGAGCACGCGCGCGCACTCCAGCGTCACGGCCGTGCCGCTGCCGTCGTCGTTGGCTCCGGGCGCGGCGCCATGCGAATCAAAATTGTTGCTGTCGCGCGAGTCCAGATGCCCCGAGACCAGGATGACCCGGTTGGCCTGCGCCGGGTCCGTGCCCTTCAGAACGGCGTAGGTATCGGTGATGGTGGTTGGCCCGGGAATGCGCTTCAGATAGCCGGTTTTGCCCGGCATCTGGGTATAGCTGGTGTGCTTGACCACCAGGCACCCACCGCACGCCTTGGAATAGGCGTCAAATTGTGCCGTCACCCAGTCGATGGCCGGTTTGATGCCCTGCCCCTTTGGCAGATCGGCATCCATCATCGAAAGCGTGCTGCGGGTATGGAACGAAACTAATTTGTGAATCGTATGACGAATCTTTGCGACGGAAACATGCTGGAGTGCGTCTACGATAGCGGCATCCGGTTGCATGGCAGGAATCGGCTGTCCTACCTGGTTCAGGTCGCGGTGCTGGGCGTGGGCCGGAAGAGTTCCAGCACAGAGCAGCAAGGCCAGAAGGAATCCGAAACCAGGACAGAAATGGCGAAAATGGGGACGGTACAACGCAAGAATCATGCGAAAATCTCCGGAGGCTGATGCGCTGGCAAGCCTGTTTGCCAGGCTGCTTGACGCAGCCACAACTTTCTTTCAACACTAACGATGTTGCAGCCGAAACCAGCGTTTTGCAGTTATAACCGCAAAACAGCCGGATGACAAAACCATACTCTGCACGGTCAGCAATAGCAGGAGGAATATATGCCGATTTGTTCGGAATGCGAAAACCCTCTCGACTTTGACGAAGAGGACGTAGACGAAGGCGACGTGGTGGTCTGCGACGAATGCGGCACCGAGTTTGAGGTGGTCGCAATTGACCCCATTGAGCTGGCCAAAGTCGATGAGGACTACGATGAAGAAGACGAAGTCTTTTCTGAAGACGAAGAGGAGGAAGAATAATGCTCAGCCGCCGCAGCGCTCTGCGCAGCATTCTGTTTAGCCTGATCGCGATTCTGCTGGCCGCCGCCCCCGTGGCCCGCGCGCAGTCGAGCGGCACGTGGACAATTGAGGGCGTGGTCACCAACGGCAGCGGTCAGCCGCTGCAGGGCGCCATCGTCTACCTCAAGAACACGCAGACGAGCAACATTCTCACCTACATCAGCGAGAAGAACGGCTCCTTCATTTTCAGCTATGCCCCGTCCGGCGTGGATTACTCGATCTGGGCCGCCTACAAGGGCAAAAAGGGCGACACCAAGTCCATCAGCTCTTTTGACAACCGCAAGACCATCCACATTGACCTGCGTGTGAAATAGCGGCTTCCCGCAGCCACACGACAGCATCCCGGCGCTCCGCATTGTCAGATATGCGGAGCGCTTTGGCTTTCAGCCCTTGGGCTCGTCCAGCCGCTGTTCCTCGATGTAGATGCGGGTGTAGTCCAGATAGTTTTTGGCGTAGGTCAGAATCAGCTCGCGGTCTGTGTCTCCGAGCGAGCGGCGCACCTTGCCCGGCACGCCTGTGACCAGTGAGCGGGGCGGAATCGCGACTCGCTCGGGAATCAGCGCCCCGGCCGCGATGATGCTGCCCTCGCCGATGCGCGCGCCATTCAAAATCACGCAGCCCATGCCGATCAGGCAGGCGTCTTCAATCACGCAGCCGTGCACAGTGGCATTGTGGCCGATCGTCACCCAGTCGCCCACATGCACGGGATAGGTGTAGCGCATGCCGTGCAGCACGGCGCAGTCCTGCACGTTGCTGTTGGCCCCGATGCGAATGGCATTCACGTCGCCGCGCACCACGGCATTCATCCACACGCTGGAGTTTGCGCCGAGCGCCACATCGCCAATCACCTGCGCGGAGAGGTCGATGTAGCAACTATCGGGAACGACGGGCGTACGCCCCTGGTAAGAACGGATCATGGCACTAGTTTAGACGGACGAGGGCCGGGATTCGTTTCCGCCGGCCCGTCCTGATTTATCCTCGACAGTGACTATGTCCGACCAACCGATCCCATCCCTCACCGGATGGACCGAAGCTGAACTGGATGCCGCCTTTGCCGCGCTCATGCGCGAGGTGGAAAGCTCTGCCGCCGCGCTCGACGCCACTTCCGCCGAAGCCGTCGAGACCTTTCGCCTGCACTGGCTGGGCCGCAAGCAGGGCCGCCTCAAGGCCGTGAGCGATGCCTGGCTCAAAGCCGCGCCCGTGGAAGCCAAGAAGCTGCTGGGCCAGCGCTTCAACGCGCTCAAGGCACAGGTGGAAGCCCGCCTCGACGCCGCCAGCAGCGCGTCCTCCGCCTCGGCGCTCGACGCCGAGGCCATTGACATCACGCTGCCCGGCCGCGCGCGCCGCCTGGGCGCCGAGCATCCGCTCATCAAGACGCTCAATGAGATCGTCTCGATCTTCCAGCGCATGGGCTACTCGGTCGGCGTCGGCCCCGAGGTGGAGACCGACTACTACAACTTTGAGTCGCTCAACTTTCCGCCAAACCACCCGGCCCGCGACACCCAGGACACGCTCGTCGTCGCACAGCAGGAGCGCAAGCCCCTGCGCGACCGCCTGCTGATGCGCACCCACACGTCGCCGGTGCAGATTCGCACCATGGAGCAGCAGCCGCCGCCGGTGCGCATCGTCATCCCCGGCAAGGTGCATCGCAATGACGCGGCCGACGCCACGCACTCGCCCATCTTTCACCAGGTGGAGGGGCTGTGCGTGGACACCAACATCACCTTCTCTGACTTGAAAGGCACGCTCGATCACGCGATGAAGGAGCTCTTTGGCTCGAGCGTCAAAACGCGCTTCTTCCCGTCCTTCTTCCCCTTTACCGAGCCGAGCGCCGACGTGCAGATCAGTTGCCCCTTCTGCGGCGGCAAGGGCTGCCGCAAGTGCAAGCACTCCGGCTGGATTGAGCTGCTCGGCTGCGGCATGGTGGACCCCGCGGTCTTCGGCTTTGTGCAGCAGAAGCAGCCCGGCTATGACCCGAAGAAGATCAGCGGGTTCGCCTTTGGCATGGGCGTCGACCGCATCGCCATGATGAAGTACGGCATCAGCGACATTGGCCTGCTCTACGGCGGCGATCAGAGATTTCTGGAGCAGTTTGGATGAAGCAGCGATAAAGCAGCCAGCGGCCAGGGAAAAGGCGGCCAGCGATGAAACGGCCAGCAAAGACGGCAAGCGGAGAGTTGAGCCGAGATGAAAGTGAAGCAGTTCCGCGATCTGCTCGTATGGCAAAAATCCATGGCTTTGGCGCGCGAAATTTATCGCATCACGCGCAAGTTTCCGAAAGATGAGATGTTCGGACTCACAAGCCAGATGAGGCGTGCCGCAGTGTCCATCAGCAGCAATATTGCCGAAGGACAGGGGCAGTTGACAGACAAAAGCTTCTGCCTGTTTTTAACGCGGGCGAGAGGTTCGCTCTACGAGCTGGAAACGCAATCCGAGCTGGCTGAGAGCCTCGGGATGATGGAGAAGACTGAATTGGAACAAATCTTGTCCAGTTGTAAAGAGATAGGACGCATGTTGCACGGATTATTGAATTCCATGAAGGAGGACGCTCGGTAGCCGGAACGATGTCACTGGCCGCTTTACCCCTGGCCGCTTCATCCCTGACTGCTTATCGCAAAAACTATGCGCATTCTGACTCAATGGCTCCGCGATTACGTAGCTCTGCCTTCCATTAGCGATGCCGAACTCGCCGATGCACTCACCCTGCGCGGCATCGCCGTCGATGGTGTCTTCGATCTCGGCGCTCATGGCTCTGTTTTTGAAATGGACGTGACCACCAACCGCGTCGATGCCATGAATCACTACGGCGTGGCCCGCGAAGCCAGCATCATTTTTGGCAGCCCGCTCAAGCCGCTGGACAGCTCTCTGCCCGCGCCAAAACCGGGCCCAGCGTTCCCCGTCCGCATTGAAGAGCCCACGCTCTGCGGCCGCTTCACGGCGCGCGTGCTGCGCGGCGTCACCATTCGGCCCTCGCACGGCATCGTGGCCGAGCGCTTTGCCGCGCTTGAGCAGAAGCTCATCTCCAACGCCGTCGATGCCACCAACTTCGTCACGCTCGGCATGGGCCATCCCACGCATGCCTTTGACCTCGACAAGCTCGAAGGCGGCATCGTCGTGCGCCGCGCGCGCAAGGGCGAAAGGCTCGTCACCCTCGACGGCGTGGAGCGCACGCTCGACCCCGACGACCTCGTGGTGGCCGATGAAAAGAAGGCCGTCGGCCTGGCCGGAGTCATGGGCGGCCTCGACACGGCCATCTCCGCCAGCACCAGAAACATTCTCGTCGAGGCAGCGTGGTTTGATCCGGCCACGGTGCGCCGGTCGTCGCGCCGCCACGGCATTCACACCGATGCCTCGCACCGCTTCGAGCGCGGAGCCGACTTCAACGCGCCGCCCTTAGCCAATGCGCTCGTCAGCCGCATCATTCTCGAAGCCGGTGGACACATCGAAGGCGATGTGGTGGACGTGCTGATTCCCGAAGCCGAAGCCCGCACCGCGAAGCGCGCGGCGGTCAGCTTTGCCGTGCCGGAGATTGCGCGCATCCTCGGCGCGACCGAGGACCCGCAAGGCATCACCGCCGCGGATGCCGAAGGCATTCTGACCGGCCTCGGCTGCACGCTTGAGAAATCGGGCGAGCAAAGCTACTCCGTCACGCTGCCCAGTTGGCGGCTCGACCTCGAACGCGAAATCGATCTGCTCGAAGAGATCGCCCGCGTCTACGGCTACAACCGATTCCAGAACACTCTGCCCACCTTTGCCGGCTCCGTGGTGGAGCTGCCCTGGGCCGCCAAAGAGGCCACTCTGCGCAACAAGCTGCTCGGCCTCGGCTGGAATGAAGCCATCTCCTCGACCTTCTGCGCCGAGGCCGATGCGCTCGCGTTTTGCCGCGAGCCAAATTCGGCAGTGGCCGTCGGGAATCCGCTGAGTGAAGAGGCGGGCATGCTGCGCCCCTCACTGCTGCCGGGCATGCTGACCATGCTGGCCAACAATCTCAGCCGCGATGTGGAGAGCGTCGCGCTCTTTGAGATCGGCACCGTCTTCACCGGCTCCACTGAAAAGGTGGACGAGCGCCCCGCGCTCGCCATCGGCGCGACGGGCCGGCCCTTTGGCGCGAGCGAGGTGGACTTCTACGACCTCAAGGGCACGCTCGAAGAGCTGCTGCACAGCTTCACGGCGCGCTCGCTTTACTTTGACCGTTTCCCTGCCGAATCCGGCCTGATGCCTGCCTGGCTGCACCCGGGCCGCAGCGCCCGCGCGGTGATCGACGGAGCCACGGTGGGCTACTTTGGCCAGTTGCACCCGGCCGAGGCCGAGCGCCGCAAGGTCAAGCAGACGGTGCTTGTGGGCGAGCTTTATCTGGACCGCCTCTACAAGCAATCTCTGCGCACTCCGGTCATCGAGGAGCTATCGCGCTACCAGGCCGTGCGGCGCGACTTCTCCTTCCTGGTGCCCGACGCCGTTTCCTGGGGCCAGATTGCCGAGGCTATCGCCGCGCTGCCCATTCCGGAGCTGCAGAGCTTCGCTCCGCGCGAAATTCTGCGCGGCGAGCGCGTCGCCGCCGGCCATTATTCGCTGCTGCTCGGCACGGTCTTTCAGTCGCACGAGCGCACGCTGCGCGACGAAGATCTGCAGGCCTGGGCCCAGCAGGTGATTGCAGCGATGCAGGATAGGGGCGCGCAACTGCGCTCCTAGTCAGCTCCCGGGGCAATTCCCGAAATCGGATGGCGAGGGGAACAAAGATGGTTCCCCCCCTGCAATCCACCGCTTTTCCGCAGCTTTCCGCGGGGGCAAGCGCTTTATACTGCGCAAAGAAGCAAAGAGAGGTACACCATGTCCACGCTTGCCCTGCAGGATGCCGAAGTTCCCGTCGTTGCCGACGATCTGATTGCGCTGGAGCAGCGCGTGCTCCGCACCGTGGAGCTGCTGCGCAACGAACGCACCGCGCGCGCCAAGGCCGAGGAAGAGATGGCCGCGATGCGCCAGTTGATGGACGAGCAGTCCGTGCAGTTGACCGAGGTGCAGACGCAGCTTCGCACGCTTGAGAGCGAGCGCGAGGGCGTGCGCCAGCGTGTCGAGCGCCTGCTCCAGCAGTTGGACGAAATCAACGCGTAATTCCCCCGCTATGGCTGATCAGAATCCCGAATCCGTGCAGTCCGTGACCGTCGCCATCTACGACCAGACCTACCATCTGCGGGGCGACGATGCGGCTTATATCCAGGGCCTCGCCGATATGGTCGATGACAAGATGCGCCTGGTAGCCTCGCACGGCAAAACCGTGGACTCACTGCGCGTCGCCGTGCTGGCCGCGCTCAACATCGCCGACGAGCTGGCTACGCTCGAGCGCAAATATCAGGCGCTCACCGGCTCGGTGCAGCAGACCAGCAGCAGCATTCGCGACCGCGCCCACACGCTGAGCGGCCTGCTCGATGCCGTGCTCGAAGACGAGTGCAAGCTCGGCTGACCCCTGTTCCAAGACGAGCGTAAGCTCGGCTGATCTTCATTCCCAAGACGAGCGCAAGCCCGGCTGAGCTTTTTTATCGACACTTCCGCTCGCTGGCCATTGCCCTCCGGCCTGTCTCCGCATACACTGCCCGCATGCTGCGATTCGCCGCCGTGGCTCTGCTCTGCTTCGGTCTTCCCTTCCTCACACACGCCCAGTCAAGGAGCGCCCCCGTCATGCATCATGCCCACGGCACCTTCACCGTCGAGATGAAACCCGCCCCCGCATCGCCTGCCGAAGGCCTCACCACCTTCACCATGCAGAAGCAGTATGCGGGCGATCTGACCGGCACCAGCAAGGGCGAGATGATCAGCGCCGGGGACTACAAGACAGGCGCGGCCGGCTATGTGGCCATCGAAATGGTCACCGGCACACTCGATGGCCGGCAGGGCAGCTTTGCGCTCGCGCAGATGGCCACCATGGATGCAGGCGGCCCGAAGATGCGGGTCATCGTCGTTCCCGGCTCGGGAACCGGGGCGCTCAAAGGCATCGGCGGCACTTTCACCATCAACATCGAACACGGCCAGCACTTTTATCTGCTCGACTACACGCTGCCCGAATAAACCGCGCCGCTTGCTAATCCTCAGACCTACCCGATAGCATCCAAACAGAGACCGGCCTGCAAAGCAGGTGTGGTGGTCAACGCTGGTTGAACCTACATTCATTGAACAGGGAGCTCGACTCGTATTTTGGCTCGGTGTGCAGTGTCCGCCAGTCCGGAATGCCTAAAGAGCTACGGAGAGTTCCCACCGTCTTAGGACGGGTTCACCGGCGAACCCTGCACGGCCCCGCGGGCCGGTTTCTTTTTTCCTGACGCACGTGTATCCCCGCCTCTTCCAGTTCGGACCCTTCGCCGTGCCCACTTACGGCATGTTCTCCGCGCTGGCGATGGTGGCCATGCTGCTGCTTGTGGTGCATTTGGCGCGGCGTCTCAACCTGCCACAGGAAAAGCTCTGGAACCTCACCATCCTTGCGCTCTTGACCAGCCTCATCGCCAACAAGCTGCTGCTGATTCCCACGCACTTCTGGATCTTCCGCGCGCATCCCTTCTGGGTGCTCGGCCTCTCGACGCGCTATGACCCGTGGATTCCCGGCGTATCGGCCGCGCTCGGCATGACGGTTGCCTGGCTCTACGTCATGGCCGAGGGGCTGCCGCTGCGCCGCACCCTCGATGCTCTCGCGCCCGCCGTTACGCTGGCCCTCGGCCTGCAGGCTGTGGGAGCCTTTCTGGCCGGGGCAAACTTCGGCACGCCCACGCGCGCGGCCTGGGCCGTCACCTACCACAGCACGCAGGCCTCGCTCTGGTATGGCACGCCGCTCGACCGTCCCCTGCAGCCCACGCAGCTCTACCACGCCGGGCTCTGCGCGCTGCTGCTGGTGGCCCTGCTCGCCTGGCTGCCGCGCCGCGCGCAGGATGGCGAACTCGCCGGCCTTTGGCTCTTCGCTTACGGCATCGCACGCTTCTTTCTGCAGTTCTATCGCGGCGCAGCCTCGCGCGTGGGGCTCTTCACGATCACGCAGTGGCTCGCGCTGGCCATGGTGCTGGCCAGCGCCGTGCTGCTCTGGAAGCACAGGCCCATCGCCTCCCCACTCTCTGAAACCAGTACCGAGATTCCGGCACCCCTATGAGCAAGAAAATCGCCCCCGAGCCTGTTCCCGAACAGCCGAGTTCCACGCAACTCCAGCACTTCACCGTTCCCCCTGAGGCGGCCGGGCAGCGCCTGGATGCCTGGCTGACCACGCAGCTGCCCGGCGTCAGCCGCTCGCGCGTCAAGCTACTGCTCGACGATGGACAGGTCACCGTTGATAGCCTGAAGGAGCGCGCCTCGCTCAAGCTGAGCGGCGGCGAATCCGTGGAAGTTCGCGGCGAACCCACCCCGTCCCCGCTGCGGGCGATGGCCGAAGATATTCCCCTCGACATCATCTACGAGGACAAGGACCTCATCGTGGTCAACAAGCCCGCGGGCATGATGGTGCATGCCGGTTCCGGCGCCACCGACAGCGCCCGCAATCGCGGCACGCTGGTCAACGCGCTGCTCGGCCGCCAGGAGAAGCTCTCAAAAACCGGCGGCGACTTGCGCCCCGGCATCGTGCACCGGCTCGACAAGGAGACCAGCGGCCTCATCATCATCGCCCGTAACGACTCTGCCCACCAGCGGCTGGCCGAGATGTTTTCGCAGCGTGAGATTCACAAGACCTACGTCGCTCTCGTACACGGCCATATTGCGGAAGATCGCGGCACCATCAACGCCGCCATCGCGCGCGATGTCATCCGCCGCACCCGCATGACCACGCGCCGCACCGAGGGCGCGCGCACGGCCATCTCGCACTATCGCGTGCAGCGGCGCATCGAAACGCGCTGGGGCAAGTTCACGCTCGTCTCCGTCAGAATTGAAACCGGCCGCACGCACCAGATTCGCGTACACCTCTCCTCCATCGGCCATCCGGTGGTCGGCGACACCCACTACGGAGCGCCCGCGACCATCGTGCTGCCAGTGGCCAACCGGGCACGGCGCAAGCAGTTGCCCGCGCCCGAGGGTCTCTCGCTGCCGCGCAACTTTCTGCATGCGGCCGAGCTTAAATTTCCGCACCCGCGCAGCGAAAAGCCGCTGCATCTGGAAGCCCCGCTGCCGGCCGAACTGGTCGCATTTCTGGAGCAGTTGGAATCCTGAGAGCCGCACCGGGTCTTCCCTGCCGCTCTCGCCAGGGCGAGAAGCCCCGGACGCTTTTCAACTGACAACTGGGGACTGACAACTGTCCTCCCTGCTTCCGATATGCTGTGGAGTCACCCATTTTCAGCACCCAGGAGAGCCTCCGCATGAAAGTCCTCTACACCTCTGACGTCACCGCCAAGGGAGCACGCCACGGCCACGTGCGCAGCAGCGACGGCCTGCTTGACGCACCCCTCGCCCTGCCCAAAGAAATGGGCGGCAACGGCAGCGCGACCAATCCCGAGCAGCTCTTTGCCGCCGGTTACGCCGCCTGCTTCGGCGGAGCGGTTGAATACCTCGCCGCCCAGCAGAAGCTGCGCACCGGGGAGGTCACCGTGCGCGCCCAGGTTGGCATTGGCCCTTATGACGAAGGCCAGGGCGAGGGATTCACCCTCTGCGTCGCGCTCGACATCACCCTGCCCGAGCTCACGCAGGCCGAGGCCGAAGCGCTCGTGGCCCACGCGCATCGCACCTGTCCCTATTCCAATGCGACACGCGGCAATATTGACGTCACCCTCGCGGCGCACGGCGGCAAGGCGTAAGAATCGCCCCTGGCTCGCACCCGGTCCCGGCTTTCCCGGTTTTATCCGCCGAAAGCCGGGTTTACCGGAAATTCCCCGTTCGCGAGCCCCCATCAGGTAGACTGATAACAGCTCCAGACATCCGTATGCCCGCGTTCGCAGGCGCTCTGGAGAGTGTCACCACAGCCGAGACGAGAATCTGTTGCATGCCATCTGATCCCCGTTCTTTGCTGGATCAGAGGAATATGTCCAAATCTTTCGTCGAAGAATCCCCCACAGTCAGCACGCAGCAGATGCAGGCGGATGCCCAGCATTTTGTTCAAAGCAAGTCGAAGGCAATGAATCTTTCCTTCGCCGCTGTTCTCACCCTCATGCATGTCGGCGCCATCGCCGCCCTGTTCTACTTCAAGTGGTCTGCCGTCGGCGCGTTCCTGGTCATGTGGGTCATCGCGCAGAACATCGGCATTGCCATGAGCTACCACCGGCTGCTCACGCACCGTGGTTATGTGGTGCCCAAATGGCTGGAATACACCATGGCCATCTGCTCCACCATGGCCATGCAGGGCGGTCCCATCTACTGGGTGGCCGTTCATCGCCTGCACCATCAGCTCACTGACAAGCCCGGCGACCCGCACTCCCCGCGCGACGGCGTGTGGTGGTCCCATGTCGGCTGGATTCTCTACGGCACGCTGCACAACGGCGACCCGGCGCTGGCCCGCTATGCGCCTGACCTCATCCGCGACCGCTTCTACGTCTGGCTGAGCCGCTTCCACCTGGTTCCCCTGGCGCTGGCCGGCGGCGTGCTCTACTACTTTGGCGGATGGTCATGGCTGCTCTGGGGCATTCCCCTGCGGGTCGTGATCGGCTGGCACACCACCTGGCTGGTCAACTCGGCCACGCACCTGTGGGGCTACCGCAACTTTGACACCCGCGACGACTCGCGCAACAACGTGCTGGTGGCCATCATCTCGGGCGGGGAAGGCTGGCACAACAATCATCATGCGCACCCGGTCTCAGCCACGCATGGCATGGCCTGGTATGAGATTGACGTCAACTACTGGGGCATTCGCCTGCTCGGCTTCCTTGGCCTCGCCAAGAAGATCAAGGTGCAGGGCCTCAAGGGCGGACCCGCAAAGGTCCTCCACGGCTGATTCGTCACCGCTGCAGCTACAGAAGCCCCGGCCTCGCGCCGGGGCTTCTGGATTTCCGCTCACCCCTGCGGCTCATATCCACCCACGGGGGGCCGCATCGCAATCGCCACGCGGTTCCACACATTGATAGCGCCAATCGCCCAGGTCAGCTTCACAGTCTCCGCCTCGCTGAACTGTGCGCGAACCTCCGCATACACCTCATCCGACGCATGGCCCTGCTGAATATTCGTGATGGCCTCCGTCCACGCCAGCGCCGCGCGCTCGCGGGCGGTAAAGAACGGCACCTCGCGCCATGCATTCAACGCATAGATGCGCTGCTCCGTCTCCCCCTTATGCCGCGCATCCTTGGTGTGCATGTCAATGCAGAAGGCACAGCCATTCAACTGCGAGGCGCGAATCTTGATCAGCTCTAGCAACGCCGGCTCCAGGCCGCTGCGCCGCACCGCGCCTTCCAGATGAATCATCGCCTGATAGCCTTCCGGGAAGGCCTTCGCATAATCAATCCGCTGCTCCATTGCTCGCTCCTCTTTTGGCTGCGCTGTTTGCGCCCCACAGAGTAGCTGATGATGACCGGCGTCAGACGACCCCATGTTTTCTGTGGAAGAACGCAAATTCTCCTCCCGCTCCGGTAGATTCAAGAGGTGACTGCAAGTGTTTCTTCCTACGACGTGCTGGTGATTGGCGCTGGCGCTGCCGGGCTCATGTGCGCCATCGAAGCCGGCAAGCGCGGCCGCCGCGTCGCGGTGCTCGACCACGCCGAACGCGCCGGCAAAAAGATCCTTATCTCCGGCGGCGGGCGATGCAACTTCACCAACCTGCACTGCCGCGCGGAAAACTTCCTCTCAGAAAATCCTCACTTCGCCAAATCGGCGCTCGCACGCTACACGCCGCGCGATTTTCTCTCTCTCGTTGAAAAGCACGGCATCGCGTACCACGAGAAAAAGCTCGGCCAGCTCTTCTGCGATCACTCCGCGCAACAGATTGTCGATCTGCTGCTCCAGGAGTGCGCTGAGGCCAACGTCACGCTCCATCTGCGCACACAAGTGAATCAGGTGCGGCACGATGGCGGCTTCGAGCTCGACACCCTCACGCCGCAAGGCCCCGTCAACTTCCGCGCGCCCGCGCTCGTCATCGCCAGCGGCGGGCTCTCGATTCCCAAGATGGGCGCGACCGGCTTCGGCTATGACGTGGCACGGCAATTTGGCCTGCGTGTCATCGAGCCCCGCCCCGCGCTCGTGCCCCTGGTGCTCGGCGAAGCGGAACAGCGCGACTGGTGCGACCTGACCGGCCTCTCCGCCGAAGTGATCGCCACCACCAGCACGCCCGGCGCACAACGGGTCCACTTTCAGGAGAAGATGCTGCTCACCCATCGCGGCCTCAGCGGGCCGGCCATTCTGCAGATCTCCTCCTACTGGCGGCCCGGCGCATCGCTCACCCTCGATCTCGCCCCTGGCGGAAAAATTGCCACACCCCTGCTCGCCCAGCCGCAGCGCGACATCAGCAAAGCGCGCGCCGCTCTGCGCGAGCATCTGCCGCAGCGCCTCGCCGACCGCCTGATCGCGCTCGCGCCACCCTCCGGCTTCAGCAACCGCACCCTTGAAGCCTGGGAGGAGCATCTGCACCACTACCGCTTCACCCCCGCCGGCACCGAAGGCTACGAGAAGGCCGAAGTCACCGCCGGGGGCGTCGACACGGCCGAGCTCTCCGCCAAGACGATGGAAAGCCGCATCCCCGGCCTCTTCTTCATCGGCGAAGTTGTCGATGTCACCGGCCACCTTGGCGGATTCAACTTTCAGTGGGCCTGGGCCTCGGGCGCAGCCGCCGGCCGCGCCGTCTAACAGAGTCCGAGTCTGGCGCAATCCAGAATCCGGGTGCCCCGGGTCCGTCCGTTCGGACCCGGGTCCAGTCGTTCCCGCTTCGCGATTTGCCTCTTTCCCCGATAAAATCAAAGTGCAAGCCATGACAACCACCCCACAAACAGCTCTGACGGCCATGTTGGGCAAAGCGGCAAACGATGCCGGACTGCTCGTGATCGCGACCGAAGCCGGTCTCGACTTCAACCAGAAGCCCACCACGCGCTTCCGCCTCGGCCTGCCCGATGACTCGGGCCGCACGCTGCTGCTCGAGCTCAGCGAGGCCTTTGACTTTGACAAGCCCGAGCTGCTGCCGGCCATGACCACGCACCTGCAGGAAGCCGCCAAGCGCCTGCGCAACCCGCACCCTGACGCCTACGTCACCGTTGCGGGCCTGCCCGTCAGCCTGGACAGCTTCGCCTGGCCCTTCCACCGCTCCACCTCGGGCGCGGACACCTTCATCGTGCACGGCACCGTGCATCTGGCCAACGGACAGAACTCCCCGCTGCACGCCAAGGTCTCCGCAAGCATGACGCTCACCTTTGCCGAGATCGTGCCCGCGGCCGAGCAGCCCTACGCCGAGACGTTCATCTACAACGCCATCCGTAAAACGCTCGACTACGGCCAGCTTGAGCTGCTCAAGAGCGGCAACCGCCAGCCCGTGCCTGTGACCACGCGCTACTACAGCCGCTGGCAGAAGAAATTCTTCTTCACCGACACCGACGACGACACGCGCATGGAGTTCCTCGCCCTCAAGGCCTTCTGGCTCTCGGGCGTGCTGGGCAACAGCGCTCCGGTCTGGATCTCTGATCCGCGCGATGCCCAGTACCTCAATACCACCGCCGAAGAGCTGCAGCGCATGGCCGGCGAGCTTGAGAAGCAGGGCCTGCTCCAGCTTCACGCCGACTACGCCTCGGGCACGCCCGCGCTCATGGCCCGCGCGACTGAGTACGAAGCCAAGCTGATGAAGGCGCTCGAATACACCAAGCCCACCTTCAATGAAGAGATGCGCGCCGGCCACACTAATATGTAACTAACATCGCAGCAAATAAAAAGGGCACGGATGGCTCCGTGCCCTTTTTATTTTCCCCGCCACAATCCAGGCGCCTCTGACCTGGCATCAGCGCACGAATTATCCCCGTGCCTGGCCTTCATGACGATTCCCGCGACGGGTCTTGTATCAGCGCGCGTCTTTAGCCCAGCCGGGTGCCCCGGGCCCGTCTGTTCGGACCCGGGATCGACGACCTCTTCCCGCCCCTAAACCTGCGGGGGGCCATCGGGAGTCGAAGCGGTGCTGCTGCTGTCTTTCGCGGGCGCACTGCTGCTCTGTTTCGTCTGCTTCTTCTGGCTCGCACGATTCGCAGGCGGCGCTGCCGCAGGAGAAGACGCCTCATCTGCTGCCTGCGGCGTCGAAGATTGCGCGGCAGGCGCGACGGTCTGTCCCTGCCCCGTCTGCCCCTGCGAGGATTGCCCCTGCGGCGCACTCTGTACCGGAGTCTGCGCGCCCGGCGCAGGTGGAGTGGTCTTCGTCACCGGCGGAGCCGCCGGCGACGCCGAAGATTGCGCCGCGCCGGAATTCGTAACCGTCTGCGATCCATTTTCCGCCGCGGATGCGGCACTCTGCGAAGCCGGCTGCGCCACACTGCTCGCAGGCGCGGCCTCGCTGCCATTCGAGCTGCCTGTCCCGGCCGGAGCAGCCTCGCCCGGCACATACGGAGCGCGCGCCGGCGCGGGCGGCGGCACCACAGCCGGATGAACCACCGGGGGAGGCGGAGCCGAAAGCGTAATCTGGTTCACCACCGTGGGGTCATCCCGCAGCTTCACATACAAATCGCCCGTACCGCTTTGTGGGTCAGGATGCGGCACCGGCAGCTCGTAGCCAGGAAAGCCATCCGGCACCTGCACCGCATGCTGAAAGGCTGCATCGCTCGCCACCGCATCCACCAGGAACAACTCCGTGCCCTTCAACTGGCAGGGCTGCGAGGCCAGGGCCGGGCAGGTCAGCTTCTTCAGCGTCGGCAGGCGCACCAGCGTCACCAGCGGCTGCCAAGAGCCCGGCACGCCATCGGCCACCACGCGAAACTGCAGCGGACCAAAGGCCGATCCGCCAAAGGCCTTCGCCGGGTCAAGCGTGGCGAGCACAGTGTGCTCATCCTGCAGCGTGAGGCCGCCATTCTGCATATTCAGTGTGGTCGTGAAAGCATGATCGGCGGTTGAAACCTCAATGGCCTCGGTGCGGCCAAAGCTCTTTGGAGTCACCGCATGCAGGCTGAAGGTCAGCGTCGAGTTCTCCGGCAGCTCATCCTGATCTTCCAGGTTGATGTTGCTCTGGTTGGCCGCAAGCGGCTGCACGCTCTTGCTCAGCAGCACCACCTGCGGGCGGGGCTGCTCGATCACGGCCTGCACCGTCAACCGGCGGCCATCCTTTAGCCGGACCTCGGCCTGCGCACTGCCCGGCTCAAACTGCGCGCACTTGGTCTTGTTCTTCGCCTTCATCGGCAACTGGTCGTGGCCATCGGTGGACTTCAACTGCTCCGGCTCAAACGTCACGCCCAGGACACGCAGCTCCTGCACTTCATCCAGCCGCTTGCCGGTCAGCACGCCCTCGGTATCGCCCGCATGCAGGCTGAAGCCATTCAGGTGTGCGGCCTCGGCAAAGCTGTGCAACGGCACCGTCTCCGGCTGCGCAAAACCAAACTGGTGCACCACCAGCATCACGCTCCCCGGATGCGCCTTCTTGAGCGGCAGCGTCACCTCGACCTCGGTCGGCTTCAGTTGCTTCCACTGCACCTTCAGCTCTCGCGCGTGTCCATCCTCAATGGCAATGTTCTCCACGCACGCGGCATTGCCCGCATCCAGATGCACCACGTCGTCGCGGCCCACAATCAGCGCGTCGCTGTCGGCTGGGGCCAGCATCCACGGCTGCGGATGCGCATTCTCCAGCTCGAAGTTCGGCCCGTCATAGCGGTCAAATCCCCAGTAGCCGTGCAGAGACGCCGACACTGTATCGCCGAACTGCTTCGCCGAGAGATTGTCCGTATCAATTACGAATCCGCCCTTGAGTGCATTGGCTTCCGCGGGCAGATCGACCGTCTTGCCGTCCTTGGTCGTCAGCCGCAGCACCATGTCATGCGCATACGCAGTTGAAAACACCAGCGGAGCACCCTCCACCGGCAGCACCAGGTCTGAATTCTCCGCGCAGTACGTGCTGGTCGCATCCACGGCATGCAGCGGCGGAGGCTGTGGAGGCTCCACCGCCGGCATCGCCACCACAATTACCGACTTGGGATTGCTGAATGATGGCGGCGTATTGAGCCGCAACGACAGCTTGTCGTTGTGCGGCATGGCCAGCGCCGGAATGTACTGGTATTGCGCCGTGTGAAAGGACTCAAGAATGTGCGCAATGTCGAGCACCGACGCAAGGTAGGGACTGTAGTAGCCATAATGCGCCTGCGGAGTCGAACTGACCTCCATCGCCAGATCGGCCGTCGGCCCTGAGGTCAATTCCTCGGCCATGTTGGCTGTCTGCGTGTCGTTCAGCACGAGCGAGTCCTCGTTCTGCATCAGGCACGGCGCTTCCTGCTCGGAGTAGCGGTCAAAACACGTGTTGTCGAGCTTGATGGCTAGACTGCGCGCCATCATCTGGGCCGCATGCTTCAAGTCTCCGGGGTCGGTCGCATTCGTCTCGCGCACGCCCGCCAGGTAGGTATCCAGCCGCGAGCGATCAAGGGTCGCATGGTTCAGGTCCTGCGAGGCGCGCACAAACGCTCCCGGCCGGTGCTGCACCGCACTCACCAGCGACTTGAAGTCGCCGCCCGTCTCCGGAGCCAGAAACACCACCAGTTGCTCGGCGCCCACCGGCACCGTCACGTGCAGTCCGCGCGCCTGCTTCCGGTTCCAGGGCTCGTTGCGGAAAAACCAGCGCTCGGGTGGCGGATTGGTCGCCCCCCGCAAAAATGCCGCCACCATCAGGTAGTGCACCGATTGCGAATCCGGAAAATCCGCACGAATCCACAGCTTGTCGCCTGGCTCAAGGTTCGGCGTCTCTGAAATGGGCAAGGTCACCCCCGCCCGCGTCACCGTCATCTCCACGGTGGGGCCGGTCAGGTCAAAGGGAGCCGGGTCTGCCACGGCGGGCAAAGCCGCCGACAGACAACTCAGGCCCAACAGCGCGCTACACAGCAGGCGAAATCGAAATGCCATGGCTTATTTTAGGTTTCTCTTGGTTGAAATTATGTTGCCCCGTATCCAGCTATTCACGCCTTTTACCGGGCCTTCAGGAAGGCGATCCGCCAGCCTCCGGGCAGGCACACGTGCCCCCTTGGCCGTGCGGCGGCTGATGACGCAGACCCCGTCGGCCGCAAACAGTTGCGCTTCAATCGCTTCCCTCTCAAGTTCCCTCGCTCAAAAGCATCTCTGGCGCATCTTGAGACGCAGATGGGCCTGTGGAAGTACGTACCGGACGTCCAATCAGGTACTGCACGCGCGCCTTGCCCGAGCCGGCCTGCCCCGTCTCCCAGGCGTAATCCGGCGCGCGCAGCCCCTCCACGAGCTCGCGCATGTCAGCCTCTGAGTACGACCGCAGGCATGACAGCACGCCATCCAGCCAAAGCGTAAACGGCACCACCGGCAGCAGATAGGTCCACAGCAGCCGCTGCCAACCCAGGGGACGCATCCACGGCGTCAGCGCCCAGTTCAGCACCGGCATGCCAAAGCACAGCAGCACGGTCTTCGCGCGAGGCTGCGCCAACTCAAAGACGCCGATTCCCTCGCGCCGCGCAAAGGCATCGGCCAGCATGGCCCGCGCCTGCTCGGGCGTAAAGTGATGAAAAGACGAGAAAATCGTCCTGAATCCCCGCAGATTTTCCGGAACCCGCGCCGCATCCACCGGCTCGCCGCAAAACCCCACGCGCCCGCCCGAGGCCGCCTCAGTGCGGGCAAACGCCGCCCGGTTAGGAAATTTATCGGTCAGCACCACCGAAACGCCTTCGCCCAGCGAGGAGGCCAGCTTCGGCGCCAGTGACAGCCACGGCCCTCCGCCCCCGGAGCACAAGTCCACCACCTGCCGCGTCTGGCTCTCGGCCATCGCCCGGCGCAGCAGCGGAGCCACCGGGCCATAGTTGCCCAGCGTATTCCACGTATGCTCCAGCGCATCCGTCACCAGATCGCGCCACAGGCGCGGAAACCACGAACGGTCGTGCATCTCAAACCAGGGGCGGCGTTGCATCCTACTGCTGAGAGTACTGGAAGCCGGGCAATTTCGCAGCCGCAACCGCCCGCGGAGGAATTTTGAGCGAAAACGCGGTATCCTCCGTCCTTAGAGCAGGACGAGAATGCGATGAGTTATTCCCAGGCCCAGGCCGCCATCTGGCTCGCGCCCGCTCTTCAGCCGACGATGACCGACACTACTGAGGCGATCACCGCCCTCGTGGAGGAATATGCGGCCACGCTCTACCGCGTCGCCTATTCCGTCACCCGCAATGTTGCCGAAGCCGAAGACGCCGTGCAGGAGACCTTCCTGCGCGTGCTGCGCCACCGCGAAAAGCTCCCCGAGATTCGCGACCGCCGCGTCTGGCTCGTGCGCATTGTGTGGAATGTGGTGCTCGACAAAAAGCGCCGCGCCAAAACCCGCCCCGAGACCGATGACATCACCGAGCACGCCCGCTCGCTGCGCGCCGCCGGATTCTCCGCCGATCAGCAGGCCATCTCCTCGCAGCAATACCAGCGCATCCTCGCCCTCATTGACCGCCTGCCGCCCAAAGAGCGCGATGCCATCCTGCTCTCGGCCGTCGAAGAACTCAGCACCGCGCAGGCCGCCGCCGTGCTCGGCACCACGGAATCCTCTATCCGCTCCCGCATCTTCCGTGCCCGCCGCGTGCTCGCCGAAATGCTTGACCAGGAAGGAATCGAACGATGAAACTCCGTTCCTCGCCGCCGCCATCCGCTACTGCGCATCCGGCGCTCGATGCCGCGCTGCGCCAACTCGGCAGTGCCACGCCTGATCCTCAGATGAACGAGCGTCTGCTGCGCCGTCTTCGCACCGCAGCGCTCGCCGATGCCGCGCCGCCATCCGGTCTTCGCTGGCCGCGCTTTGCCGCTGCCGCGCTGGCCGGCAGTTTTGCCTGCGCGCTCATCGTCACCGGCAGCCTCGCCCACTCGCATACGGTGGCGGAGCGGCAGGCCGGTCCTCCCATGCTGGAAATCGTGCGCCCGCAAAATGGAGTCAGCACCGCCTCGGCCGCGCATATCGCGGCGCATCCGGTGCCCGCACCAGGCAAGGGCCGCGCCCATGAGCAGATGACGCCCGGGGAGCACACCGGGCAAGGCCTCGCACTGCCGCAAAAGATCAGTAGTCGGTAGTCAGCGATCGCACCCCAGCCTGAATCAAGCAGAATCGAATCAAGGGGAGTCACAGATCAGGACGAATCACGCGCCGTCCGGGCCTCCGCCTGATCCGCTACCCACTCTCCACTCTTGCCGCCGCTCTTGCGCTCCAGCCGCACCCGCTCAATCCGGATGCCCTTGTCGAGCGCCTTGCACATGTCATAGACCGTCAGCGCCGCCACAGACGCGGCCGTCATCGCCTCCATCTCCACGCCCGTGCCTGCAGTGGTTGCCGCCGTCGCGCGAATCTCCACGCCGCCGTCGACCACCTGCGCCTGTACCTCCACAAAGCTCAGCGGCAGCGGATGGCACATCGGAATCAGGTCCGCCGTCTTCTTCGCCGCCTGCATGCCCGCAAAGCGCGCAACCTCCAGGGGATTGCCCTTCGGGTTCTCCGGCAGCGCCGCCAGCACCTCTTCCGTCAGCGCCACAAAAGCCGACGCCACCGCCTCACGCCGCGTTGCGGACTTGCCGCTCACATCCACCATGCGGGCCTGCCCGCTCTCATCAAAGTGCGAAAGTTTGCTCATCATCACCCCAGCAGCAGCGCCGTCACCTTCGCGCCTGCCTCCAGCCTTTCTGCTTCTTCCGGCACCACCACAAATCCCTCCGCGCGCGCCGTGCTCGCCAGGTCGCCGGAGCCCTGCCACGCCACCGGCGTCACGCGCACGCCGTCGATCGACGACTCGATCTGCGCCGGCAAAAAGCGCGTCAGCCCCGGCTTCACGCTCACTTCGCGCGTGAGCGCGCCTCGCGTCCAGCGCGGCCAGCGCTCCGGCGCCTCGCCCATCAGCGCCGCCACCAGCGGAGCGCCAAAAAGCGCAAACGTCACCATCGTCGAGACGGGATTTCCGGGCAGGCCCAGAAAATATCGCGGCTCGCCTTCATGCCGTGCCCGCCCAAACACCACCGGCTTGCCGGGCTGCATCCTCACGCCGGTAAACAGAAACTCCGCACCCACGCGCTGGAGCGCCTGTTCCACATAATCAAAGCGGCCCATCGAGACGCCGCCGGTCATCACCAGCAGATCGCACGCCAGCGCCGCGCGAATCGCCTCTTCCGTTGCCCGTGCATCGTCAGGCACGATCGGCAGCCGCACCGGCTCCGCGCCCATCGCCAGAAGCTGAGCGGAGAGTGAGTAACTATTAGAGTTACGAATCTGTGCCGGTGCGGGAGTCTCGGCCACCGGCACCAGCTCATCGCCCGTTGCCAGAATCGCCACCCGCGCCTTGGCCGCGACAGCAATCTCCGCATAGCCGCAGGCGGCTGCTGCTGCAATCTGCGCCGGGCCCAGCCGCGTGCCCGCCGGCACTACCACGTCACAGGAGCGCGCCTCCGCGCCCACCGGCACCACATTCTCGCCGGCCGCGAGCGTGCGGCCAGCCTGCAACCGCACTTCGTCGCCGCTGCGCTCCACATGCTCCACCATGGCGACGGCATCGGCACCCTCGGGCACAGCCGCACCCGTCATGATCTCGACCGCCTCGCCCGAGGCCAGCGGCGCGCCGTTCCACATCTCGCCCGCACGCACCGTGCCCAGCACGCGATGCGGCCCGGCCGCGCTGCTCCCTGCATTCCACGCAAAGCCATCGCGTGTGGCGCGAGGAAACGGCGGCTGATCCCGGTCCGCATGCACCACCTCGGCCAGGATGCGGCCCGCCGAAGAGGACAACGACACCCGCTGCGCGATCCGCTCACACTCCAGCAGTCTGCGCGCCTCGGCCAGCACGACGCGCTCCGCCTCGCGGTACGCCAACACCTGCTCACTCATGGGGTCATTCTCTCCTTCTGCCGCAAAGAAAAAAAGAGCGCCGCAACTTGCGACGCTCTTTCTGTCTGGTTTCGCTCCAGCCTTACCGGTGACGGTAGACCTTCTGCTGCTTCTGCCCGATGCTGGCCAGAATACCCTTCACCTCGCCCGCGAACGGTCCGTTCGGCGCCAGGTCCAGGTACTTCTGGTAGGCTTCCACGCAGCCCGGAGGCGCAATGATCTTCTGCGTCTTCGGGTCCACGGTCGCCTTCTGAATGAGCGCCTGCCCCTTCAGGTAGTACGGAATGGGAGCCTTCGGATCAGCCGCAATCGCCTTGTCCGCCGCCGCCACCGTGGCATCGCCCTGGTTGTTGCGGTTCATCACGATCGCTTCGTTCTGGTAGAACATCGCCGCATTCGACGGATCGGCTGCCGCGGCGGCATCATAGGCCGCCTGCGACTCGGCCACCTTGCCCGTGTCGCCGTACACCTCGCCCAGCGCGTCCTCGGCAATGCCGAGCACCTGCTCGTTCGGCTTCTTTTCGGCCTTGTCGAGCGTGATGGCCTTGTTCAGCGAAGTGATGGCGTCGTCAAACTTCTTTTCGCCCTTCTGCGCCGTGCCCAGCTCTACCCACAGCAGATACGCATTCGGCATCAGCGCCGTGTCCTTGGTCATCAGGGCATCGGCCGCGGCATAGTTCTTGTTCTGGTTATCCTTCCGGGCCTGCTTCAGATCAGCATTCAGGTTCTTGATGACCGAGTTCTGCTTCAGAATCTTCGCGTTCTCGGCCTTCACCTTGGCGAGCTGTTTCTGCTGCTCGGGCGAGAGCTTCTTGATGTAATCCGGGCGCGACAGATCAAAGTCCTGCGTCGTATCCTGCCCGGCCACAATCTTCACGTTCTGGAACTCATCCAGCACCTTGCCCTTGGGCGTGTTTGGCTCGCGCAGCGTCTCGGTATAGGTGCCCGCCTTGATGTCAGAGCCCTTATAGTCGCCGTTCGCATCCGTGTGAAAGGTGTACACGCTGGTCTGGCCGCCATCAGTCGAGAGCCCGATGATGCCATCAGTGATCGCCGCGCCTGTCGGATCGTTCACATGCCCGTGAATGCTGCCCACCTTCGCCGTCGTCGTTGCCGTCGTGGCTGCCGGAGCCGCCGTCTGCTGGGCCATGCCGGGCAGCGCCACCATCGCCGTCGCCGCCAGTGCGGCCGTCAACCAGAGTTTCGTCTTCATCATTTCCGTTCTCTCCCGGGCCGCGCGTTCTTGCTGACTGCGCGGCTCTTTACTGCTTGAACCCGTTTATTTTATCGATGGGCGTACGGAATCGGATCAATTGCACCCGCTTCCTCAAAGGCACGCAGACGAAGCACGCAGCTTTCGCATTCGCCGCAGGCCTCTTCCGCGCCGGAGTAGCACGACCACGTTAAATCCAGCGGAGCACCCAGTTCAAGGCCGAGACGCACGATCTCCCGCTTCCGCAGGTGAATCAACGGCGTCTCTACCCGAATGGAGCCTTCCTTCGTACCTGTCTCTATCAGATGCTGAAAAGCCTTATAGTAGGCAGGCCGGCAATCCGGATACCCCGAGCTATCCTGCTCCACCGCCCCAATCACAATCTTCGACGCGCCCAGCACCTCGGCCCAGCTCACCGCCGCCGCCAGAAAATGCGCATTTCTGAAAGGCACATACGTCACCGGAATCTCCGCGCCAATCGCAGCTTCCTCGGCCGGAGCCTTCGGCACGTCGATACTCGTATCCGTCAGCGCCGAGCCACCGATACGCCGGAAAAGATCGATCTTCAAATGCAGAAGGTCTTTAAAGCCCAGCCGCTCGGCCACGCTGCGCGCCGAGGCGAGCTCGCGCGCCTCCGTCCGCTGCCCATAGCTGAAGTGGATGGCGTAAGGCTCATAATCCCGCGCCGCAATCGCCGCGCACACACACGAGTCCATGCCGCCGGAAAGACATACCACCGCTCGTTCACGCTTTTGGGTCATCTACCTTAGGATACCGCGCCCGCTTGCCTCCTGCTCTCGCCGGGCATCTAATCAAGCCCATGCAGCCGGTCACCCCGCACGACTTCGCCACCCGCTCACAGGCCGCCGCGAGCCATTCCGCGCCGCCCGGCCACGGCCTCTTCGGGCCTGCCTCCATGAGCTGGCGCGTCAATCGCGAGTCGGCGCTCTTTCTCGCCGCCGGACGCGCCTCGCTGCTGCAGCTCGCCCATCCCTGGGTGGCTGTCGCGCTCGATCAGCACTCCTCCATCCGGCGCGACCCGCTGGCCCGCTTTCACAATACCTTCCGGCTCGTCTTTCCCATGGTCTTCGGCACCACGCAGCAGGCGCTCGCCGCCTCGCGCCATCTCTACGGCCTGCACACGCGCATTCAGGGCACTCTGCCTGAATCCGCCGGCAGCCACGCGCAGGGCTCACCCTACATGGCCAATGAAGTCGAAGCACTGCTCTGGGTCTTTGCCACTCTGGTTGAGAGCGCCCTGGTCGCGCACGATGCCGTGCTGCCGCCGCTCACCGCCGCCGAGCGCGAGCAATACTATGCCGACAGCGTGCGCCTGGCCGCGCTCTTCGGCATCCCCGCCGCCGCGCTGCCTGCAAGCTGGAGCGCCTTCCAGCACTACTTCGCCGCCATGCTCACCTCCAGCCAGCTCAGCGTCGGCCCGCTCGCCCTCGACCTCGCCCACGGCGTCCTGCACGGCACCGGAACCTGGCTGCCCGTCCCCGGCTGGTATCGCGCGCTCACCGCCTGGTGGATGCCGGAACCGCTCCGCTCCGCCTTCGCGCCGGCTTTCGGCCCGGCCTTCGAGCTGGCGGATTCCCGCCCGCACACCGAAGCCACTGCCCGGCGTGCCCTCCGCTATCTCGCCGCCACCTACCGCCACTGGCCGTCGCCCGTGCGCTTCGTCGGACCCTACCGCGAAGCCTGCGCCCGCCTGAACGGCCGCCGGGCCGGACCACTGACGCGCCTCAGCAACCGCTTCTGGACCGGAGCGCCCCACATGCTCTTTGCGCCGCCAAAAGCATGAGGGCAGCGCAGTGCGCCGCCCTCATGCAAAGCCCTTACCCCAGCCTCAACTGATCTGGTCAACTGATCTGGTCATCGGCCACGTGATAGCGCGGGTCCTCCAGCACATTCACCTCGACCATCGACTGCGCGCGCCGCAGCAACTCATAACAGTCCGGACTCAGATGGCGCAGGTGCAGCCGCTTGCCAAGCTGCTCATATTTGCCCGCGAGCCCGTCAATCGCCTCCAGCGCCGAGTGATCCATCACCTTGGCATGGCGAAACTCCACAATCACATCTTCCGGATCATCCTGCGGCGTGAACAGCTCCTGAAAGCTCGCCGTCGAGGCAAAGAACACCGTGCCCGTCAGCTCATAAATCTTGCGGCCCTCTTCATCCATGCGCGTCTTCACGCCAATCTGCTTGGCATGCTCCCAGGCAAACACCAGCGCCGAAATCAGAATGCCCAGCACCACGGCGGTCGCGAGGTTAGTGAACACGGTCACCAGGGTCACGGTGGCCACCACAAAAATATCCTGCCGGGGGACCTTGCCAATCGCACGGAAGGTGCCCCACTCAAAGGTCTTCTCAGAAACCACAAACATCACGCCCACCAGCGCCGCGATGGGAATGCGCTCGATCAGCGATGAAGTGAACAGGATGAAGCTCAACAGGCAAAGCCCCGCCACAATGCCGGAGAGCCGCCGCCGCGCGCCCGCATTGATGTTAATCATCGTCTGCCCGATCATGGCGCAGCCGCCCATCCCGCCAAAAAATCCGCACACAATGTTGGCCGCGCCCTGCGCCAGGCACTCACGATTCGGCCGCCCGCGCGTGCCCGTGATGTCGTCCACCAGGTTCAGCGTGAGCAGCGTCTCAATCAGCCCTACCCCGGCCAGAATGAACGCATACGGCACAATAATCTTCAGCGTCGCCAGATTCCACGGCACATCGGCGATGTGAAACTTCGGCAACCCGCCATGAATCGACGCCATGTCGCCCACCGTCAGCGTGTGAATGCCCAGCAGCGCGGAAAGCACCGCCACCGCGAGAATCGCCACCAGCGCCGCCGGCGCGGCCTTCGTCAGCTTCGGCAGCAGATAGATGATCAGCATGGTCAGCACAATCAGCCCGATCATCACCAGCAGCGGCCGCCCCGTCACCCAGTGCAGATGGCCCGCCGCGTCCTCCACCTTGAAGTGCCCCAGTTGCGCGAGCGCAATCACAATCGCCAGCCCGTTCACAAAGCCCAGCATCACCGGGTGCGGCACCATGCGAATGAACTTGCCCAGCCGCAGCATGCCGAACACCAGTTGCAGCGCTCCGGCCAGCACAATCGTGGCAAACAGATACTGCACGCCATGCTGCACCACCAGCGCCACCATCACCACGGCCATGGAGCCGGTCGCGCCGGAAATCATGCCCGGACGCCCGCCGAATGCCGCCGTAATCAGGCACATCATGAAGGCCGCATACAAACCGACCAGCGGATTCACATGCGCCACCAGCGCAAAGGCAAGCGCCTCCGGCACCAGGGCAAGGGCCACGGTAATTCCAGAAAGAATGTCAACTTTGGATTCGACTGCCGCAGCAGTCATGGATCGGAAAGACAAAATAAGCTCCAAGCGCGATCCACCGAAGACACAGGCAGGGATCGCCGGAAAAGGGGAAGACTCAGGAAGAGTCCGCCTCAATGGATCAAAGGACGAGGAATCAAAGGAAAAGGAAGAAATGGATCAGAGACAGAAGAGCGCGCCACTCATACTGGAATGGACTGCAGCTTGCGGAATGGAAGTTCTTGACGCAACATCTCTGCCATCAGGCTAACATGCCCAGCCAGACCCGCCGGCAGGCCCGGCGGCGAGCTTAGCGGCGGCCTGGCCCATCACCGCGCCAGCCCGCTCCACCATGCATCAAACTTCGCGAGCGCCCGCTCGCACACCATCCGATGCCGCTCTTTTTTGTCGCGCACCTTGCGCCGCGTCTCTTCCTCGAGCGGCTCCAGCAGGTCAAAGGTGATATTCGCCGGCTGAAAGCGCTTCAGCTCCGCATGCGTAATGTAGTTCACCAGCGAGCCCAGCGCCGTGCCTCGCGGAATCTCCGCCACCTCGCGCCCCATCGTCGCGGCCGCCGCATAAATGCCCGCCAGCAGCCCCATGCCCATCGACTCCGTATAGCCCTCGACGCCCGACAGTTGCCCCGCCACAAACACGCGCGGATGCGCCTTGAAATGCAGCCGCTCGGCCAGCACCGCCGGAGCCTGAATGTACGTGTTGCGATGAATCTGCCCGTAGCGCAAAAACTTCGCATTTTCGAGGCCCGGAATCATCCGAAGAATCCGCGCCTGCTCCCCATATTTCAGGTGATTCTGAAAACCCACCAGATTGTAGGAGTCCGCCCGCAGATTCTCGCACCGCAACTGCACCACCGCCCACGGCGTCTGCCCCGTGCGCGGATCGCGCAGCCCCACCGGCTTCATCGGCCCAAAGCGCAGCGTGTCGCGACCGCGCCGCGCCAGTTCCTCAATCGGCAGACAGCCCTCAAAGTAGTCGAGCTTCTCCCAGTCCTTTTCCTTCACCGTCTCGGCGCTCACCAGCGCGTCATAGAAGCGGTCGTACTCCTCGCGATTCATCGGGCAATTGATGTAATCCGCCGTGCCCTTGTCCCATCGCGCCGCAAAGTAGACCCGATCCATGTCGATCGACTCGGCATCTACAATCGGGCTGATCGAGTCATAAAACGCCAGATGCTCCTGCCCGGTCAGCCGCGCAATCTCCTCTGACAGAGCCGAAGACGTCAGCGGACCGCTCGCCAGCACCGTGACCGGTCCCTTGGGATCAAGCGCCGTCACCTCTTCGCGATGCACCGTGATGCGGGGCTCGGCCGCAATCGCCGCCGAGATGCGCCGCGAAAACTCCTCGCGGTCCACCGCCAGCGCATGCCCGGCCGGAACCGCCGCCGCATCCGCGCATGCCAGCAGCGGCGAGCCCGCCCGCCGCATCTCCTGCTTCAGCAGCCACGGAGCCGTGTTTTCACTCTCTGATTTCAGGGAATTCGAGCACACCAACTCGCCAAAGTCCGCCGTCTGGTGCGCGGGAGTCTGCCGCACCGGGCGCATCTCGTACAGGTCCACTTCGGCGCCCATCCGCGCTGCCATCAGCGCAGCCTCAGGCCCGGCGAGCCCGCCGCCAATCACACGCATCCGCTCAGCCACGCCGAGCCTCGCCCAGCGCCAATACCGGGTCTGATCCCAGTGCCACTCTTGTTTTCATCTCTCGATTATAGAAACGGCCCGCCGTCCGCAAGATCATCCCGATTCGCATCACGCCATAGCCAATGCGCGAATCACTGACCACTGGGGACTGAAAACTGGCAACTGCCTTCTGTCACTCATACGCCAGCGCGTCAATCGGGTCCTTACGCGCAGCCTTCCATGCCGGATACAGCGACCCCAGCAGCGCACCCACCACGGCAATCGCCGCAGCAATGCCCCACCACGCACCCGGAATGCCGAACGAAAATGCCGGATTGAAGTGCCAGATTGCCGCCCGCACCGCCAGCGTCATCAGCATGCCCGCAATCGTGCCCACGGCGGCAATCAACCCCGCCTCGCGCAAAATCGCATCCAGAATGTACAGCTTCGACGCACCCAGCGACTTCAGAATGCCGATCTCCCGCGTCCGCTCCATCACCGCCGTATACATCGACTGGAAGATCACCAGGAAGCCGACAATCATCGCAATCCCGATCACGCTGTCCATCGCCGCCTGAAATCCCGGCAGGTGCGAGGGCGTCAGCAGTGATACCAGTTGCTCCATCGTCTGCACCTTGAAGGTCTTCAGTCCCGGAGTATTCTTGATCTCCTGCTCAATCAGTCCGTTGTTCTTCGGCGTATCGCTCTTGATATAGAAGAGTGAGGCATGGTCCGGATTCCCGATAATGTTGTCCAGCGTCTCAATCGGAATAAACTTGCGGCCGCCCTTGCCATGCTGCACGATCCCGCAGATCTTGAAGGGCCGTCCTTCTACTTCTAATGTCTGCCCCACATGGCGTCCGCCGCCCGTTTTGGCAAAGATGTCATCAATAATGACGTCGTTCGGCCCCTGAAACGGCCCCCCGGCGAGAAACACAAACGGCTTCAGCGCGTTGTAGCTCTTGAAGTCGATGCCCCAGATGTTCTCGACCGATCCCACCGTGCTCAGGTTCGTCGTCACCGGGGCCACCACCGCCACGTGCGGCAGCTTCGCCAGCACACCGGCCACGGCAATCGGCTCAGGAGCACCGCCAATGCCCGTGATGAAGCTCGCGCTCGGCGGCTGCACAATCAGGTCCGCGCCAATGCCGTTGTGCTCGCTCTGCGAGTTCTGGAGCGTGCCGATCATGACGCCCACAATCGTGAGAATCATGACCACTTCAATGCCAACGGCCAGCGCCGTGATCACGGTGCGCAGAGGGCGATGCAGAATGTTGCCGACAACCAGTTTGTTCATGGGATTAAAGGGAGAAACGCGCGTGCGGGACGCAAGGCTCAGTGTAACAAAGCGGCCCCTTTCAGCTTGGATGCGGCATCGGACGCCTCAGCCCCAACCCGGAAAATCCCCCAGACCAGACACCTTCCCATACGCTCCAGATCAAAAATATTTGCTTACTCCGGCGCTGTAGCCCTAAAGAAACTTCCCACTCCGCCGAAAGCACAACTAATGATGCATCGCCTGCATCTCCCATGCGGTATCCAAATTGGAAATCAAGGTTACCAAAGTGGATTCAAATGGCCGAAAAGGGCAATTCATTGAATATTCCTTTTGACGATAACCTTGTCATGTTCTACGGTGGAGAAAAGCTCACGGTAACCCTTTTCTCCTCAGCGGATAAGAGGCTATCCGGGATGTAAACGCATGATTCACTTCGGCGAAGAGCTACGGCAGGAGCGTGAACGGCGCGGTATTTCGCTCCAGATGATCGTCGAGACGACCAAGGTGGCCAGCCGCCACCTGCAGTCGCTCGAAGAGGACCACTTTGACCTGCTGCCCGGGGGCGTCTTCAACAAGGGCATTGTCCGCGACTATGCGCGCGCCGTCGGCCTCGACGAAACCACCTGGGTGGACCGCTTCATGCAGGCCTACCGTGAAAGCGGACAGATGAAGGACGACGACGTTCACTGGGTGGAATTTGCTGAAAACGTCGGCCGCAACCGTCCCCACAAAGACCGTAACTCCCTCTTCCGCCTGCGCTGGGCCGGGGTGGCCATGCTGGTCGCTATGCTCGCTGTCTCCGGCTGGTTCGTCTGGCAGTACGTCAACAACCGCGCCAGCAGCTCCGCCTCCCAACCCGCCGCCGCAGCCTCTACCTCGCAGACCACGCAAGCCTTCAACGGCGGCTCCTGAAAATAATAGCTGTTAGCTCCCAGACCTGCGGCGTTGGTCCTCAGTTGTCAGTTTTCAGATGTCAGCTTTCAGTTGTCAGATAGCTTTTAGCTCTTACGTCCCCAACTGTCAGCCATCAGTCCCCAGTCATCATGCATGTTCCTCACCCCAATCCGGGTGCCCCGGGTCCGTGTGTTCGGACCCGGGAGCGGGCACCCCGCAGCCAATGAGCTAAAAATCAGGAACAACCCTCCGACTGAAAACTGGGGACTGACAACTGAGGACTCCCCCATTACCCCCGTGACCTTTCTCTCACCTCGTGCGCCCTCTAGCCTCGCGCCATGCCCCGCTCCGTTCGCACTTCGCTTTCCGGCGCTCTGCCGGTGCTGCTGCTCTGCCTTCTGCTGCCCATCCCTCTCGGCGCAGCGACGCACAAGGCAAAGGAGCACAAGGCCCGCGCCCCGCGCGTCCATTCCGTGGGACTGGGAGCATTCCGTCCGGTTCCCTACATCGCCGACCCCGATGCAGCCGCCCCGTCCCAAACTCAGCTCCGCATCCGTCCGCTGATCGTCGATGGCCGCATCGCCCAATGGACCACCGGCGAGGTCCACCTGGTTACCGCCACCACCTTTACCGTGCGCGAGGCCCTGCGCGTCAATGACTCTCTGCCCACGGACCCGCATCCCCGCTGGATATGGCAGCTCGGCCCCTGGCTGCTCGTCCACCGCACCTCCGGCCGCGTCGCCGAACTGCATCTGCCCGATTTCGATCCGCTCGTCTCTGACGTCGCGTGGTTCCGCGATTACGCCGCCTATTGCGGACTGCACACCGGCGGCAAGCTGGTCTACGCCGTCGTTGCCGAGCTGGGCACCCGCAAGCCGCTTGTGTCAAAAAAGCTCTCGGCCTTTGATCCTGCCAACCACCCCACGCCGGTCTGCGCCCCGGCTAACTGGCAACTCGGCCCGCTGCGCGTCAGCTTTTTTCCCACCGACGCGACGCCTATCACCTACAGCATTGACAACGGCTTCGCCGCTCCCGTAGCGAGCGCAGACAACACCACATCCTCGGTGCCGATTCCCTGAAGGCTATGGCCAGTTGGGGACTGAGGACTGGGGACTTCCCCACTTGCTGCCCCGCCACCTTCCGTTCCACACTGAATCCATGGACTCCCTCGACGCGCTCCTCCATGAAGCTGAAATCGCCCACGGCCATCTCTGCGCCGGCCAGATTCTCGGCGTGCGCATGGCCATGCTCGGCTGCGAGCGCCTTGGCATCGACGAGCCGCGTGGCAAAGACCTCAAACGTCTCGTGACCTATGTCGAGATCGACCGCTGCGCCACTGACGCCATCGGCGTCGTCACCGGCTGCCGCCTCGGCAAGCGCGCGCTCAAGTTCCGCGACTGGGGCAAAATGGCTGCGACCTTTGTCGATCTCTCCACCGGCCGCGCCCTCCGCATTGCCGCGCTCGAGTCCTCAAAGCAGCTCGCCCGTGAGCGCTACCCCGAGATCGAAAACAAAAATCAGCAGCAGATGCGCGCCTACCGCGAACTCTCCGATGCCGATCTCTTCGTCGAGGCCTGGGTTTCCGTCGCGGTAGAGCCGCGCGAGCTGCCCGGCTACAAGGGCGAGCGCGTCGCCTGCTCCCAATGCGGAGAAGGCATCAGCTACGACCGCTTCCTGCGCTCCGGCGACGCCGTCCTCTGCTACTCCTGCGCGCATCCTGACGAGCGCTACTACCAGCCACTCACGGACGATGCCGCACCCCAGCCAGCGCATGCCATTCCCGGCCCGCGCTGTGAGTGCCCCTGAGGGCTTCGCCCTTGGCCGCAGCGAGCCACCACGCACCCGCCCGCCCCACGCTACCTTCAGCCTGGAAAGATATTTCCGTCGGCGCCCGCACGAGTGATCCGGCTTGAACGCTTGCGTCTTCCCTGCATCGGCATCCGTCTCCATTCGATAGGATGTTATTCGTAAGTTAATCCCACCTATTGCTGGAGGCGTCTTTTCATGCCGCTGCGCTCTGCCCTCTGTGCCGCCCTCGTTCTACTCATGCCAGCGATCTCTGGCCACGCCCAGCAGCAGCCCGCGCATCAGCCCTTCACGCTCCACACCCAGGTCCGCGAAGTTCTCACCGACGTGACCGTCACCGATGCCAATGGCAATCCCGTCAAAGGTCTCAGCCAGGCGGACTTCCATATCTACGATGACGATCATCCGCAGACCATCTCTTCCTTCACCGCGCATGCCGGGCAGGACCTCGCCGTCACCGGCAGTTCCAGCACACCCGGAATTTACAGCAACCGCTATCTCACCCATCCCCCCGCGGCCTACAACATCGTGCTCATCGATAACAAGGACGCGGACCTCATCGACCAGTTATATCTTTCAGAGGAACTCACCCGGCTGGTCAAAAATCTGCCCGCCGGCGAACCGCTCGCCATCTACTCCGCCAACGGCCCGCGCGTCGTGCTCATGCAGAACTTCACTGACAGCCATGCCCTTCTGCTCGCCGCCGTGCACCGCGCCGTACCCCACTTCCGCGACACGGACTGGTACTACGACACCGACGCCGCGACCTTTGCGCAGCTTGCTGGCGACCTCAGCCAGTATCCCGGCCGCAAAAATGTGCTCTGGTTCACTGCTGAGACCAACATGCACCTCTTTCCCGGCATCGGCTCCAGCCGCAACTACGGCTACCTGCATCCGCTCTACAACACCCTCGAATCCGAGCGCATCGCCATCTACCCTATCGACCTGCGCGGACTCACCGTAGCGCGCGGCCAGCCGGCCTCGGCGCTGCCCTCAGGGCAGTCCGGCTCCCGCGGCGTCACCAACGTGGATGCCGGAAAGGTACCGGCCGGAAGCGACCTCACACCGGCGGCGAACGCCGGCGCGTACATCGATGACATTCACGTCCAGCACCAGCTCATGCTGCAGGCGGCAGAAGTCACCGGAGGCCACGCCTTCATCAACACCAACGGCCTCGTGAAGGCCGCCCGCCAGGTGCTCGACCACAGCGCCGATTACTACACGCTCGTCTACACGCCCAACGACATTCATCATCAGGACCGCTGGCATCACGTCCGCATCACCGTCACGAACGGCTATCACCTCAGCTATCGCCACGGCTATTACGTCGATGACTCCGGCTTCAGCCCCTCGCAAAAGGCGCTGCTGCTGGCGAAGAAAACCTCGCTCCCGCCGCCGGACGCCCACAGCCAGCCCATCATCTTCCAGGCGCACGTACAGCCGGCCACTCCGGCCGAGCGCTCGGCCATGAAGACGCGCATCCCCGGCTACGCCCGCGCCTACACCGTCCAATACATTCTGCCCGCGGCGGACTTCACTCCCTCCGGCACCGCCAACTCCCGTGTCACCGTCGGCACCGCCGCCGTCGTCATGAATGACGCCGGCCTCGTCCTCGGCCACCAGATGCAAAAGCTGCAGCTCCAGCTCAACGCGGCCCAACTCCGCAAAAACCCCAACGGAAACTTCGCCGTCACGCAGACCCTCGGCCTGCCCAAAGGCCACGATCACCTCTACCTCGCCGTCTGGGACACCTCCACCGGCCGCATGGGCACCCTCAACATTCCTCTCAAGGTCACGCGCCACTAACGCCGGGCATCGATGCCCCAATCTTCGCGGTGATGCAGTCCGATTCAAAAGGAGAGTAGCCCGTGCAAATCCACTCCAAAGCCCTATCTCTCACGAGTTCATCATTTTTTGCATTCATGCTGCTCCCACTGGCGCTTCAGGCGCAGCAGGCTCACACGCCGGCTCCGTACACCCTCCACGAACAGGTGAGAGAGGTTCTTCTCGACGTCACCGTAACGGATGCGCACGGGCATCCGGTGACCGGTCTGCCGGAATCGGACTTCCATATCTCGGATGACGGCCACCCTCAGAAAATTGACACCTTCGTAGAGCACCAAGGCCCGGACATGGCTCCCTTCGCACCCAAGCCGGTGGCGGGAGACAGTAGCAATGCATTTCTGGCCCACCCTCCACCGGCCCTTAACGTGCTGCTGATTGACACCACGACCATGACCACCTTTGACCAGATGGATCTCAATCAGCGGCTCATTCACTTCGTGCATCAGCTTCCGGCCGGCCAGTCCCTGGCCATCTTTGCCCGGCTGGGACCCATCATCGTGCAACTGCAGGGACTTACGGCAAACCACAACCTGCTTCTGGCAGCTATCCACAAGGCAATTCCGCGCTTCCGTCCTCAGGACTATGCACGCGAGACTGACTTTGACGCACTCAAACAGATGGCGTTCTATCTCCGCCAGTACCCCGGACGCAAAAATCTTCTCTGGTTCAACGGTGGCTCCAACCTCTTCCTGTTTCCGCATCCCGACATCGGCACTCTTCCTGATCTCGAAAAGATGCGGCCCATCTTCGACAACCTTGAATCAGAGCGTATCGCCGTGTATCCCATCGACGTTCGCGGAATTCGCAGTGTTCTCCGCAGCAATAACCAGCAGCAGATTCAACTGATGCGCAAGCAGGCCGGGCGCACCGGTGGTCGCGCCATTGTGAACAGCAATGATCTGGCAAGCCAAACCCTGCAGATCGTGAAGAACAGCGGCTCGTTCTATACCCTCACCTACAAGCCCGATGACATTCGCCGCGATAAACACTGGCACGCCATCCACATCAAACTCCCCGGCCACTACACCCTCCATTACCGGCAGGGATATTTCGATGATGGCCATCTCGACGGAAACCACACTGCAAGCTCTTCTTCTCTCAAGCTGGCGGCAAACGGAGGTCCACTTGCGTCTCCCGACGAGCACAGCCAACCCATCCTGTTTGCTGCTCGTGCTATTCCAGGCAAGCTTGCCCTGCAAACCGACCCGGTACAGGGAGGAGATGCGCCAAAGAACCGCCCCAAACACGGCGAGCAGGCTTACACCGTCCATTTCGCGCTGCCTGCAAGTGCCTTCCACCTGCACAGGATCGATGCTCACCATGCCAGCATTCAACTCGGCGCAGCCATCCTGGCCTTCAACCAATACAGCGACCCTGTAAGTCACCGCGTGCAGCAGAGCACTCTCACCATCAACACCGATCCGCTCCGCAAACTGCCCGACGCACGCTTCCCCTTTGACGAACTGATTTATCTGCCTAAAGGGGATGACTACCTCTATCTCGCCGTCTGGGACACCACCACCGGCCGCATGGGAACCCTGAATATTCCCCTCAAGGTCACGCGCCACTAACGCCGCGTCTCCAAAATGAAGAAGGCTCGCGGTCCTCCCGCGAGCCTTCCTGTTTGCACTTCCACGTCCTGCTCGAACTACCGCCCCTTTGGTCCAAAGCCAAGCTGAAAGCTGACCATGATGCTCCGGCCCGGCTGCAGTTGCAGTGTGTCCAGCGAGTCGGGCGTGTAGAGCACGCCGGGGCCGGGCTTAGGTCCGGCCCATCCCCTCCAGCCCATGGCCCATGCCCTTGCGCGCCAGTCTTCCTGCCGGAAATTCGCCCCCAATCCGCTATCCTGAATACACGCCATCCCCTCGCCCGCCTCCCGTTGCACCCCTTTCCATGCCTCAAAAAATGTGGATCCGAATTCACATTTAAAAACCCCTCGTTTTCCATGTAAACCATTCAACCCAAACCGCTTAAGCAGACGACCGCCGAGCCCCTCGCAAGCACCATAAAAATATTAGCTAAATGTGAATCTAAATTCACATTTAGCCGGAACCAGACGCATCTCTCTGAAAAAAGAACCTTAAAGAGCAAAGAGCGCACCCAAAAGGCGCGCTCTTCTTGGATTATGCGAATCTGGATTCACATTTTACTTTTGCAGGGTTTCCACTGCCTGGCCGACCCGCAAAACCGTCGCTTCGTCAAAGTGGCGGCCCAGAATCTGAATCCCGATCGGCAGGCCCTCCCGCGACGTGCCACATGGCACCGAAGCTCCGCAGATGCCCGCCAGATTGGCCGTCACCGTATAGATATCGGCGAGGTACATCGACAGCGGATCGTCCGACTTCTCCCCCAGCCTGAAGGCTGGAGTCGGGGCGGTGGGCGTCACTATGGCATCCACCTCTTCAAAGGCCCGCAGAAAGTCCTCGGCCAGCAGCCGGCGCACCTGTTGCGCCTTCTTGTAATAGGCGTCGTAGTAGCCCGCGCTCAGCACGTAGGTGCCCAGCAGAATACGCCGCTTCACCTCGGCCCCAAAGCCAAGATCGCGTGTCTGCCGGTACATCGCTGCAAGCGTATTCGCCTCGGGCGCGCGCAACCCGTAGCGCACGCCGTCAAAGCGGGCCAGGTTCGCGCTCGCCTCGGCCGTGGCAATCACATAATAGGTGGGGATCGCATACGGCGTATGCGGCAGCGAGATCGGCTTCACCTCAGCCCCGGCCGAGCGCAACTGCTCGATCGTGTCCTCGACCGCGCGCTTCACCTCCGGGTCCAGCCCCTCGGCAAAGTACTCCGCCGGAACCCCCAACCGCAGGCCCTTCACCCCGGCGTCCAGCTTCTCCGTGTAATCCGGCACCGGGACCGACGACGAAGTGGCGTCCATCGGGTCATGGCCCGCGATTACACCCAGCACCTCAGCGGCATCCCGAACGGTGTGCGCAAACGGCCCCACGCGATCGAGCGAAGAGGCAAACGCAATCAGCCCGTAGCGCGAAACGCGACCATACGTCGGCAGCACGCCCACCACGCCGCAAAATGAGGCCGGCTGGCGAATCGAGCCGCCCGTGTCCGTGCCCAGCGTCGCGACGGCCATATTCGCCGCCACCGCTGCCGCCGAACCGCCGCTCGAGCCACCCGGCACACGGTCCAGCGCCCGTGGATTCTTCACCGGCCCGTAGGCGGAATTCTCGTTCGACGAACCCATTGCGAACTCGTCGCAGTTCAGCTTGCCCACCAGCACCGCGCCCGCGTCGATCAGCCGCTGCACCGCCGTCGCCGTATAAGGCGGCCGGTAGCCTTCCAGAATCTTTGAGGAAGCCGTCGCCGGCATTCCCTCTACCGTAAGCACGTCCTTGATGCCAAACGGAACACCCGCCATGGGCAGCTTGGCCCGCTCCTCACCGCTCAGTGCATCGATGTGCCGGGCACTCGCGCCCGCCCCTTCGCGATCCAGCGAGAGGTAGGCATTCACCTCGCCATTGTGCGCATCAATGGCGTCAAGGCACTTCTGCAGCGCCGCTTCGGCACGAACTTCCCCCGTGCGCAGCGCGCCAATGCCGGGCAACGCCTTCTGGAACTCCAAAGAAGAATGGGCCATTTGAAAATCTCTACTCTTTCAGCAGGTTCAGCGCTCGATGACTTTCGGCACTTTGAAATAGGTGGAATCCGCGGACGGAGCACCCGCCAGCACCGGCTCGCGGTCGAGAGAGGGGCGAATCTCGTCTACCCGCAGGGCCGCCGCGCGGCCCTCCACGCCCGTCAACAGCTCTGCAATCTGCGCCAGCGGCTCGACCGCCGCCGTGTCCAGGGCGTTCAATTGCTGCACATGGCCCAGAATGGCGCCGAGATCCCGCAGCATGCGGCTTTCTTCGTCACTGGTCAGCTCCAGGTTGGCCAGCTCCGCCACCCGCCGCACATCCTCTAAGGTTACCGCCTGATTTTCAGCCATAAATGCAAATACCAGAGCCGTAACAGGCTCTGGTATCAGTGTATAGCGTTCGGGCAAGATCACCGGGAACCCGAATCGGAATTCCTCAATCCGCGCCCTCAGCCGAAAATGCCGGCAGCGTCACTTGAAACTCCGACTCCCGGTCGCTGATGCATGCTTTAGCAGTCAGCCACACCAGGCGCAGATCGGAACGGAGTGTCGCCGTCCGCATGTATTCCCAGTCCAATTCGGCCTTGCGGGGCTTCACATAGCGCTCGTAATAAGCGTCCAGATGCTGTTGCGGAATACCCCGGAGAAGCTCTTCCTCGTAACGGAACGCCAAGGTGGCCGCCCCTGTAATCCCGGGGCGAAAAGGCATATGAAGCGCCTCATGATGGGGCAGCTTGGGACGAGGCCCAATCAGGCTCATATCTCCGCGCAGCACATTCCAGAACTGCGGCAATTCATCGAGCTTGAACTTGCGCAAAAAGAGGCCGACCGGAGTAATACGCTTGTCTCCAATCACGGTAATCGGACTGCCATTCGAAGAGGCCAGGCGCATCGATCGAAACTTGTAAAGAACAAAGACCTGGCCATCTCGTCCCATCCGCTCCTGCTTAAAGAGCGCGGGGCCTCGCGAACTCAACTTGACGGCTAGCCCAATCAGAACCATCAATGGAGCGAAACAGAGAAAGCCAATCAAGGCACACGTAAAGTCAATTGCTCGCCGCCGGCGCGACATGGCCCAGCCGCTGATACATCCCGGAAACTGCATGGCAGCCTGCCCCGCACACGAATTGAGATCGCCTGCTTCCGATTCCGGCCGTTGAACAATACTCGTCAAAGGCCGCGTGTTCGCGTAATAGGCTGGATCCGGTATCAGTGGTGCATCCATATCGAGTGACTCATCAACATTGTTGAGCGGCTACACAAAGCCGAGTGAACAGATGCAGATTGGGAAGAGGTAGCCATGCTTACGCTGGCTTGGCGGGGTGTCTTTTTGCACCCTCGCACGGATTCTACCAAACTCTCTTAATTTGGAAGAGTCGAGGAAATCGTAACATCAACGACCGCAGTTCAAAGTGCCAGATTGTGCTGCCGTTCCAAAATGACACCGCTCCAGGTAATTTGTTGCGGCGATTCTCGAAAAAGCGGCAAAAAATGCGCAATTGAGGGTACCTCCGTATTTTCAGGAGAGACCCTTGTAAAACCCGGGATAAAGATAGTTATCAACTCGTCTTTGTCCCAAAAGCAAGCCGATGAGCTCTTTCCCGAACATGTAGAAGAATTCCAACTTCACCTTGGAATCCCGCCGCGCGTTCCCCAATCGCTAGATGTGGCCTGCCTGATACTGGTTCTTCACCTCGGCAAAGGCCTCCTGCCAGGCAGGCAGGCGCACGTCCCATTCCTTCGCCAGCTTCTCATTGCTCAGAACGGAGTAGGCGGGCCGCCTTGCGGGCGTGGGATAGTCTTCGGTACGCAAGGGCCGCAAGCGAGGTTGGCGGCCTTCGAGCACTCCGGCGCACTCGGAAAAGATATGCCCGGCAAACTCATACCAGTTGGTGCTGCCAGCACAGGTCATGTGATAAACGCCGGAGCGAGCCTCCGCCTCAGCGTGGGAGAGACGCTCCATCCGGTCAACGACGGCGCGCGTCGCCTCGGCGATAGCAATCGAGGAGGTTGGGCTGCCCGTCTGGTCTGCGACGATGCTCAACTCTTCGCGCTCTTTGCCTAGCCGCAGCATGGTCAGAAAGAAGTTTTTCCCATGCGGACCATATACCCAACTGGTGCGGAAGATCAGATGCCGCCCTCCGGCCTGCTGCACGCGCCGCTCCCCTTCCAGCTTGGAGAGTCCATACATATTCAGAGGACGGGGCTCATCGGATTCCACCCACGACCTGGATATGGAACCGTCAAAGATATAATCCGTCGAATAAGTAACGAATAATGCGCCCGATTCGGCGCAGGCCCTTGCGAGCGCTCCGGGAGCCTCGGCATTAACGGCCATGGCAAGCTCCGGCTCGGACTCGGCCTTATCGACGGCAGTATAAGCCGCCGCCAGCAATACCACGGAAGGCTGCTGCTGGCGGATGATCTCGACAATTCGCTCCGGATGGGCAAGATCGGCCTGGCTGCGATCGTATGCAAGCACTTCGCCGTATCCGGCAAAGCTGCGCTGCAGTTCGACACCCACCTGCCCCGTGGAACCAAGGATCATGGCCTTGCGCGAGGCCATCAGGCAAAAACCTCGGCATCGGCCAGACGCTTGCCTACCGCATCCTTCGCCGACACAAGGGCATCTTCGGCAGAAATGGGCCACTCGATGCCAATCTCCGGATCATTCCAGAGAATGGTGCGCTCACCGGCGGGAGAGTAGTAGTCCGTAACTTTATAGGCGACCCGGGCATCGTCCGTGAGAGCGACAAAGGCATGGCCGAAGCCAACGGGAATCCAGAGCATGGCACTATCGTCGCCCGACAATTCGACCGCGATGTGCTTTCCAAAGTTCGGCGAGCTGCGCCGCAGGTCAACGGCGACATCGAGAATGCGGCCAGTGGCGGCACGCACCAGCTTCCCTTGCGGCTGAAGAATCTGGTAATGGATGCCACGCACCACATTCTTTTTGGAAACTGAAGTATTGTCCTGCTTCCACTCTGCAGGCAGACCGGCCTCGGCGATCGTTCGCTCATTCCATGTCTCCCAGAAGGAGCCACGATCATCGCGAAAAATGCGAGGGCGAATCAGCAAAACCTCCGGCAGCGCGGTCGGTGTCATCTCCATGCTCACAGGCTCTCCGGATAGTTTGGCTCATCGAGCAGAGATAGCAGGTAGTGGCCATAGCCGCTCTTGCGAACCGGCTCGGCGAGCGCTTGCAATGCTGCTTTATCGATATAGCCCATGCGAAACGCAATCTCTTCCGGGCAAGCGACCTTCAGCCCCTGGCGATGTTCCAGTGTCTGGATGAAAAGGCCAGCCTCAAAGAGTGAATCGTGGGTGCCAGTATCGAGCCACGCGGTTCCGCGGCTCATCACCTGGACATTGAGCAAACCCTGCTCGAGGTAGAGGCGGTTCAGGTCAGTAATCTCAAGCTCGCCGCGCACCGAAGGGCGCAGCGACGCAGCCAGCTCCGTAACCTGCGAGTCGTAGTAGTAAAGCCCCGTCACCGCATAGCGTGATTTTGGCTGCTTGGGCTTTTCTTCCAGGCTAACCGCATTGCCTTGGGCATCGAACTCGACGACGCCGTAGCGCTCCGGATCATGTACCGGATAAGCGAAAACTGTCGCGCCTTTTTCCAGACGCGCCGCCTGCTGCAGTTGCCGCGAGAGACCATGCCCGTAAAAAATATTGTCGCCCAGCACGAGGGCGGCCGCACTGCCTGCGAGAAATTCGCGCCCGATCAGAAATGCCTGGGCCAGGCCATCAGGGCTGGGCTGCACGGCATAGGAAAACTGCATGCCCCACTGCGAGCCGTCGCCCAGCAGATCGCTAAAGCGGCTTGTATCCTGCGGGGTAGAGATAATCAGGACTTCACGAATGCCCGACAGCATGAGTGTGCTGAGCGGGTAGTAAATCATGGGCTTGTCATAGACGGGCAGCAGTTGCTTTGAGGTCACATGAGTGACTGGATACAACCGCGTACCCGACCCGCCGGCAAGAATAATACCCTTCATCCAATGCTCCGGTTTCCGTAGTTCTGCTCGATCCATTCGCGGTAGCTGCCGGTGCGAACGCTCTCCACCCAGTCCATGTGTGCCAGGTACCATTCCACGGTACGGCGCAGTCCCTGTTCGACCTGGATGGTGGGCGACCAGCCTAGTTCGCGCCGCAGCTTGCTGGCATTGATGGCATAGCGCCGGTCGTGGCCCGGGCGATCAGTAACGTAGCGAATCAGCTCACGGCGAGACGTGGCCGCTGGCCGTAGCTCATCAAGCAGATCACAAATTTGATGCACAATATCGATATTCTTGCGTTCGCTATTGCCGCCTACGTTATAGGTTTCTCCCAGCTTGCCACGCTCCAGCACCACGCGAATGGCATCACAGTGGTCGGTCACATACAGCCAATCACGCACGTTCTGGCCATCACCGTAAACCGGGAGAGCCTTGCCTTCGAGCGCGTTCAGGATCATGAGCGGAATCAGCTTCTCAGGAAACTGGTAGGGGCCATAGTTGTTAGAGCAATTGGTGGTGAGCACCGGCATGCCATAGGTGTGAAACCATGCGCGCGCGAGATGGTCAGAACCAGCCTTGGAGGCCGCATAAGGGCTGTTGGGAGCGTAGGGAGTCTCCTCACTGAAAGCCGGATCGTCCGGACCGAGAGAGCCATACACCTCGTCCGTGGAGACATGCAGAAAACGGAAATTCTGCTTGTCTTCTGTATTCAGGCCGTCCCAGTAAGCACGAGCCTGCTCCAGCAACTGAAAGGTGCCCTCAATATTCGTGCGAATGAAGGCTGAAGGGCCGGTGATGGAGCGGTCCACATGGCTTTCGGCTGCAAAATGCAGAATCGCGCGGGGGCGGTGGGTTTGCAGCAACTCGCGGAGTAGATCTCCGTCGCACAGGTCGCCGCGCACAAGCGTGTAGCGGTCATCGCCCTCGAGCGAAGCAAGGTTTTGCGCATTGCCTGCGTAGGTCAACAGGTCAAAGTTCAGCACTTTCTCTGATGAAGTGCTCAGCCAATTCAAAATAAAGTTGGAGCCGATAAAACCGGCCCCGCCGGTCACGAAAATGCAAGGATTCATAAGAAATCAGGCTTTAGCAGGTCTGCGTCGAAAGGCTTGCCGTACAGCCTCAATCTGTTCACGGCTGTGCGGATCCTGGTTCAGGTGGTCCCAACCCTCCGCGAGTAAGGCCAGCATAACACCCAGAAAAATACCGGCAAGAAAACATCCGGCTAAAATCAGGAGCCGCTTCGGAGAAGATTTGTGGTCGGGCGGTATAGCTGGATCGACGACCTGAATCAAAGCACCTTCTTTTGCTTCGTCGATTTTGGCTAATTCATACTGCTGCGCCAGAACATTGAAGATCGTTTGATAGTAAGTAACGTCGCGATATTTGCGCAGATAGTCGAGGCCTGCGGCGGGCAGCTTGCCCTTGGGCACGATCAACTGGTCTTCGGGATTGCCACCGCTGCCAGCAAGCTTTGCAAGCTGAGCACGAAGCCCTGCCAATTCCTGCTGCGCCTGCAGAAGATTGGGATTGCCAGGAGCCGCGAAAGCCTGAAGCCCCTGAATCTCGACCTCCTTGGCCGCGACCTGTGCGCGAAGCTGGGCGCCTGATTGGATCAGAGCCTCTGCCTGACTGCCAACCTGGATCATGCCGCTTTTTTCTTCGGTCTTGACCAGAGCTTCTTCTGCGTTGGTCAGGTTTTTCTTGGCTTCATCCATCTGCTGCCGATAGAAGAGACGCCGCTGCGAGGCTTCGGAAATGGCCAGATGCTCCGAGAGCTTACGAAACTGTTCCACGTAGCCATTGGCCAACTCAGCAGCGCGGGCCGGGTTGCGATCTGTCACTGAGATGTGAATCAGGCCGTCCTTGCTGCTGCCGTCCAGCTTGACATGGGCTTCAAATGCCTTGCGGGCGGCTGACATGTATTTGGCATGGTACTCAGCCATGAGCCCATACTTGCGAATCATGGCGTCTTCGACTGTCTGGCTCTTGAACATCGCAATGTAGCGATCATTCGGATTCTTGAGTCCCAGGCCGCCACCGGCGAGAGAAGCCACCGCGCCGAGGCTGCCTAGCTGCGATGAAAGCATGGAACTCAAGGATGACTGTTGCTGCGGCGGAAGCAGCGTAACCTCGGCGGTGTATTTCTTAGGCAGCAGAAATGCCAGGAGCACTCCGATCACAAGCATCACCACAAAGGTGCGGATGACGATGTGCTTTTTCCGCCCGAGCGCCGCGAGCAGGTCCAGCAGAGAGATTTCGTCTTCCTGTTGAGACTTCTCGGTGACGCGTGTGGTGTTTCTGGACTCTTCCATACTCTCAATCAATTCTGCCATGGCGCCTACCGGATCACATTGAGGGACGCCGCGCCCAGCGCCAGGTTAGAGAACAACTGCGTGTACTGAAGCATTCCCTCTAAGGCTGAAGGCTTGAAGGTCTTTTCAGGGACCACAATTGTGTCTCCCGGATGCATGGGCAAGGACATGAAGTTGTTCCCGAAGATACCGGAGGCCATCTGGCGGCTCACAACGGAACCATCCGCCCGGATGATGAAAGCGTGACGGCGATCCGCGTCGCGATTCTCGCCTCCAGCCAGATGGAGGTAATCTCCGGCCCTGCGTCCCCGCGAATAAAGGAAGGAATTCTGATCGTAGACAGCACCCACCACATTGACGGTGGAAGGTGTGGACGGAACGATGAAGGCATCTCCATCCTGAAGGGGAATATCGGGCAAGGCATCCACGCCGTGGCTGCCCGGCTTGAGGTTAAGCACAATGCGCCCTGTCGCCTTGATCTGCCTCAACTCTGCGATCAGGTTCTGCTCGTTCTGCGTCGCGGCGGCAGTTGTCGATGCCAGGTTTCCGCTGGCCGCCGCAGCGCTACTGGCCGCGGCCAACGTGCTGCGCTGAATCTCAATCCCTAGCTGCTGCACATATTGGTTGATGCGCTCCTGCTGCAAGACTCGCGTGGAAACACGGGTGAACTCTGAACCGTAAAGGTAGGCGTTCGGCGTGAGACCACCGGCCTTGCGAACCAGATCCTGCAGAGTCTCGCCCGGCTTTACGCTATAAATACCGGCGTGAACAAACTCACCTTCCAGCCGCACAAATTTTGTCTGCTGCGACTGAGGGACATGAATGTCGCCCTGCGAAAAGATGGTGACGACGTCGCCCGGCTCAAGGGCAAGATTCTGGCTCGGATCGTGATCCATCACCAGCTTTCCGAGGTCAAACGGAATCAGGGTCGTCTTCAGTGTCTTGGGATTCAGCCGCTCGATCACCGCGTAAGACCAGTCAATGTCAGGCGCAGGCAGTGCTACCTTGAGCGGCTTCGTGGCCCCTATGGTATTTTCTGTGCGGACTTCAGCCTGAGACGCCACGCTGGAAGCGGTATTGTTGGTCTGCTCTTCGTTTTGATTCAACTGCTGCAGCCGCTGCTGGGTCTGGAGGTAAGATCCAGTACCGGAGTTGTACGGTTGTTGCTGCGCAGACGGATAGCCAGATGCGCTCCCCCCCTGCTGAGCGATCCCGTATTCCTTTTGCAATTGAACCTGCCGCTGCTTCTCCAACTGAAGATCAAAGGGATGGTTGGGCTGCGTGAGAGCCGGATAATTCTGCAACGGCTCGAAGTCGGGCGTGGGAATGCCGAGTTGAGCGCGACGCCACCAGTAGTTGCGAGTGATCAGCGATTCGCGGTCAGGAATCAGGTCAGAGAGCCGCATGCCCGGATGCCACTCAAAACGCCCCGGATTGGCCGTGTTACCGCGCAGCGTGACCGTGTTCTTGTAAAGCGGAACGATGGGGAGAACGCGAACCAGATCTCCATCGCGCACCGGAGTATCGAGACCCGCGTGATTGAAATCCACACTCATGGCTGCGCGGTCCTGATGATCGTCAATGCGCTCAACAGAAATGCTGGTGTGTGCCGCGATTGCCGAAGTGCCTCCCGCATCCTGAATGAGCTGGCCGATCGTCTCCCCGGGGCGCAGCTCATAGATGGCCGGCGAGTTCACGCTGCCCAAGAGAGCCGCCTCGGGTCCGACGGGAGGAATGAAGATGACATCGCCGGAGAGCAGCGGAACATCATGAGAGCGATCTCCGTGCAGCAGCAGATCGTAGAGGTCAAACGTGGAGATGACCTTGCCGTGACGGCGCACTTCAATGCGGCGCATGGAGCCTTGCGGGGAGGGCCCGCCGCTGGCAAAGAGCGCATCGACGAGCGTGCTGAGCGAGCTGATGGTGTAAACCCCGGGACGGCGCGCATTGCCGACCACATAGACCTGAATGGAGCGAATCTGCCCCACACTTGCCGTCAGATTGAAATTGCGAAAGACCTTGCCGACAGCCTGGCGAAGTACGGTCTCAAGAGAGGAGGCCGGCACGCCCGCGACATGAACCTCCCCAACCTGGGGCAGATAGATGCCCCCCGTGCGGTCAATGGGGAGAGTGGTTGCAAAATTGACCTGCCCCCACACCTGCACGTGAATCTGATCACCGGGCCCTAGCACGTAACTCTCAGGAACAGGCCCCTGGTCGAGCGGAGCAAAGGTCGAGGGGACGCTTTGAAAGAGCGATGCTCCGTAAATAGGAAGTATCTGCTGGGTGGTAGAGGCGACGAACTTCTGGAAGTCAGTCAGCGGCTCGGGCGGCAACGGAATCATGTTGAGTTGCTGTGAGTTGCCGTAAAGAGAACGGCTGCTTCTCTGCGAGCTGTTGAACTGCTGTTGCTGCTGGGTGCCGTTCTGTTGAAGCTGGCTGGAGAGACTCTGGCCGTAGGGGCTGCTCAACGGATTGATGTAGCCGGGAATCTGCCCCTGCTCGCTCGACTGTCCGCTCGATGGGGAGCCGAGAAGATTCTGATCGAGCATCTGATTGGAGCACAGCCCATCGGCCTGCATGCCCGGGGTACATCCATTGTTTCCCGTAGAGGTAGGATCTGGCATCTGCGAGGTCTGCGCCACGGCCATGGCGGCTGTCATGATCAGAACAACAGAGAGGAGAGAAAAACGGCTTTTCATGCTGCGGGCAGTATCTCACTGATAGATGAAATTAACGGCTCCGTGAGGAGCATAACTTGCAGGAAACTCTTATAAGCCTATTGCCAGACTCAACCGTACCAGTGTACGGGGGAATGGCTGGCTCGCAAAGTGAGGAGCGGGCAGCCAAGCTCCGGCAAGCGGTGCGAGCAGAAGCACTCTCTTTTTACTCCACAACGAGAGTAACCTGCTGGGTTTTAGCCAGAGACGGATGAGAAGCCGAGGGCATCGAGGCCGTGACAGTTAGCAAATACTGGCCGGAAGGCGTAACCTGCCCGCCGCCGCCTGAGCCCGATCCTGATCCGGCCCCTGTAGTGCCCCCGCTGGCATGCACGCCACACCCGAGCAGACCGTATCCGGCGGCCAATGCTCCTATCCATAGCAGGCTGGCCAGCAGCAGCATGCGGGCGCGGGATGCCGAGGTAAACCGCCGTCTGGAACGCCATAAGCCAAACCCTCCCAGGGGAAGCAGACAGAGGAGGGTTCCGGCCACCCCTGACAGCGAAGAAGGAATCGAACTGGTGGACGTCAATCCTGTGGTCACGGTGACAGTAAAACTAACCGGGGACTGGCCGTTGAAGCTGGACGTGGAAGGATTCACCGAGCAAGTGGAACCGGAGGGCGCCCCCGAACAGGTGAAGTCCACGCTTCCGGTGGTTCCGCTGGCGGGAGTGGCGGCAAATGTGTAGCTGGCCGTTGCTCCACTGGTGATGGTCTGAGTAGTTTTGCCCACCACGGCAAGCGCAAAGTCATCGCCCTGCCCTTTCAGAGGAACGCTGTAAGACTGGCCGCTGCTGGCGATATGAACGCTCAGAGTTCCAGAAGTGCTTCCGTCTGCTGCCGCCGTGAAGGTCACGCCCAAGGTGCAGGCGCTGCTCACCGGCAGCGTACCGGTACATTGGTTGGCCGTGATGTTGAACCCGGGACTGGCGCTGACCGAGAACCCGGAGAGTGAAACTCCGCCGTTATTGGTCAGCGTCATCGTTTGCACCGGGCTGCTGGCAGATCCGCCGACGTAGTCCACAAGGACCGGAGGCGGATTGGGAGTCAGGGAGATTCCGGGGCCGGCCTGGCCGATGCCCGTGAGCGTCACGGACTGTGACTTGAGTGCGTCGGCTATGGTCAGGGTGCCGGATTCCGGTCCGACCGTCGTGGGCAGATAGCTCACGTCGACCGTACAGGAGGCGTGTCCTGAGAGGGATGCGCCGCAGTTGTTCACGATCTGGAAGTCACCGGACACCTGCACCTGAATCTCTTGCAGAGAGGTGTCTCCAGTATTGGTGAGTGTGACCGGCTGCGGAAGCGTGCGGCTGCCCACTTGCTGCGTGCCAAATGACAGGCTCGTGGGTGCGAGCGCGTCGGTCGGGGGACTCTGCCCCGTGCCGGAAAGAACCGCAGTTTGCGTGCCGGCGCTATCGGTCACGGTCAACGCGCCGGCGCGGCTGCCCGAAGCGGCCGGGGAAAAGGTGACGCCAACCGTGCAACTGGAATTTGCCGCGATGGACGCGCCGCAGGTGTTGGTGCTGGCTGGGATAGAGAAATCTCCGCTGACGGCAATTTGGGTCAAGGTTGCGGGGACGGAACCGCTGTTGGCGATCACAACGTCCTGAGCCGGCGCTGTCTGCCCAATGAGTTCATCCCCAAAGGCCAACGAGGCCGGCGTGAGAGTGACTGCGGCCGGGGTTGTGCCGTTGCCGCTCAGATCCACGGTAAATTCCCCTCCCGGCACATTGGCCAGGATGGACAAGGTACCTGTTCTGGAACCAGTCACAGTAGGAGAGAAGGAAACGCTGATGGTGCAATAAGACTGCGGGGCAACCGGGGCGGTGCAGGCATTCGAGGTCACGGCAAAGTCACCCGTGGTGAAAACACCGGTGACGTTGAGACTCAGGTTGCCGGTAGCCTTAACCGTCACAGTCTGGGGTGCGCTTGTCGTTTCTACCTGCTGATTGCCGAATGGCAGCGACGAGGGCGTGACCTCGGCCGCCGTGATGGCCGTTCCAGAGGTCAGCAAAGGGATCTGCCAGATGCCCCGGCCATACGTAGCTGCAAAGAGAGAAGAGGTGCTGCCAAAGTTATAGGCGGCCAGCCTGGTAACGGGCGCGTCGGGAAGCCCGGAGCCCATCACATTCCAGCAGTTCTGATTCAGGATGGCGCATTCATTCACATCCGGCGTGTACCAGACCCCAGTATCGGTGGCGACATAGACAATCAGTGGATTGTTAGGGTCAACCAGAATACTGTTGGCGGGTACCGTAGGCAGATTGGAGGTCAGGTTGAGCCAGCTCTGGCCCCCATTGGTGGACAGATATACCTGATCTTCTCCAGGAAGAGTGCCAGAGAACCCTTCGATGGTGGCATAGATGGTCTGGCCGGTTGCATCATGAGGATCCGCATACAGGCTGGAGACGCTAAAGCCGCCCGGATTGAAGCGGGTTGTGGAGCTCTGGTTGGTGACAGGATTTTCGGTCAAATCCGTCCAGGCAACCGGCCCCGCGGGGTTAGCCGGGATGGTTTGCGTGTAGACATGACCGGGCGCCAGCGCGCCTGAGTACTCGGTGCCGGTCATGCCGGCGTAGATCTGCTCGGCGCCATTGGCGCCGCTGGCTGTGGCAGTCAAGCTGCGGATCCATTGGTTGCCATTGCAATAGCTCTGCTGATCTCCATCGAGCATGGTGCTGAGCAGGTGAGTGGCGCTGGACTGGGCAGTCCAGCCAGAGCCATCGGCCGCGCCGCGCCACACCCGGCAGGTACCGAGCAGCATCTGGGAGGAATCTGAAGGATCCAGCATCCACACCGCCGGATCCGATGCCTCGGCCTCTCCTGTACCCACCTGCGAGGCTCCCACGGCCGGCTGAAAATCCGTAGGCGTGCAGGTTGCCCCTTGCGTACATTCCTCAATGGCAACACCGGGACCAGTAGTCGCAAACCAATTCTGCGGCGAAGCGGGATCAATGGCGACATGATCGCCTTCGCCGTCGAGCACCTGCGGCCAGGCCGCCTGGCTGGCCGCCGTGCTGGCTGTACCAAGTTCCCCCAGGGCCGCGATCAGCTCGGTAGACGAGGCTGGACTGACTGCAAAGTCAGAGACTTCCGCCAGAGAGCCAAGCCCTGCATTCAGATTCTGAAAGTGTGTAGCATCATCGCTGCCGCACACCGCCTGGGTCTGATTCACAACGTCGGTAGTGCGCGAGAGACCGCCATCATTGCCGAAATAGACGAGGCCCTGCGCGCCCAAAGCTGCATCGATGACATGCTGCGAGGGAGCCACCTGCGCAGCAGCGCAGCCATCTACATTGGTGGTGTTGCGCCACGCGCATCCGTTGGCCAGCGAGCAGCGGTAGAGATCACGCGTGCCCACCAGCAGAATAGTGTCCTGCTGCCAGGGAACCGCAGCCAGAGAGAGGTCATACGCGGCCTGGGGGATAGTGCCCGACCCATCGCTCGCCTCCAGGGTACTATCTGCGATCTGCTGGCTGAACTGCACCACCGGATCGGCGCAGTTGGATCCCGTCTGATTGCACACGTCACGCCATAGCCCCTGGTCGATGCCATACTGATCGACGGTGATGGCAAACATGTCTCCGGTCAGGGGCTGAACCGCGAGAGTGCCCCGATAGATAGGACAGGCCTGCGAGCCGGATGTGTTGATGTCAGGAGGGCAGAGCGTATTGCCTTGCGCATCAGGATTCAGTTTTACTCCGGGCTGGCTAGCGAGCCGCGTCCAGGTTTCGCCATCGCTCGACTGGTAGTAGCCGTGAAAGCGCACAGCGGCGTAGAACATCTTCCGCACCGGATTCCAGACAATGCTGGTGACGGCATTGCCGGACGCCGGATTGGAAGCCGAGCCCCCTTCAAAGATGGTGTTGCCGTCCGCGAGCGTCGCAAGTGTCCAGGTAGCTCCCGCATCCGTTGAGTAATAAATGCCCATTGGATTGCGGGTGCTTTGTGTCTCGATGCCCTGCCGTTGGCCGAGAGGCGCATCCGTCACCGCAGCGACCACGAGGTCGGGGTTCACCGTGCTCCAGGCGAAGCCCGCAAAGGCATTGCCGTAAAACTGAACAGCAGATTGTCCGCTGCCGAGACTGGCCGCGGAAATGAGAGTCCAACTCTGCCCTTGATTGGTGGAGCGCAAGAGACCCACTCCAAAGTAGGAGTCTGACGCGTCATTGGGGTCGCCCGTGCCTGCAAGAACCACGCCGGTGCCGCCAGGCTGCACGCTGACCGCGCCGATGCTCAAGGAGCTCGGAGAAGGCGGCGCAAAATCTCCGATGCTATCCGTCAGCGGCGTGAAGGTCACACTGGCAGGCGGATTGGCATCTGCATTGGTGGAGTACCAGACACCTCCACCAGTCGTGCCGACATAGACGGTGTTGCCGCTCGGATCAGACGGGTCCACGGCGATGCTCGTGACGCGACCGGTGACAAGCCCATAGCGCTGATTGAAGGTGCTCACCTGCATGGGGCCCAGGGCGCTCCAGACGCCGCTGCCGTTACTGCCGGCACTCTGCTGCTGTAACTGCGCCTGCGCCCACTGCTTCAATGCGGCAGCATAACTGGCCGCGCGCGTGCCGCTGGGAGCGCGGTCAATGCCTCGCCGGGCAAGAAATTCCTGTATATGTTGGCGAACCACGGCCACGGAATAGCTTTTGCGAGCTGCGACTGGGGTCACCTGCGCATGAACAACGGCCAGCAGAGCCAAAGGCAATAACGCCCTTGGCATCCGGGAAATCCATCGATGCCCGCACCTCAACAAACAGTCCCTCGCAATCTCTGGCCGGCGGACAGAGACAGGGTGAAACGAAGAACCGCGCGGACTGGCAAATCAAAAGCCACCGCGCGGACTGACTGCATGCTCTTTCAGATTGCGAGCGCAGCAGAGATGATTTCCACGGATGTGGTGGCTTGATTATCAGAGGAACCCAGGAGGGCGGAAACATTACTTCGGTGCCGCGATTACTCAGTCTGCGCGTACTCGGCTAACTCTTCCATCTGCCGGATATAACGCGTCGCGTCAAACTTTTTGGCCGCAGCATTGCCTGACATATAGCGGATCGTGCCGAAGATATCGCGCTCAAACCATGGGCGGTCATGCACGCCGCCAATCGCCCATGCGATGCCTGCATATCCATTCGGATCGCGGCCATCGAGGAAGTAGCGATCATTCAGATAGACGGCCGTGTCCCATGCCTGCTCCGGAGACGATGACCACTCCAGAATCTTTTTGGCCCAGTACATGCGCATGTAGTTGTGCATCCAGCCGGCATGCAGCATCTGGCGCTGGGCAGCGTTCCACAGCTCATCGTAGGTTTCAGCACGCTCCAGATCGTCGAGCGTGTAAACGGGATTGCGGGTATCTTTTGCGTGCTCGCGCAGCGTCTTCTGCGCCCACTCAGGAGCGGCCTCAAAAGAATCGTAACCAGGCACAAACTTTACAAAGTTGACCGCCATATCGCGCCACGCAATCAGCTCATTGAGATAGCTGTCACAGGCCTCACGGGATGCCTGGCCGTTTTTGTGCGCATCCTCAACGGCCAGGGCAATGGTCAGGGGGCTAATGTGGCCGAAATGCAGATAGGGCGAGAGGCGGCTGGTGCCATCCAGCTCAGGATGGTTTCGATCTTTGGAATAATTCGCCAGCTTGTTCGTTACGAAATCCTTCAGCAGCCTCTGCGCTTCGTGAGTGCCGCCATGAAAGGAGTCCACCGGCTTCACGCTGCGGTCGAATTTGCTCCAGCCTTCGGTGACATCCTGCCGGACGTCAAAGAACTCGAAACCTTTCGGACGCGACCAGGTCTTTTCGGCTTTAATGACGGCCTGCGGAACAAGATACTGCGGCAGAAGAGGCTCAAAGCGCTTGCGGAAAATATGCACCATGTACTGGTGCTTCGGAAAGAGATTCGACGGCACGACGACATCCGCATCGATGGTCCAATAAGGCATGTTCAGACGCCTGGCGATCACCTGACGCCAGCGCTCCGGCTCGCGGCAGGGGTTTTCATCGCCGATGAGCATGGCGGCCTGCACTTCTTCCAATAACTGTTCCAGCGAATTCCCCGGAGGACGGCGCACGATGAAGGTTACGTTGCGCTCAGCCATGTCTTCTTCAATGTCCACGAGGCCTTGGTTGAGGAAGACATAGTGGCGCAGGTTCGCATGGGGGAAATTGGAGATTGCGGAGAAATATGCGACGACAGGAAGACCCAGCTCATTGCCGATGCGAATGGCCATGTCGAGAGCCGGATTGTCGAGAGCCCGCTGCGCGCGCTGCATCCAGTAAACAATGCACTCGCCGTGAGGAAGCGGAGCACCGTTGCGGCGGACTGTCACCCGCGCATCTTCGCTGAATTGCTGCAATGCCCGAGGCACTTCCGGTGTGGAGGCATCACTCTCAATCTTCGACATGAATTTCATCCTACCGGTAGATGCGGCCTTCTCTGGCCAGCGGAAGCTGCGCGTTGATGAGACCAAAACCTGCCAGACACAGATTGTGTAACGCGCATCCGCGAAGGCTAGAGGGCCATGACCAGCAGGCGCGGCTCGGTCATCTCTTCGATGGCATAGCGGATGCCTTCGCGACCGAGACCCGACTCTTTGACGCCACCGTAAGGCATGGGGTCCATGCGCCAGGTAGGCGTGTCACCGGCGATGAGGCCGCCCACTTCGAGCTCAGCATAGGCCTTGAAAATCTGCTGCGCATCACGCGTGAACAGGCCTGCCTGCAAGCCATAGCGCGAGTTATTGACACGAGCCAGTGCGTCGTCGAATCCATCAAAGCGTTCGATGACCATGACGGGGCCGAAGACCTCCTCGTCAAGCACCTTCATGCCCGGTTTGGTTCCGGTCAGAATGACAGGATTCACCAGGGAATCTTTGCGCCCCCCGCCAACGAGCAGCGTCGCGCCGCTGTCCTCGGCCTCCTGCACCCAGGCCGTGACCCGCTCGGCATCGCTTGGCCGGATGAGTGGCCCGACGTCGGTGCGCTCCTCGGCCGGGTCTCCACAGACGAGCGATTGCGCCTCCTCGACCGCCGCTGCAATGAAGCGATGGAAGAGTGAGCGATCCACATAGACACGCTGCACGGCGATGCAGCTCTGGCCTGCATAGCCCATGGAGGCACGGACGGCCTTCTTCGCGGCCCAGGTAATATCAGGCCAGTCTGCGCAGACGATCATGGCGGCATTGCCCCCGAGTTCCAGCAGAACAGTCTTTTTGCCGGCCTTTCGCTTGAGATCCCAGCCCACGCGCGCACTGCCGGTAAAGCTGACCTGCCGCAGGGACTCATCGGACTCGACCAGCGCCTGCACGGATTCGTTCTCAAGATGCAGCACACTGAGTGCGGCGGCGGGAAAACCGGCAGCTTCTCCAGCGGAATAAATCAATTCAGCGAGTCGCAGCGCAGAGAAGGGTGTCTGCGGAGCCGGCTTGAGAATCACCGGACAGCCCGCCGCAATTGCCGGAGCCAGCTTGTGCGCCACGAGGTTCAGGGGAAAGTTAAAGGGGGTAATCGCCAGCACGGGGCCGCGCGGGAAGCGCCGCACAAGGCTCCAGCGGCCTTCGCTGCCAGGGGTAAAGTCAAGCGGCAGCATCTGGCCTTCGAGGCGCAGCGCCTCTTCGGCGGCAGTGCGAAAGGTGAGGACCGCACGCTCCACCTCAACGCGAGCGGCCTTGAGTGGCTTGCCTGCCTCGGCTACGATGCGGGCGGCGAATGACTCCTTTTCCGCCTCGATAGCCCGCGCCACGAGGTGCAGCATCTCGCTGCGGCGATACGCGGGCAGGGCGCGCAGCGCAGGCATGGATTCCGCAGCCAGACGGGTCGCGTCTCGCGCCTGCTCCAGGCTGGCGATGGCCACCGAGCCCAGAACCCGCTGATCCCAGGGAGCATGCACGGCTAGCCGCTGTTCGCTCATGTACTCTTTGCCTGCGATGAAAAATCCGCGATCACCCATGGTCGTCATTTTGTGCCTGCTCCTTGATGCGGCCTCGATGCGGCCTCAGCGCAAGAATAACCTCTGAACGCGTTTTTCTTTTCCGTGCTTGGCTCCGCGCGCCGCCGGGCCTAAACTCCGGTCATGACCGCCGGATTACGTCCTGTTCGATACGATACGGATCTCGCCTGCCACGAGCTTGCCGCGGCAGACCCAAAGCTGGGCAGACTGATCGAGTGCGCAGGGCCATTCACCCTGCGGCTCCAGTCGCAGCATTCGCCTTTTGAGTCGCTGCTGGAGTCCATCATCTACCAGCAGTTGCACGGCAAGGCGGCGGCGGCTATTTTGAAGCGGCTGCTCGAAGGCTTTGGTGAATACCATCCCGCGCCTGAGCACCTGCTGGCCGCGCCGGACGATCAGTTGCGGGCAGCAGGGGTTTCGCAAAGCAAGATCCTGGCCCTGCGGGATCTGGCGGCAAAGACACTCGATGGGACGGTGCCGAGCCTCGAGCGCATTCGGCGCATGCCTGACGATGAGATTGTGGCGCGACTGAGCGCGGTGCGCGGCATTGGAAAATGGACAGCCGAGATGATGCTCATCTTCCGGCTCGGACGGCCCGATGTATTTCCTGTGACCGACTATGGAATTCGCAAAGGGTTTGCGCTGACGTTTGAGCGCTTGCCGAAATCGAAACCCTTTGACGCGAGCATGCTCGCCGACATGAAGAAGATGGCGCGCCGCGCGGAAAAATGGCGGCCCTGGCGCTCGGTGGCGACCTGGTACTTATGGCGAGCCTGTGACCTTGCGGGAAAATCGAGCTCGCCATTTGAGTAGCCGGTGCCGGCGGAGGGGAGTGGGCCTCCACGGCCGCAGTCTTCTAATCTGAAACAAGCTGCTCGATTGCGTGAAGGAGAAGTCTCAAGATGTCGTCGCCGGACCGTTATATCTGTATTCATGGCCATTTCTACCAGCCGCCGCGAGAGAATCCGTGGCTAGAGAAGGTGGAGATTCAGCCCTCGGCCGCGCCGTATCACGACTGGAACGACCGCATCACGGCTGAGTGTTACGCGCCAAACGGGGCGGCGCGCATTGTGAATCCGGAGAACGAGATTATCCGGATCATGAACAACTACAGCCGCATCAGCTTTAACTTTGGCCCAACCCTGCTGTCATGGCTACAGTCAGAAGCGCCGCGCGTGTACCGGGCCATTCTGGAAGCAGACCACGCGAGCCAAAAGCGCTTTAGCGGACACGGATCGGCGATGGCGCAGGCCTACAACCACATGATTTTGCCGTTGGCGAACCGGCGCGACAAGATTACACAGATCCAGTGGGGCATCGCCGACTTTCAATCGCGTTTTGGGCGCGCGCCCGAAGGCATGTGGCTGCCCGAAATAGCCGTGGACACCGAATCGCTCGACCTGATGGCTGAGCAAGGAATCAAGTTTGTAGTTCTGGCTCCCAACCAGTGCAAACGCGTTCGCCCCATCGCAAACGAAGAGCAGACCGCAGTAGCGGATACAGGCTGGAAGGACACGCCGCATGACAGTGTGCTCACCACCCGCGCCTATAAGGTGAAGCTGCCTGGCGGACGCTCCATTGCGGCGTTTTTCTACAACGGGGCCTGCTCGCGGGCGATTGCCTTTGAAGGACTGCTCAACAAGGGCGAGATCTTTTATGACAGACTGATGGACGCCTTTGACGCGAAGAGCGAGGATCCACAACTGGTTCACGTAGCGACTGACGGCGAGAGCTACGGACACCACCATCGCTACGGCGACATGGCGCTTGCCTGGATGCTGGAGCATGTGGAGCAGACCGGCCAGGCAAAGCTCACCAACTACGGAGAGTTTCTGGAGAAGTTTCCTCCGCAGTGGGAGGCGATGATTGAGGAAAACACGTCATGGAGCTGCGCACACGGAGTGGAGCGCTGGCGCTCGAACTGTGGCTGCAATACACATCCGGGATGGTCGCAGCAATGGCGCGCCCCTCTGCGCGAGGCGCTCGACTGGCTGCGCGACAGCGTGGCGGCGTATGCGCAGCGGGCGTCACTATCCATGGGCTTTGATCTGGACCGCGCACGCAACAGCTACATTCGGGTGATTCTGGATCGAAACCACGAGGCCGCGGGAGATAGCTCAACAGCAGCTACGGATTTTATTGCGGAGTTCGTTCCCCAGGCACGCACGCCAGAACTGCGGCAGGCCGCGCTCAAGCTGATGGAAATGGAGCGCCACGCGCAGCTGATGTACACCAGCTGCGGATGGTTCTTTGACGAAATCAGCGGCATCGAGACCGTGCAGATTATTGCGTACGCGAGCCGTGTGCTGCAGTTGGCTGCAGACCTCTTTGGCCCAAACGCGGCAGAACTCGAAGATGAGTTCATCCAAAAGCTGGCAGCAGCGCAGAGCAACCTGCCCGCGGAGGCCAACGGCGGGCAGGTGTATCGCAAATACATTTTGCCGATGAAGGTTGGGCTGGAACAGGTGGCGGCGCATTATGCCATCAGCTCCATTTTCACGAGCTACCCCGATGATGCGTCGATTTTCTGCTATCTGGTGCGCCGCGAAGCCTATGAGATGTACAGCTCAGGGCGCGCGCGGCTGATCATTGGCCGCGGATTTGTAACGTCAAAAGTAACCGAAGAGTCGGAGATGGTTGTGTTTACCGTGCTGCACCTGGGCGATCACAATCTTACGGCGGCTGTGAAGCGATGGAATACTGCGCTTGAGCCCAGTTACGCCCCCTTGTGCGACGCTCTGCAGGCCGCGATGACGCGTGCTGATATCGCGGAGGTCATCCGCGTGGTGGACCGTCAATTTGCCGAAGCCAGCGCTGGGGGAGAGGTGCAACCGGCGCACACCTACTCCCTGACCTCACTTTTTCAGGATGAGCAAAGGCGCATTCTTGGGCTGATTCTGACTTCCACACTGAGCGAAGTGGAAGCCAGCATTGCGGCGATTTACGAGACGCAGGCGTCGCTGCTTCACTTCCTGAGCCAGAGCCAATTGCCCAAGCCGCAGGCGCTGCTGCTGGCAGCGAATTTTGCTGTGAATGCCGGACTGCGGCATGCGCTCGAAAGCGAGCCTATCGATGCTCTCCAGTTGCGAGCTCTGCTCGAAGTGGCCGAGGCCGACAAAATAGAACTCGATCGCCAGGAACTCAGCTACCTCGCCGGTACCCGTATGAAACAAGGCATGATGGCCGTGCTCAACAATATGGGCAACACCGAGCATCTGGAGAACGCTCTGGCACTCGCGCGGATATTGGCTCTCTTCCCGTTCGAGACGCGCATCTGGCACGCACAGAATATCTGGAACGAAGCGCTGCAGCTGACGCGCATCAGAAAGCAGCCGGCAGACTGGATGAAGCAATTCATGGAACTGGGACAGCAACTGCACATCTGCGCGGAATGCCTGTGGAGCGACGAGACCTCAACAACCTTGTGAACAGGGCAATACGGTGAACTCGCCTCTCAACTTCTCCAGTGCAGCGTTACGGGACCATCCATGGGATGCCGGGGCGGCTCGCCGGTCCGGGCCGCATCCAGCCGCGCCTGCTTGAGTGCGAAGTACCACTTGGCGGGCCGGTCGGCATCATCGATCAGCATCAGCGTGGGATCATGGCGCAGTCCCTCGGCCTGCTGGATCATCGTGATCTGGTCCTGCTCGACAAACCGCTTGCCAAAGAACATGGCGATGGTTTTCACGAAGGGCACAGAGTAAAAAATGTTCCACGCGGCGGCCACATCGATGCGACAGGCATTGGGCGCGGTCGGCGTGACGGTGGTAAGGCTTGCAAACCACTTTTCTCCGCACCGGATGGTCTCATAGCGGCGATTAGGCAGCACAAAATCGATGGTGGTGGTGATGGGCTCGCCATAGACTCCCAGCAGCTTATAGGGCGCGCTGTTGCCTGAGGGCTTGTGCGATGCCATGCGAAAGCCTTGCGGGATCGGCTCGAAGTGCTTCTCTTTCTCATGGATGCTCGCGCGGCTGCGCCACCACCACGATTGATGCACGAAGGGGCCGTGGGCGGGGTCCATGAGGCCGATGATGCCGTGGTCTACATTGCAGGGCAGTTCGGCGGTCAGGTGCGCAGAGCGGAAGCGGTCGCCGAACCTGGGAACCTCCGGCACGGCCGGCAGAGAGGCGCGGTCCATGACACGGCCGCTGCCTGGCTCAGGAAAATAGACCCACGCATAGCCATCGCGCTCTTCGCAGGGGAAGGCAGTGGCGAAGATGCGCGAGCAGTCCAGGGTGTCATGCCCGGTGAGCGAGGGGATGACGGTGCATTGTCCGGTGACGGGTTCAAATCCCCAGCCATGGTACTTGCAGGTGACATCCTTGCCGTCAAACCAGCCACAGGAGAGCGGAATGCCGCGGTGCGGGCAGGCATCGCGCATGGCAAAGAGCTTGCCGTCGGCGCGCCGACCGAGTACCAGCGGAATGCCCATGATCTGCTGCTTGGCCAGCGTCCTGCCGCGCAGAGCTTCGCTGCGCATGGCCGGATACCAATCGTTGAAGAGGAGCGTGGTTGCCGGACCCATTGCCTCCGGCACGACCAATCGTTGCGCCATGTGTGCCTTTACCTGCGGGTATCTTAAATGCGAGGGCCAAAAGGTGCTCGTGCTGCAAATCACCTGCATCCGGAGGACGGCTTCTACCATCTGCTGGAAAAGGACCGTGCGGGAGCCGGGAACGATGTGGCATGCTGGAGGCCACGGCATTTTTCGGGAGATTTCCCCACCGGAGGGAAGATGAACTGGATTCGCAAAACCATGCTTGCTGCAATGATGGGGGGGCTTTTGGCCTCGCTCGCGCTGGCACCCACCGCTGGCGCCCAGATGAGCGGCCTTTATTCGGCTGAAGTGCATAAGGTGATTTACCCTGCGCCCTCGGCCGCCCCGGCAGAGATTGAGCATGCACTGATGGTCGCCCGGCGCGAGCACAAGCGCGTCATTCTGGACTTTGGCGGCAACTGGTGCCCGGACTGCAAAGTGCTGGATTACTACTTTCATCAGGCACCCAACGCAACCCTGCTGGCCCGCAACTTTGTGCTGGTGGATGTGAATATCGGGCGCTTTGACAAGAACGTAGACCTAGCGAAGAAGTACGGGGTGCCCCTGCACAAAGGCGTCCCAGCCCTCGCGGTGTTGAATGCGCATGGCCGCGTAATCTTTAGCCAGAAGAACGGCGAGTTTGAAGACATGCGCCACATGAGTCCGGAGTCGGTCACGGCATTTCTCACCGAATGGAAGCCGGCACGATAGACCCGCAATGACGAGACGTCTCCCATTCCAGCGCCCGCTGCACCGCTTGCAACTGCATCTGCAGCGGGCAGGCTGGAATGCCTTTCGTCATAGCGCGTTTCAGAACTCCAAGGCCGCGGCTTATTCCGCGATTCTGAGTCTTTTCCCTACATTGCTCGCGGCCACAACCATTCTGGCGCTGGCGCCGGAGGGCGACACGTTTCTAGGCGAGCTGCGTTATGGCTTCAGCCAGATTCTTCCGCCGGACACCATGCTGCTGGTGCAGGCCTACTTTCAGCCGGGCAAAGGCCGCTCGGCGCACCTGATACTGATCGTCTTTGTCATCTCGTTTTTTGCGGCCATGGGGCTGATGCTGGCCCTGATGGAAGGGCTTCGCCGCGCCGAACGCCTGCCCCGCAGCGCCTGGAACTTCTGGTGGCAACGTGTGGTCGCGGTGCTGCTGGTGGCGGGCACACTGATCCCCATGTTTTTTGCCACCCTGCTGGTTACATTCGGGCACTTCATCGAGCACTGGATCGTCGACTCCGCCGGGCATGAGCTGCGCTTTTATGTTCTGCTCTTCTGGCGGGTGATTCGCTGGGGCATCGCCGTGGTGACCAGCGTGGTGATGCTCGCAATGATTTACCACTTTGGCGTGCCGCGCCGCCGACACTGGAAGCACGCATTGCCGGGAGCCATGATGGCGACGGTGACGTGGTTTGTTTCCACGCTGCTCTTTGGCTGGTATGTGACGCGCTTCTCGCATTACCAGGTGGTCTACGGGTCGCTCGGGGCGGGCATGGCCACCATGGTGTGGCTGTATATCGTGTCGCTCAGCATACTCTTCGGTGCGGAGTTTAACGCCGAGGTGTATGGAGTCTGCGGGGACGAACCGCCGGAACTGGATACGATGCCCGACGCGGAAACCCACTCTGCCAGGGAAGTTGCGGGCCGCGGAGCCGAGAGCGGCGAGAACTGCTTCCAGGAACCGGGAGAGGACCTGCCGCGCTTTCGCTGAGCGCGTTTGCTGGCCAGAACCTGTGAAAATCCGGGCGTCTGCGCGCCGTTGACTATTCCCCGGCACAACTTCCGCTAAAATAGGTCGCGGATGCCGCAAAGGTTTCCGCATAAGTTTGGGGGATGGATGAATTTCACGTATGCCGGCAATGAGCCGGCTCACGAGCCGCGCCGCGCCAAGATTGTAGGCACGCTGGGACCCGCTTCGTCGCACGCCGATGTTTTCCGCGAACTGGTTCGTGCCGGACTCGATGTGGCCCGGTTGAATTTTTCTCACGGTACGCATCCTGAGAAGCTGAAGCTGATCGAGATGGTTCGCACCGTCGCCGCCGAAGAAAAGAAGACCATCTGCATTCTCGCCGACCTGCAGGGCCCGAAGATTCGCACCGGTAGACTGCAGGACCGCATTCCGGTGCAGTTGAAGGCCGGGCAGACGCTGACCATTACTCCGAAGGATATTGCCGGCACCACTGCAGTGATCGCCACCACCTTCCCGACTCTGGCCGAAAATCTGTCGGAGGGAGATCGCATCCTGCTCTCGGACGGCTTGATCGAGCTGCGCGTGAAGAGCATTCAGGGAGAAGACGTCGAATGCACCGTGATGAACGGCGGCACTCTCGGCGAGCACAAGGGCATCAACCTGCCCGGCATTCCGGTCAAGGTGCCTTCCCTCACGGAGAAGGACGATATTGATCTGGTCTTTGCCGTTCAGAACAACGTGGATGCCATTGCGCTCTCGTTTGTCCGCACGGCCGAAGACGTGAAGCTGGTGAAGGATCGCATTGCGGCTCTCGGCTCAAGCACCTGGGTGATTGCGAAGCTTGAAAAGCCGCAGGCCATCGACAACCTGGAAGCGATTCTGGAAGCGGCCGACGGCATCATGGTGGCCCGCGGTGACCTGGGCGTGGAAGTGCCGCCCGAGAAGGTTCCGGCCATTCAAAAGCACATGATTCGCCGCGCGCGCGCCTGGCGCAAGCCAGTGATCACCGCGACGCAGATGCTCGAGTCGATGATTGAGAATCCGCGCCCCACGCGCGCCGAGGCGAGCGACGTCGCCAATGCCGTCTATGACGGCACCGATGCGGTGATGCTCTCGGCCGAGACAGCCGCCGGCAAGTATCCGATTGAAGCCGTACACATGATGGCGCGCATTGCGGCAGAAACCGAAAGCAACCTGGAGCACAGCGCACAGGAAGCCCGGCCTCCACATCAGCGGCTTTCGATTCCGGAGACGATCTGCGAATCGATGGCGCACGCGTGCGAGGATCTTGACGTGGCCGCCATTGCCGTCTTCACCGAGACCGGAACGACGGCTCGCCAACTGTCCAAATACCGGCCCAAGCCCCCGATTTATGCGCTTTCGAGCGTGCCAGAGGTGATCAACCGCATGGCCATGCTGTGGGGCGTAAAGCCGATTCTCTGCGAAAAGGCCCACACCACCGAAGAGATGGTGGATACGGCCGAGCGGCTCATGCAGGAAGGCGGCTATGCCAGGAAGCAGGACATTCTGGGCATCGTGGCCGGCACCCGCACCCGCAGCGGTTCCACCAACTTCCTGCGGCTGCACGTCATTGGCGACCGCGCTCCTGAAGCCACGGATACAGCCAAGGCGGCCGAGCACAAGCCGGAAACCGCCAAGGCCTAGCCCGCATATTTCGTCCCCCGCTTTGCACAGGTATACGCAAAGCGGGGGATTTTGCGTCTTGTAAGCTTCTTTCATGGGCCGAATCCGCGTTTTATCTGATCAGGTGGCCAATCAGATTGCCGCCGGCGAAGTGGTGGATCGCCCTGCCTCCGTCGTCAAGGAGCTGCTCGAAAACGCACTCGATGCGGGAGCCACACGCATTCGCGTCGAGGTGGAAGCCGGTGGCCGCAAGCTCATCCGGGTGACGGATAACGGCATCGGCATGATGCGCGATGACGCCATGCTGGCCTTTGAACGGCACGCGACCTCAAAGATTCGCAGCAGCGACGATCTGCTCACCATCGCCACGCTGGGTTTTCGGGGCGAGGCGTTACCGTCGATTGCTTCCATCTCGCGGCTGGAGATGATCACACGCGCGCAGGGCGAGGAGACCGGCACGTGCATCGAGATTGCCGGCGGCAAGATGCTGCGCGTCGAGGATACGGGCGCGCCCTCGGGCACCAGCTTCACCATTCGGGACCTCTTCTACAACACGCCCGCGCGGCGCAAGTTTCTCAAGGCCGAGAGCACAGAGCTTTCGCATGTCTCCGCACTGGTGACGCATTACGCGCTGGCGCACCCTGACAAGCACTTTGAGCTGCACTCGGCCACGCACGCGCTGCTGAATGCGCCACCGGTGAATGAGCCCTCAGAGCGGGTCTTTCAGATTTTTGGCGCGGAGACACTGCATCAGTTGATTCCCATGGCGGCCGAGCGGCCGTTTGACCGCGCCGGGCTGCCGGAGCCTCCGCCGTGGCGCCGTGATCAGGATTACGAACCGCCTGATCCAGGCTTTTTGCGCGTGAAGGGCTTTATCTCAAAGCCGGCCCTGCAAAAACTCAACCGCAACTCGATCTATATCTTCATCAATCAGCGGCTGGTGCGCGACCGGTTGATTCTGCATGCCATTACCGAGGGCTACCGGAATATCATTCCGCCGACATCGTTTCCCGTAGCCCTGCTCTTTCTGGAGATGCCGCCTCACGAAGTGGATGTGAATGTGCATCCGGCAAAGACGGAGGTGCGCTTCCGTCAGTCCTCGGTGCTGCACGATTTTCTGCGGGACAGCATACGGAATGCGCTGATGAAGGCACGGCCCGCGGCCGATTTTCTGGCCGCGCTCTCCGCTTCGGAGCCGGTTTCGTCGGTATTGCCGGCAACGACTCCTGTGCAGGACTCCGAAGTGATTCCGGCAGGCTCTGAAGCCGCGGGCGAAGTAGCCGCTTTTGCTCTGACGGAACCCGTGCTGCCTGCGATGGAGCAGCCGCTGCCCTTCGCGAAGGCGGAAATGACGGAGCCGCAAGTTCAGGGCGCGGCGGGGGCGGCTCTAGCGGCTCCGGCACATCCTGCCGTGGCAGGAGCCGCCGCGCGCGTGCCTGGAGGAAGCTGCGGGCACGATGCCGGGCCGGAGGAGGCTCCGCCAACCGGGGGAGAAGCTGGGACGCTGGCTTCGCTGGCCTCGTTAAAGCCGCTCGGGCAACTGCGGGAGTCCTTCATTCTGGCGGTGAATGATGAAGGCTTCTGGATTATCGACCAGCATGTGGCGCACGAGCGGGTGCTGTTTGAGAAGATTCTGCGCGAACGCGAGGTGGAGCGCGTGCACCGTCAGCGCCTGCTGATGCCTTTGCTGCTCGATCTGCTGCCGCACCAGATGGTGCGCTTTGCCGAGATTGCCCAGGAGCTGGAACGCAATGGCTTTGAAGCAGAACCCTTTGGCCCGCACACCATTGCAATCAAAGCATCTCCGGTAGGGCTTGAAGGTGCGCGGCTGGAACGGATGCTGGTGGAAGTGCTGGAGCAGACCGGCACCGGCACGCAGTCAGAAAACCTCGAAACCATGCGGACGCGGATCGCCGCCTCCATTGCCTGCCACTCGGCCATCAAAATCAATACACCGCTCGATCCCCAGCGCATGGAGTGGCTGCTGGCCGAGCTGGCGCGCACGGCTCACCCCACGAGCTGCCCCCATGGACGCCCAATTGCTTTACGATATTCATGGAAGGACATTCAGCGGGCGTTTGAACGGATCTAGTTCCGTTGGACCTCGTGTTTTGGCCGGGCGATAAACGCCGCGGGCCGGTTACTTCCCTAAAGGACATTCTTTGACATCGCAGCAGCTTCTCGAGGCGCGCGCCACCCTGTGGCGCCACAACGCCGATCCTATTCTTACGCATGAAGACGCTACGGCCTGGGTAGAGACTCACGGCTTTCAGCTCTTTCTTCCCCGGAAGCAACAACTTCCCGCCCCTGCGCCGTCTTTTGTAGAGGCCTGCCTGGGCAAACTCGAACACACCCCGAGCCGCTCTGCGATTGAAGACGCACTCGATCTTGCCCAGCGCCTTTTTGTCACCGGCGATGTGATTCCGCTAAATCTTTTTGGAGCGCTCAGCGAAGAGCCAGATTTTCTTATCTCGCGCGAAGAGCTGCCCTGGCTGCTCTCACTGCGCGCCGACCGTACCTGGAAGACTGCACCCGCGGGACGCACGTCGCCGCTGCACATCAACATCTGGAAGCTGCTCGACGAGCAGGGCGCGCTCACGGTGGAAGAAATTCGCTCGGGCGTAGGCCGTGAAGTGACCGAAGCGGCCGTGCGCCGCGCGCTGGTGGAACTGTGGGGCACATTGCGTGTGGTGCCCCGCTACCTCGGCAATCGGACCGAATGGGTGCTGCTCAAGTCCGCCTACCCCAAGGAATTGGCTAAAGGCTCCACAACCGCGCAGGGCACCGCGCTCTCGCTCTTTCTCGCGGGTTATCTGCGGTCGGTGATTGCTGCCAGCGAGGATGAAGTCTCCATCTTTCTGTCGCCGCTCGCTTCCCGTTCCAAGGTGCGCGAGGCGCTGCATGCGCTGCTGACCACTCGCCAGTTGGAAGCGGTGGCACTGGGCCCGAATACGCTTTACCACGTCGCCGGAGAGCTGCCGGAATTTCCGGAAGTGCTGCCGCCAGCGACCGTGGAACCGGCAACGGAAGCGGGCACGGCCATGCACGAGGGAACTGCGTTCTCCTCGGAGCCAGGGCCGGGCACCGATCGCATCCGCAAGTACACGCCCCGCGAGAGCCGCCCGGAACGCCCAGCCCGGGAAGGCGGCTTCCAGCGCGGAGATCGCCGCCCTCGCCCCTATGGCGAGCGGCCGGCTGCCGGATCGCGGGAACGCGGGGGATTCTCCTCAGAGAACCGGAGCCGCGAGGGATTCCAGCGGGACGATCGTGGCCGTACAGGCTTTGGCCGGGATGACCGCAAGCGGGAAGGCTTTGGGTCCGACCGGCGCGAGGATCGTCCCCGCAGAGACGGTGGCGCATTTGGCGACAATCGTCGCGAGCGCACCCCCTATAGCGGAGAGAGAAAGCCTTTTGGACAGCGCAATCGCACCGAACGGCCTGGTGGGGGATTCCGTCCGCCGTTCCGCAAGCCGCAGGAGGAAGGCGGAGCCTTCGCTGACAACCGCGGCAGCCGCGAGAGCAGCGAGCAACGACGCCCGGACTTCCGCCGGCGTGAAGAAGGCGGCCGGCGCGACGGAGATCGCCCCCGTCCCAGCTTCCGCAATCGTGAAGAGGGTGACCGCCGTTCCTTTGGCAAGAAGCCCTTCGGGAAGCCCTTTGAGAAGCGCAAGCCTTTCGGAGACCGCGCCCACGAAGGCCGGGAAGACTCCCGCCCGCCTCGGGGGGACAATGATCGTCCGGCGCGCAAGTCGTTTGGTGGACCTCGGCGCGAGTTTGGGGACCGTAAGCCTTTCTCGCCCCGTGAAGGCGGAGGCGAGCGCGAGCAGCGGCCGTATAGCAATCGCTCCCCGGGCCGCAAGCCGTTCGGTGATCGCAAGCCCTTTGGAGATCGCAAGCCGTTCGCGCCGCGCGAGGGAGATGGTGAGCGCGAGCAACGGCCGTATGCCAATCGCTCAGAGGGCCGCAAGTCCTTTGGAGATCGCAAGCCGGGATTCCCAAAACGCGAAGGCGGCAAGAGCTTTGGCAAGGGACCTCAAAAGGGACCGGGCAAGGGACCAGGCAAGTCTTTTGGAAAGTCCTTTGGCAAAGGGTCCGGCAAACCGGGCGGCTTTGGCAAGGGCCCCAATAAGGGCTTTGGCAAAGGGCCCGGGAAGAGCTTCGGCAAGGGGCCGAATCGTGGTCCCAGTAAAGGCTTTGGCAAGCCGAAGCGCCGGCCTGAAGAATAACTCCCAAATAAGGATGACCGCTGCACGATGACTGCCCGTAAACTCATCATCGCGATCGACGGCCCGGCTGGAGCCGGCAAAAGCACCGTGGCCAGGCACCTGGCCACGCGCTTTGGCCTGCTGAATCTCGAGACCGGAGCGATGTACCGCGCCTTTGCACGCAAGGCCATCGATCAGGGTGTAAATCCTGACGATGCTGAAGCGCTGACGGCGCTGGCCAGCGGCACCGCCATCGATCTGGAACCATCGCCCACAGGCAACCGGGTGCTGCTTGACGGGCAGGATGTCACGACTACCCTCCGCGACAAAGAGGTCACGCAGGCGGCCTCGCGCGTGAGCGTGCATCCACTCATTCGCAACTGGATGGTCAACCTGCAGCGCACCATGGGACAGCACGGCGGCGTGGTCATGGAAGGCCGCGACATTGGAACCGTGGTTTTTCCAGACGCGGATCTCAAGTTTTTTCTGGATGCATCGCCTGAGGCACGCAGCCACCGGCGCTATCTTGAGTCACCGCAGGCGGCTACCCATGCCGCATTGCATGAGGAGATACGCAAACGCGACGAGCGAGACCGCAACCGGGCAGAGTCCCCGTTGCGTCCCGCTCCCGACGCGATCGTGATTGACTCGACCGGGATGACTCTGGACGAGATGCTGCGAGTGATTGAAGAGACCGTAGCTGCTCGCCTCTGAGGCCCGAAGATGCCGGGTCAGCCTATTCCAGCGTGCTTTCGACGTGCCCCTTGCTCTTGAAGTGGGGGGCCTTGCTGTGGCCGGCCACTCCCGGAGTCATTGGAACCGCCGCATCGCCCTTGTTCAACTCCAGGCTGCCGTGCGTGGTTGAAATATCGACCGTTGCGCCTCCACTTCCGACCTTGCCCTGGGCCATCTGCTGACCGTCTTGCGTGACCACAGGCAGAGAGAAGCTGGTCTGCAGATTCTCATCCTGACTGGTGGTGCCGCGGAAGTTGAAATTTGCGTTCGCGGGAACGGTGAGCGTCACATCGCCGGTGTGGTTCGCAATCCGGATATCGCCCAGCGGCAAGCCGGTGGTCACACTGATATCGCCATCGTTGTCTTGAATGTTCAGGCCGCCGGTGATGCCGGTCAGATCCATATCCTTGGCATGCGCGGCAATCGTGATGGGGCCGCTCGCCTGCTGGATGCCAAGGTCGCCGGAGTCGAGCGTCATGGAGCCAAGCAGGTGCGGCACCGTAATCTGCGTACGGCTGGAGCGGAACTGCACCTGGCCGCCAATCTGCTCCAGATGGGTATCGCCAAAGAACTCGCCGTTGATGCTCGCCCCGCCTTGCACCTGCGAAAGTGTCACATCGCCGCCACGCCCGCTCATGGTGACGCTGCCCTGCACATTCCGGGCCGAGAAGTCTCCGTGCTGCATCTGCACATGCACATCCGAGCCAATATCCTGCACCCTGACATCGCCACGATTCGCGGTGATGTCGGCATTGGACTTGAGACCCTCCACGGTCACGTCGCCATGGTCACTGCGAATAACAGCAGAGGATTGCGGCGGCAGCTCAACCGTGAGGTCATCACTGAGATTGTCGCGCGAGGGAACCACGATATTCGCGCCCGTAGCGGTGGGATCAATCTGAGGTTTGGTATCTGCAAAGAGCTGATTCGCCCTGTCCTGCGAGCCGATGTGAGCGACCTGATGGCCTGTGAGGTGGATTTGCCCATCGGTGGATGGCGTCACGATGACATCTCCGTTGGGGTTTTCAATATTCACGACTGGCGTCATACCCGCACCCACCGTCAGCGGATGCGAGATCTGCAGATCGTTGTTGTATTCCGGCCCGAGAGAGCCCCAGAAGTTATTCCAGTTGCCCTGTTGCCAGCCCCAGTGATTGAAGCCATTCGATCCCCAGCCGATCAAGGCCAGCAGCACAACTAGCCCCACCACGCCGCCGAGTCCGCGACTGCCCGCGCAGGGATTGTTGCGATCCACGAAGTACTCGATCAGCAGCAGGACTCCGATGGCAATCAGCAGCACCGGCCACCAGTGTCCCCACCAGTTCCAGAACAGGTCGGCAGGCAGCTTGCCTGTCTCAATCAGCAGGGCGATGACACCCGCGCCTACCAGCACCAGCGGGCGCACAATGGAAGAACTGCATCCGCGTGTCTGGTAGCGCCAGTAAGCCCGCTGCGCCCTGGCCTGGGCGCGAGCCTGGCGATAAGCCGATTTCGGGTCGTAGGGAGGTGTGGTGGCCATGGCTTACCAGCTCCTGTCTTCCGGGCCAACGCTCGGGGTTACGGGTGTGATCGAGCTTCCCGGCGATGCCGGGGGCGCGGGAGGCACACCGCCCACCGGGGGATAGTAACCGCCCATCGGGGGAGCTTGCATCCGCGACAGCGCCGCGCGCTCAGCCAATTGGAAGATGCCAATCACAATGAGATAGAGCGGCCAGCTTTTGCCGAAAGAAAGCACATGGTACTGGTCCAGAAGAGCCGTGATGCCAAACGTGATCAGCAGCGCGGGCCCCTTCAAACGCCGCAAGAGCAGGTACTGGTTCATTGGCCGCCTCCAGTCCTGCGGACAAGGCCACGCGAGCGGCTGATCAGCATCCAGATGCCGATTCCAATAATCAGCAAGGGCCAGCCGCGCCCGATCCAGTCAAACTGCAGAAGTCCCAACGTGTTGAAGAGGAACAGCATGCCCAGCCCGATGAGAACAATGGCCCCGATCGGCTCGCGGCGTGCGCGCTGCAGGTCCGGCGGAGGCACGGGAACACCCGCATTCATGGAAGGATCGAATGGGACTCCCGGATCCACTGGAGTGTACGGCGGCGTGTAGGGGGGATAGGCTCCGTAAGGCGGAACGGCTTCCTCTGCGGCGGCTGCCGGTGGCGCCTGAGGCGCATAGAAAGGATCGTAGGGCACCGCGCCAGGCGGGACTGCACCGGGAGCAGGCTGCCCCGTAGCAGGATTCACCGGCACATAAGGCGCAGCATTGTGCAGACCCAGACGGTTGCCCAGATCGTTCAGGCCGAATGGGTCAGGCACCGGCAGCCCGAAGCGGCGCGCACGAGCCGTATGGTATGCGTCAAACACCTGATAGAAGAACCATGCAGCGATGAAGATGCCAAAGATGTCATGCGAGTTCGCCAGGCCCACCAGCACCACAAATACCAGCACATGCACAATGGCTTTGACATACTGGCCGTTGTACATGGCTCCCACGCCGGGAATAATCCCGAGCAGGGCTGCCAGCCCGGGGTTGGGCGCGCCCGGCATCTGAGGAATGGCTGGTCCGTTCGCGGACGCGGCTGGGGCCGCACCTACTCCCAGCTTTTCAGCCAGGCACTGTTCGCAATAAACGTTGCTGGAGACTGGCCGGACGCAGGCGGCGCAGAGCGCCTTGCCGCAGTTCTGGCAGTAGGCAGCAACAGGTTGATCCGGGTGATTCGTGCAGTTCATGCCCAGTTCCTTTCTGCCTCTTGTTGGCTTGCCATGAGTCCTGTACCGGACTTCTTTTCGTTCTCGACGCGGCCGATTTGATCAGACGCAGCCGCCGTTGAAGCCTTCTCCCGTGCCCACTGGCGGGCATTGGGTTGCGCCGGAGCATCATTTTTCGCACCGCCGCCCTTGCCCTTCTTCGCACTGCCCTGCCGCGCCGCATTGCGCTGCAGATCGCGAAGCTGCGAGTCCATTTCATAAATAAACCGCAGATTTTCGTAAGTATGTACCACTTTTTGTTTGGTGCCGTAGAAGCTGCTCACCACGGTGCGCTGCATGTTTGAGAAAGACAGATCGCGCAGACGCATGCTGCCCGGATGCACTCCCAGCAGGTTGAGGGTCAGCGTGATGGAGAAGAAGGCCATCGCCAGCGTCATCAGCAGACGCGTCTCCTGAAAGCCGCGCCGCATCGAGAGATGCCAGACCGCTACTGCTCCCGTAGCCGGAACCGGAACGGCACCGGCCGGATGCGTACCGAGCGCGGCCGGGCTCTTGGTCTGGTCCAGAATCTTGCCCAGCAGTCCGGGCGGCACAAAGGGATCTTCATGCAGGAATTGCAGCCACTCTCGGCCCTGGCTGGCGCGCGCCAGCAACTCTCCGCAAGCCGGGCACTGCGCAGCATGGGCGGTGAAAGGAGTCTCCAGCTCCGGAGCCAATGTCCCGTCCAGACGCTCGGTCAGCCAGGCTTCCCAGTCCTCGCAGCGGACTTCGCCTGCCTTCCGCGTCTCGAATGGATTGTGTTCCGCCATGACTAAACCACCTGTCCTTTACTACGTTCCAGCACACGCGCCAGTTCCGCCCGGCCGCGGCTGATGCGGCTCTTCACTGTGCCTTCAGGCACGCGCAGAATCTGCGCAATCTCCTTGTAGTCAAGATCCTGCAGGTCCCGCAGAATAACCGCTTCCCGCAACTCGGGAGAAATCTTGACCAGCGCTTCCTGCACCAGCTTTTCCAACTGCCTCTGTACGGCCCGGTCATGAGGGTCGGGGCCAGGCTGCGCCAGCCGTTGGTTCAGCGGCAGATCATCGGCTTCGTCCCATCCTTCGTCTATAGATGACGTGGAACGCTGCTGTTTGGACCTGCGGAAGTGATCGACCAGCAGATTCCGGGTCAGTGTCGTGATCCAGGTCTGGAAACTGCCTCGCTCCGTATCAAACAAGCGTAGATTGCCATAAACCTTCAGGAAAACATCCTGCGTGAGATCTTCCGCGTCACCGGAGGAGCCTGTGAAGCGATAGCAGAGCGTATACACGCGCCGATGATGCGTCTGCACCAGCTCGGTCCACGCGCCGGAGTCACCGTCAATGCACCGCTGTACGAGCAGATGCATGGAGGCGTCGATTGATTTTGCATCTGGGGCTGATGGGTGCATGGCCTCGGACGCTCGCTCCGGGTGCCGGGCTTCACGGCCCGGACGGCTGTGAGACTGCGCGGCTCTGGGGCTGTCTGGCCCAAAGCTCATGCTCCGCAAATCCCAGGTCAACGCGCTCATGGAGCCATATACGCGCATGGCTCGCAATTCGTTCCACGAACCAGGCCGGCGCCCGCCCGGTCGAAGTATGCCTGTCATTTTCGCAGGGTGGGGCTTTTCGTGAAAAGAAAAAGCGCTTCTCCCTTTGAGGAAAAAGCGCCATCGTGAAATCAACAAGATATAGGGGAATCGAGCCCTGCCTAGTTCTGCTCCGGCATGAAGTCAGGGGCGACAGGATTTTCATATAACGAATAATCGCGCGTCACCACGGTCAGACCGCTTGGGGTCACAAAATGATTCTTGCGATCCTCTTCTGGATCAAAACCAATCACCGTGCCCTCGGGAAGGTGCACATCGCGGTCAATGATCGCCCGCCGGATGCGGCAGTGGCGGCCGATATTCACATGCGAAAAAATGATACTCGAGTCCACCTCAGAGTAGGAGTTCACGCGCACGTCCTGCGAGAGCACGCTATTGCGCATGGCCGCGCCGGAGATGATGCACCCTGCCGAAACAATCGAGTTCACGGCCGATCCCGTTCGGCCCGGCTCGCCAAAGACAAACTTGGCCGGAGGATACTGGCGCACGCGCGTGCGTATCGGCCAGCTCTTGTCGTACAGGTTGAAGATGGGCGAGATAGAGGCCACATCCATGTTGGCGTCATAGAAGGCATCGAGCGTGCCCACATCGCGCCAATAGAGCGCTTCCTGTTTGTTCTCATCGACAAAGTTGTAGGCATAAATCTTGTAGCGATCGAGGATGTTGGGCAGGATGTTGTGCCCAAAGTCATGCTTGGAATGCGGATCTTCGGCATCGCGCATGAGCGCGGGCAGCAGCACATCGGTGTTGAACAGATAAATGCCCATGGAAGCGTCGACCATCGACGGGTTCCAGGGGGAACGCAGGTGCGTGGACTTGGGCTTCTCAACAAAACCCTGCACCTCGCCGCTGCGGGCCACATCAACCACCCCAAAGCGCGATACTTCATCGGGCCGAATCTGCAGCGTCGCCAGCGTCACGTCAGCGCCTGAGGCATTGTGCTGCTCAAGCATCTTGCCGTAGTCCATCTTGTAGATGTGGTCGCCGGACAGAATGAGCACATGCTTGGGCTGCTCAGAGCCAATGGAATAGATGTTCTGGTAAACGGCATCAGCCGTGCCCATGTACCAGTTGGCGCTCACACGCTGCATGGGCGGCAGAATCTCAATGAACTCCCCAAGTTCCTGAGCCACCACGGTCGACCAGCCCTCACGAATATGCCGATTGAGCGAGAGCGCTTTGTACTGGGTGAGGATGTAGACCCGATGCAGGCCCGAATTAATGCAGTTGGAAAGTGTAATGTCGATGATGCGATATTGACCGCCAAACGGCACCGCCGGCTTGGCGCGATCACGCGTCAGTGGAAACAAACGTTCGCCCGCGCCACCAGCCAGCAGGACTCCCAAAGTGTCTTTCATAACTGCGCGCCATCCTCTCGTCTCTTGGAATCGTTTCGGCTTTCCCGGGGATGGACCGCGCAAAGACGATTGCCAAAACTCCACAACTCAAACCCGCCGAATGCTACCACAGACAGATCACAGCCAAATGCTACGCCGGTAGCAAGTATTACGTCTCGCCGTTTTCTCCTTCAACGGCAATTCGCAGCGACTTGAGGAAATGAACATCCTGAGCGGTAAATGCGCCCTCCCGCTCACCATCCTCTTCATCCTGCTCGCCCGCTGATTCCTCAGATGCAAGTTCATTCAGTCCGATGGTTGCCTCCAGCATGAGCAGCACATCAAAGCCGTGATTGCGAATCTCCTGCACGACCCCGGCAATCAGCTCGGACTCCGCGACGCTTTCATGAATAGCCTCTCCCAGGCGCTCGATGAGCTTGCGTATGGTTTGATCCAAGTGAAACCTCTCCTTCAGCCACCGTTCTTCCGGGCAGTTCCAAAATCCGATGGCCCTAACATACTCCTACTTGGGATGACGCAGTTACGCAAACGGCTTCGATTACACTGCTAAACTTTTGGCATGGAACCGAAGCGGGTCGGACGCACGGTCGGAGTAGGCACACGCGTCGCAGCCCGGCTGTTGCGCGAGAAGACTGCCCACGCTGCTGCAAACTCCGCCGCCCGGGCCGAGAAAAATATCCCAGTCTATGCCGAGCGCGGCCGGCGTCTGGGAGAAGGCTCCCGGCGCTTCGGTCGATCCGTCTGGAAGCCCTTTGCCACAGCCTCCCGCGTGCTTTGGCTGGAGGTCACTGGCCTTTTCTTCGCAATATTTACAGTCTTTTTCGGCTCGAACACCTGGCGGTTCCGCGCCGGCTGGGCGCCCGGCCCCCAACACCGGGAGTTCGTGCTCTATGCCATCTGCACGGTGCTCTTTCTCTACTTCACGGTGAGTTCGTTTGTGCGAGCTGCCCGTCACAAAAAGGGATAACGGAACAAATTCGAGTCCGGTTCAGTGTGCGTGCCCTGCTCGCCTTGCTACACTGCTCAGTTCCCCATGACCGATCAGAATACGCAGGAAAAATCCGTATATATCCCCGCCGATCTGGAGGCGCTGGGATTTGACTCAGAAACCGATCTGGGATTTCCCGGCGAATACCCCTTCACGCGCGGCATTCAGCCCACCATGTATCGCGGCCGCCTCTGGACCATGCGCCAGTACGCCGGCATGGGAGACGCCGAGGAGAGCAATCGCCGCTACAAATTTCTGCTGGCCAACGGCACGGCCGGGCTCTCGGTTGCCTTCGACCTGCCGACACAGATCGGTTACGACTCAGACGACCCGATGTCGATGGGCGAGGTCGGCAAAGTCGGCGTAGCCATCGATTCGCTCGAAGACATGGAACGGCTCTTCGACGGTATTCCGCTCGACAAAATCTCCACATCCATGACGATCAACGCGACGGCGAGCATCCTGCTGGCACTGTTTGTCGCGGCCGCCCGGCGCTCTGGCGCCGACACCCGCAAACTCTCGGGCACGGTGCAGAACGATGTGCTGAAGGAGTACATCGCACGCGGCACCTACATCTATCCCGTGCGCCACGCCCTGCGCATCATCACCGACATGTTTGCCTGGGCAAACGAGCACGTACCCGACTGGAACACCATCTCCATCTCGGGCTATCACATGCGCGAGGCCGGCTCGACCGCCGCGCAGGAGGTCGCCTTTACCCTTGCCAACGGGGCCACCTATGTTGAGGCCGCAATCGCCGCAGGCCTGGATGTGGATCGCATCGCGCCAAGGCTTTCCTTCTTCTTCAACGCGCATAACAACTTTCTCGAAGAGGTCGCGAAGTTTCGTTGCGCGCGCCGTGTCTGGGCCCACATGATGCGTGAGCATTTCGGCGCGAAAAATCCCCGCTCATGGATGCTGCGCTTCCACACGCAAACTGCCGGCTCCACACTCACGGCACAGCAGCCGGAAAACAACATTGTGCGCACCGCCCTGCAGGCACTCGCCGCCGTGCTGGGGGGCACGCAGTCGCTGCACACCAATGGATTTGACGAAGCCCTGGCGCTGCCCACCGAAGAGGCGGCGCGCACGGCATTGCGAACCCAGCAGATCATTGCGTATGAGTCCGGCGCGGCGCAGACGATCGACCCCTTCGCGGGCTCGTATTACATGGAATCGCTCACCGCAAAGCTCGAACGTGACGTCCTGGCTCTGCAGGAACAGATCACACAGCACGGCGGCATGCTCGCCGCCATTGAAAAAGGCTGGGTGCAATCTGAAATTCAAAACGCCGCTTATGAATACCAGCGATCTGTGGATTCCGGCGAGGCGACGGTCGTTGGAGTGAACCGGTTCACGCGCGACAACGAGCCGGGAGTACCCATCCAACGCATCGATGAAGAACTGGAGCGCAAGCAGATCGAGCGCCTGCGCGCCCTGCGCATCCGCCGTGACGCTGCCCGTTGGCAGGTTTCCCTCGACAGAGTGCGCGACCATGCGCGCAACGGAGCCAATCTAATGCCAGCCATTCTTGAAGCGGTAGAGAGTTACGCGACCGTGGGCGAGATTGCCTCGGCCATGCGTGAGGTCTTCGGGGAATATGAAGAAAGCATCGTAATCTGATTCCGGCCTGCACAAACAGACGCAATCAATTGCCTTCAATATCGATGGCAGCGCGATGCTTTCTCGCAAGCCTATACTTCTCCTGCTTTGAAATTCACCTCAGGAGAACTCATGAACCGGTTTTGCTCCCTCCTGCTTCTCGCGGCTCTCGCCGCCACGACTGCACTCGCGCAACAGGCCACCACGGCGGCCACGGCTCCTAAGAAAGACTCCAGTTACATCGGCCCCAACGGCACGGCTTACGTCACGCGCGTGGTGCCTGTGCCGACGGACATCAGCCCGCAGGCGCAGGCCTTCCTCGCACGCCGGGAATCCGACGCCAAATCGCATCAGAGCATCGCACAGCAACGCGCCGGCACGGATGCCTGGCAGGCGGGCGCGGGTAAAGTCTCCCTTGAACTGTACCCAGCTAAAGTCTCAAAGAGCACCATCGCCGGTGTGCCTGTGCGCATCATCACACCGCTCCACACTCCGCCCAACCATCGCAACTATGTGCTCATGAACGTGCATGGCGGCGGCTTCATCGTCGATTCCGGCTCGCTGACTGAGACCATTCCCATGGCCAACCTCACGCAGACCAAGGTGGTTGCGGTGCTCTATCCGCTTTCTCCCGAGCATCCCTTCCCTGCCGCCGTGAATGCCTCAGTCGCCGTCTATAAGCAACTCCTCAAAACCTATCCGGCAAAGCACATCATCATTTACGGCACATCGGCCGGCGCGATTCTCACCGGTGAAATCGCCGTGGACCTCAAGAAGCTAGGCTTGCCGGAGCCCTGCGCTCTTGGCATCTTCTCCGGCTTCGGGGACTTCTCCAAACCCGGCGACTCCCAGTCTCTCTTCGCGTTGGATGGCCTCTCCGGCTATCTCGCTCCGCCAAACCCGGGCCAGCTCATGCTCCCCGAGTATGAGGGCAAGACAAATCCTCGCAACCCTGTCCTGTCGCCGGTCTATGCCAACCTGAGCGGATTGCCTCCCACGCTCTTTCTCACCAGTACTCGCGACCTGCTGCTGAGCGGCACCACGATTCTCGACCGCAAATTTCTTGATGCCGGCGACAAGACACAGCTCATCGTCTTTGAAGCACTGCCGCACGCCTTCTGGAACAATCCGCGCATGCCCGAGGCCAAACAAGCTGACCGCGACATGGCGAATTTCTTCAGCCAGCATCTCTACGGCGCTCAGCACTGATTCCATCTTTTCCTTCTCCCATGCGGGCAAGGCTGCGGCCTTGTCCGCATCCTGCCTGCATCACATTTAGCCGCATTTCCACCTCATACAAGTACTCTGATAAGGCATGGCTTTCGATTCCGCTGTCTCTCATAGCCGTCGCTGGCGCATCGCAGTGCTGCTGGGCATTGGCGTACTCATTGACTTCTTTGACCGGGTAAATATCTCGGTCTCGCATGACTCGCTGGTGCATGCCTTTCACATCTCTGACGTCACCTTTGGCATACTTGCCAGCGCCTACGCCTGGACCTACGCCGCATTACAGATTCCGGTCGGGATCATGCTCGACCGCATTGGCGTGAAGCTCATTGGCCGCGTCTCCACGCTGCTCTGGAGTCTCTCTTCATTCCTCGCCGCCGTGGCGCCCGGCATCGGCTCCTTTTTTGCCGCGCGGCTTTTGCTGGGCGTGGGCGAAGCGCCGGTCTTTCCCTCCAACGCCAAAGCGACGGGCTACTGGTTTCCAGAGAATGAGCGCAGCTTTGCCACATCGTTCTTCGACGCGGCGGCCAAGCTCGCCTCGGCCATCGGAGTGCCCATTCTCGGCCTGCTGCTGATTCACTTCGGCTGGCGCTGGATGTTCGGCTTCTCCGGCTTCATCAGCCTCGCCTATTGCGCCGTGTTCTGGATCGTCTATCGCAATCCCAGCCAGGACCGCAAACTCTCTGAGCAGGAAAGACGCCTCCTGCGCGAAGGCAATGCGCAGCCCGAGGGCGTGACGAAAACCACGCACGGAGCGCCGCTGCTCTATCTCATGCGCAATCGCGAAGTCATCGGCGCATCCATCGGCTTTGCAGCCTACAACTGGACCTTTTATCTGCTGCTCACCTGGCTGCCTGATTACCTTTCCAGGATGCTGCACATCAACCTGCTGCATTCGGTGCTCTACACCAGCGTGCCGTGGGCGATTGCGACCGTGACCGACCTTGCCATCGGCGGCTGGCTCGTCGATCACCTGGTGCGCCGTGGCTTCTCGCCCTGGAAGGTACGCCAGACCGTGCTCTGCGTGGGCATGGCCTGCGGCGCGGGCATCTTTGGCGCGGGCTTTGCTCACACCCCCATGCAGGCGCTCTTCTGGATCAGCCTTTCCATCGGCGGCCTCGGCGCCATGGCTCCTGTGGGCTGGTCGATTCCTTCGCTCATCGCGCCTAAGGAGAGCGTGGGCCGCATTGGCGGCATCATGAACTTTCTTACTCAACTTGCGGCGATTGGAGCGCCCATCGTCACAGGGTTTTTCGCCAAAGAGCACAACTTCAAAGGAGCATTTCTGGTCGCCGCGCTGTTGCTTGCCATCGGCATCGCCGCCTATCTTTTCCTGCTCGGCAGAATGCACGTCATCCCTGAACCGGAAGAGGCATAGAGCAGGCAGAGAGCCACGACATGCGCCGCCGGAGCATCCCCGGGATGACGGCAAAGCATCCTCTAGTGGATGATGGATTCCATGGCACTCAATCGACGTGAATTCCTGCGTTCGGCCGCTGTCGCTCCGGTAGCGGCCAGGCATCTCTGGTCACACCCTCACGAGAATGCCAAACGCCGCCTGCTCCTGGTAGGCACACGCACCGACAAAACCAGCAAGGGCATTTACGCCTGCCACTGGGACCCAGAGCAGGGCGAGCTCACCTCGCTGGGCCTCGCCGTCGAGAGCCAGCAGCCAACCTTTCTCGCGGTCCATCCCAACGGCGAGTTTCTCTATGCAGCCAACGAGTTGGATGAGTTTGAGGGCGCCAGGAGCGGAGCCGTCAGCGCATTTCGCATTGACCGGGAGCACGCGCGGCTGCATCCGATCAATCAGATCGCCTCAGAGGGTACTGAAACCTGCAACGTGAACGTCAGCCACACGGGCTATGCTGCCTTCTGCGCCAACTATGCCAGCGGCAGCATGTCGTCGTTCTTTCTCAATCCCTCAGGAGCGCTCAGCGCGCCAGTCTCGCACTTCCAGTACCACGGCCACGGACCGAATCCTGATCGCCAGGCAGGCCCGCACGCACACCGCGTGACCCCATCCCCTGACGATCGTTTCCTGCTGGTGAATGACCTCGGCCTCGATCGCATTCATATCTACCATCTCGACGCCGCCAATGCGAAGCTCACGCCCAATGACCCTCCACATTGGGAGGCCTTTGCAGGCTCAGGGCCCCGCGCCCTGCATTTTCACCCCAACGGGCATGTAGCTTATGTTGTCTTTGAAATGGGATCGGCCGTGCAGGCTCTGCACTGGAACAAGGAAAAGGGAACGCTCCACGCCTTGCAGGACCCCATTCACCTCACACCGCCCGACTATCACGAAATCAGCACCGGCTGCGACATGGTTCTGGACCACAAGGCGCGCTTCGCCTACGTGATCAACCGCTTCTACAACCGCATCATTACCTTTTCCGTAGACCATGACGGCAAGCTGACACTGCTGCGCCGCAGCTCCTGTGGCGGCGAGGTTCCGCGCCATCTTGCACTGGACCCAACCGGACGCTGGCTGCTCATCGCCAATCAAAAATCGGACAACATTGCCGTCTTTGAGATTCATCCTGAAACAGGCGTAGTCTCTGACGAACCGGCGAAGAGCTATCCGATCTCGATTCCGCAGTGCTTGTTGTTTGTGTAAAGGAGGAAGATAACTTGCGGTGCAGATTCCTATCCTGAATGCGCCCGGTGCGCGAAGGAATGGAATTACACCGTCACCAGACGCCGCGCGGGAACCGCTTCCTTCGCGGCCTTCTTCTCTGCGAGTGTCACCAGTTCCCAGGCAGACTTGTCCTTCAGCAGCCGTGAGACCAGGGCCGTGTGCATGGCATGGCCGGCGCGCTCGGCCTTGACGTGACCCAGAATCTGGTGGCCCACCAGGGCAAGATCCCCAATCAGATCCAGCACCTTGTGGCGCACAAACTCGTCGTCAAAGCGCAGCGGGCCATTGACCACGGCCTGGCGCGTGAGGATAATCGCGTTCTCCTCTGAAGCGCCGCGAATCAGGCCCATGTCGCGCAACTTGCTCTCGTCTTCCTTGTAGCCAAAGGTGCGCGCCGGAGCGATCTCTTTGCCGTAATTGCGCGATGCCAGATCCACCACGAAGCCCTGACGTCCAATCGGCGAAGGAAAGTCAATCTGGTAGGAGACACGGTAGCCCTCGCCCGGATATACGCCGATGAACTTGTCCCCGTCGCGCACTTCCACACTTTTCAACACCCGCAAATATTGGCGCTTGCGGCGCTGCATGCGCAGGCCCACCCGGCGAAACGCCTCCACATAAGGCGTCGCGCTGCCATCCAGAATCGGCAGCTCCAGGTTATTCAACTCCACAATCACGTTGTCCACGCCCATGCCCACCAGCGCGGAGAGCAGATGCTCGGTCGTCGAGATGAGCACGCTCTGGCGCATGAGGCTTGTGGCATAGCTCACCTTGGCCACATTGCGCCCGGTCGCGGCAATCTCAAAGCCCTCAAGGTCCGTACGCCTGAAAACCACCCCGGTGCCCGCCGTGGCCGGCAGCAGGCGCATGCACACGGGTGCCCCGCTATGCAGACCGATGCCATGAAACTCAAGGGGAGCGCTGACAGTGTGCTCGTAGTGGACGGCGTCGAACAAAGACATGACCTCAGTGAAGCAATAGACTATCCTTTGCAGTACAAAGTTTAGCTGTTGCATTTTTGCCACAGTCAAGGGTGGCAATGGCACATCTGTTCTCGATCCCTGAGAGGTCGCTCATGCCCAGCCGCCGCCAAGCTCCGCACTCCACTCCCATGAATCCTCAAGCGCTCCTTCTGCTCGCACAGAATGCTGAGGATGCCCAACTGCGCCTGTTGCAGCAACTTGTTGAAATTGAATCACCTGGCACAGACCGCGCGGCCGTCAACCGTTGCGTGCAGGTGGTTGCCGCAGCGGGCGTTCGCCTGGGAGGAAAACCAAAGCGGCACAGCAATTCCCAATTTGGTGACACGCTGGAGTTGCGCTTTGCCAGCCGGAAACGGGGACGCCCCCTGTTACTTCTTGGGCACATCGACACGGTCTGGCCGCTCGGAACGCTTGGCCGCATGCCGTTCCGCATCGCACTTGAGCCCGGCGGCGAGCGCATTGCCGGGCCCGGCATCTATGACATGAAGGCTGGCGTGACCATGGCGCTGACCGCGATTGAGATTCTGCAGAAGAGCGATCAACTCTCGCGACCGGTCACGCTGCTGCTGGTCAGCGACGAGGAAGTCGGCAGTCTCTTCTCACGCCCGATCACCGAGAAGCTGGCGCGCGAATCAGCCGCCGTTTTTGTGCTGGAGCCGGCGCAAGGGCGCACCGGAGCTTACAAGACCGCACGCAAGGGGGTCGGAGACTACACGCTGCACGTGCGCGGCGTGGCCGCGCACAGCGGTGTGGATTTCACCAGCGGACACTCGGCCATCGAAGAGCTGGCCTGGCAGATCGAGCAGATTCGCGGCTTTACCGAACTGGAGCGGGGCCTCACTCTTAATGTGGGCGTCATTCGCGGGGGCAGCGCCCGCAACGTGGTGGCCGCACACGCCGAAGCGGATATCGACGTGCGCATTGCCCGGGCCGGCGATGCCGCGCGCATTGATAAAAAGCTCAAGAAATTGCGCCCCCGCGACCCGCGCTGCGTCTTATCCATAGAAGGTGGCGTCAACCGCCCGCCCATGGAGCGCTCACGCGCCACGGTAGCACTCTTCCGTCAGGCACAAACGCTGGCCCGGCAGATGGGCTTTGCGCTCGAAGAGGCTTCGACGGGCGGCGGATCGGACGGCAACTTCACGGCGGCACTTGGCGTCCCAACACTGGACGGCATGGGGGCCGTCGGCGAGGGTGCGCACGCGACGCACGAGTCCATCTTCCGCAACGATCTGGCTCCGCGCACTGCATTGCTCGCAGCCATGATTGCGAATGTAGAGAGGTGAAGATCGAAATGATCAAGTGGATCGAGTTTGCGTTCCTTGGGGCGTCACTGGCGGTCATTCTTGGATTGGTGATGGCCGGTCCAAAGTTCAAAACGCCGCCGAGGACCGATGACGTGCCGCTCGGGGCGGCCGATCCGCCAGCGCCTGGGGCCGACACTGAAAGCCATCCGCAGACCTCGTAAAACCGCAGGGTTGCTCGCGCTCGGAACGTTCCCTATCGGGCCGCGATGTGTCCCTCGCCCTCATTACCCCAAACATGCTCGCCCTTTGCCATGATGCCCTCGAGCATGGCCGTCACGAGGGCCAGCGGCAAACCCACTACATTGAAATAGCAGCCGTGTATCCGCGGAATCCATCGCGCGGCATACCCCTGAATGGCATACGCCCCTGCTTTGTCCCGCGGTTCGCCCGTCTGAATGTACGAGGCAATTTCCGCCTCGCTGAGCGTGCGCATGGTCACATAAGTGACCTCGGCAGCGGTCTCCACATGGCCGCCCTGCAGCAGCGCCACACCGGTGATCACGGTATGCGTTGCGCCGGCCAGCAGGCGCAGCATGCGCGCCGCATCCTGATCATCTTCCGGCTTGCCCAGCATTTCTCCCGTGGGAGCCACGACAGTCGTATCCGCACCCAGAACAACCGCACCTGCGGGCTGCGCGGCCTGCGCAGCCACGGCTTTTTCGCGCGCCAGCCGCGTTACATAAGCGATGGGGTTCTCCCCCTCACGCGCCGATTCATCAATGCCGGCCACGGCAGTAGAAAATTCATAACCCGCCTGCGCCAGCAATTCGCGGCGGCGGGGGGAAGCAGAAGCAAGTACGAGCATACCCATGATTATTTCAAACCCGGCAGAGTCAACTTCAGGCTTGAGGCATTCGCGAGTGCGCTGAATGAAACTTATCCTCGAAATTCGATCCCGACGCGCGGCCCCTGCGCATCGCATACGCCCCATGCCATCTGCGGAGTATTATGCGCAATGCCCCAGCGTCCGTCAGGCCCCAGCAAAATCATGCCCGCATGGCCTTGCAAGCGACGCGCCAGATAAGCAATCGCTGCCTGCGCCGCCTCTTCTGGAGCCATTCCAGACTGCACGCGATCGGTCGCCCACTTGCCCAGAACCAGTTTCATAATAGGCTCGCCCCACCCGGTGAGCGAGACGGCCGCGCTGAGGTTGTCGGCATAGCATCCGCAACCGATGAGCGAAGAATCACCCACCCGGCCCGGAGCCTTGTTCAGAGTGCCGCCCGTCGAAGTCGCGGCAGCGATACGGCCCTCTGAGTCAAGCGCCACGGCCCCCACGGTGTCATGTGATGCCAGTGGATCGTCACCGGCAAAGGTGGTGTCAGGCAGTCCAGCTCTGGCTTTTTCCTGCGCCGACCGCAACCGCTCCCGCTCGCGGTCAAGCACCAGTTCGGCATTGTCGATCAATGCCATGCCGTGTTCCTGAGCAAACTCTTCGGCGCCCTGGCCCACAAAATAGACGTGATGGCTTTTCTCAAGCACCAGCCGCGCGGCCTGAATGGGGTTCTTGAGCCGCTCCACGCAAGCCACGCCCCCGGCGAGCATACGCGCACCATCCATCAGCAGCGCATCCATCTGCACGCGGCCATCGCGCGTCAAAAAGCTGCCGGTCGCGGCATCAAAAGTCGGGTCGTCTTCAAGAACTGTGACCGCAGCCTCGACCGCATCGAGCGCGGAGCCGCCTTTTTCCAGCACAGCATAGCCTTGGGCGAGCGCCGCGCGCACACCGGCACGGTGAGCTTCGCGCGCATCTTCAGGAATGGCCCAGGCACCGCCATGAACCAGCAAAACGGGTGTTTTTACTTGCATAGCAAACCACTGAGTATACGGGATGGCAGCCTGTTCAAGGCTTTTTGTCATCTACTTATTTATTCCCCGCAGCAGGCTCCCTTAAGGCATCCGCCGGGATACCTGCCTGTAACCTTTTAGGCAAGATCTTTTGCAAGGAGCATGCATGCATCACCTTACCGTTCTTCCGGCGGTTATTCTGGCGATTCTTGGACAGATTTTCAAAAGCGGGGAGGGACAAACGCACAAAATCATCGTGGGGACCGCCGTGCTCCTCGGCGCTCTATTTGTCGCCTACTGCGTTTACTTCGTTGTCTTCCGCTTTGTGCTCCGGCGCAGGATTTCCCTGATGAACCATCGCTTCATCAGCCGATTCAGCCGTCCGGCCTTCTGGATCTTTGGCGTCGCCGCAGCCATGAGCGCGGTTCCTTTCTTTCAGCTCAACGAGTCGATGGCCGGCACGATTGAGCACATTCTTCACATCATTTTTCTCATTTGCATCGGCTGGGTGCTCGTCGCCTTTGTCTATACGTTTGAAGACATCATGGTACGGCGCTATGACATGAGCGCCGCCGATAATCTCAACGCTCGCCGCATTCGCACGCAGCTCGCCGTCATTCGCCGCATAGCGCTCATTTTTGTTTTTGTGCTCACGGCAGGCCTCGTGCTTTACACCTTCAACCACACGCGCATCTGGCAATATGGCGCAGGCCTGATTGCCTCAGCCGGACTGGCCTCTTTTGCACTGGCCAGCGCAGCCAAAACTACAGTAGGCAACATGCTTGCGGGCATTCAGATTGCCCTGACCGAGCCAATTCGCCTGGATGACGTGGTGATTGTAGACGGCCAGTGGGGCCGCATTGAGGAGATCACCTCAGCCTATGTGGTGGTGAAAATCTGGAACCTCGAACGCCTGATCGTGCCGCTCACCTGGTTCATCGAGAATCCATTTCAGAATTGGACTCGCACTTCCTCTGATCTGATTGGCACCTTTTATATCTATGTGGACTACACCTGCCCGGTCGATCCGCTGCGCAAAGAGTTTGAGCGCATCTTGAAGGAGACTCCTCTATGGGATGGCAAAGCCCAGGTGCTGCAGGTGACCGATCTCTTCAAGACGACCATGCAGTTGCGCTGTCTGCTGAGCGCAGCCGACTCAGGCAAGCTCTTTGACCTGCGCTGCCTCGCCCGCGAGAAGATGATTCTCTTCATCCAGCAGAACTATCCGCAGCACCTGCCGACCCTGCGCTTTGCCGAGAACGCGCGCGATCAGGAGCACTCCCAGGAGCATTCCCTGCCTGGTTCACTGCCCGGCTCAGCACACGAGGCCAGGACCAATTCGCCCGCACCCTGATCCCCCGCACCATGATCCAGAGATACCCGAGGCTGCGGAGGCGATTCCCCTCCGCAGCCTCGGCGCGGGAAAACCTGTGCGAAGCCCTCGGGTCAGAGGCTCTTGCGCGAAACCCTATTCTTTGACCTCTCTGAGCGCCCGCCACACCAGCCACCAGACGATCAGCCCGATGAACGCGAGCGAGCCCAGCAGCAACAGAATCAGGTGCTTGTGTACGAGGTTGCCGAAGAGCACGATGATCTTCGGCCCGTATAGTACGGTAAGCAGTCCCTCGACCAAATAGCGGATGGTGCGGCCGATAAACACCGCCAGCAGAAACTGCGGTGCCTTCATCTCAAAAACGCCTGCGCCGAAAACAAACAGCTTCCAGGGTGTGGGCGGCGGCATCATGGAGGGGATGATCATCGCCATCATCTCCTGCCGCTCAAAGCGGTCGCGCAGCGACTCAAAGCGCTTGCGATCAATACGCCGCAGCAGGAAGAGCTCGCCGCCGGCACGACCAAGATAGTAAGGAATCAGCGCGCCAATCGAGGAGCCTACGCCCGCCAGGATGGCGTAGAGATAAAAATGCCAGCGATCCGACCACGCATACCCGGCCATGATGAGGTCCATGGGCAGCGGAATCGAGCTGGCATCAATAAACGCGATCACTCCCGCGCCCCAGAAGCCCAGCGGCTTCACAAAGGCCAGAAGAATAACCTTCCACTTCGTCAATAAGGCGATAAAACGCTTCAATGGTCTTCCTGATCTCGGGCGGTATCGTCGTGCTGAGTGTCGCCCTGCAGCAGGCGAAGCGCATGCGGCAGCAATGGCAGCACCGCGCGCAGTGAGGTCACAGCGCCGCGCGGACTTCCCGGTAAATTCAAGATGATCGAAGAGCCCGATGTACCGCAAAAAGCTCGGCTCAACACAGAAAAAATCGTCTCCTGACGTCCTTCGGCCCGCATAAGCTCTGCGACGCCATCGAGCGAGCGGTCGCACAGGGCGCGCGTCGCGTCTGGAGTGACATCGCGGGGACCAATCCCTGTGCCGCCGGTCGTCACAACCAGCCTCGCCTGGGCCAGGCAGCCCAGCAGTTCCGCCTGGATGGCCTCAATCTCATCGGGCACGGTGCGCCGCAGAATCACAGGAAACCCGGCCTCCGCCAATGCCAGGGCCACTGCGGGACCGGAAACGTCTTCACGTTCGCCCCGGAAACAGGAGTCACTGACGGTAATCACGGCGGAAGAAATCATCTTTCTCGATTGTAAGGGGAAGAAATCAGCCCAGGAGTTAGGGAATTTGCGCCTTCAATGAGAGAATTTCGACAGGAGCGGTACGGCAGCCCCAGTTGGGGGTTGTTCGGCTCCTGTTGCAGATCCAGCATGCCGATCACTGAAGTCCCAACGAACCAGGCACCTCCTGAGCCGCCGACGCCCAGGAACACGCGCAACCGCTACGACGACCTGGATGCCGATCATCTCCTCCACGTCATTGAAGACCTGGAGGACGCAAAGTCGTGGGGACGCGTGCGCGAGATGATCTGGGTATCGATCATTCTGCACCTGATCGTGGCCTGGTTTCTCATCTATGGGCCCAAGCATCTGTGGCATGTTCGCGTGGTGACGCCGGCAGAGCAGTTGCGGGAGCATCCTCCCAAGCAGCTCTCCTACATTCAGCTTCCGCCCGATCTGCTGAAGCAGAAGCCAAAGCAGACCAACATCATTTCCGACCAGAATCGGGTTGCGGAGAGCAAGCATCCGGTTCCCGTCAAGAAGACCCCGCAGCAGTTGGAAGCCATGCGCCGGGCAGGAGAATTGCGTTCGCCCGGGCAGCCGCAACGGCCGGCTCCGCAGCAGCGGCCCGCCCCGACGCAGCAGGCGCAACGGCCTATGCCGCGCGGCGCGCAGCCGCAGGCGCAGCGCGCTCCCAAGACGCCTCCGGCTCAGCCGCTGCCCAACAACAGTCAGTCGAAGTTAAGCGCTCCTGCGCCAGCTCCAAAGATTCAGAACTTCCGCGCCAGCACAAGCGCCTCGCCCGGCGAGCAGCTTCAGCAGGCTCTTCGTGCGGCCTCACGCGGCTCCTACTACGGAGGAGGCGGAGGCGGCCAGAACGGCGGCGATGAAGGCATGAATGCCCCCGTGCAGCACAACGGCGAGCAGGGAGCCGTCGAGATTCTGAGCGACACGATGGGTGTGGACTTCAGCCACTACATTCAACAGGTCATCGCGGCAACCAAGCGGGCCTGGTATCCCATCATTCCTGAAGAGGCTCGTCCGCCACTCAACAAGCAGGGCGAGGTCGCCATTCGTTTTGAGATTTACCCGGATGGCAGCGTGCATGTGATGCAGCTTTATGGCCCCTCAGGCGATGTTGCGCTCGACCGCGCAGCCTGGGGAGGCATTACCGGCGCATCGCCGTACCCGCCGTTGCCCAAGCAGTTCAAGGGCAAGTATCTGGCCCTGCAGTTCAACTTCCTCTACAACGAAACTCCGGGTGGTCAATAGCCATGCCAGACTCGCAGCCTTCCCGCGAGTCTGGTCCGGGCTCGCAAAAGCCAGCGGCAGGGCGTGATCCGGACCGTGTGCCGCGCCAGCAGGTGCGCGGCCTGATTCTGCTCGCTTTGCTGCTCGCGTTTTTTGCACTGATGCGCGCCAACTGGCATGCTTTGTTTGCGCCCGGCTGGTGGCGCATCTTTTGAGCCACGCCCCCGCAATCAACCCGGTCTCGCAACCACTTCTGGTGGTGCTGCTCGGTGCGACCGCGAGCGGCAAAACGGCGCTCTCCCTCGCGCTTGCCGAGCGCTTCAACGGCGAGATTGTCAGTTGCGATTCCATCGCGGTCTATCGCGAACTGGAGATAGGCTCGGCCAAGCCCTCACTCGCCGAGCGCGCCCGCGTGCCCCATCACCTTATCGACGTCTTTGGTCCGCAGGAGTGGTGTACGGCCGGAGACTACAGCCGTCTGGGCCGCGCCGCAATCGCAGAGATCACCGGGCGTCGGCATCTGCCCATCGTGACCGGGGGGACAGGCTTTTATCTGCGAGCGTTGATTGACGGCCTCTTCCCGGGGCCGCCGCGCTCGGCCGAGCTGCGCGGGCGTCTCGAGCGAAGCGTTCAGCGTCATTCTGCAGGATGGCTGCATCGACTGCTCCAGCGGCTCGATGCGGACGCCGCTGAACGTATTCATGCGAATGACACGCCAAAGCTCATTCGAGCCGTTGAAGTCTGCCTCGCCGCGCGCCAGCCCATCACACAGGCCTGGCAGGCAGGCCGCGACGCTCTCACCGGCTACCGTGTGCTGCGCATTGGCCTCAACCCAAACCGGCAAGCACTTTATGCGCGCATTGATGCCCGCGCCCAGTCGATGTTTGAGCACGGCTTGCTCGAAGAGACCAGCCGCATCATGAATACCTACGGCAGTGCTCTGCCTACGCTCGATGCGCTTGGTTACCGGCAGGCAAAGCAGGTGCTGAGCGGCGAGCTTGCGCTGAAAGATGCCATTACCGCCGCGCAGCAGGGCCATCGCAACTATGCCAAGCGCCAGCTCACCTGGTTTCGCCGTGAACCTGAGGTGCATTGGCTGGCCGGGTTCGGCGATGACCCCGCCATCGGAGCTGCAGCGCGTCAAATCATTGAGGCAGCGCTAGCCTCCCCGCATTCCACACCGGAGAAGCCACAGGAGTGAAGAAATCTTTCCGTACCATCTTCACCGCCATCGCCGCGCCCGCCCCCAATCGCACGCCGTGGAGCCTCTTCGCGATGCTCACCGTGTTGATTCTCTTCGTACAGGGCTACCACCCGTGGTCCAACGATGCCGGTATTTATCTCGCTGGTGTACGCAAGCTGATGGATCCCGGCCTATATCGCTCCGATGCGCCCTTCATTGTCTCTCACACTCATCTGTCGATTTTTGCGCCCACATTGGCTGATTTCATCCGGCTTACCCACGCCAACTTTGCCTGGACAATCTTTGGCGCGTACCTGTTCTCCACCGCGCTTTTTCTTTACGCCTCCTGGCAGATAGCCGTACGGCTGCTGGCTTCGCAGCGCGCACGGCTCGGCGCGCTTTGGATGGCTGCGGCCCTCTACTCCCTGCCGGTCGCGGGCACCGCGCTGGTCATCATGGACCCATACCTGACCGCGCGCTCTTTTTCCACGCCACTTGATTTGCTGGCTGTCTCCGCTGCGCTCGACCGCCGCTACGTGCGCACCGGCATCTGGCTGGTGCTCGCCGCGTTGATGCATCCGCTCATGGCGGCCTTTGCATTTGCGTTCGTAGTGATACTGGTTGCGCTGGACCGGGAACGGCCTCGCTTTGCCCTGAGCCTCTGCGTCATGGGCATCCTCGCCGCAGCGATCGCCTATTGGAATAGCCTCTTCCAGCCTATTTTTATTGCTTATCGCGAGGCGTTGCTGCTCCCGGCACATACATTTCTGTTTCTTGGCCGGTGGCAGTGGTACGAGATCGCAGGAGCAGTACTGCCGCTGATTCTTTTCGCTGTCACCGCTTGGAAGTCCGGCCTTCGCAGCCGCATCGCCCACATATGCCTGGCTGCGATACTGACGGGAGCCAGCAGCCTCATCATCGCAGCCTTCTTTGTTCCCGTGCGCGGGCCCTATCTGCTGGTGCCCCTGCAGGTCATGCGCATCGATCACATCCTGTATGCACTTGGTGTCATCCTCTTCGGCGGGTTGGTCGCGCACCTCACAAACCGCCGCACATGGATCGCGTTTGTCTTCTTTCTCCTGGCCTTCACCGGCATGGGCATTGCCGCGCGCCTGAGTTATCCAGGATGCCGCGCCGTCGAGTGGCCCGGCCTTGCGCCCAAAAATCCATGGTCACAGGCCTTTCTTTGGATACGCGGCCACACACCGCCCGCTGCAGTCTTTGCCTTTAACCCCAGACTCGTTTACCAGCCCGAAGAGGATGAGCAGGGCTTCCGCGTTCTGTCAGAACGCAGCCAGTTGCCCGATGACAAAGACGCCGGAGTTGTCGCCGTCTTCCCCAGCCTCGCCTTCCGCTGGGCACGTGAGCGCAATGCGACGCTGCACATCAACACCGAATCCGACGCCGAGCGCGTGAAAATACTCGCGCCCCTTGGAGTCACATGGCTCCTGCTGCCCCCCAACGCCGCAACACAATTCCCTTGCCCCTACAGCAACCGTGTGGTCAAGGCTTGCCAACTACCGGGGCATTCATAGCCCGCCACTCTCTGGCCGGTACTGCGACAGCCACCACACCCTGTGCCGCCTGGCATTCTCGCAGGCTAAAACACAAAGGCCGGAGCATCTGCTCCGGCCTCATAAATTTCCGTTCTTGCTTTTTACTGCACCGTCAGCGCAATACAGGCCGCACCCGAGCAGCCCGAGCTCGACGTCGCCTGCTGCACCTGCGTGCCGTTGGACGAGTAGGCTGAAACCACCAGCGTGTAGGAGCCCTTCGGCGTTCCAGGATTCGGGAACGGCTTGTGCAGCAGGTAGCCATAACGCGCACCGCACGCCGTCAATCCAGCCGTGCAAACCGCCAGCAACGCAATCACGCCCATCATGCGGAGCGCATTTCCATTCTTGCGGCGCAACGCAACCACACCGAACAAGGCAAATCCGCCCGGCAACAGGAAGGCGAGGTAGGTCTGTCCACGATGGAAGGGCGTCTCGCTCTTTGAGGAATAAATGCCAGAAGCCGCGTAGGTGTTGATCTGCATCGAGCTCGTCATCGAGCCATTGGCGGTGAGCGCAAGGGTGTTGGGGCTGAAGGCACAATCCGCTTCCTGCCCGAGTGTGGCCGGCAGGAAGGAACAGGAAAGATCGACGGTACCCGCAAAACCATTGACCGAGTTCACCGTGAGCAGCACCGTGCTGTACTGCCCCGGCGTCAACGTAACCGACGAGGGCGTAGCCGTCACATTAAAACTCGCCACGGTAGACGTAGCATCCGCAGACACAGCCGCAGGCGCAGAGGCCGAGAGCGCGTAATCGCTGGTCACCGGGTGATAGACAGCGGTCACCTGGGAAACACCGGCAGGCAGCGAAGTCAACGTCAGCGATGCCGCTCCGTTCTGCACAAAAGCTGATCCCAGCGAGCCCTTTGAGGTTTCAAAGCTGACCGAGCCACTGTTCAGCGGAGCGCTGGTCATGCCGGAAACCGTCGCCTGCAGCGTCAGCTTCCCGTTCACGCTGCTCGTGCTCAGGTTCGTGCGCGTCACTTGCTGCGCATGCGCAGCAGGAATCGAGAGGAGGGTGAGAACGGTGAGGAGCACCACATAGATTGTCGCGCTGGGTTTGCGCTTGCCCGCGCCATACGAAAACTGCCGAATCATTCGTTAGATCTCTGCTTCCTGAACCGCTGGGGTTGGTCTGCCCGTATTGTATAGGAGGCCACTCCACGCCCGCCCCGGAATTCGATCAGAGCCCCGCCGCCAGGCCTGCTTTCCGCCAGGATAACCACCGCAAACCCCGCCCGGCACGGTAGGATATTCGGTTATGGCCCATCCACTCTCTGAGCGCCCCCAACTCCGGCACCTGACCGCCCAACTCGACGAACTGAGGCAAAAGGGCACACACTTCCGCCTGCGCGTGCTCGATGACATTCAGGCCCCAGTCTGCACCTATGACGGCAAAAAGGTCATCAATCTCGCCTCCAACAACTACCTGGGGCTTTGCGATCACCCAAGGCTGCGCGAGGCCGCCATCCAGGCCATTCGCGACTACGGCGTCGGCTCGGGAGCCGTCCGCACCATCGCCGGCACCATGAAAATTCACATGGAGCTGGAGGAGAAGATCGCCCGTTTCAAAAATGTGGAAGCCTGCGTCGTCTTCCAGAGTGGATTCACGGCGAATGCCGGCACGGTTTCGTCCATTCTCGGCAAAGAAGACTTCATCATCTCTGACGAGCTGAATCACGCCTCCATCATCGACGGCGCCCGGCTCTCCCGCGCCAAGATCAAGGTCTTCCGCCACAAGGATGTCGCTCACGCCGAAGAGCTGCTCAAAGAGGTCGCCAACGAGCCCGGCCGCAAGCTCATCATCACTGACGGCGTCTTCTCGATGGACGGGGACATCGGCCCTGTGGACAAACTCTGCGATCTCGCGGACAAATACGGTGCCATCATGATGGTGGACGACGCCCATGCCTCCGGCGTGCTGGGCCGCAACGGGCGCGGATCGGTGGACCACTTCGGCTGCCACGGTCGCGTCGATGTGCAGGTTGGCACGCTCTCTAAGGCAATCGGCGCGCTCGGCGGCTATGTTTGCGGCTCCAAAGACCTCATCGACTACCTCTATCACCGCGCGCGTCCATTTCTCTTCTCCACCTCGCATCCGCCGTCAGTGGCTGCCACTTGCATTGCGGCCTTCGACATTCTGGAGAATGAGCCCGAGCGCATTGAGCGCCTTTGGAGCAACACGCGCTATTTCAAGGAGCAGCTCGGCCACGCCGGCTTTGATATCGGTGGCAAAACCACCCCGGCCAGCGAAACACCCGTAACCCCGATCATCGTTGGCGACGGTCGCAAGACCATGGACTTCTCCCGCGCGCTCTTCGACGCCGGAGTCATGGCCACCGGCATCGCCTTCCCCACCGTGCCCGAAGGCAAGGCCCGCATTCGCACCATCATGACCAGCGAGCACACACACGAGCAGCTCGACCAGGCATTGGAGACTATCGTTAAGACGGCAAAGCAGATGTCTATCCTTTAGCATCGCAAGCAATTCAAAACAGAGAGGCCTGCAAACGCAGGCCTCTCTGTTTTGCGCCGAAGGCGCGCCCGCCCGTGCGGCCAGCACCTACCAGATGTGTACGCGCTGGTCTGGCGTCAGATATAGCTTGTCGCCCGGCTTCACATCAAATGCCTTGTACCAGCCATTGATGTTGCGCACCGTCTCTGCCCGGTACTGCGCCGGCGCGTGCGGATCATTCACAATCTGCGCCCGTAAAGCTGCCGGACGCACTTTCTCCGCCCAGTTCTGCGCAAATGCAAGGAAGAACTGCTGATCTCCAGTCAGTCCATCCACCACCGGGGCCTTCTTACCGTGCAGCGAGAGGTGATACGCCTCATACGCATCAGACAAGCCCGCCACGTCGGCAATATCTTCATCAATGGTCTGCTTGCCATTCACGTGTACACCGGGGAAGGGCGAGTACTGGTCATACTGCCGCGCCAGCGCTGCTGTCACAGCCTCAAAATGCGCATGATCTTCAGGAGTCCACCAGTTGCGCACCCGGCCTTCGGCATCAAAGGTCGAGCCCTCCGCGTCGAAGGTGTGCGAAATCTCATGGCCGATCACCGAGCCAATCGCACCATAGTTGAAAGCATCTGAAGCCTTAGGGTCGTAGAACGGCGGCTGCAGAATAGCGGCCGGAAAGTTCAGCGCGTTGTCCAGCGGCAGGTTTACGGCGTTCACCGTCTGCGGCTCCATGCACCACTCGCTGCGATTAACCGGCTGGCCAATGCGTGACAGCTCGTAACGGTAATGGAAGAGCCGCGCCCGCATCAGATTGCCCATCAGGTCTTCGGGCTTGATCTCAAGGCCAGCATAGCTCTGCCACGAGTCGGGGTAGCCTACGCTCACCTTGAGGCTATCGAGCTTCTTGATGGCCTCCGCCTTGGTCGAAGGGGCGAGCCACGTGTTCGCCTCGAGCCGCTTGTGATAGGTGGCAATCAGGTTCGCCACCAGCGCCTGTACCTTGGCTTTTTCCTCTGCGGAAAAGTACCGTTTGGCGTAAATCTGCCCGACGGCATCGCCCAGCACCGCGTTCACCAGCATGACACCGCGATGATCCCGCGGCCTCTGCTGCTCAGCGCCATTCAGGGTTTTTCCAAAGAAATCGAACTCCGTCTCAGCCATCTTCGACGGCAATCCGCTCGCGTTCTGCTCGATCAGGTGATAGCGCAGCCAGTCCTTCCATGCATCCAGAGGAGTACTCGCCACCAGCGCGGCCTCACCTGTAAACGCGGAAGGCTCCCAGACGATGAACGACTTCTGATGCGCCAGACCTGCTGCCTGAAAGTACGTCTTCCAGTCCAGCCCAGGAGCCTTGGCGGCAAACTCCGCCTGCGTCCACGGGTTGTTCGCCTTGTGGATGTCCTCATTCTCCTCAAGCGACCAGTGCGTCTTCGCCAAAGCCAGCTCGAGCGCGTAGACACGAGCCGCGCGCTCCGTCGCGTGATCAAATCCGGCCAACTCGAACATCGCCGCGATGTGCTTCTGATACGCCTCGCGAATCTGCTGCATGTGTGTCGAAGGGTCCAGATAGTAGGCGCGGTTCGGCAAGACCAGTCCACCCTGCAGCAGATAGGCCGTGTAATGGTTCGGATCGTTAAAGTCGGGTGCGACCCACAGGCCGAACAGGTTCAGAGTGTGGAAGTTCGTATCGTTCAGCGCATCGACATCGGCGCGCAGACTCGCGCCCAGCACTCGCGCCAGGTCCTTGCGCGAATGGATCGCATCGATCTGCCGCATCTCCGGCTGCAGGGGCTTTAATCCCTCCGCATCGATGGACTGCGTATCCATGTAGGAGTGGTACAGATCGGCGATCATGCGCTCATTTGAGCCGGGCGCTGCGTCAGCCTTCTCAGCGTTTTCAATGATGCTCTTCACCCGCTTGTCCGTGCGATCGGCAACGATCGAAAAACCGCCCACCGCCACGCGATCCGGTGGAATTACGGTGTGCTGCAGCCACTCACCGTTGGCATACTCGTAGAAATTGTTGCCGGGCTTCACCGCGTGATCAATGTGATCGACCGCTACGCCATGGCTCTGCGCCAGCAGGCCGCTCGGCGCGCAAAGAAGAAAAGAAACCGCCACACTTTGCAGAAACTTCATGAACAGATTGTTCCACATACGAGGATTCGCGGGCGAGCCGGAGAAAACCCGAAGAAGCAGGGCAAATTTCATGCCAAAACACGAAAAGACCGCCCGGCAACAGGGCGGCCTTTTCTTTTAGGGAGAATAGTTCCAACGGAGGCAAAGCCATCAGAACTTTCTGGCGAAATACTATGTTTGGGCAAAACCAGTGTCAAGGCAAAATACCCACGCCTGCAACCGTTTAATTTATCAGCGACTTACAAAGCCGCCCTCGGGGCCTTCGCAGAAATCAGGTTTCTCCTTTTATTCGCCAATAGCCTGCCCAGCCCGGCCCTAGTCCCCTCAAAGGACACTGCTTATCCGTACACCTGCACCAATGACGGTGCAATCAGGCCTGACGACCGGCCAACCGGAACCAGCCGGGTTACCCGGCCAGATTTACTTGTCGTTGAGGTTCAGGGCAATGAACTCTTCGTCGTGCAGGCTGGATGCCGGCTTGCCGCGCATCACGCGATAAATGGCGCGCCCGCCGCCTAAAAACAGCCCCAGCAGAATCGATGCTCCGCCCAAAATCGCTGTAAGCATCGCCACCGAGGTCAGCATCTGTGCTGTCTTGGCAACCTCGCTTACCTTTGGCTTCAGCCGGTCTATCGCGATGTGCTCGTGGAATTGCACCTGCGCCAATAGCGCCTTCGCCTGAGCCGGCGTAAATCCTCCGCTGGTCACCGCTACGCGCGTTCCGGCGCGTTTGACCAGCAAGGCCCCCGGAGTGCCTTTGACCGCGCCCTGCTGCAGCGCTCCGGCAATGGCAGCCATGCGGGCATCGGCAATCTGAGGGGTAGGATACGCAAGCAGTGTCAATGTCCCCTTGCCGTATTGCGCCCTGATTACTTCTGCATCCTGATCAAAGTGAATCAGTTCCGGCGGCAGTACGCCGCCTTCCATTTGGTAAGCCGCGGGACCGATCGCATAGCGCAGGCTTGCAAGGTCGAGCCCGTCCTGCGGCAATTGTTCCGGCAGTTCTGGCGGAACCCCGGCCGATCCCGGCGTGCGGGGAAGCACCGTGTCCAACTGCATCATGGCAGCTTTCTCACCTGTAGCACCGGGAGAGAACGTCGCCTTGAGCAACAGATTGTCTTTCCAGAGCAACCAGGTGTCGCCGTCCCGCGCCCCGTTGTATTGAATCACCGGCGTGGAAAGCCGTGGACGCTCTCCATCTTTGCCGGGCTTCACTAATCTGGCTCTGGCGTACCGCTCTGCCCCTATTCTTTCCGGCTGCATGCCTGCGGAATGAAGAAGCGTGAAGGCCCCGTAGGCACCCGTAGCGTCAGGAAACTGAAAGGCCAGCACCGTGACCACGGCTCCGGCCCGAACATAACGGGCCTGATTGCCGCCTTGATAGCCGAACTCCTTCCAGGCGGCCGCATCCTGCGCTTCAGGCGTAACCTGCTGCAGCACGTCCCGCTTCCAGGAGCCAAAGCTCGCCGGCAAAATCGCCGTTGTCTTCGTCGCAGCCAAGGATTCCTGCCCCGGCAAAGTGCTTCCGTGACCGGGCCCCAGGAAAGATGCGAGTGCCAGAACGCCAATGAGTCGAAAAAACATACCTTTACTTCTGGAGAGTACCACTCGCCATCCGCACGCGAGCGCCACCGGGCAAAGCCGCCACTTTTCGCGTCATATATGACGCTGACATTACAAAGCTGAATTTATCCTGAATTTCCATTCATTCCTGAAGCACTTCTTAATAAATTCCGGCCTTTTCAACTGGCTGTAATAGTGCGTTGAACCTTCATTCACCTGAGGGGCCGCCGCCTTTCTCATACTGCGACTAAGCAGATCACTCTGCCGGAACAGTGCGGTGAAAGGCTTCGATTCCCATACCGATGGCAGCTTCCCAGGCTGGAGTATCTGCTCCTGGCTCTGCTCGTTCTTTGCTGGGGAACGCAATTCAAAGCCTCTCTCTATCAGACCGCGTCCCACGGCAAGCGAGTTCCCGTCGCCAAGCTGATTTCTGACACAGAAAGCAGTGAAACCATGCGGACGGCGCTCACCACGCCCAGGAGGATGGCACGGCCAGGCTTTAGCGGCATATTCCACACCACCGCGCTCCTCTCTTTACTTCCTCAACCAGCTCTAACGGCCGCCGTGCCTTCAGATTCACCGCACCCTGACTGGCAACTGCTCGCCCAGCGGGATTCCCTCGGCCACTTCTTCCACCGGCCCCCTCCCACGTTCTAGTCCGAGCCGCGCACTCGCGCACCTGAGGAACAAGCTCCTCAATCCGCGAACGCTGCTCACTCCTGTTTTGCCTTCAGGCGCACTCCGCTCACCTCAAGGCACACCACCGCTCCTCTGATCGATTGGCATTGCTCTGCGATCAGGAAAAGCGGAAGCACTTCACAAAGCACCCACAATTTTCGGAGGAACCAACTTGCGTCGATCTTTGATTCTCGTTCTCGCAATAGCATCCCTGGGCTTCTCGCCCAGCTCGCATGCTCTTGCAGCATCCGCTGCCGCGCGACAGCATGTCACGGTCACGGTTCACGGCAAGATTACCGACCCATCCGGCGCCGTGATTCCGGGTGCGGCTGTCTCGTTGACTGACCTCACCAGCAACACCGTGCTCAGCACCATCTCTGCCCCTGATGGCAGCTACGAATTCAGTGGGGTTGCCGCGCACAATCAACTGCTGACGATCGTCAAGTCAGGCTTTGAAACCTATTCGCAGCAGATTGCCCCGGCGACCCAGTCCACTGCGGATGTCACGATGAAGCTCGCCGCCCTCTCGCAGAGCGTCACCGTCCGCGGCACCATCAATCCTGAAGCCACGCCGGTGCCCACGCGCGGTCAGGTCATGCTCATGCCCGGAACGGTACGCGTGATTGACCGCAAGGAAATTGAGGCCAGCGGCCCCGTTGCGGGCGGCGCGCAGATGGTGCAATCGACTCCCGGAGCCAACGTCATGGGCTACGGCCAGACCGGCTCGACCAAGTACACCATCATCCTCAACGGCATTCAGCAGGGTTGGGCAGGCGAAGCCACCAGCTTTACCGGCCCCGGCTCGCTCGGCATCACCTTTGACGGCGTGCCCGTCGCCGATCCGGCAACCGGCCTCTGGCAGTCGGCCACCATGCCTCAGAACCTGGTCATGCAGAACCTGCAGGTCACTTACGGCCCGGGCCAGCCCATGAATCGCTGGTATACCGACATCGGTGGACGCGTCGACTTCGTTCCCGTGCAGCCCACCGTGGGTCATCACCTCAGCGTCGAAGGCACCCAGGGGCCCGAGGGCCAGCAGAACTTCGCCTTCGTCGGCAACACCGGCCAGATCGGCGGATGGTCCACCGTCATTGGCGGCGGCCTCGGCCGCGGCGATAGCTACCTCCAGGGTCCTGACGGCTTTGGCAACCACTCGAAGAACGGCTCCATCTTTGGCAAGACGCTCAAGACCTTCTCGCGGGGCAGCCTTGCCTTTGGCGCGTTCTATGCCAAGGCCGGTGGCTATCGTCCGACCGTTATTCCCACCACGGACATCGGCCTGACCATTCCAGGCACCACCACGCACTTCAGCCAGGCCACCAGCGGCTTCTACACCGTCCTGCCCTTTGCCGACTACAACAAGTACGACACCAACGAGATGGCCATGGTCTATGCGCGTGAGCATTTCCAGGTCAGCCGCAGCATGTCCTTCCAGAACCTCACCTGGTATAACCACATTCGCCGTTTCCATCACCGCACGGCCGATGCTCTCAGCGGCGGCTCAAAGGTGGACGAGTGGAACAATCCCCACAGCAACATCTTCGGCGAAAAGATCAACGTCTCGCAGGTGTTGCCCTACAACACCATCAACTTTGGCGGATACTTCATTCACGAGCTCTACAACTCGCGCAACATATTCTTCAACCCCAACGACGGCGCCAGCGGCCAGAATCAGGTGGTCGGTTTCGGCTCCAAGTTCCGCTCCGGGTACTTCGATCAGAACAACGTCGCCTTCTACGCGCAGGACGACTTCCACCCCATCCCGCAGATCCACATAATTCCGGGCGTCCGCGTAGACGGCTTTAATACCAACTACAGCGATCAAGCCTTCCGGGACTTCACCTTTGCGGCTGGCGTAATTCCTTCCACCCACTGCTCGCTGTATCCCACCACGGCTGACCCCTTACAAAATGTTCTGGGAACTCCAAACGCCACAGACCAGGGCTCCCTCTGCTCATCCCACGAAAGCCGCTCCGCCGTGGAGCCTTCGATCGACGTTACCGTGACGCCGAAGCACTGGCTCACTCTCTATGGCGGCTATGACACCACCTATCGCTCGCCCTCCTTCGGTGGCGGCGGCGGTCTTTTCCAGAAGGTGAATCCCAAGTACTACATCCTGGCTGAAGGCAAGTATGCGCAGATCGGCGGCAAGATTCACTTCGTCAATGCGCCCGTGCTCCGCAACTTCATCGCCGGCATCAACTACTACCACAACACCTACAGCAACCAGGAAATTGACGTGGAAACAGCGCTGGGCGTGGAACTCACCAGCGGCGGCACCTCGGAATATCACGGTGTAGACGCCTTCCTCGATGCCGATCCCACCTCGCAGCTCCACTTCTTCGTCAACTTTGCTGGCGAGGCCTCCAGCTTCACCACTTACGTCACCGGCGGTACTCTCGCTGTGTGCGGCAAGACATCCAACCCCGCCGGATTAGCAGCAGGCTGCCAATACTTCAACAATCTGCCGGTCTCCTATATTCCCAACTACACCTTTAACACCGGCATTTACTACGCCATCCAGCACCACGGGCGCGAGATCATCGAGCCGCGCCTCTGGCTCACCAGCACCGGCTCGCAACATATCTGGTCAAACCAGACTGGTATGCCAGACAGCACCACCATGCCCTCGTACACCACCCTGAACCTGGGCTTCAACGCTCCCATCACCTTCCACAAGCAATCTTTCAATCTCGAGCTGGATGCCATGAATGTGGCGAACTCGAAGTATAACCAGTATGAGTACATCTCCAGCGGCGGCTACTTCGCCTCCATCGCGCCGGATCCCAACAATCCGCCAGCGAACTACATCAACGCCTATCCCGGAGCCCCGGCCTCGGTCTACGGCACCATCAGCTACCAGTTCTGATCGTTCTGCACGGAACGGCAGACCTGCCAGCAGAAGCATAGGCGTAAGCTGTAGCCGCAATTGAAAACAGGCTTCTCATAAGACCGCCAGGCCTTACGGGAAGAAAGAGAAAGCAAGAAGTGCCTCTCTTGGCGCCAGCTCAGGCTGGCGCCGTTTTTTTTATCGCAGACATCAGGCGTAAAGCTCGCGGGATGGGCGCTCATTCTATAGCAAGAGAGCAGGCAGAGGTTCAGAATGCGCATACACACACACGTCTTGCACAAGCCTGAACGGAGCTTAGTTTTATTTGGTAACGGAGCTGCGGCGGGCGACGATCTTGAGCTTTTCGCGGTCGAGAATTTTGCGAATCTGCAGGCGTGCGTGATTGTGCCAGGGGCCGTGAGGATCGAGCTTGATGTAAGCCGTCCAGTGGCGCAACGCCTGCCGCCGCGCGCCCTGCCGTTCGTAGGCGAGCGCCAGGTTATAGTGCGCATCGGCATAACGCGGCACAAGACGAATCGCGGCCTGGTAAGCCTCAATCGCCTCGCCCATGCGCTGCAATTCATCCAGCACGTTTCCGAGATCGAAGAACGCCAGCGCGTAATTCTGATCCGCCTCGGTGGCGCTGCGGTACAGCCGCTCCGCGCGGGCATAGTCTTTGCGGTGGTAATAAATCGTTCCCAGGTTAATCGCCGACGGCGCGTGGGTCGGCGTCTGCGCCAGAATCGCCTCATACAGCGCGATTGCTTCTTCGATGTTGCCGCCCTCTTCGCATTGCACCGCTTCAAGAAATGCCGCCGGCGTCTGGGGGAGCGGCTCGCGGCGAAAGCGATGACCGTCTTCGCGAGCCACATCGGCACCATGCTCAAAGTCAAACAAGAGCTGCCCGCCAATCGGGTCCATCAGCGTGCCGGAGTGGCGAAAGACCACGCGGGCGCCATCGCGCGCCGTACCCGCCTCCAACAATGGATTGCTCATCCCGGAAGCCTGTTGCATCGCCTGGATGCTGGCCCGGATATGAGAAGCCGAAAGGCGCGTGGAGCGAAGGTCGCGCAGCTTGCGCAACTGCACAAGATGCTCAAAGCTGTAGGTCTCAATGTGAGGGAAGATGCCCGCGCGTTCCCACGCACGCAGTTGCTGCGCGTGAATGCGGAGGATGCGAAGAATATCTCGACGCGTGTACGAGTTGACGATGACTTCGCTCACTGCCGCGATTATCCAAGCACCCTTGCCACAAGGACAAGTAGCATGCAATAAAAATCGTGGATAAGTGGGTACTAAACTTGATTCTTTTTGAGGAGGGGAATCGGCTGGAGCCGACGACCGGACTTGAACCGGTGACCTGCCGATTACGAATCGGCTGCTCTACCAACTGAGCTACGTCGGCCTCTTTGAGCATTTTACTTGAAGCCGAGGAGATTGTGGGGGTTCCGGGCCGCTGCTTTTCCTGTCCATCGTACAAAAAAGGCACGATGAACGGGCACGCGTTCCTTGGTGCCCACGTCCGGATACACGGACGTGGGCACCCTGATGAGACCTATGCCTGCAGCGCGGCGAGCGTCTTCTCCAGGCTCGCCTTGTCTTCCACGTTGAGGCAGCTCTGCGCTCGGTCAATCTGGCGCATCAGTCCGCTCAGCACACGACCCGGGCCGACTTCAACAAAATGTGCCGGCTGCTTATCAATGAGATTGCGCACGGACTCCACCCAACGCACCGTACCGGTGACCTGGCGAATGAGCGCGTCGCGCAATACGTTTGCAGTGGTGACCATGGCGGCATCGACATTCACGACGACCGGCATGTTCGCATCCGCAAAGGTCAACTCGTGAAGCAGCTTGGCAAGCTGGTCCTGCGCCGGCTGCATCAGCGCGCAATGAAAGGGCGCGCTGACCTGCAGAGGCACCACGCGCTTGGCTCCCCGCTCTTTGCACAACTCGCCGGCGCGTTCTACGGCGGCCGCCTCGCCAGAGATGACCGTCTGCTCCGGCGAATTGAAGTTGGCCGCCGAGACAATGCTTCCCTTCTCAAGCGCCGCAGCGGCGCAGGCCTCGGCCGCAGCCTCAGAGAAGATGCCCAGGATAGCCGCCATAGCCCCCTTGCCCGCGGGCACAGCCTGCTGCATGTAAGCGCCACGATGGCGCACCGTGCGCACGGCATCGGCAAAAGCCAGCGAGCCCGCGGCCACATTGGCCGCATATTCTCCGAGCGAGTGCCCCGCCACAAAGCCGGGTTGAATGCCGCGCTCCTGCAGCACGCGCAAAGCAGCGACGCTCACCGTGCAGATGGCAGGCTGTTGAAACTCCGTGAGCTTGAGCTGGTCTTCGGGCCCCTCAAAGCAGAGCTTCGAGACAGAGAAACCGAGAGCTTCATCCGCCTCCTCAAAGGTGCGGCGCGCGACGGGAAATTGCTCGTACAGATCGCGGCCCATGCCGACAGACTGCGAATTCTGCCCAGGAAAAAGAAAGACAAGTGTAGGTATGCTCATGTTCGTTCGTTATTTCAAATGATTGAGATGCTGTAGGGCAAGGTGCAGACCATTCCGCCGGTCAAACAAGATAGACGGTTGCCCGCATCTGGACTGCAAAATCTACTCAGCTCCTGCGCTGGCCCACATCGATGCGGTTGCCATCCGGGTCGGCGAAGACGAATGCATCCTGCCCATAATCTTTACTGGCGAGTGATTTGATAATGCGCACGCCGGCTTGCTGACAGTGCTGGTAAAGCGCCGCCACATCATCCACAAACAGATGCGCCACATTGGTTGTGCTGGCCCGGTGGTCACGCCTCCAGCTCAGGTGCAGTTCGGCATCGTCTTTCTTCAACACCATGAAGCCAACCGGTGAGCCGTTCTCAAAGACCTTCTGAAAGCCAAGCACACTGCTATAAAAATGGTGAGCGGCCTGAATGTCGCTCACCTCTAAACACGGCGCCAGGCGCCCAAAACGGATGGTTGCCACTGATTTCTCTGTCATCGCGAAGATTTCCTTGTGGTTCTTTTGCGAGCAGATGGCGACGATGCGCTTGCCCTGTTCAGGAGCGGTGTCCTGTGAAGCAGACTAGATGGCCCGGTAAAAATCAGGCATTGGAATCGGCTGGAGCCGCAAAATCGGCTTCCAACTGCTGGTTAACGCCCGCCGTGGCAAACTCGGCTGCGACCCGGATGCCGTTCATGATGGCCCGATCATTCGAGGACCCATGGCCGATGATGCAGACACCGCGCACTCCAAGCAGAGGAGTGCCGCCATATTCCGAAGGGTCAAGCCGGCGCTTGAACTCATCGAAGGCCCGGCGGGAGAGCATCGCGCCCACCTGCGCGGTGACCGTGCTCTTGAGCGAAATCTTGAGCATTTCCCGCACCAGCTTGAGGATGCCTTCCGAAGTCTTGAGCGCGACATTGCCCACGAACCCGTCACAGACAATGACATCACAGTGGCCGTTATAGATATCACGGCCCTCAACGTTGCCAATAAAGTTGAGCGGCAGCGCCTTGATGAGCGGGAAGGCTTCGCGGGTCAGGTCATTGCCCTTGCCCTCTTCTTCGCCAACAGACAAAATGCCGACGCGCGGGCGGTCCACCTTGAGCACCTTGCGGGCATACATCTCGCCCATGACGGCAAACTGCTCCAGATTGTGGGCCTTACAGTCGGTATTCGCGCCAACGTCGAGCAGAATTGTCGGGCCGGTCAGCGTAGGCACCGCCAGCGCCAACGCCGGGCGATCGACGCCGGGCAGCGCACTCAGCACCATTTTCGCTGTGGCCATGGCCGCTCCGGTGTTTCCTGCGGTGAAAAAACCGGCTGCCTTCTTCTCGCGAACAAGCTTGAGACCCACGCGCATCGAGCTATCGCGCTTGGCCCGAACGGCCTGAGCAGCCTTTTCGTCCATGGTAATGCGCTCGCTCGCATGCACGATCTCAATCGGCAGGCGAGCGCCACGAAGCGCCTGGGCCAGTAATGGCTCCAGAACGTCCTGCTGGCCCACGAGGTGAACGCGAACCGGCAGATGGCGGCATGCAAGAATGGCGCCTTTGATCTCCGGTTCGGGAGCTTTGTCAGATCCCCAAGCGTCGAGGGCGATGTCAGTGAGCATCAGCGCGCGAGACTAGCTGGCAGCTTCCTTGGTTTCAATGACCTCACGGCCCTTGTAGGTTCCGCACTTGCGGCAGATCCGGTGGGGCAGCTTCGGCTCATGACAGTTGGGGCACTCTGAGATGCCGGTCGCGGTGAGCGCGTCATGCGCGCGGCGCTTGGAGGTGCGCGCCTTGGAGTGGCGGCGCTTCGGGTTGGGCATTGCAAATTCCTTTCGTTCGGCAGCGCGGGTCAGCGTGCAAGGCGCCCGGCGCGCGACAAAAAACCTTATTTTTCCGGATTCAGCCGGCTGCGCAGGTCTGAGAGCGCCGTCCAGCGCGGATCGGATGGACCCGTATCGCAGGAGCAGGAGCCGCTGTTCAGATTTTGTCCACAGCGCGGGCAGAGCCCTTTGCAGTCTTCGCGGCAGAGCGTTTTCGCGGGGAGGGACAGAATCACCTGCTCCCGCAACACGTCTTCGAGCAAAAGACCGTCATTCTGATAATAACCGATTTCGGTCTCAGAATCGCCGATGGAGTGCTCCGTCGAACCCTCTTCCACGCCAAGAGGCCGGTAAATGAGGTCAAAATGGCCCTGGACAGGGTGCTCCACCGGTTCGATGCAGCGCGCGCACGGGGCGACAAAGCGGCCGCCATAGGTGCCACGAACACGAATGTCAGAGACGATGTTCTTTGGTCCTCGATGCTCCTCAATCAGATCGGCCTGGCCCTGGGCGGTAACCGGGCCTTGCTGCGTCAGCTCAGGACCAAAGTCAATCTGGCCCGGAGCAAGCGACTCGTCGAAGAGGATCGGCTCTTTCTGGAGCTCCTGAAGGGTAAATTGCATGGGCGGAATCCTCGGTGGGGGCTGCTTTAAGCCTAAAGACGGGATGCGGCAGGGTCAAATGCGGGAGCAATTGATAGGCTGAGGAGGAAATTTCTCTGCTGCCATGACGAACGCATCTTCTCGCACCAACTGGGCTGGAAACTACCGCTACAAAGCCGCGGAACTCACCACGCCGCGCTCGATCACCGAATTGCAGGATTGCGTCGCGACCGCGGAGCGCTGCAAAGCGCTGGGCACGCGGCACTCTTTTCAGAATATTGCCGATACCCCCGGCACGCAGATCTCGCTCGAACATCTGCAGGGCATCGCGCTTGATCGCACGGCCTCGCAGGTGACCGTGGAAGCGGGCGTGCGCTACGGCGAGCTGGCTGCGTGGCTCGACGCCCAGGGCTACGCGCTGCACAATCTGGCATCGCTGCCGCACATTTCCGTGGCAGGAGCCTGCGCGACCGCGACGCATGGATCGGGCCTGCACAACGGCAATCTTGCGACGGCGGTCGCAGCGGTTGAAATGGTCACCGCAGATGGAACCATTCGCCGGTTTGCGCGCGACGAGAATCGGGAAGCCTTCGAGGGAGCCGTGGTCTCACTCGGCGCCCTGGGCGTGGCGGCTCGACTGACGCTCGATGTGCAGCCGAGCTTTCAGGTCGCGCAAACGGTCTACTCCAGCTTGCCCTTCGCCGTTCTACAGGATCACTTGCTCGACATTTACGGCGCGGGCTACAGCGTGAGCCTCTTCACCGATTGGCGCGAGGCGCGCGCCACGCAGGTGTGGGTGAAACAGCGCGTGAAGGCCGAAACACGAACGGCGCTCAATGCAGAATTCTTCGGCGCGCGGGCGATGACCGAGGACGTGCATCCGATCGAGGGGCACGAGGCCGTGCACTGCACGCCGCAGATGGGGGTCGCGGGCGCATGGCATGAGCGGCTGCCGCACTTCCGGCTGCAGTTCACACCAAGCAGCGGCGCGGAACTGCAGACCGAGTATTTCGTAGCGCTCGAAGATGCCTATGCGGCGCTGTGCGCAGTCGAGAAGCTGAAGGAGCGCATCGCTCCACTGCTACTGGTAAGCGAACTGCGCGTGATTGCCGCCGACGATTTATGGATGAGCATGAACTACCGGCGCGCGAGCTTTGCGCTGCACTTTACCTGGAAGCCGGAGTGGGAGCAGGTGCGGCGTGTGCTGCCCGCCATCGAGGCCGCGCTGGAACCATTCAGCGTGCGGGCCCACTGGGGCAAGCTGTTCACGCTTCCGCCAGAAAAGCTGGCGGCGCGCTACGCACGCATCGATGATTTCCGCACGCTCATGCGCGAGTGCGATCCCAGGGGCAAATTTCAGAATGCGTTTCTCGCGCCACTCGGGTCGAGGTAAGGCAGTGGCTCTTTTTCCCCCAGGCCTCCATGCTTCGCCCCTTGGCGGCGAAGCACGGAGCGGCTAGGCATGGAGCGCGAGCCGCTCTCTCTTTCATAAACGCTACTGTGTCTGTTGCAAAATCCCGAGTGTCTGATGCGCGCCGTCCGTTTCAATCAGCAGCCCCTGCGATGGACTGATCTGATAGATAACAACGCTTCCGGCGGCGGAGGGCGAGGAGAGGTCCAATCCCGTCAACGAACCGCTCAGGATGCCATTGGCAAAGGACGAAACGCTCCCGCTCAAGGCGTAGTCGGCGCGGCCCGCGCCAAAGTCGGCATAGCCGGAGAGTTGCGCCGATCCGCCCGATGCGGTGACCATGAGCGGGCCAGAGAGATCGAGTGGCCCGGCAGAGACCTGACCCGAGCCGCTGCCATAGAGCGTTGCGTTGAGGCCGTAGTTGCCTTGAAAGTCGCTGACACCCAGCGTGCCGCTCTGCTGCTCAAGGGCCTGCCCGGAGAAGTAGTCGTTCGGGTCAGAGGAGAAAAGCAGAGCGTTGCCGTCTCCGCTCAGATACCAGTTCATGGAATAGAGGAAAGACTGCACCGCGCTGAGATGGGTAAGCACCACGCGGCCGGCGGCATCGACCGTGTAATCACCCGTGATGGTGGAAGGCAGCGACGTCTGACTGCCGCTGCGATCATTCCAACTGAGGCTGCCCGACAGCGTGCCGTCGGAGTGGAAGGTGAGCACGCCCGCAGCCTGAAGCGGACCGTGGGTATCCACTCCATTACCGCCGAAGACGTAGGAGGTATTGGCCAGAGACGCGGTGCTGAACTGGCCGGTCGCGCTGCCCTGCCCCAGCGCCGTACCGCCCAGCACACCCTCAAAAGACGTGCTGTAGAGCCCTTGCTGCACACCCGTCTCAACCAGTTGCATCTCCTGAGGGCTGGCGATGTATGCGGCAAACTGCACCGGCTGAAATTCGGCATTCACGCCCGGGTTGACCTGGATCACGACCCGTCCATAGGAATCCGGCGCGGAGACCGTGCTCGCCCCCACGGGCTGCAGACCATTCGCGCCTGCGGCATTATCCAACACGTCCAGCTCACTTCCCTTGCCAGAGATGCTTCCCGCTCCGTCAAAGTTGAGCACGCCGCCCATCGTGACCTGGTACTGGTTAAACTGATCGCCGCCGCTTAAGGTAAGCGCATAACCGCCAGAGGGCGCAGCCGTGCTGGTTTGCAGCGTGAGCGTGCCATTGCTGCCGGGTGCTCCGTTGAGGTTCGCCACAAGTCCCTGGCCGCCGGCGGCGAGAGTCCCGCTCAAAGTCTCCGTGCCGTATTGGTTCAACTGCAGAGTGACTGCAAGGTTGCCATCGGCCGTGCTCCCGTAACTGCCGCCGGTGATGGCGTAGTGGTTGGAATAGGCCTCATAGCGATAATCCGTCTGTCCGGAATAGATAGGGCTGGTCGGCTCGTAATCCACCGTATCCTGCTCGCCGCCGGTGATCTTTCCGTTGCTGGCCGTGAAGGCTCCCGCGGTAAAGCTGGGCATGCCGCTGAACGAGTCAGGCCCGGTGAACGAGAAGACGTACGTTCCGTTAGCCAGCGCCGGGCCCGGCGCCGTGATGGCGATCATGGCCGAGGCCGACTTGCTCGGATCAGTCTTCGAAGTCGCAGTGATTGTTACCGTTCCCCCCGAAGGAACCGTGGCGGGAGCGGTGTAAGTGGTGACTTGCCCATCCGCGGTTGCCGAGGGCGAAAAGGAACCGCAGTCCGAGCCTTGGCAGGTGACACTCCAGCCCACCTGGGGGTTCGCCGTCACGTCATTTTCTATGCTGGCGCTGAACTGAGAGGTGGAACCGGCCTGCAACGTCGCAGGCATATGCGCCGGGAAACTGACAACAATCGGCTGCGGACCGATGATCGTGATTGTGATCGAAGCGAAGACAGAGGGATCGGCCACCGAGGTCGCGGTGATAGTAACCGTGTTGCCAGAGGGAATCGCCGTGGGCGCGGTATAGACAATCGCGCCTCCTTCATCGCTGGCGCTGAAGCTGCCACAGGCTCCCTTGCTGCCACAGGTGACCGACCAGGTCACGGCGGTATTCAGTTGCAGAGAAGCAGGATTGACCCGATAAATCGCCGTCGCAACCAGGGTCACCGAGGCCTGAACAGCCAGAGTGATGGGAGGTGCCGGGGAAAAAAGCACTGAGGTAGGCTTTTGCTGCTGAGTCGTCGTGCTGGGCTGTGTATTCGCCATGCAACCAGCGAGGCCGAGCAAGCCACCCAGCGCCAGCAAGCCAAACAGGATTCCACGCAGGTTCATCATCGCCTCCTTCAGCAGCCCAAAGCGGCCGTCTGCAGGTAGGACGTGGCCATCGCGCCGCAGGTTTCGCGGATGACGCAATTGTTATTGGATTACCATCTGCCAGTCATCGCGGAAGAATCCGCGCATTAGGCTCCATGCATCAATGGGCCGTGATGACATACCTTCCTTGGCCGCGCAGGGCGATGATGGCGCGGCGTCCACTTTCTGCCGAAGTGCTGGAGACTGGCCTGCCATTGACCATCACTTGTTGATTTGTGCCAGAAACAGGCACAAGCACGCTTGCCTCCACGCCGGAAGGCAAAGTAATTTCCAGTCTGCATCCGTGATCGTTACGTATTGAAACCGACAGCAGACCATGCGGCGTCGGCTCCCCGCCCTTGGCCCACCGCAGCCCGATCAGGTCAGGCCGGATGCGAACCTGCGAGAATCCCGCAGCCGTCGGCTGAATGCCCAGCACCTGCTCCATCAGCCACGGCGTTACACCGCTCGACCATCCATGCGCCAGGCTGGTATGAAAGCCAGTCTCATTGTCGGCCTGCAGCGAGCGATGAAACAGGCTGCCCTTGTACCAGGAAGGATCGTAGCCCTCCCAATAGCTGGTAGCTCCCTCATCAATCATCCCTCCCCAGAACTTGCGAATCCACGCGAGCGCGGCGCGGCGATGCCCCATCTTTGCCATCGCACTCACCACGTAATAGTTGTAGTAAGGCGTGATGATGTACGGATGATAGAGATGTTGCCCCACGCCGGAAAGTGCGCTTCTCCAGATCGAGGAATACTGCTCAGGTCCGGCAACGCCAGAAACAACAGCGTACGCATTCGGCTGCCAGCGATCTCCAAAAGACCCCTGGCTGTCGAGCAAATGCTGCTGCGCCGCCTCCCGAAGCTCGTCTGCCACATGGCCAAAGCGTGCAGCATTTTCCCTATCATGCAGCGCGTTCAGCAAATACTCGCCGTCGCGAAACGCTGCATAATACTCAAACTGCGTCGCCATGCGTGTTTGCGGGGTATCGCTATGCATGCGAGGCGACCAATCGACAAAAGGCCACGCATGAGTTGCATCCACAAACAGGTGTTGCTGGTTCAGGTCCTTCTCCATGTACGCAAGAAGCTCGACCAGGCGCGCATGAATCTTTCTCAGCTGATCCACTGAACCGGCGTGAAGGTAATACTGCGTCTCGGTCGTCACCCACAAGGCAGAGTACCCCGGAATACCATTCACATGAGCCTTGACTGGATCAGGCCCCAGAAGACGGTTCAGCGTATCCTCCATGAGAAAGTGATCCGCAAAAACGTCATCAATGGTGCGACCGCTGACGTCAAGATCTCCTATCCACCGGCCACGGTCGCGTTTGGGCGCGTCCCATATGTCGTCCTGCATGCATAGGTGCGCGGTATAAGCGCCAACCTGCCACATCTTGTTCAGTTCCGCGTCAGAGGACTCGAAGTATCCCTGATATTTGACCGGATACGCGATGCCATCCAGACGAATGCTATGGAAGCGCACGTCTCGGCCACCCGTAAAACGCACGACCGCATAGCGAAAGGCGCTCTTTGGTCCGTAGGCTTTCGAGTGGGGCGCAACATAGATAGGGTCACTGCCCAGCCACGGCCCATGCAGCGCCTCATCTTTTGACTCCCCATACTGCACCGTAACCTCGGCGGGCCCATCAGAAGCAGAAATCAGCTCGAGCCGCCCCGTCACCTCCCGCCCAAAATCCAACACCATCTGCGGAGCATTCTGCGTCATCACATCGCGCGCCGGCAGAGTGACATGCAGATCAGTGTCGCTGCCATTCACGAGCGAAGATGCATTTTGAATCCGCCCCAGACCGTCGTAAACACCCTCCACACGCATCGGCCGCAAGGAATAATGCGCCAGGAAGGGCGAGATGCCGTCATAGCCCGGCCACGCATACATTCCGGCATCCGCATTCCACTGAAAAAAGTTGATCGAGCTTTCCAGCCCTCCAAGATCATCAACGAGAGGCCACGTTGCATCCTTGAAAGACGGCAGCATCCAGTTGCCCGCAACCGGATGCAGTGTAGCCCTCCACCGGGCGTCGCTCATGACCAGCGGCTGCGCGATAAGGCCACGCGCGGCTGGCACAATCATGGCTGCCAGCACTTCGCCATGGGTGAGTTCTACGCCGCGGCGATCTTCGGCCCCGCTGCCAACATTCGGCCCGCGCACCGCCTCGATCGCCAGCACATTGCGCCCGGCGCGCAACGCATGAGAGACGTCACAGGCATACACGCGAATACCGAGTTGCGAATCAAGACTCAATTGAAAGTGGCCTACCTGCTGGCCATTCAGATAAATCTTTGCCTCGCGAGGCCCCGCCACATACAGAGTGGCCTGCGAGGGTACCCCGGCCACTTCAAACACGCGGCGAAAGTAGTGAGGCCTCAGATCCTCACTGGAACCGCTATTCCATCCCGCTACGAGTGAAGGCTGCTCCGGCACCGCATCCGCCTTTGTCCAAATGTAGTGCTCCGGCAATGGATGATGGCGAGCGGACTCCAAAGCCGAGGGAGGCAAATTGCGTGCGGGGTCAAGCTGCGCATCAGGAATCTTGCTCGGCCCATTCGCAGGATCTCCCATGGGCGCCACAGACTGTGCGCCCGCTATGGAGGCGGCAACCAAGAGAGCAGCAACAACCCAACGCTTCATGACACAAAACTCCTTACGCAGAATCTGCGGCGCTACAAACCTTTGCGGAATGGCAAACGAGGCTTTAACCCGCAGACCTGGATTTCCAAGACCGTCCCACACACAAGGCAGAGAAATGCGCAAATTTCCGCACTGCAGAGACCAGGCAGTCATGCAACAGCACTTCACATTCTTGGTGCGTCGCGGCCATCATAGGCCGCATCTTGCGCCCCACGCCAATCCACTCCGTCAACAAGGCGGTGCATTCTCGGTTCTACGCCGTCTTTCCTGATGCTTGAACGCGTATACTTCCGCTGCACTCTCACGAGGAGGATATCTCTACTCTTATGGCGCTCGATCGAAGAGCTTTTCTCACTGTAACGAGCCGGTTCGGTCTGGCTTCCACGCTTTTCCCCGGAATTCTGTACACACTCGCCACCCAGGCGGATGCGCAGGGCAAAGCTGCTTCCGGCACAGTCAAATCCCTCAGCGCTGCAAAAATCACTCCCGAGATGGTCGAGCAGGCAGCCGCGCTTGCCGGAGTTCCAATTCCGCAGCAAGACATCGCAATGATGATCGCCGGTTTGAATGACCAGCGTGACAGCTATGAGCCACTGCGCAAACTCGACCTGCCCAACAGCATGCCTCCGGCATTTCTCTTTGACCCGCTGCCACCGGGTGCAAAAGTCGATTCCACACGCGAAACGCCCGTCTACAGCAAGGCTCCAGCCATACGCACCGTGCCCTCAAATCTCGAAGACGTGGCCTTCGACACCGTTCCGCAGCTCGCCGAATTAGTCCGCACGCGCAAGGTCTCTTCGCTCGATCTCACCGAGATGTACATCCGGCGTATCAAGCGCTATAACCCGCTTCTCCACTTCGTCATTACCATCACCGAGGAGCGCGCCATCGCGCAGGCCAGGGCTGCCGACGCAGAAATTGCCCGCGGCCACTATCGCGGACCGCTGCACGGACTGCCATGGAGCGCGAAGGATTTGCTCGCGGTGAAAGGCTACCCCACCACCTGGGGTGCCGCGCCTTACAAAAATCAACACTTCGATTACGACGCCACCGTAGTGAAGCGGCTCGATGCCGCCGGCGCCGTACTGGTCGCCAAAGCTACCATGGGCGCGCTTGCCATGGGCGATGTGTGGTTCGGCGGCATCACACGCAATCCCTGGAACCCGCAGCAGGGCTCAAGCGGATCATCGGCCGGCCCAGCCTCTACAACCTCCGCGGGCTGCGTGGCATTTTCCATCGGCACTGAGACGCTAGGCTCCATCTCATCGCCCTCCACTCGCTGCGGCGTGACCGGCCTGCGGCCTACCTTCGGCTTTGTGCCGCGCACCGGCGCGATGGCCCTGAGTTGGACCATGGACAAGATCGGCCCCATCTGCCGCGCCGTGGAAGATTGCGCCATCGTGCTGCAGCATATCTATGGCCCCGATGGCGAAGACGAGACCGTACACGATGCCGCCTTCAACTGGAACGCCGATTTCGACTGGAAGAACCTGCGCGTCGGCTACCTGAAGAATGCGTTTCAGGCACCTTCGCCACAGCACTCCAGCGCACCGCCCGCCAACGAAACAGCCGGGCAGAAGAAGCAGCGCGAAGCTCGCATGGCCATCAGCAAGGCCTATCACGCCATGCGCGTCTACGATCACAGGTACAACCAGGCTGCACTCGACACGCTGCACCAGATGGGCGTGACCATGAAGCCGGTAGAACTGCCCAGCCTACCCTTCGATGCGATGACTCCAGTGCTCAATGCCGAGGGCGCGGCCGCCTTCAGCGAGCTGACGCTCACCGGCCGCGATAAGCTGCTGACCGCGCAAGGGCCTGACGACTGGGCCAACATCTTCCGCGTGGCGCGTTTCTATCCTGCGGTGGAATACATCCAGGCCATGCGCGCCCGCGAGATGGCCGTCCGCGCCGCTGCCAAAATCTTCGACGAGATCGACGTCTTGGTCGCTCCGACCGGCGGGGAACAGCTTGTGATGACCAATCTCACTGGCAACCCGGCCGTGATTTTGCCCAATGGACTGCGCGGAGCCGACGCCCCCGTGCCACCTGCCGGGATTCCCATGGAGTATCGCGAAGGTGGCCCCGGCACGCCGGTCAGCATCACCTTCCTCGGCGGGCTCTATCAGGACGCAAAGCTGGCCGCCTTTGCTCGCGCCTATCAGAACAAAGCCGGCTTCCTCGGCCTGCATCCCAAGCTGCCGGACTAGCAACATAAAACAAGAAAGCGTGGGTGCCCCGGGTCCGTCAGTTCGGACCCGGGAATGGCAGAATCTTCTTCTTCCCAGACCCCTTTTTCAAAGGCTGAGTTAGCATGAGCCTGATGCCCCTGCTCGAAGCCCGACACCTCACCAAGCGCTACGACGAAGCCATCGTGGTCAATGATGTTTCGCTCTTCATCGAGCGCGGCGAAACCCTCGGCCTCGTCGGCGAATCCGGCTCAGGCAAGAGCACGGTGGCTCGCATGATTCTCGGGCTGATCGAGCCCACCAGCGGCGAGGTGCTCTTTGACGGCCACCCAATCACCACGCGCGGCGCTGCCATGCGTAAGCTGCGTCGCCGCTTTCAGCCCGTGTTTCAAGACCCCTACGCCGCGTTGAACCCACGCATGCGCGTCGAGGAGATCATCGCTGAACCGTTAGTCATTCACGAGAACCCTTCAAAAGCTGAGCGCCGCCGCCGCGGCTCCGAACTGCTGCGCTCCGTGGGGCTCGACGACTCAGCCCTCACCCGCTATCCTCACGAGTTCTCTGGCGGCCAGCGCCAGCGCATCAACATTGCACGGGCGCTCGCGTTGCGGCCTGAACTGCTGGTGCTTGACGAGCCCATCTCCGCGCTGGATGTAAGCGTGGGTGCGCAGATCGTCAATCTGCTGCGCGACCTGCAACGCGAGTACAGCCTGACCTATCTCTTCATCTCTCACTCCATGCCCATGGTGCGCTATCTGGCCTCACGCGTGGCGGTGATGCAGCGCGGCCGTATGGTAGAAACCGGCCTCTGCGAGCAAATCTGCGCACACCCCCAGCAGGAGTACACGCGCAGCCTGCTCGCCGCCACGCCAGAAATGCGCGTCGGCTGACAGTAGCCGGGCTCGCCGGCATAAACTCCGCATCGGCTGCACCCCGCGCCGCATCTACAATTCAGATAGCCCGTGCATCACGATCTTGCTCACTCTCTATTTCTTGCAGCAGCTACATTCTTAGGTGGACTCATCAATTCCGTCGCCGGTGGCGGCGGATTTCTAGTCTTCCCAACCCTGCTGCAGATGGGCCTCTTGCCCATTCAGGCCAACGCCACCGGAACGGTCGCGTTGTGGCCCGGCCAGTTCACGTCCATCGCAGGCTATCGCGAAGACCTGCGCAAAAACCTGCGCATGGTCATTCCAGTCACCATCGTCGCGGCTATCGGCGGCTTTCTCGGCTCCTGGACCCTGCTGCATGGAAGCCAGGACTCCTTTCTCCGGCTGGTGCCTTATCTGTTTCTACTCGGCTCCACCAGTTTTGCTGCCAGCGGCCCCATCTCGCGCCGCATCAAGGCCAGAGCGGCCACACATGCAGCGCAACAGGAGCGCATTTTCCTGCTGCCGCTGCTGGGGCTGCTGCTCTGCATCACCTATTACATCGGCTACTTTGGCGCGGGCGCCGGCCTGCTCACCATGACGGCGCTGGCCCTCTGCGGTGTCGAGCGCATCGCCGAAATCAATGCCCTCAAGACCGTCATCACCACCGTCGCCAACCTGGTTGCGGTGATCATGTTTGTGGTGCATCGCGCCGTGGACTGGCGCGTCTGCTGGTTCATGATGATCGCCTGTGCCATCGGCGGATACGTCGGCGCACGAAATTCACGGCGCATCAGCGACCGCATCCTGCGCCCGATTATCATTACACTGGGGTTCGCCATCGCGATCTGGTTCTTTACGCATCGCAGCCTCTGACACTCCCATGACTCTCCACATCCCGCTCCTCACGCTCGCCGGCTACTGTGCGGCCATCTGCACCACGCTCTCGTTTGTGCCGCAACTGGTGCGCGTCTGGCGTCTGCGCAGTGCGCGCGACATCTCCCTGACCATGTTTCTGGTCTTCTCGATTGGCGTCTTTCTGTGGCTGGTCTATGGAATCTCCATCCGCTCTATCCCGGTCATCCTCGCCAACGCAGTCACGCTGGCGCTCTCTCTTGCCATTTTGATTCTCAAGCTGCGTTTTGACCGCCAGCATTGAGCCTGCACACGCAAGAGTCCAATTTCAGCGAAAATAGATGATATGAGCCACGAGGGAATCCGCATCGTCCATGAAGACGAAGCGCGCCGCATCGACGAGCAGAACCGCAGCCTGCCGCAGCAAGCCACCGAACCCGCCAAGGTCCGCGTCAACAAAACCGAAGGCACCGGCATGGAGATTGACTGGAAGGATGGGCACCACAGCGCCTGGAATTTCACCTGGCTGCGCAACGCCTGCCCCTGCGCCACCTGCCACGAAGAGCGCGAGCAGGATGGCCGCCGTCCGGGCGAACCCAAAAAGAAGCCGGCCTCCGCGCTGCCCATGTACGAGCCGCCGCCGCGCCCCGTGCTGGTCTCGCCCGTGGGCCGCTATGCCATCAGCTTCCACTGGAACGACGGCCATACCAGCGGCATCTACTCGTGGGATTTCCTTCGCCGCCACTGCACCTGCAAGGCGTGCGCGAAATAGCGCTATCGTCAGACTGATCTGGAGGAACCATGAGTTTACCCACTGAAGTTGCACTCATCGTCTCATCCTGCGCTTTCTTCACCTGGCTGGTGCGGCGAATCGAGCGCCAGCGTTTCCAGCGCAATCAGAAAAAAATACTGATCCGGATCGCGGGGCCTCGCAAACAGGTCTATTTTCATAGTGGATACGATCTGGGTGCCCCATACAAGCCCGGTGTTGGCTTGTGTGGGTCTTTTACTGCACCAGCTCATCCAGCCGCGCATCATGCATCGGCACGGCTCCCGCAGCCCACAGCTTCTCCGTAATCCGCAGCGCCTCGTCCGCGTCGGCCGCTACCTGAATCAGCGCGCGATTCT